>OGQX01000534.1_pt1 | contig 41780 bp, 37 predicted proteins | sample 1553291 | NCBI WGS metagenome assembly OGQX01 (sample SAMEA2580030, study PRJEB22360) | human gut metagenome | biome: human gut; feature: human-associated habitat; material: faeces | place: Denmark | collected 2008/2010
ACAGTGAGACATTTTCGCAAGTTAACACTTAAGACATTATCACAAATTAATCATACAAAGCATCATGCGATAAAAGTTAATCTTGCCAAATTCCCAAATATAAATTATAGTATATGTATTTCCTATTATTAGAAAAATAAATAACTGTTAACAAAAAAACGTTGACAGTTAGTTAAAAACAAGTTATAATGGACTTGTAAATGGAAATGGAGGGAAATTTATGGCAGTAAAATTAAGACTTACGAGAATGGGTGCCAAGAAAAGACCTACTTACCGTATCGTTGCTAGTGACTCTCGTACTAAACGTGATGGTGAGTATTTAGAGTTAATTGGAACCTATAATCCTATTGCAAAAGAGACTAAAATTAATGAAGAAGTAGCTCTTAAATGGTTAAGAACTGGTGCACAACCTTCTGATACAGTAAGAAATCTATTATCAAAAGCTGGAATTATGAAAAAATTTGCCGATGAAAAACAAGGAAAATAAAATATGAGTGTTGTAGAATTAACAGAATTTATTGTAAAATCACTTGTAAAAAATACCGATAATGTGTCAGTAAAAGAATTTGAAACTGATGAAGAAAACACAATTCTAATTCAAGTTTTAATTGACCAAGAAGATATGGGAAGAGTAATTGGCAAAAACGGCAAGATTGCCAATAGTCTAAGAACACTAGTTCAAGCAAGTAGTTATCTACAAGATAACAAAAAAATCAGAATTGATATTGATAATTTTTAAAGTTAAGAAAAATGTAATAAGCAGTACGAAAAGACTTCTTATTACATTTTTTATTGAATAATTTTATTATTAACCGTTAACAAAATGTCAAGAATAAATAAACCTAGTAAAATAAAAATAATCGTTTTAGGAATTTTTTTAATCAGTGGCTCAGTTAGTGGCTTTAAAATATAAATAACAACAATACTGGCAATTCCCCAGACAAGAGCCATATCTAAAGAAGTATAAAGTCCAATCGGAAAATGATGATTTTGATAATTCCAAAATACACGATGAAAAAGAAATTGAATCAGATAACCACCGATTAATTCCATAAGGGCAAGGAAAAATGCACTACTGAAAAAAAGTAAAATAGGTAATACCCATTTATTAGGATGAAGCCATTTCTTGATAGCATGATAAATACCAATAATTAAACAAACCCCAATTCCATAAATAGGCGTCCAATAGCCATATAAAATTCCACTTTCATATTGAGTAGTAACTAAAGATTCTAAAAAGTACCCTAAAATTGAATAAAAAAAGAAAAACCTTAAATAATACATTGATCATATCACTATTATTATTGTGGCAAAAAAAAGTTTAATTATCATTAAATTATTGTAGTTAAAAGCCAGTTGTATTATAATAATAGAGTATAAGAGTGAAAATAATAAAGAAGAAGTTGGAGGTTTATCACTATGAAAAAAAGAATATTAGGGGCAGCGATTATTGTCGCTATCGTTTTACCAATCTTACTTAAAGGAGGAATTCTATTTGCTTTATTATCATTGCTTTTAGGATTACTCGCCTTTAAGGAAATATACGACATTAAATATAAAGATGCAGAAAAGAAGATTCCTTTTTTACTACAAGTACTTTCCTATCTATGTGTAGCATTTTTAATTATGAATAACTACGAATCTAAAGAATTAGCCATTACATTAGATTACCGAGTACTTAGTTTATTTTTAATTACTTATCTTATGCCAGTTGTCATAATCGATAATCAGAAAAAATATAATATAGAAGACGCAATGTATTTACTAGCTAGTACAATTTTCATAGGCTTATCTTTCAATTTGTTGATTTTAATGAGAAATTTTTCGTTACTATATATTTTATATTTCTTTATTATTACAGTAATGACCGATACTTTTGCCTTATTTACAGGTATGTTTATAGGAAAGCATCCATTAGCGAAAAAAATTTCTCCTAAAAAAACAATGGAAGGGTTAATTGGTGGAACATTAATGGGAGTGTTTGCGGCTTGTACTTTTTACTTAACCGTAATTAATCCTGATATTGATATCGTTCATTTATTGATTGTAACCGTAACATTATCACTCATGGGACAATTTGGTGATTTAGTCTTTTCTGCTATCAAGAGACATTTCGGTAAAAAAGATTTCTCTAATCTTATACCAGGACATGGCGGAATATTAGATCGTTTTGATAGTATTATCTTTGTAATGATTACAGCTATTTTATTTATGTCAGTTATTTAAGGAGGCTTCATGTTAACCATAATTTATTTCATCATTATTTTAGGAATTATCGTTCTCATTCACGAGTCTGGACATTTCATATTTGCTAAGCTTTGTGGTATATATGTCTATGAGTTTTCCATCGGAATGGGACCAAAACTATTCAGTAAGAAGAGTAAAAATGGCGAAACGGTCTATTCGATTCGCGCCATTCCTATTGGAGGTTTTTGTTCTTTAGCAGGAGAAGGAACTGAAGAAGACGAAAAAATTCCTAAAGATAGATTGCTACAGTCGAAGAGCGCTTGGCAAAGATTCCTAGTTATGTTCTTCGGAGCTGGTTTTAACTTTCTATCTGCAATTCTCTTTCTCTTTTTATTAGGGTTAATTTGGGGAGCAAGAACGAGTGATCCTGTTATTTCTTCCGTAGTTGAAGATAATCCAGCAGCTGAAGCAGGTATTCAAGTAGGAGACAGAATTTTAGAGATTAATGGTCATAAAGTAAAAACATCTGATGATGTATCTATATATTTACAAGTAGAAGATAAATCAAAACCCATTACGTTTACAATAGAGCGTGATGAGGAAGAATATGAAATTGAGGTTGTTCCTAAAGAAGTTGAAATAAACGGAACAAAAGTATACCAAATCGGTGTAACTTCCCAAGGAGAGCTCGAACGAGGATTCGTTCCGGCAGTAAAATATGCAGCTGTAAAGACAGAATCTTTATTTCGACAGATGACAATTACCCTAAAAGGATTGTTTACTGGAAATCTATCCGTTAACCAATTATCAGGTCCAGTTGGAATTTACAGTGTTGTCGATCAACAAGCAGAAGCAGGAATAGAAAATATCGTTTATTTAATTGCTTTATTAAGTATCAACGTTGGCTTCATTAACTTATTGCCATTCCCAGCCTTTGATGGTGGTAGAATTTTATTCTTGATCATCGAAAAAATCAAAGGGAAACCAGTTAAGGCTGAAACAGAAAATATGATTCATACGATTGGTTTCTTCCTTTTAATGGCACTTATGCTTTACATTACCTTTAATGATATATTAAAATTATTTTAAAAACGTGGAAATTCTATCTCATTATCCTAGAGGATAGAATTTTTTCGCCTTTTAAGACGAAAGAAAGGAGTAATCATGATCGCAGAAGTATTAGTAGAATTAGGTGCCAGAAATATCGATAGAACATTTGATTATTTAGTACCGTCGCATTTAGATGAAGAGATAAAAGTTGGTATTCGAGTACTTGTACCTTTTGGCCGTCAAGAAGTAGAAGGTTTTGTTCTTGCCTTAAAAAGTAAGACTCTTCAAGAAGAGTTAAAAGAAATCATCCGTCTAGTTGATCAAGAAGTAATCATCAATGAAGAACTCCAACAGTTAGGAAAATATATCAGTGAAACCACCTTATCTACTTTAATTTCTTCCTATCAAGTGATGTTGCCTAAAGCGGTTAAAGCTAGTAAAAAAACAACAATTAATAAAAAGGAAACCACTTATTTATCCTTGGCTGAATCACCAGAGCTGAATAGAGAAAAGTTAACCCCTTCACAAGAAAAGATCTTAGCCTATTTAAAGACTCATCCTAAAGCGGAAAAAAAAGAATTAATCGCTATCTCGGCAAGTAGTGTAAAAACTTTACTAAAAAATGGCTTAATTATCGAAAACAAAGAAGAAAAATATCGTTTAGCTTCTACTTATTCCATCAAAGAGAAGAAACCACTCACCGAACGACAACAACAAGTAGTAGAAGAGATTCTTTCTTTCCATAATCAAAATAAAGTTTTCTTACTCCATGGTGTAACAGGAAGTGGAAAAACCGAAGTCTATATGGAATTGATTGAGAAAATGAGGGAAGAAGGAAAAAGTAGTATCGTCTTAGTTCCTGAAATATCATTAACGGAGCAGATTGTCTCTCGTTTTCGTAGTCGTTTTGGAGAAGATATCGCAATTTTACACAGTCGTTTAAGTGATGGAGAAAAATACGATGAGTGGCGAAAGATTAATCGACAAGAAGTAAGTATCGTGATTGGAGCGAGAAGTGCGATCTTTGCTCCCCTAAAAAATATCGGTATCATCATTATCGATGAAGAACATACAACAACCTATAAACAAGAAAATACGCCTAAATATCATGCTTTAGATATCGCTAAATGGCGTAGTTTCTACCACAAATGTCCGGTAGTCTTAGGCAGTGCGACTCCAAGTTTAGAAAGTTATGCTAGAGCGTTAAAAGGAGTCTATCATTTAATCGAGATGAAGGAAAGAGTCAATCAAAAGCCTTTACCAGAAGTTAAGATTATTGACTTAAATGTCGAAAAGAAAAAGAAAACAGAAAATAGTTACTTTTCTAATGAATTGTGGAATGAGATGACCAAACGAATAGAAAATAATGAACAGATTATGCTTCTGTTAAACCGAAGAGGGTATTCTTCGATAGTTTCTTGCCAAAACTGTGGTTATGTCGAGAAATGTCCTCATTGTGATATCAGTTTAACTTACCATAAAACGAGTGGTATGTTACGTTGTCATTATTGTGGTTACGCCAAACGACTAGAGGCAATATGTCCAGAATGCAAGGAAGAAGCCATGAAGAATTTAGGGGTCGGAACTGAACGCATAGAAGAAGAAATCAAAAAGTATCTCCCAACTGCTCGAGTAGTCAGAATGGATATGGACACTACCTCTAGAAAAGGTGCACATGAAAAAATTATCACTGCTTTTCAAAATCACGAATACGATATCTTATTAGGAACCCAAATGATCGCAAAAGGCCTCGATTTTAAAGATGTAACACTAGTAGGAATCATTAATGCCGATACTAGTTTGAATATTCCGGATTTTAGAAGTAGCGAATATACCTTTCAACTATTAAGCCAAACTTCAGGCCGTAGTGGTAGAGGAGATAAAGAAGGAAAAGTCTATATACAAACATTCAATCCTGATCATTACGCAATATATTGTGCGAAAAATCATGATTATCTTTCCTTTTATCAAAAAGAAATGGAAATTCGTCATACTTTAGGTTATCCACCATATTATTATTTAGTATTAGTAAAAATCATTAGTAAAGATTATACCAAAGCCCAAAAAGAAAGTACTAAGATTGGTGATTATTTAAAGAAAAATTTACCAGAACTTTCTATTTTAGGTCCATCTATGGCTAATGTATTTAAGATAAATAATCAGTACCGTTTTCAAATCGTTTTAAAATATAAAAAATGTGAAAAATTATATCCAGTTTTAAAAGAATTAATCACTCACTATCAAAGTGATCGATTATTAACTGTAGATATCGATTTTAATCCTGTTCATTTTTAAATAGTAAGTTATTATCCTATATTTTTTAATAGGAAGATGCGCTTTCAATTCCTGTTATAGAGATTTATCTTATATTTTTTACAAATATGGAGATACTATAATTGGTGATAAAAGTGATAACAGGATACGAAATAAAAAAAGACAAATCTGGAGAAGTACTCGTTTTACATATTAATTACGATGAAGAATTTTCATCAGAATTCTTTAGAGGAAAGAGGAAGAAAAATACGAAAGAATGGGTAACGGAGTACATTAAAGATGAAAAAATTAAATGGGATGGTAATAAAATTGTTTTGATGGTAGGGGGTGTCGCACTCGGAACGTTATTATTATTAGGTAATCCTAAAGAGCCAAGTGATCCTCATTATGCGTATGTTAACGATATGATTATCCCTCTAACAGAAGAAAAGGTAGATTTAGATTCCTTAAACGAAGAGTCTCAAACAGAAGAAGTTAGTGAAGAAACAACGAATATAGAGAGTTCATCAGGAGAAGCTTCTAGTGAAGAAACACCTAATCAACAAACTAATCCATCTAATGAAAATAAAGGTTCAGGTACAAATAATGGAGTAAATAAACCAAATAATAATCAAAATAGTAATTCATCTACCAATACAAATACCAATAATAATAACAGTACTAATAATGGTTCTTCCACTTCAAGTCCGATAGAAAGTACAGAAACAACTACACCACCAGCTACTTCACAAGAACAACAAGTAACAGTTTACCGCAGTAATGGAAGCGTGATTACCTTATCGATGACCGATTATTTAATTGGAGTAGTTGGAGCAGAAATACCAGCCTCTTTTCCGTTAGAAGCTCTAAAAGCCCAAGCCGTAGTTGCAAGAACTTATGCTCTAAAAAGAATTTCAAGTGGAAAGAAATTAACCGATACTGTATCTACTCAAGCTTATAAAGATAATAATCAATTAAAGGCAATGTGGCAAGGTAATTTTAATACTTATTATAATAAAATAAAATTGGCAGTCACTTCAACAAACAATATGACGATAAAGTATAATGGAACATATATCGATGCGGTTTATCATTCGACCAGTAATGGAAAAACAGAAGATGCGGTTCATGTGTGGGGAAATAGTGTACCATATCTAAAAAGTGTCGAGAGTAGTTGGGATAGGAATGCTTCTTCTTATTTAAGAACAGAAGAAAAAGAACTAAGTGCTCTATTAATGTTATTAGGAATAGATTTAAGTGATGAAAATAGTATCGAAATTATTTCCAGAAACAATAGTGGCAGAGTTTCGAATGTGAGAATTGGTAATAAAAATTATAGTGGAGTTGAGCTTAGGAATCTATTAGGACTCCGGTCAGCAGACTTCGATCTTGAAGTACAAAACAATAAAGTAATTATCACCACTCGCGGATATGGTCATGGTGTTGGGATGAGCCAATATGGAGCAAAAGGAATGGCTGAAAATGGCTACAATTATCAACAGATACTAAGACATTACTATCAGGGAATTACCCTTTCAGCAAATTAAGCATAGTGAAATACAAAAGTATTCTATAGAGTAAAAATAGAATATTTTTTGTTTAGAAAAAATTACTGATAAATAACTAAAATTATTAGCACTCTATTTTCCGTTTAGCCAATAATCATAAAGTTTCAAAAAACAGCCGAAAAAAGATAAATTGGATAAGACTTTGAAAGAAATTGAAATCATGATATACTAAAATAGGAAAACAGGTGTAGTAATGAAAAAAAGAAAGAAGAAATGGATATTCATTGTGGTAGCTAGTATACTCATGATTTTAGTTATTAGTGTAATGATTATTCTTACAAATGATGAATTAAGGTTTAAGTTTTCCTATGGAATAATGAATTATATTCCTTACGAAAATGGCGAAAAAATAGTCATCGATATTCCCTTTGATAATGGAATAAAATATTTAGAAGGTAAAGAAATCATCGATATCTTTACTACTGGAACAGGTATCATTTACCTGGGATATAGTAGTTGTCCATGGTGTCGAAATATTATTGAACCTTTAATTGAAGTAGTGAAAGAGAATGATATTGATACTATCTATTATGTGAACACTTACGATAATGAATTTGATGATATTAGTAGTGAACTCAAGGAAATATTAAATGATTATTTACGAGTAGATGAAGAAACAAATCAGAAGGTACTAGCGACACCAGATGTTTATTTTATCAAAGATGGGAAAATTAAAACACATCATATCAGCACCATAGAAAGCTATCGTAATCCTTATCGAGGAATGAACGATGAACAAATAAAAGAGTTAAAAGCAATTTATCAAGCAGGAATCGAGGAGATAAAATGAAAAATAAAAAATTAAGAATTGTCTTTATGGGAACCCCAGAATTTAGTGTTCCTGTCCTAGAGGCATTAATAGAAAACTATCAAGTAGTAGGTGTAGTCACTCAACCAGATAAAGAAGTAGGACGTCACCATGAAATAAAACCAACACCAGTCAAAGAAGTAGCTTTGAAAAATAATATTTTAGTTCTACAACCACAAAGAATTAAAAAAGAGTATCAAGAAATTTTGGGTTTAAATGCTGATCTCATTGTTACTTGTGCTTATGGACAGATGATACCAAAAGAAATTTTAGATGCCCCTAAATATGGATGTATCAATGTACATGCTTCTCTCTTACCTAAATTACGTGGTGGAGCACCTATTCATCGGGCTATTATAAACAATGAAACAAGAACAGGAATTACTATTATGTATATGGTAGAGAAGATGGATGCGGGAGATATTTTAGCTCAAGAAGAAACACCAATTTTCAAGGAAGATAATGTCGGTATTCTTCATGATCGTTTAAGTAAAATGGGAGCTAAATTGTTAATAGAAACTATCCCTGACTTGATCAATGGAAAAATTAAACCGATTCCGCAAAAGGAAGAAGAAGTAACCTATGCATGGAATATTAAACGAGAAGAAGAAAAAATCGATTTTAATCAGCGAACAATCGATATCTATAACCAAATTAGAGGACTTAATCCTTGGCCAGGCGGGTATGCCTTGTTGGAGGGAAAGGTAGTTAAAATCTATGAAGCAAGAATTAGTGATAGTTTCTTTACGACCAAAAAGAATGGTGAAATTGGGAAAATTTACGAAGATGGAATCGGCGTCAGTACCAAAGATGGCGAAATCATTATCACTAAATTACAACCATCAGGTAAACGTAAAATGTTAGCCAAAGAGTATCTAAACGGTGTTCATGAAGAGGATTTACTAGGAAAAGTATTTAATGAGGAGTAGGGTATAATGAAAAAAGAGGATTGGAAAGCCTTATTAAAAAAATGTTTTGGTAAAGAAAAAGATGAGCGACTTCATGCGATAGCCATGCTTATTATTTGGGGAATTATTATTTTAATACTAGTGATCATGATTCGGATGAGTCCCACTCCTGATGATCAAAACTCTACTACCCCTAATGATAACAAGGATAGTCAAACTCAAGTAGAAACCCCAGGTATTGGAAATAATAATGGTAATGACGAATCATCAAGTCCTACAGAATCATTTGAAGTGAATTTTAGTTATATCTATACTGTAACCAATAATGGTGTTCAAGAAGTGATTACAGGGAAAAAAATAGACGAGAAAGAAATATTTACGATTATTACCAAAGAGGGAAGCAATAGTTACGCAAAATTAAGTAACAACTATCTTCAAAAAGAAAATGGAGAATATCATATTGTGGAAAATCCTAGTCCTAATCTTATCTACTGTGATGTTGAAGATATCTCTTACTTGACAGAAATAGGCACTTTAACGACACAGGGCAATGTCTATACTTATCAAGTCCCAATTACCCAAATCGTCAAATTATATAACCCAACATTCGATACGACTTCAATCGACTCTAACTTAATGGATACGATTACCCTAACTACCGAAAATGGCACCTTAAAATCAATCAAAACCAACTATAATAATTACTTAACGACAGTAAGTGGACGCATCTCTACTTTGACCATAGAAATGGAATTTAGCCAAGTAGGAACAACTGAAGATTTTGAAGTTACCCTTGGTAGTTAACGATATTTCTTTACACTTTACTTGACAACTAACAAAGATTATCTTTAAAGGTAATCTTTTTCTATGCTATAATTATGGTGTGGAAGTGGATATATGGAAAGTATTTATAACAAAACAATGTCAGAACTAGAAGATTACTTTTTAGAAAAACAAGACAAAAAATTTCGAGCAGTTCAAGTATTTGAATGGCTCTACCAAAAGAAAGTATCAACCTTTGAAGAAATGTCTAATCTAAAAAAGGAAGTCATTGCCACATTAGAAGCAGATTTTTCAATCTCAAGTATTTCTATTAAAAAAATAGAACGAGATCAAGATGTCAGCAAATATCTTTTTTCTCTAAAAGATGGGGAGAAAATCGAAGCGGTTTTAATGAATCATCATTATGGAAATAGTCTCTGTATATCTACACAAGTAGGATGCAACATGGGCTGTAAATTCTGTGAGAGTGGACGTTTAAAAAAGGTACGGAACCTAGAAACAGCCGAAATGGTAGAGCAAATTCTAAAAGTTGAACAAGAAGAACATGTACGAATTAGTCATGTTGTAGTCATGGGAATTGGCGAACCATTCGATAACTATGACAATTTAGTAAAATTTATTGAAATCATTAATCATCCTAAAGGATTAGCTTTAGGTAGTCGTCATATTACGGTATCTACTTGTGGAATTATTCCTAAAATAAAAGAGTTTTCAAACTTGCCGTATCAAGTAAATTTAGCGATTAGTCTTCATGCCCCAAACAACGAATTAAGAAACAGTATTATGCCTATCAATAAGGTGTATACTATAAATGAATTGATGCTTGTCTTAAAAGATTACGTAAAAAAGACGAATCGCCGCGTTACTTTCGAATATATATTGTTAAAAGGAATTAATGATAGAGAATCTGATGCTTTAGAGTTAGCTAACTTGGTAAAAGACTTAACCTGTTACGTCAATTTAATTCCTTATAATGAAACCAATAATTTAACATTTAAACGAAGTGATTATGAATCGATCACTAAGTTTTATGATATACTAAAAAAGAATAAAATAAACGCTACGATCAGAAGAGAGTTCGGTTCCAATATCAGTGCAGCTTGTGGTCAATTAAGGAGTAAAAAGGAGGACTAATATGAAATCATTTTGTTTAACAGATACCGGTAAAGTACGAGATCACAATGAAGATAGTGTCATCATCGTCAGAAACAAAAACAATGATTATCTATTAGCAGTATCAGATGGAATGGGTGGTCATTCGGCAGGAGAAGTCGCTTCATCCATCGCCATTAGTTATCTAGGTAAACATTTTCAAGAGACTTTTTTAAATATGAGTAAAGATCAGGCTATCGAGTGGTTAAGAAACAGTGCAACAGAAATTAACCATTTGATTTTTAGCTATGCTGATGATCATCCAGAGAGTAAAGGAATGGGCGCAACCTTAGTCGTAGCCATTAACACCAAAGATTATGTTTTATATGGAAATATTGGAGATTCTAGTGGCTTTGTTATGAAAGATGGTAAACTTCATAAAATAACTTACGATCATACCTTAGTTAATCTATTAGTCACCGCCGGAGAACTTACCAAAGAAGAAGCTAAAGATCATCCGAAAAAAAATGTATTGATGAAAGCTTTAGGTGCTACCAAAAATATTGATATTGATATTTTTGATTGTGATACTTCTGTTAGTGGACTATTTCTTTGTAGTGATGGATTAACCAATATGTTAGAAGAAGAACAAATTGAAAGAGTATTACTCAGTGATTTGACAATCGAAGATAAATTGATTAAACTTGTACATAAAGCAAATAATCGAGGAGGAACAGACAATATTTCCATCGCATACCTGATTAGAGAGGAAAATGAGGAAGGTGAAGTATAATGATAGAAAAGGGGCAGAAAATTAATGATCGTTATGAGATTATTAAAAGTATAGGCGAAGGTGGTATGGCGAATGTCTATCTAGCTTATGATACTATTCTAGATAGAAGAGTAGCAATAAAAGTACTTCGTGGAGATTTATCCGGCGATGAGAAGTTCGTTAGACGTTTTCAACGTGAAGCCTTATCCGCATCGTCCCTATCTCATCCAAATATTGTCGAAATGTACGATGTAGGTGAAGACAATGGTCTATATTACATCGTTATGGAATATATTGAAGGAAAAACACTTAAACAATTAATTAAGAAAAGAGGAAGCCTAACATTAAGTGAAGCGATCGATATTATGCTTCAACTTACTGATGGAATTTCTCATGCACATGATAGTTATATTATTCATCGTGATTTAAAACCACAAAATATTATGATTCGAGAAGATGGTTCGATAAAAATTACTGACTTTGGTATCGCTATGGCCTTAAATTCGACTCAACTAACACAGACAAACTCTGTAATGGGTTCTGTCCATTATCTTCCGCCAGAACAGGCAAGTGGTAAAGGGTCGACAATTCGTAGTGATATCTATTCAATGGGAATCTTATTTTATGAATTATTGACCGGTCAATTACCATTTAAAGGGGATAACGCAGTTGAAATTGCTTTAAAGCAGATGCGTGATGATATCCCAAGTATTCGAAAGAAGAATCCAGCGATTCCTCAAAGTGTCGAAAATGTTATCTTAAAAGCAACGGCCAAGAATCCAAAGAACCGTTATGCGGATGCCAAAGAGATGCATGCTGATTTACTTACCGTATTAAATGATGAGAGGATGAACGAAGAAAGAATAGTCTTTAAGTATCCAGAACATGAAATTGACGATAATACGAAAAATATCACGGTAGTAAAAAAGAAAACAGAAGAAAAAATTCAAGAAGCCAAAGAAGATAAAAAAGTTAAAGAAGAAAAAGAAGAACCGGAAACAAAAGAAGAAGAGAAAGAAGAAAAACCTGCTGAAGATAAGAGTTTGAAGAGAACGAACCGAATTGTATGGATTTTAGCTTCTCTATTTACTTTGATTGTGATCGGTGTCGTAACTGTATTCCTAGTTATTCCTTATTTCTCGAGAACACCAGATATTGAAATACCAGATGTATCTAATTTGACTGTTGTAGAAGCAGAGAGAAAGTTAAAAGAAGAAGGCTTTGAAGTTGCAATTGAAACGAAAAAAGAAGAGAATGCATCCATTGAAGCCGGAAAAGTCATTAAGACTTCACCCGCAGCAGGAAGAACAGTAAAAGAAGGAACGGTAATTACGATCTACGAGTCTCTTGGACAAGAAAAATATGAAGTAGTCGATTTAACAGGAGAAAATGCGGAAGCACAAAAAGAAATTTTAGAAACGATGTATGGCTTAAAAGTAACGATTGAAAAAAGGGCAGTAGATAACCCAGATGATTATGATGAAGGGGAAATTATTGATCAAAGTGTTGAAGCAGGAAGTACATTAGTAAAAGGAGATTCGATTATTCTTTATGTACCGGATATCGAAGATGTTTATCCTGATATGGTAGCAGATGGCTGGACAGTTGAAGATGTTGAAGCATTCTGTGAAAAATATAACATTAAATTAACTGTTGATTATGAAGCAACCTCTCAATATACTGAAGGTACATTAATCAGCCAATCACGTTCACCAAAAACACCAATTGTATCTGGTTCAACCTTAAAGATCGTGGTAGCAGAAAAACCAAATGTAACAACACCATCACCAACGCCAACACCAACACCGGGTGATGACGAGAATGAAGAAGAACCATCCACTTCTCCATCACCAACACCGTCGACATCGCCAACACCATCACCATCATCAAAACAATAAACAGGGGGACAAATGAAAGGTCAAATTGTTAAAATTGTAAGTAATTTATGTTCAGTCGAGTGTGAAGATCAAGTATTCGAATGCACACCCAGGGGTAAATTTCGTAATCAAAAAATTAGCCCTGTCGTCGGGGATTTTGTCGAATTTGATGAAGAAAATAAATACTTGTTAGAAATCTTACCGCGTAAGAATTATCTAGAACGACCACTCGTCGCTAATATTGATCAGGGACTTTTGGTAACCAGCGTAAAAAGTCCCGATTTTTCTACGAATTTATTAGATAAATTGTTAACTGTGATGGAGTATCATCAGATCACACCAATTATTTGTATAACCAAGTGGGATCTGTTAACAGGAAAAGAAAAGAAAGAAATAAAAAAGATTTTAAAATACTATCAAAAAATTGGCTATAAAGTGATCTATAATCACAAATTATGGCAAGTAAAGAAAATATTCAAAAATAAAACAACAGTCTTAACTGGCCAAACTGGAGCTGGGAAATCCACTTTGATTAATAAATTGGATCCACACTTTCACTTAGAAACTGGAGAAATCTCTAAAGCGTTAGGAAGAGGAAAACATACGACTAGACATGTAGAACTTCTCCATTTGTGTAAGGGAAAAGTATTAGATACGCCAGGTTTTTCTCAATTAGATTTTCAAGAAGTACCAGATGAAGAATTAAGAGACACTTTTATTGAATTTCAAAAATATCCTTGTCCATATAAAGACTGTATGCATTTATCAGAAAAAGAATGTCAGGTTAAAGCTAATGTTAAAAATGGAAAAATTTTAGCGAGCCGTTATGAGAATTATCAGAAATTAATGAAGAAAAGTAGGTGGTAAAATGAAAGTATCTGCTTCTTTTCTTTCTTGCCGAAAGATAGAAAAAGCAATAGAAAAACTATCGCTTACCGATGTCGACTATATTCATGTAGATTTTGTCGATAATACTTTCTGTCGAGGAAGAAAAATTCCTATTAGAAAATTAAAAAAAATATATCGTTATACATCCAAACGCCTAGATGTTCACTTGATGGTGAATAAACCAAAAAAATATATTAAACAATTTGTGAAATTAAATGCCGAAATGATTACTTTTCCAATCGAAATAGACAAAGATATCGAAAAGAATTTAAACTTGATTAAAAAATACGGATTAAAATGTGGACTATCCATTAATCCTGATACCAATTTACATCTATTAGAAAAATGGATAGACCAAATCGATCTTATTCTCGTAATGGGAGTAAATCCAGGATATGGAGGCCAAGAGTTTATTCCTGAAGTAAAAAATAGAGTAGAAATCGTACGAAAAATGATTACTGAACATCAAGCAAAGACTCTTTTAAGTATAGATGGTGGGATTAATCAAGAAACAGCCAAAGAAGTTTCTTCCTTTGTCGATATTATGGTAAGTGGTTCATATATCACTAGTACCGACGATTACCAAGAACAAATCGATATCTTAAGAGGAAAAGAAAAAAAAGAAAATAATGAGAATATAGAAGCAAACGAAAAGAATGAAAATCTGGTTCAGCAACAAACTGAAATTTAGATTTTCATTCTTTTCATAAACAATAAAAAATAAGTGACTACTCACTTACTTCTTCGATCTTTTCATCTTTTCTAGAAGTTCTAATTTCTCTTGCACTAAGTCTTACTCTAGTACCATCTTCTAAAGTAACAGTTTGAAGATTAACTCCTTGTTTTTTTCTAGTAGCATTTAATGCATGAGAACGTTTATTTCCAAATAAAGGCTTCTTATTAGTAACTTTAACTGCCATAGTCTTTTTCCTCCTTTGATACATGTTTTAACTTGCGCTTATAACTTTATCATAGATTGAGCAATAAGTCAAATAAAACAAGCGAAAAAATATACCTTTAGTTATTTTATTGCATTTTCGCAAAAAAAGGATATAATAAGGACAATGTAAAGTTAAGGAGGATTATTATGTGGCCGGAGATTTATTGTAAAAATAATATAGGAGTGGCTTTTGATCCGAATTTTTGGAAGAATTGGGGACCAACTTACATGGTTTACTTTCATCCGGATTTATTCAAGGACAAAAAGATAAATAGTATTTATTGCCTTTGGCAACCGTTTACTACTATTGAGTTCAACAAAGAAGATATCGCCATGGTACTTGAATATGCTTGTGGAGAATTTGGTGAACATTGTACTTTTTTTTCATACAAAGATGTTCCTGATATTGAGCATCTAAGATGTGAAGACTATTATGTTCTACCTACTTTTGAAACTTTAGAAGAAGATGTACTTACGATATATAATGGAATATTAATGAAAAAGAATAAAGAAGAATTATATATTGCTTATTTAGAAGATCATCTTTTTACTCTTCAAGCATTATCTTTTCGTCAAAGAAAAAAAATACAAGATACGTTAGGACTTAAATTAGAAGAGTACCGAGACTACCTAGAAAAAGCCATCGCTCTTGTTTCTCAAATTCCTACTAAGAGTCGAATCCCAATAATAAAAAAATTATATGATTTTTTCTAAATTACCTACTATTATTTCTTGCTTAGAAACTGAGTATCCTGCCACAGAAAAAAAGCCACTAAGAGATCAATTCGAAAAAAAGTATGAGCGCGCGCTATAATAGTCCTTTTTTGAATAATCCTAATGATCTAAATTCTATCTTTCAGTATGCGAGAGATCAGCATTTAGATTGCGCTATGCAATATAGGGAGAAAGAAGTACCAGAAATTACTTTTGACCCGATTAGTAAAAAATTAGTTCAAACAGAAAAAATGACTACCGTTTTTGAAACTACCTACGGATCAGTTGGTTTAGAAAATGGCATTGCCACTTTTAAAGAAAAAAAGAGGGATTACTCTAAGTCCCTATAACTAGTAAAACAACTAAAAAATAGTTGACTAAAAAAGGTTAGCTATTTTATTTCTGTTAAAAAATAAAAGAAAAAGCATTTTACGTTTAGAAAAAGAAGTAGAGTCAATACTTTTGTGGTAAAATATGAATAGACTGGAGGGGAACTATGTACGTACCATTATATATAAAGACAAATTATTCTTTGTTATCTAGTGTGATTAAAATCGATACTTTGATCGAAAGAGCAAAACAAAATCATTTTTCCTCTCTAGCTATCACCGATAACAATATGTTTGGAACAATGGAATTTTATCAAAAGTGTAAGGCTGCAGGAATTCACGCCATCATCGGTTTAGAAATAGAATTAGAAAATGATATTATCTTATTGTATGCGAAAAATTATTCAGGTTATCAAACATTAATTAAATTATCTACAATTCAAAGTGAACGTAAAGTTTCCTTTGATGATATAGAAAATTTTCACGAGGAAGTAATCGCCATTGTACCTTTTGATAGTCATAATTCCTTTGATCAAATCCAAAAAATAATCAAAGAGGAGGACTGCTTCTTAGGGTATAAAGATAAACAACAAGAAATAGAAGCTAGAAAGAAAACTTCTCAAGTTGTCTACCTCAATAAAACCTTATATTTAGATCCTGAAGAAAATGAATATTTAAAATATTTATATATGATTAGAGATGGTAAGACAATTGCTGAATTTTTAGATTATGATTTATTAAATCATGAATTACGACTTGAAGAAGTCTATGAGTATTCGACAAATCAAGGATTATTTCAAACGGAGAAAATTGCTAGCTCTTGTGATTTAGAATTTCCGCAAGCAGAGTTATTACTTCCAATTTTTGAAACGGGAAAAGAAATGACCTCAGACGAGTACTTAGCCAATTTAGCTAAAGTAGGACTTAATCGAAGACTAAATGGAGAAGTAAGTGAAGTATACAGTAATCGTTTAATTTACGAGTTGTCTGTCATCGAAAAAATGGGATTTTCTAATTACTTTTTAGTTGTATATGACTTTATTAAATATGCGAAAAAAAATAAAATCCTAGTAGGCCCAGGTAGAGGTAGTGGAGCTGGTTCACTTGTTTGTTATTCAATTGGAATAACGGATATTGATCCCATAAAATATGATCTTCTTTTTGAACGTTTTTTGAATCCAGAACGAATAAGCATGCCAGATATCGATACCGATTTTCCAGATATTTATCGAGATAAAGTAATTGATTATGTTGTAGATAAGTATGGAAAAAAACGAGTGAGTGGTATCGTTACATTTGGTACCTTGGCCGCAAAACAAGCCTTACGTGATGTCGCAAGAGTCTTAAATGTCCCAAGTTATCAGGTTGATTTGATCACGAAAAGAATCCCTAATTTTACTAAATTAAAACTATTAGATTTTTATCGTCAAGACCAAGAGTTAAGGCAACTAATTGATAGCGAGAAAAAACTCCAACTTATGTTTAAAGTTGCTTGTCATATAGAAGGATTTCCAAGACATACCTCATCTCATGCTGCTGGAATTGTCATGTGTAAAAAAGACTTAGATGAAGTCATCCCGCTAACCAAAAGTGATGATATGTATCTAACTGGATTTTCTATGGAATACTTAGAACCATTAGGATTATTAAAAATGGATTTTCTAGGACTTAGAACGTTAACGACGATTATGCATATCATGGAAATGATTGCCGAGAAAGAACATATCCATATCGATTTTAATCGCATTCCTCTAGATGACAAAAAAGTATTAACATTATTTCAGAAAGCAGATACGACAGGAATTTTCCAGTTTGAATCAGAAGGAATGAGAAACTTTTTACGTAATTTAGAGCCAAATAGTTTCGAAGATATTTTCGCAGCGATTGCCTTGTTTAGACCAGGTCCAGCTAGTAATATTGATTCTTATATTCGTAGAAAAAAAGGCCAAGAAGAAATTACTTACCTAGATCCATCCCTAGAGCCAATTTTAAAAAGTACGAAGGGAATTATCATCTATCAGGAACAGATTATGCAAATTGCGAATCAATTAGCGGGATATACCTTAGGAGAAGCGGATATTTTAAGAAAGGCAATGAGCAAAAAGAAAAGTGATGTCTTAAAAAATGAAGAAGAAAAATTTATTAGACAAAGTGTTGAACGTGGCCACGATAAAGAAATTGCCAAACAGATATTTGATTTAATCTTAAATTTCGCTAATTATGGATTTAATCGTTCTCACTCTGTTGCCTATTCTTTAATTGCCTATAAGATGGCTTATCTTAAAGTATACTTCCCTAAATATTTTTACAGTAGTCTTCTAACTTCCGTAATTGGTAGTGAAACAAAGACTAAAGAATATATTAACGAAATTAAAGCGAAAAAAATCGCAATCAAAAAGCCATGTATCAACAATAGTGGTAAAGAATATATTGTTGAATCTGATGGGATTAGATATCCATTATCAGGAATAAAAAATGTTGGTCTAGTATCGGTAGAAGCGATTATTCAAAATCAGCCTTATACAGATATCTTTGACTTTGTACAAAAAACAGCGGGAAAAATAAATAGTAAAATTTTAGAATCCTTGATCGATGCTGGTTGCTTTGATGTTTTTGGTTACAATCATAATACTCTCCATCACAATCTAGATAGTATTATGAACTATGCAGAATTAGTAAAAGACTTAGATAGTGAATATGTACTAAAACCAGAAATAGAAATAGTAGAAGAATACAGTAAAGAATATTTAATTAGTAAAGAAAAAGAATTATTCGGTTTCTATTTAAGTAATCATCCTGTTACCTTTTATAAAGCAAAGTTTCCAAATATTATTTCCTTGGATCAAATTCAAAACTATTATAATCAAAGAGTTAATGTCATTATCTTGGTCGATAAAGTACGTACAATAAAAACCAAAAATGGAGATGAGATGATGTTTATTTGGGGAAGTGACGAGTATCAAGCGATGGACTTCACTCTTTTCCCTAAAGTATATCAACGTTATCAGAATCTATCGTTACAAAGTAATATGATTGTGAAAGTATCCGGTCGAGTAGAGAGAAGATACGACAAATTTCAAATTGTCGTCGATGGCATAGAATGGTTAAATCAACAAAACAAACACGAGTAAAGGAGTAAAAAATGTCTTATCCAACAGAAGAAGAATATCGTCAAGCTTATCAAAAATGGTGTCAAGAACATCCTGAAAAAACAGGAGCTGACATTCCTCAAAACACAGTAGTAGAAATAAACGGCAAGTCAATTAGATTAGGAACTAGAATTAATCATATGAAATATTATCCTGAACATTATTCGGATAACATAGAGTTTTGGCAATCAACTGGTGCACTTGAAGATAAAAATGAACGAATAGAAAGAAAATACCGACAAGCGGCATTAATTTGGAAAAAGGAAAATAAAAAAAATCTTTCAGAAATGCCCACAAAAGCCTCCGTATATATTAAAGAATTTGGAACAGTAAATATTGGCTATCATCTCAGTGTAATGAGAAGAATATATAGAATGCAAAAGCAAGGAAAATCATGCGAAGAAAGAAAGCCATTATCCGCCGAACAAATCACTTGGTGGACCGCTGAAGGAATGATTTGGGATAATGTTTGGGCACATAAAAAGAAAACCAGACCACCTCGTTTTCGTCATCAAGCCCTTTGTAAAGAATTACAAGCTTTAGAAAACGAAAACTATGAATTAGATAATATCTTAGAACAGTTCTTTATGGATTATGAAACTTTCTGCTTAATTTTAGAAGAAAAACTAAGTAAAAAAATAACCAATAAAAATCTAGAAAACAAAACCATAAAATTATTTTGTAAGCATAGTGGTTATTCAGAAACTATTTTGACCAATGTAGTCAAATTTAAACAACTTTTTCCTGATGAATCCTTTGAACAAATACTAACGAGAAGTATTCATGAAAGCACGATAGAAAAAGAAATCCCAGATTGGATTATGGAAAAGTATACGCCATATGTGATAGAAACCTTACAATATTTAAACTTTCCAGTAAGGGAAATTATCGACTTAATGAAACAGGATATTCTTTCTATAGAAGAAGCGATAACTATCCAAATGATTAATGAAGAAAATAGCCAGAAACAAGATAAAAAATGGTTAACTATGACCACTCAATACTTAGTAAACTTACTGTTAGAAAATCAAATTACAGTTAGAGAAGAAGTAATAAGTGACTTTTTGATCGAATTGAAAGAACATAAACTAACCAATGAAGATATAAAGAAATTAACAGACTTATCTCTTCGTGCGTTCGAAAAAATTAGAATGTTTCAAATGCTTGAAGTAGGATTAGAAACGGAAGAAAAGAAAAAAATAGAAAAAATGAGAGAATATCATTTTTCATCAGAGGATATTGAAGAAAGTTATTTTGTCACTTTAAGATTTTATAACGCGAAAAAGGACAAACAAGAAAAGGATAATTATAGATTAGAATTACTTCGTCAATATATCATTGATTGGCGATATTATTCTCAAGAAGAAAAAAGGCAAATCATTCAAAATCATCACTTTACGGAAGAAGAAATCGATTATATGAATACTGCCAGACAAAAAATAGATCATACAATATACAAAGTCAAAAAAATAGGGAAAAAGAGTTGAAAAACTAAAGAAGAAAACTTTCCAAAATAGGGATAGTATGTTATATTTATATATATGATGAGGATGTGGGTATATGAAATTAACATTTGAAACAAACGACTATCTGCTAACCTGGAATTTATTATACGGAGCTTCTATTTCACCTAAAATTCATGCCGCTAAGCAAAAATTATGGTCTGCCTATAAAAAACAATACAATGCTGGTATGAAAGATAAAGATGAAATGCTTCAAGATATCAAAAATTACATTCCTGATGATGATACTTTATACAATTTAATATTCGAAACAGACGTATTTGAAACACTAAAGAAAAGTGCTGAAAAACATCGTCTAACCTTGATGAAAGTATGGGATGAAAAGAAAAAAGAAATCAATCAATATTTAAAAGAAATCTTACGTTTTCCACTAGCAGATAATTATAATATATTAGTTCTTTGTCCTGAAATGGATAGCGTTCTAATCTCTAAAACGACAAAAACCAGTATTGGCTGGGGATTCAAAAAAGATACCGAAGACCAATATATGGCTCTTTCTAATATTTTATATACATTAATTAAAAATGAGGTTGGAGACTTTGAAAAAGAATATAAAGAAATTGTTCAAGCTATCTTAGAATTAGCGATTCACAATGAACTTTATACGAGACTAGTAAATAACTCCAATTATCTAGAAGGGGATCATACCTTGATGTATTTAAAACGTCAGATCTATCCTTATTGGTTAATGTATCTAGGGTGTGATAGGGAAGATATGACTCATTATATGATGCGAGATAAAATCGCTTTTGATATCGATAATTATACGATGGAGACCGCACTAAAAAAAGTAGACTTATATGAGTTTATTCGTTTTTGTATAAAAAATCAAAAACATATTATACGAATTAATAATTTAGAAATAATATAGATTTCATTCATAGTGAAATCTATTTTAATAGGGGGAAGAAGTATGACAGAAGATAAAATAACCATTTTATTTGAACAACTAAAACTAACAGATGAAGAAAAAAGTCATTTTCAAGGATTGTCATTAGAAAAAGTACTTGTGAATCCCAGAAATAATTGTTGGACTTTTCTTTTAGGTAGTGAAGAAATCTTACCAGTAGAAGATTATCAATTATTAAAAGAAAAAGGGGAGAAGGCATTCGAGCATATTAAACAAGTTTTCTTTAAAATTAATCCGCATCATCCATCACTAGACTATTTACCTAACTACTATAAGCAAGTATTAAATGAAGTGAAAGATGTTTTAATATTTGCTCCTGCTTTCGAAGAAAATTTAATTGAACAAGATGGTGAATACAAGATTGAAGTGACGAATTCAGAAGAAGAAAGAGAAGTACATACCTTCTTACCAAAATTAAATTATCTATTAAGTTTAGCTGGTTTTCCTTATGAATTAACCACTTGTCTTAACGAAGAAAAAAAAGAACTAGTTCGTCAAGAAATTAAAGAAGAATTAAATGAAGCAATGACTACCATCCCACCAGTCGTCGAAGTAGAAAAACCTGCTGTTGAGAAGAAAAGTTACACCGATAATGGAGAAAAGAAAACCTATCGTCGTCCTGCTAAAAAAGAGGATGATCCTAATGTGATATTGGGTCGCAAAATTGGAGATAAGCCAATATCGATGAAAAGTATTGTTGGAGAAAGCGATAATATCACAGTAGAAGGATATGTTTTTGGCGTCGATTACTTTGAGTCAAGTAAAACAGATTTTAAAATCATTACTTTAAAATTAACCGATTATAGTGATAGTATTTATGCTAAAGTTTTTGTTCGTGGTGACGAAGAATATGCTCGTCTTTCCAAAGAGTTAAAAACAGGAAAATGGTTTATCATTAGAGGATATACAAAAAACGATCAATTCTCTAAAGAATTAGTATTGAATGTACGAGATATTTGTGTTTTAGAACGTCAAGTAGAAGAAGTAAAAGATACTTATCCAGAAAAAAGAGTAGAGTTACATGCCCATACGATGATGAGTCAGATGGATGGTGTAGTTGATGAAATTAAATTAGTGAAACAAGCAATGAAGTGGGGACATCGAGGAATCGCGATTACGGATCATAATGGCTGTCAAGCTTTTCCCCATGTCTACAATACAGTAACCGATTATAATAAAGGAAAAGAAGAACAAGATAAGTTTAAAGCGATCTATGGAACGGAACTTACCTTAATTGATGATAGTGTCGATATCGTTATTCGTGGAGATGACCGAGACCTACTCACAACTACCTATGTTGTTTTCGATTTTGAAACAACTGGATTTAATGCAGGTGGAGAAGATACGATTATCGAAATTGGTGCGGTAAAAATAAAAAATGGCGAAATTATCGAACGCTTTGATGAACTCGTTAATCCTGGTAAACCATTAAGTGCCAAAATCACTGAAGTTACCAATATTACGGATCAGATGTTAATTGGTAAAGATAACGAAGAGAATGCTGTTCGCCGTTTTATTGAATGGTACGGTGACTTACCTATGGTTGCGCATAATGCGAAGTTTGATACTTCTTTTCTAGAAATGGCCATAAAAAAATATGGATTTAAGAAATTGACCAATCCTATCATCGATACTCTTGAACTCTCTAGAACATTAGATACTAACTATGCTCGTCATAGTTTGAGTGCTTTGGTCAAACGATACGATGTACCATGGGACGAAGATGCCCATCACCGTGCGGATTACGATGCGGAAGGAACTGCCTTGGTTTTTCACAAAATGTTAAAGAAATTAAGTGACAGAAACTTTGAAACTATCGCCGACTTAAACAATTTAGTCTCTAAAGAAGAAATTCATAAATATGGACGTAGTTATCATGTGAATCTACTAGCGAAAAATAAAACGGGTTTAAAAAACTTGTTTAAAATTATTAGTCTAGCCAATACAAAATATCTCTATAAAACGCCAAGAATCTTACGTAGTGAAATCGAAAACCATCGCGAAGGACTACTAGTAGGAAGTGGTTGTTATGAAAGTGAAGTATTTAGAGAAGCAAGAAGTAAAGCCGATGAAGAGTTAACCAACATTATCAATTTTTATGACTATGTCGAAGTTCAACCACCAGAGTGTTATGATCATTTAATTCAAATGCATGATTTTGATAATGAGGAACAATTATTAGAAAATATAAAGAAAGTAATTCGAGTAACTAAAGATAGTGGTAAGTTAATCGTCGCAACAGGGGATGTTCACCACTTAAAACGAGAAGACAAAATATATCGTGAAATTATCGTCAATCAAAAAGTACCAGGTGGAGGTAGACATCCACTTGCGAAAAGTGATATTACTGAAATTCCAAGTAATCATTTCCGAACGACCGACGAAATGATGGAAGATTTTGCTTTCCTAGATGAAGAAGTAAGAAAAGAGATTATAATTACGAATCCGAATAAAATTTTGGATATGGTAGAAGAAATCGAAGTAATTATCGATACTGGTGGTATCCCTTTTTCTCCAGCTATTGATCGAAGTGTAGAAACAGTAACAGAATTAGTATATACAAAGGCTTCTTCTTGGTATGGAGATCCATTACCATTCAATATCGAAGAGCGAATTGCGAAAGAATTATATGGTGATCTATTAATTGATGTTATCAAAAAAGAGGTAGCAAAGAAAGATCTTAGTGAAGAAGAAGCAGAAAAAGAACTATATCGTCGCCTACATGAAGTAATTATAACCGGATTCGATCAAGTAAAAGATCTCGTTTGGACAGACTTAAAAGAAAATGATCCAGAATTAACCGATGCCGATCGGGAAAAAACATTAAAAAAGAAATTGGGTGGTGTCATCGGTGGAGGTTTCGACGTTATCTATCTGATTGCTCAAAAATTAGTTAAACACTCGAATGATGATGGTTATCTTGTTGGTTCACGTGGTTCGGTAGGATCAAGTTTCGTAGCGACAATGATGGGAATTACTGAAGTTAATCCGCTTCCTGCTCATTATTTATGTCGTAATGAAGAATGTAAATATTCTGAATTTATCAACGAAAATGGAGAAGCTTACGGTAAAGAATATTCAAGTGGATACGATTTACCAGATAAAATTTGTCCTAAATGTGGTAAACCACTAGGAAAAGAAGGACAAGACATGCCATTTGCGACCTTCCTTGGGTTCAATGCCGATAAAGTTCCCGATATTGACTTAAACTTCTCTGGAGAATATCAATGGAAAGCCCATGAGTATACGAAAGTATTATTCGGTGTTGATAATGTATATCGTGCAGGAACAATTGGTACCGTTGCCGAAAAAACAGCCTTTGGTTATGTAAAAGGATATCTCGAAGAACATGGAATTACCAATATGCGTACTGCAGAGATCGAACGCTTAGCCTTAGGTTGTACTGGAGTTAAACGGACGACAGGTCAACATCCAGGTGGTATTGTCGTTATTCCAGGATATATGGATGTCTTTGATTTTACTCCATTCCAGTATCCGGCTGATGATCCGACAAGTTTATGGCGGACGACCCACTTCGATTACCATGCCATCGATCAAGATGTCTTAAAACTAGATATACTCGGACACGATGATCCGACCGTATTAAGAATGCTTCAAGACTTATCAGGAATCGATGTGACCACGCTACCAATCAGTGATGAAAAAGTACTAAGTTTACTTCGTAGTCCTGAAGCATTAGGCGTAACTGAAGAACAAATTATGTGTCCGACTGGAACATTAGGTCTACCGGAAATGGGAACAAAATTCGTTATCAACATGTTAGTAGAAACCAAGCCAAAAACTTTCTCTGAATTAGTAAAAATATCTGGTCTATCACACGGAACTGATGTTTGGGCGGGGAATGCTAGTGAACTAATTGAAAATAATGTTGTCCCATTCAAGGAAGTTATCGGTTGTCGTGATGATATCATGGTCAACTTAATGAACTGGGGAATGGAGCCAAAACGAGCTTTCAAAATTATGGAATTTGTTCGTAAAGGAAAAGCTAGTAAAGATCCTGAGACTTGGAAGGGAATGGCTGAAGACATGAAAAAAGCGAATGTTCCTGATTGGTATATTGAGTCATGTCGGAAAATCAAATACATGTTCCCGAAAGCCCATGCTTGTGCTTATGTTATGTCAGCTTTACGAATCGCTTGGTTCAAAGTCTATCAACCTAACCGTTATTATGCCGCTTATTTCTCAGTAAGAGAAAGTGATTTTGATATCGAATGCATGATGAAAGGGTATAATTCAATTAGAAAGAGAATTGAAGATTTAACAGAGAAAGGGTTCGAAGCGACCAATAAAGAAACCAATATTTTAGAATGTTTAAAGAATGCTTTAGAAGCAAGTGCTCGAGGAATAAAATTTGGTTCTATTGATATTTATAAAAGTGATGCTGAGCGATTTAAAATCGATGAAGAAGATGAAATGACGTTGATTCCACCATTCCGCTGTATTGATGGTCTAGGAGGAGCAGTAGCTAGTGGTATTGTAAAAGAACGAGAAGAAAAAGCCTTTTTAAGTATCGAAGATTTACAAAAACGTGCCAAAGTATCCGCAACATTAATCGATAAAATGAAAATGATGGGGATATTAAATGATTTACCAGAATCTAGTCAGATGACGCTATTTTAAAAATATACAACAAAACAAAGAAGGTGAAGAAGATGGATAATCGCCCAATTGGTGTTTTTGACTCCGGAATTGGTGGAGTGACTATATTGAAATGTTTACTTGCTAAAATGCCGAATGAAAACTATATCTATTATAGTGACTCTAAACATAATCCCTATGGAGAAAAAACCAAAGAAGAAGTGATAGGCTTTGTTGAGGAAATCATAAATGATTTTATCGCTAAAGATTGTAAGGCAATTGTTTTTGCATGTAATACCGCAACCGCATTAGCGATTGATGAAATGCGAAAAAAATATCCAGATTTACTCTTAATTGGCACAGAACCCGCTTATAAAATGATTCATGACTATGCTCCTAATACGAAAACCTTAGTCATGGCAACACCTGCTACAATCGAAAGTGAGCGTTTTCAAAACTTATATCACCACTATGATAATCAAAAATCCTATCTACTAGCTTGTCCTAATTTGGCCCATCTAATTGAAGAAGGTGAGGAAGAAAAACTAACTAGTTATCTTCAAGAACTACTAGGGCCGTTTCAAAAAGAAGAAATCGAGTCAGTCGTACTAGGATGCACACATTATCCGTTAATCTCAGAAAAAATAAAAAATATCTTAGGAGAGGTAAAGTTTTATGATGGGGGTAAAGGAATTGCCAATCATTTGTTCCATCTTTTAGAAACTAACCATCAATTAAATGTAAACAAAGCGAAAAAAGAAGTATATTTCGAAGATTCTAGCCATAATAGGCAAAAAGAAGAACGCTTTTTTGCCTTTCTAACGAAGGAATAAAAATAGAAAATTTTGTAGAAAGTTAACGAATAGTTGACTCACAAAAACTACGTATGATAACCTTTAATTGAAGGATAGCATACAATGAAAAGAATAGAAGTAGAATGGGAAAAATTAATCAGTTGTTATAAAGAATTATTTTCTTTAGAAGCACCTAGTATTTATTATGATCCAAAAAGAAACAGCTTTAGCTTTACTAAGAACAGGGATGATTTTGGTTTATACCTAAATTTTCCCCTTAGTGTCAAAAAGAAAATTATCTATAACTATAGTAAGATTTTACCGAGTAAGAAAGATAAAAAAATAATTAGGCAGATTTTAAACAACTCTAAACACCCAATAGAAAATAGTTTTCATTATCTCAACAAAACAAATTTAAATTGGTATTTCTATCTCGAACCATTTTTAGAACGAGAAGTAAAGTACCTCGCTTTAAAGTGGTGTTTGGATAATCAAATAAGCATAAAAAAATAGAAAAGATATAGAAGGCATAATGTCAACTATATCTTTTTTATCCTATGACATATTTATTATGACCATTACAACTAGAATATTTATAACGAAAGTATTCATGATAATCAACTATATATAAAATTCAAGAATCAGATTCCAATAAAGTAGACTGAGAAATAAGAAAAAATGCCATAAAATTATTAGGCTAAGTACTAAAAACATGTTATAATAATTTTGGTGGTATAATGTCAATAAAGATTAGAGATTTGAACATCAATTACATACAATATGGTAGTGGTAAGGATATCGTATTATTACACGGTTGGGGTCAAAATATTGCGATGATGCAACCGCTTGCCAAAGAGTTTCCAAATCATCGAATTACAATTATCGACTTTCCTGGGTTTGGTCAAAGTGATGATTTAAAAGTTGCTTGGTCGATAGAAGATTATGAAGAATGTGTAGCCGAATTCTTAGAGCAAGTGAATGTAAAAAAGCCAATACTAATTGGTCATTCTTTTGGAGGAAGAGTGGCTATCATTTATGCAAGTAGACATGAAGTAGAAAAATTAGTGTTATTTGGTAGCCCATGTGTTCGTGAACAAAAAACATCTCCAAAAGAGAAATTATTTAAAACGATAAAGAAATTGCCAGGTATGAAAAAAATAGGAGAATTTGCCAAAAATTATATAGGCTCAGAAGACTATAAAAAAGCATCTCCTATCCTTAGAGAATCATTTGTTAAAATCGTCAATCAAGACTTAAGTGAATACGCAAAGAACATCACTTGTCCCACTTTACTAATCTGGGGAACTAATGACGAAGCAGCACCAATAGAAGATGCAAGAAAATTAGAAAAACTACTAAAAGATGGGGCATTGATTGAATTAGAAGGCTATACACATTACGCCTATTTAGAAGCTTTACCACGAGTTGTAAGCATTTTAAATGAATTCTTTAAAGAGGTGAAATCATGAATATTTTTACAATTACCTTTATTGTGATCATTATCTTTAATATTATAAAAAATAAAAAATCACTTCATATGTTACAACAAAATTTATATAACGAAAATAACCGTTATCTAAAATGGTTAAAACGAAATAGTAAACAAGTATTTATTTCTTTAGATTTATTATCACTATTATTAATTCTTATCGCTTACTATTTAAATAATGATGCTTCAGTTATTTTTGTAAGCCTAGCTATATTTGCTTATATTGGAGAAACCCTTCGGTTACTTTCTTTATATAAATCTGAAAAAACAAAAAAGCCACTTGTCATTACGAAAAGAGTAAGAAGATTAATTGTTACGTTGACAATTTTATTTTTCATCCCTCTTGTTTTCTATTTAGTCGATTATCGAAATGGTTACTTAATGTTACTATTATCTGCGATTCTTGCTTATTTTAGCTATTTTGTCGTCTTTTTAGCTAAAGTGATCAATACACCAATTGAAAAGTTTGTCTACAAATATTATGAAACTAAAGCAAAGAAAAAATTGCGTAGTATGAATCACTTAAAAGTAATTGGAATTACAGGAAGCTATGGAAAGACGAGTAGTAAGAACATCTTAAATGATATCTTAAATTTAAAATATATTACGAGACCAACCCCAAAAAATTTAAATACTGAGTATGGATTAATGATTACCATCAATAACTATCTAGATAAATTTGATGAAGTATTTATTGCGGAAATGGGTGCTTATAAAAAGGGAGAAATCAAAAAACTCTGTGATATGGTTCATCCTAAATATGGAATTTTAACTCGTATTGGTCTTGCTCATTTAGAAACATTTGGTAGTGCTGAAAATATCATGAAAACGAAATTTGAATTAATTGAAAGTCTACCAGATGATGGAATTGCTGTATTAAATGGGGATGATCCAAAACAGTTATCTTATCCGATAAAAAGTAAATGTAAAAAAGTATGGATCGGTATTGATAATAAAGATGTCGATATCTATGCAGAAAATATTAGCTGTAATTACAAAGGAAGTAAATTTGATGTCGTCTTTAAAGAAGATAACAAACGGTATTCTTTTGAAACTAAACTCTTAGGTAATCACAATATCTATAATATTTTAGCGGGAATCGCTTTAGGTAGGGAATTCGGTATGTCTATTAGTGAACTCGAAAAGGGAGTAAAAAAAGTAAAACCGATTGAGAGTCGCCTAGAACTTAGAAATTATGGTTATATGTATCAGATAAATGATGCCTATAATTCTAATCCAGTAGGAGCAAAAGCAGCTTTAGATGTTTTAGCGATGATGCCTGGAAAAAAAGTAGTCGTAACTCCAGGTATGACAGAGCTAGGAGAAAAAGAAGAAGAGTTAAATCAAATCTTTGGTAACCAGATTAGTAAAGTCGCAGACTATGTCATCTTAGTCGGTGAAAAAAGAACTAAACCGATTTTTAAAGGCATCATTGAAGGAGATTTCGATAAAGAAAAAATTTATGTCGTAAATAGTGTTTATGATGCTTATACCTTATTACAAAGCATGAGTACAGATAAAGCTCTTTATGCTTTATTTGAAAATGATTTACCAGATCTTTATAATGAATAGGAGTGAATAAAATGAAAATTAAATTAGGCGTTATATTTGGTGGAGAAAGTGTAGAACATGAAGTAAGTATTATTTCTGCTATTCAGGCAATGAACAAAATGGATAGTGAAAAATATGAAATTATTCCCATCTATATAGCCAAAAATCGTGAATGGTATACAGGAGAATCTCTTAAAGATATCGATACCTTCCAAGATATAGATCTATTAAAGAGATACTGTAAGAATGTTGTGTTATATGCAAAGAATGGACGTTTTGTTCTTCAAAATAAGAAAGGCTTGTTTAAAAGAATAGTAAAAGAAATAGATATCGTCTTCCCAATCGTACATGGCACTAATGTGGAAGACGGTACATTACAAGGATATTTACAATCCATCGGTGTTCCTTATGTCGGTGGTGATGTCTATGCTTCTGTAGTCGGTCAAGATAAAATCTATATGAAGCAAATTTTTAAAGCCGAAAACCTACCAATCGCTGATTATATATGGTTCTATGATAGTGAATATCAAGATGATAGCGAAGAAATAATCAAAAAAATAGAACACTTAAAATATCCAGTAATTGTTAAACCTTGCTTATTAGGAAGTAGTGTTGGTATCAGTGTAGCAAAAGATAAAGAAGAATTAAAAGAAGCAATTGATACCGCAATCAGTTACGATAATCGTATTGTTGTAGAAAAAGTAGTAGAAAATTTAATGGAAGTCAATATCAGTGTACTAGGTAATTATGAAAACTATCAATTAAGTGCGATTGAACAAGTAATTCCAAAAAGTGCTTTTCTAACCTATGAAGATAAATATATCGGTGGTGGCAAAACTAAGGGAAAAAATGGAATGAAATATAAAAGCTCTAAAGGAATGGTTTCAACAGATAGAATAATTCCTGCGCCATTAGAAGATAAATTAAAAGAAAAAATCGAAGAGATCGCTATAGATGCTTGTAAAGCCCTAAAAACTTCAGGAGTAGTGAGAATTGACTTTTTAGTGGATACAAAGACCAATAAACCATACATTAATGAAATCAACAATATACCTGGTTCATTATCTTTCTATCTATGGGAGCCTATCGGTAAAGAATATTCTGAGTTGTTAGATGACTTAGTAAACATTGGTATCAAAGATTATAAACATCGTACTATGAAGACACATTCTTTTGATACGAATATTTTAAAAGGCTTCAGTGAATTTGGTAGTAAGGGAAGTAAAGGAGTAAAATCTCTTCGTAAGTAATTTTTTAAGAAAAGGTATCGAAAAAGATATCTTTTTTCTTGCCTTTAAAAATAAGCTTGTGCTATTATATAACGCAAGGTGAAGAGAAATGAAAGAAAAAGAAATTATTGGCGTAATCGAAGGAAAAACATTAGACAACGATCATTCTATTTTAGTAAGCCCAGTTTATTATGATGGGGAGAGTTATTATTTAAAATATATGTCTAAAGATTTTGGTGAACTATTAAAACTACTAGTTACTTTATCGGAAAAAGAACAAGAAGAAGAAATCGATGCCTATATCAATAGAGAAAACAGTTTATATAAAGAACATTTCTTTCGCTATAACTGTGAGTCTAATTTTTACTATAAACGATATGATGAAAAAATATTGGATAATTTAGATTTCTATCCCATCTCTGAATTCACTCAGGTAAAAAAACAAGAATTAATGGATAACTATCAAGATTACACCTATGGAATTATGGAAGGAAAAAACACATTAATTGTGGGAAATATGGATTTTGTCGAAAAGAATCTTCAAGATAAAACATCAAAACAAGTATTAAATTTAAAAACAATTGACGAGTTAATTCATAAGATTAATCGCCAGGCAACAAAATTAAAACAAAGTTTGGTATAAAAAAACTCCTCTCTAAATTAAGAGAAGAGTTTTTTTGATATTTAAATTTTTAATTCCCTGAATCAATTATTTACAAGTATAACCTTGATCTTCGAAATTTTCTTTTAATGCATCATAAGAATTTTCATCAGGATCATCAAAGCCATTATTTTCCTTTTCTTCCTCACTCATCTGATTGACATAGTATTCGGTTACTTGTGATAAAGTATTTCCATTTCTCTTATAAGACATTTTTAAATGTTCTTCATCATTTCCATCGATAGTTTCTTTAACCATTTCTTCATAATCATCCATTTCATCAGCATAATCATCTTCTGCTTCTACTACTGAAGTAACTTTTACATGAGAAATATTTTCTTTCTTGTCAAAAGAAACAATTACTTGTTGAGAAAGTTTAGCTCCTTCTTCATCCGCCTCATTTGTACAAGTTAACGTTCTACCTTCATCACATCCTGTAGCACTAATTAAGATAGCCCCCATAACAGACCCTAAAATCAATTTGCTTTTCATTTTTATTTTACCTCCATCGTTTTCAATATTTTATTTGATTTATTTAAAAATGTTCCTTTTAGATCAAACCTCCTCAATATAAATTTGATATAGACCTCCTAGTGAATAACTTTTTGTTGAAATATGTATGAAGTATATCATAACTAAATTATAACAACAATTATGTAGAAAGAAAATAGAAAAAATGAAAACAAAACAAAAAGACCGGTGGCGGTCTTTAAGACAAAAATATGGTGGGCTGTTAGGGATTCGAACCCTAGACCCACTGATTAAGAGTCAGTTGCTCTACCAACTGAGCTAACAGCCCATAAATTTGATTACTCATATACTATAGCACATAACGAGAAAAAAGAAAAGTATTTTTTTATGAAAGAATAAAATTTATTGCGATTTTTAGAAAAGTAGAAAAGAGTAAATAAAGTAGAAGAAAAAGAGAGTTAGTTCATTGAACTATAAGAAGATTTATGTATTTTAAAAAAAGATTATCTGTAGTACTAGCCTTCATATTTTATATGAAATGTACACAAAGAATTTCTTCTTCCCGCAAACTATGATAAAATGAATATAAGATAAGAAAGTAGTAGGGTGGGAGTATGCAGTTTATTAAAGAAATGATTCGTGATTTCCGGGTGGTTCCAAGTAAGAAAATACTAACTTTAGCTATGTTTTTTAGTTGTATATTAGGTTATGTTGTCATGGCCTTTTTTCCTTATTTTGCGAGTGAAATTATCAAATATGCAACACAAAATCTTCCCTCTCTTGCTTTCCAAGCAACTTTGTTTTTAGGAATTAGTTATATCGTATATGAAATTATCTTTTATTTTAATTATCTGTTTTATAGTAAACTACAATATTACTATACAAGTGCTTTATATCAGAAACTGTTTCACAAGATAAAAAGTTCTTCTAGACATTTTTCTAAGGGAGTAGACAAAGGAAAAGTACTAACTTTAGTAGGTGATGATATTCCAAGCTTTTGTTTATTACTCGATTCAGTGTGTGTTTTCCTTTCGACAATATTCATGGTAATTCTTGTATTCATTTTAGTAATGAGAGTACATATTATCTTTGGTTTAGTCCTTTTGGTTTCTTCTATTCTTTATATTTTATTTGTTACTTATACAACTAAACAGTATACTAAGTATGTAAAAATACAGAAAATGCACCATGATAAAACGAACGATGTCTATATCGAAGAATTAAAAGCATTAAAAGAAATTAAAACCTTACCAATTCAAAAACAATTACAAAGAAAATTAACAACTATTCTAAATCGTTATACAAAAGCAACTTTTAAAAAGACCAAATATCAGATCCATAACGAAAATACAAGTACGTTATTTCCTCAATATACAAAGGTATTACTGTATATTATTTTGTTACTTTTCATGATGTATTTTAATGCCAAAATAGAATTAGTAATTTTAATTATTGGTTATTATGATCAATTGATAGAGAGTTTAACGGAGATGTTAACCACATATCAAGAAATTAAAGAGTATTCTATTTCGGTAGAAAGAGTAAGTGAAGTATTAACCTTCCAAGATGATATAGGAGCACTATTTGGAAATTATGAAGGTAATGAAATTTATGGCGCGATTACGTTCGACCGAGTATCCTATCAATATAATAGTAGGACAATCTTAGATCAAATTAGTTTCTCCGTAAAACCGAATACACTAAATGTCATTGTTGGAGAAAGTGGAAGTGGTAAGACAACAATTTTTGATTTATTACTTCGTTTCTATCCCTTAGATAATGGAAAAATCTATTTAGACGGTAGAAATATTTATGATTATAGTAGTGATATCTATGCTTCTAATATTACAGTCGTAAAACAAAATCCATACTTTTACAACATGAGTATCTATCAGAACTTACGATTAGTAAATGGTAATCGTAAAGAACAAATTCAAGCTTGCCAAGAAGTAGGAATTCATGAGTTTATCATAAGCCTAAAAAAGAATTATAAAACTGTACTTCACCAAAATGCTAGAAATTTATCTGGTGGACAGAAACAATTACTCGCTATTGCGAGAGCACTATTAACTAATGCAGAAATCTTATTAATGGACGACGTTACCGCATCATTAGATCCTAAAACAACAAGTCAAATTGTTTCTTTATTAAAACGATTAAAAGAAGATCACACTCTTCTTGTCGTAACTAACCGTGATGATCTCATTAAAGCCGCTGACCAAATTATCTATTTAGAAAAAGGACAAGCTACTTGTTATCATTCTCCAAGAGAATGGCTAGAATTTCAAGAAGCCAAAAGAGAGGGGGAAGCAAGATGAAAGCAATAATAGAAACTTACCGTAAATTATGGTCTGTGATTCCTCTTTATAAAAGCAATTTTTGTTTGATTATCTTATCTAAAATTTTAGCGACAATTGCGAGTATTTTTATCCCCTTAGCTGCGGCAAATATTGTCAAATATTTAACCATAAATGATTATCAAAATGCTTCTCTTTGGATCTTATACTTCTTCTTATCCGCAACACTAAAAGTATTTTTCTCTTATTTTAATTCTTATAGTGCAGCTAAAGATTCCGATTACTGTTATACTAATCTAAAACAGAAATGTTATGAAAAGATATCTACATACGATCTGGAATTTACCAAGACAAAAAATATCGATCAAATCCTCCAAGCCACCTCCAGTGATATATGGAAAGTAACTGGATTAAATGATAATTTAAGTGATGTCATTATTACCTTTATTAAAATCATTCTCATCATCATCTTAGTGGCAACAAACTCAATATTTTTAGGAATTTTAGTCTTGATATTTTCTCTAATCTATTGGATTGTCACTTGTATTTTCAACAATAGAGTCATCAAGTATTTACACAAACAAAGAAAGTATCAAGATAAGATTGCTGGTATTTTGATAGAAGAAATGGAATCTCTTGAAGAAATGAAAGCATACAACATGGAAGATAAATATTATCAACATTTCTTACAAGCCAATAATAAATTCTGTGATAATTATGGAAAAAAGAGACGCTACGCAGATCTACAAAGCAACTTCTCTCAGCTAATTCTAGAATTAGGAGAAATTGCGATCTACTTGGTTACTTTATTTTTATTATTTAAAGGGGAATATACTGTAGATAAAATTGTTTTAGTGATCGGTTATTTTTCTCTTTTAACGACCGATTTAAAATATATGTTAGAAAATTGTGTCAAGAACATGATCAACAATAAGATATCTGTAGAACGTATTTATGATCTTTTTCAATACCGTCCTAAACAAATTGAATTTGGAAGTGATAGAACAGATGATATTGAAGGAAGTTTAGAATTTAGTCATATTTATACTTCATACGGAAATAAAGAGGTCTTACATAATGTAAGTTTTATTGTTAAACCAAGAGAATTAACCGCTATTGTTGGTCGAAGTGGTAGTGGAAAAAGTACCATTTTAAACCATATTCTAAGATTATATCAACCAACTTCAGGAATGATTTTAATCGATTCTAAAGATATCTTTTCTTACCAAGAAGATGTCTACAAAGCCAATGTCAGTGTCGTAACCCAAAAAAGTTTATTGTTTAATATGAGTATTCATGATAATTTAAGCTTAGTAGATAGAAACACCTCTCATCAACAAGAGGTATGTCAAAGTCTTGGAATTGAAGAAGAAATTTTAGCTTTACCACAAGGCTATCAGACAATTATTGAAGAAAATGGAGCGAATATTTCAACAAGACTAAAACAACTTTTAAGTATAGCGAGATGTTTACTAACCAAAGCAGAAATTTTACTTTTTGATGAAATCACTTCGTCGCTAGATAGAAAGACCACGCTTCAAGTAATAAGGGTATTAAAAAAACTTGCGAAAACACATACCGTGATTTTAATTACCCATAAGAAAGAGGTAATGGATCAAGTTGATCATTTAATCGTGATTAATAAGGGGAGAAAAGTTGCGGATGGGACAGTAGAAAGTCTCCAAAATGATCCGTATTATCTAGATTTAAAAAATAGTAAAAGCTTGGAGTAAGAAAGGAAAAGAAAATGAAATCAAAAATAGATCTACACATACATACTACCTGTTCAGATGGGAGTTTGTCGCCACGAGAAGTAATCGATGAAGCTGTTCGCCTAGAAGTCAGTTGTATTGCGATAGCGGATCATGATACGGTAGAAGCTTACCATGAAGAATTAATTCAATACGCACATGAAAAAGGGATAAAACTAATTCCGGCAGTAGAAATATCTACTAAGATAAAGAAATGTGGCATTCATGTTTTAGGCTACAATATAGATGTCAAAAATTCTACTTTTTTAAAAGAATTAAGTACATTAAGAAATGCTAGGCAAGTTTATTTGAAACAGGTAGCCAAAAAACTAGAAGCATTAGGCTATCAAGTAGATATCGATAAATTAAGCAAGTTAGAAACAGTAACCAAAGCGCATATTGCGAAAGATATAATTACTAAAGAACAAAATAAAAATCAACTAGAACACGACTTTGGCCATCTTCCTAACCAAGGAGAATTTATCGAAGCGATAATGAACGAAGGGTGTCCTGCTTATGTCGAAAAAAAGACAGTTACACCTAAGGAAGCTGCCAAGATGATTAGAAAAGCTGGAGGAAAAGTGGTCTTAGCGCATCCAGTAAGTTATCGTTATGAAGATAATCTAAGTCCCCAAGAAATTCTTGAAATTATCCAAGAGATGCAAGCAGATGGGATAGAAAGTAATTATATTTATATTGACAAGAATCAACAAAAAATAGATGAAAGTGATTTCTGGAATCAGTTTGCCCAAACCCACCACTTAAAAACCACAATTGGTTCCGACTTTCACTGTAAAGATAATCTACATCCTGAAATTGGATTAATTCAGGAAAATATTCATTTATCGGAACCAGAAATCCATAATATGTTAGAATTTCTGTAAAAATAAAGGTGTACTTATTTTCGATTTGATATTAAAATATAAGTAGGTAAGCAGGAAAGAGGAAAATATATGCAAGAAGAATGTTACAAATGGATTTCTTTACAGTATTATGATGAAGAAAGTGATCTCGATCAAGAAGATATGAGTGATATTTTCTGTGACCCTATTTTAAGTAAAATGGAACAAGAAGTACCCTATGGAAAATTAGCTTATTTCATTAAATATAATGTAGAAAAGAAAGAAAACGGAAAAAGAGTATATTTTAAGGATAGAAAAATAGGATTTATATTATTACTTCAAATGAAAAAAGGACCACTAGAACTTAGATGTGGATTAGTAGAAGAAGCTAGAAATCATAAATATATTTTTGAAGCACTAAAACAACTATTAGAAATCATTGCTGGAAATGAACAGGTACTCGATTATCGAGAAAGGTTTAGAGCGGTAGAGAAAGGTTTACCTAATTATTATATTTTTGCAAAAGCCCATGTTAATGATGAACAAATCAATCATATTGCCTCTAAGACTGGTAGATATGAGTATCAAGATGGAGACTATAATATCTACGGATATAATTTAAAAAAATCTTCTGAAGAAGCCGAAAAGATTTTAGGAAAAAATAATTTCCATTAGCAAGTTACAAAGAGAATAATATATAGGAACCCTACCACGAAATAACTGAAAAGCTATTGACTAAGAGAGGTTATGTCATGTATAATAACAATTGTTATTGACGCCGACTTAGCTCAGCTGGTAGAGCAACGCACTCGTAACGCGTAGGTCGTAGGTTCGATCCCTATAGTCGGCACCACTTTGCAAACTTGTTCGGAAATATCGAACGTTAAATATAGGTCAGTCTGAAATATGACTGATTTTTTGTTGCGTAAAAACAGGCTGTTTTTTTGCAGTGCACCAAAAGAGTAGATGAAAAAAATATATTTTTAATAAACTATTGATAATATTGCTTCTTATCTTGATTATAGTAAAAGATTATAGATAGCTTTCCAATGATTTCGTTTCAAAAATTTATTCGACTATTTTAACATTTAATAAAAGGTATATGATATACTATTTTTAGTAAGAGATAAGGGAGAATTTTATGTTAACGAAGGAAGATATGATAAATAAAATAAATGAATATAAAGAGAAGAATTTTTTAGCAATCTCACCTAGAATTATTCGAGGTGGCGCTAACTTAGTGACCGATTATCATACTCTACAACTTTATGAAAATAGAGAAGTAGTAACTAGAAATTTCGTGAATGAACAAGTTGTCGATTTAATGTGTGGTAGTGAAGAGAAAAAGGAAATTTGCTTTCATACTATTTTTTGTGGAGATTTTAAAGATTTACCTGATCGTTTATCTTTTTCTAGCTTATTAGAAAACAAACAAGAAAAAATAGTTTTAATTTACTCGATTTTAGATTATGTAGATACAAAAAAATATTTTATTGGTTTTTCCCAACAAACTACAATCCCTCACTACCGGCAAATATATCTAGATTACTCTTTGTTAGTTTCTTTATTAAAGGAAAATAATATCAATCTAGAAGTATTAAAGAACGATCATCAATCAGCTAGAATTCCTTCTTACTATAGGGATGATACCCTTACTACCTTTGTATTATCGAAACAGAAAGAAAAAATAGATGACCAACAAGTACCAGTCTTAAAGAAAATAATAGAAACAAAAACAAATACCTAGACAAACAAAACAACCATTATGAAGTGGAAAAAATGATAGATGGAGGAATAGAAATATGGAAAACAATTATATAAAATTTGGAATAATAGGGACTAATCCAGAAAACAAACTGGCTACTAAAGAAGAATTAATAGACTTATTAAAGAAGCACAGGGGAATACTAACTAACTCGATATTAGATTATTTAAATTCCTTGGTAGAACTTGAATTCTCGGTGGTTAGAAAGAATATCAGTACAGAAGAAAGAGAAATTTTATCAGAACTAGAAATATATAAGAAGATTGCTACTTATAATATTTATCATAGAGCCTTACAACTATTAGAACAACAAAAACAACCTATTGACATCGATAACAATGGAAGTCTAATTATTTCTATGCAATTAGAAAATAGAAGAGTCGAACTATTTAGCTTTGATTATCAAAATCGAATAAGTCTAAGGGAAAATATTCCAGATGAATATAAAACTATGAAGATTGGCACCATTAGCTTATATCGTTCTTTGCAAAACGAAGACTTAAGAGAAAAAGAAATAAACCGCGTATTAAGAAAATTAGAAAGTTTACATGCATCACATAATCCCTATCCACATCGCCATAGTGTAGTAGGGGGACTGGATTTCTACTGGGAAAGGCAACACAAAGAAAGAATCGAAGAATTAGAAAAGAAACTTACAGAGTTAGAGAGTAAAAAGGAATTAACTGAAGTAGATAAAAAAGAAATTGAATTAACCAATGATATACATCAGTTATTACTAGCAGACTATGGGCTAACTAATGAAGATTTTGAAGAAAGAAAAATGACAAAATTTACATCAGCTGAAATTGATAGAATGAATAAAACCTTAGTAAAGAAACTACCAAATTTAACAGTTGTCGATCAAATTCATTATTTATAGAGAGAATAATGGTGAATAAAACAATGAAAGAAATAGAACTGTATCAATATATTTACCACTCGCCTCTAGGAAAGATTATTCTAGAAAGTGATGGTACTCATCTTTTAAGTCTACAACTAGAAAATAGCCGGTACTATATCCCAAAAGAAGCTACTGTGAAAGAAGAACTACCTGTTTTTCAAACGACGAAAAAATGGCTAGAGGATTATTTTGAACAGAAAAATCCTAGTTATGAATCCTTAAATTTACTTCCCCAGGGGACTGATTTTCAAAAACAAGTATGGCAATATCTCTTGACTATTCCTTATGGAAAGACAGTCAGTTATCAAGAGGTAGCGAAAGAAATAGCTAAAAAACAACATAGAAATTCGATGTCTAGTCAAGCTGTTGGTAATGCGATTGGTCATAACCCAATCATGATCATTATCCCCTGCCACCGAGTAGTAGGAATAACGGGAAATTTAACCGGCTATGCTGGCGGATTAGACGTCAAGAGAAAATTACTAACCTTAGAAGGTGTCGATATGAGCAAGCTTTATTTACCTAAAGAAAAAGGTAATTCCAAAGAGAAATCTTCCCTTAGTCGCTGCAAGTGGTGTAATTTAGAAAATGAACGATATGTTAAATATCATGATGAAGAGTGGGGAGTTCCTAATTTTGAAGAGCATTATTTATTCGAGATGCTAGTTTTAGAATCATTCCAAGCCGGTTTATCTTGGGAATGCGTACTAAATAAAAGAGAGAATTTCCGCTTAGCCTTTGATCATTTTGATCTTGAAAAAATTAGTCAGTATCAAGAAGATAAGATAGAATCCCTAATGGAGAACCCAGGAATTATCCGTAATCGTAGAAAAATCACGGCAACGATAACCAATGCTCAAATATTTAAAAAAATTATTCAAGAATTTGGAAGTTTCTATCAATACCTAATTACCTTTAGTAAAGGAGAAACTTTCTATGAAAATGACCAAACACATTCCGAACTCTCCGATAAAATTTCAAAAGATCTAATTCATAGGGGAATGAAATTTGTAGGAACAACAATTATCTATTCCTATCTTCAAGCAATTGGTATCATTAACTCTCATGAGAAAGATTGCTTCCTATATACTTCTTTCCGAGCAACTAAAGAGAACTAATGTTTTAGAAAATACAATCATCAAAAACAAAAATTATAGCGAAAACATACCTAAATATCCATTTAGGAAACAAAAAACACTTACTTTTCCTGCTGAAAAAATGGTATAATAGGCACATAAAGAAAGCACTTATTAAGAAAAGTACACTTCAGGAGGAATTGGATAAAATGATAAAAACAATATTAAACGAAGGACTCTCTTTCTCATTACCCACAAATAATTTCACAAGGCAGAAACAACGACATTCTCAACAAAAGACAACTAGGTAGTATATGGTAAAATTAAAAGATAAAATTGAAACTTTAGGCCTAGAAAAAGAGATCGTTGCTGATCTTCATCGCTTGAATATTTATACAGTGAGAGAATTGTGGGAATGTCAAAAAAAGACACTGAAAGAAAATGGCTTTTCAACTTCTGAAATAGCGCAAATTAAAGTAAAATTACAGTTAGAAAGCTTAGATTTAAACAAGAAAAAATATAAGTACTGAAGCATGTTTCCAAAAAAGAAGGTGAATTTCAAAAGTAAATTGTAAATCCACCAATAAAAGAGAAAGTGCAGAT
>OGQX01000574.1_pt1 | contig 40159 bp, 32 predicted proteins | sample 1553291 | NCBI WGS metagenome assembly OGQX01 (sample SAMEA2580030, study PRJEB22360) | human gut metagenome | biome: human gut; feature: human-associated habitat; material: faeces | place: Denmark | collected 2008/2010
GAGCTGGCCGCCGTGCTGGGCAAGGAGACCATCGACACCTACAACACCGGCGAGAACCGTGGGCGGGAAACCTCCCACTCGCTCAACTACCAGAAGCTCGGCAAAGAGCTTATGAGCCAGGATGAACTGGCTGTCATGGACGGCGGAAAGTGCATCCTCCAGCTGCGTGGTGTGCGGCCTTTCCTCTCGGACAAGTACGACATCACCAAGCACCCCAATTACCCATACACTGCCGACGCGGACCCCAAGAACGCCTTTGACATCGAGGCGTTCCTGTCCACCCGGCTCAAGCTCAAGCCCAACGAGGTCTACGATGTGTACGAAGTAGACGCAGAGGGCGCTTAAATCTGTTCCGCTGTGAAAGGAGTGATCGTATCTATCCGCCTCAACCGCCCTTTTTGGGCCATCGGCGTACAAAGCGGACAATCACCAAAAAAATAATGGAAAAAGGAGGACAGCCGGAATCAGCCCCCGGAAACCGGGCGGCAGATTGTTCCGGCTTTTGTATGCCTATGAATGACTAAATCAACCTTTTTCAAATGATTCCGGCTAACTTTAATTTATGGCATTTTTCAATCAGGCTATCACCGTTCTTCAGACCCTTGTTATCGCTCTCGGCGCTGGTCTCGGCATCTGGGGTGTCATCAACCTCCTCGAAGGTTACGGCAACGACAACCCCGGCGCGAATGCTCATGGTTAATAAAGAAGCACAACAAAACAGGACAAGGACAGTCAGCCCCGCCGCTATTCCGAGCAAGGCAAATTATAGGGTAAAGTCTAAAAAGCATTTGTAACATTTCTATAAACTCTATTGACTTGAACACCTCCGGGAGTTATAATATGTTTTGCTATTTAGGAACGCTAAATAGCAAAACTAAAGTGAGGTAGAGAGTATGGATAACAGGTATGTGCAGCAATTCAAAAAAGGCTCTCTTGAAATGATACTTTTGTGCTTGATCGGACGCAAAGAAACCTACGGCTATGAAATCATTACAGAGCTAAATAACAGCGCGTCCGTTTTGGGCTATGCAAAAGAGGGAACGATTTACCCTATTCTGTATCGTTTGCAGGAAGCCGAGTTAATCCAATGCCGATTAGCCCCGGCAGCGGCAAATGGCGGATCAAAAAAATACTACTCCCTTACCCATAAGGGCAGAGAGGTATTAGACGAGCTGATTTTATTTTGGGCGAGCTATGAAAGTTGTGTAAATGGCTTTATTGCCACCTATCAAACAGCGGAGGTATCAGAATGAAAGAGCAATACATTAAGCAAGTGGAAAAGGAATTGAGTTTAACACGCAAAGCAAAAAAAGAGGTCGTGCGTGATCTGAATGAAGTCTTTGCTTCTGCGTTGGAGCATGGCGAAACGGAACAACAGGTAATCGAACGGTTAGGCACTCCCAAAGAGTTTGCAGAGAATACCGCCGAGCAGTTAGGCATTGACAGCGCAGCACCGCAGAAACGGAAAGGGATTATTTCGAGCGTTGCAGCCCTTGTCGTTGCCGTTGCAGCGTTTGTGATTTACGCCACTACCCAATCCGGGAAAGTGCCGGACGGGGCAATCGGACAAGCAGACGCAATGACAAACATTCAAGTTGAGGGAGCTTTTGGATTTGACGCTTCACAAATCATTTTGGCAGTCGGTGTAATCGCGGTTACAATCGCAATCATTCAGATTATCCGAACCGTCCGCAAAAACAGGAGGTAGCTATGAAAAAATTTGTTTCAATAATCGCTATTTTACTTATGCTTTCTTTGGCTGCCTGTTCCAATCAAGATACGCCGTCCGCTGCGGATAATCCAAGCAATACACAAACAGAAAGCAATACCATGCTTGACGCGGGTGTATGGCCTGTGAATGAATACACCGAGGGGCTTCCCGTCCCGTCCGGTACGGTCGGTTGGGCTATGCTTGATACGGAACATGAGAATTGCAGTATCAGTATTGTGGATATAAGCGAAACCGACTATAACGACTATTTAGAGCTTTTGAAGCAAGAGGGGTTTTCTATAATAGAGGAAGTGTCGGAAGAAATTGAGGGACAGGACTATGTTTCTATCGGTACGCTTTTGTCAAATGGCGAAAAGGGATTGAGTATCAGCTACATTCCCGATAACTTCACAATTTACATTTCTTTCCTTAAATAATGAAAATTAAAATGATTAAATTGCCTGATAGGTGGGTGCTTTGCCCTATTTGTGGAAATAAAACACGAACAAAGATACGCCCCGATACAATACTTGAAAATTTCCCTCTGTTCTGTCCGAAATGCAAACAAGAAACACTAATCAGCGCAAAAGATTTGAATGTAGCTGTAATCCCACAACAAATAGCGGAATCAGCCGGAGCAGTCAACGGTCAAGATGAACGGCGCATAAATGCGCCGCCGTTGACAGCCCTGCCTGTTTCCGCTGATGGGTAATCAAGGGAGCGACAGACTAAAGTGCTGTCGCTCCCCTCACATTATGGAAATGAAAATTGAATATCGATCAAGCTGCAACGCCACAGATTTTTTGAAAGTCCGTGGCGTTTTTTTTGCGCCCATTTTTGGCAGACCGCACATTCCTGTTGTTGTAGAAAGTGACGGGGAAATTTGCCCAAAACGGTCTTGCGTACCGTAGTAGTGATGAAAAGAATACCGCAGCCATTTGGAAGAAAGGTATGGGGCTACCGTAGTAGTGATGAAAAAAATCAAAAGAAGCGTTTGGCATTTTTCGGTTTCTTTCGTGGAGGGGGACAAACAGCGGGCAGAACACGCCGCCACTATCGCTATATTGATGAAACCAGCCATACCGTCCCCCTTGCGAATTGCAGTAAGGGCATAGAAAAAATCCGTTGGATTTTCCGCCTATTTGCCCCGCTGCGGTTTTGTAGGTATTAAGAGCAGCCTCACAGAGGAAAGCGGCAGTTTTTCAGAGCAAGATTCTACCACGGTGCCAAAATCCGCATATCTGCGGTTTTGCCCCTGCGGTAAATCTTGTTGGGGAGTGCCTTCCCCAAACCCTGCCATGCGGCTTGTGCCGCTTGAAAATCCTCAAAATATTTTTTCGGATTTTTCAAAATCCCAACGAAAAAGGCTTAAAAAATCGCCCTCAAAACGGCGGTAAGTGAAAGGAGTGATACCCATAGCCAAGAGATACAACACGCCCCACCGCAGCCATGTAGTCAAGACCCGCATGACCGAGGAAGAATACGCCGACTTCACCGGGCGGCTGGAGCATTACGACATCAGCCAAGCTGAGTTTATCCGGCAGGCTATCACACGGGCGACCATTCGCCCCATTGTCACCGTTTCCCCGGTCAATGACGAACTGCTTGCCGCCGTTGGGAAGTTGACAGCGGAGTACGGGAAAATCGGCGGCAACCTCAACCAGATCGCCCGCACCCTTAACGAGTACGGCGCACCCTATAAAAACCTGTCCGGCGAGGTACGGGCAGCCATAGCCGACCTTGCTGCCTTGAAGTTTGAAGTCTTGCGAAAGGTAGGTGAAGCCGTTGGCGACATTCAAACATATCAGCTCTAAAAATGCCGACTATGGTGCAGCCGAGCAGTATCTAACCTTTGAGCATGACGAGTTTACCATGCGCCCCACCCTTGATGAAACCGGGCGGCTTGTTCCGAGGGAGGATTACCGCATTTCCTCTTTGAACTGCGGCGGCGAGGATTTTGCCGTTGCCTGTATGCGCTCCAATCTCCGCTATGGCAAAAACCAAAAGCGGGAAGATGTGAAAAGCCACCACTATATCATTTCCTTTGACCCACGGGACGGGACAGACAACGGCTTGACCGTTGACCGGGCGCAGCAGTTGGGCGAGGGATTTTGTAAGGCGCATTTCCCCGGACACCAAGCCCTGATATGCACCCACCCGGACGGGCACAACCACAGCGGCAATATCCATGTGCATATCGTCATTAACAGTCTGCGGATTGAGGAAGTACCCTTGCTGCCCTACATGGACAGACCGGCGGACACCCGCGCCGGGTGCAAGCACCGCTGCACAGACGCGGCTATGGAGTATTTCAAAGCCGAAGTCATGGAGATGTGCCACCGGGAAAACCTCTATCAAATCGACCTCTTGCATGGGAGCAAAAACCGGGTGACGGAGCGCGAATACTGGGCGCAGCGCAAGGGACAAGCCAGACTGGACAAGCAGGCCGCAGAGAAAGCCGCCGCCGGTGAGCCGGTGAAGCCTACCAAGTTTGAAACGGACAAGGAGAGGTTGCGTCAGACTATCCGCGCCGCCCTGTCCTCTGCTGTTTCCTTTGATGATTTTGCCGGAAAGCTGTTGCAGCAGGGCGTGACCGTCAAGGAGAGCCGGGGGCGGTTGTCCTACCTTGCGCCGGAGCGCACCAAGCCCATCACCGCCCGGAAGCTGGGGGACGATTTTGACCGCACCGCCGTACTTGCCCTTTTGGAGCAGAACGCCCGCAGAGCCGCCGAAAAAGCCGCAGCCATACCCGAATACCCCCGCACTATCCGGGAGCGATTACAGCAGGGAAAAACAGCGAAAACCACCCCGAAACAGGACGGCATCCAGCGCATGGTTGACCGGGAAGCCAAGCGAGCCGAGGGGAAAGGCGTGGGCTATGACCGCTGGGCGGCAGTCCACAACCTCAAACAGATGGCGGCTACCGTTGCCGCCTATGAGCAGTACGGCTTTACTTCCCCGGAGCAGCTTGACGCAGCCATTACCGCCGCCTATGCGGATCTCCATGACAGCAGCGCAGAACTGAAAACCATTGAAGCGGCATTGCAGGGTAAAAAGGAATTGCAGGGCTATGTGCTGCAATTTGCCAAGACCAAAGATGTGCGGGACGGTCTGAAAGCGCAGAAATCGGACAAGGCAAAAGCCACCTACCGACAGAAGCACGAAAGCGACTTTATCATAGCGGACGCAGCCGCCCGGTACTTCCGGGAGCATGGCATAAAGAAGCTGCCCACCTACAAAGCCCTGCAAGCCGAGATTGAACAGCTTACCGCCCAAAAGAACACCCGGTACAACGATTACCGGGAGAAAAAAGAGCGTGTCCGGGAGTTGCAGACCGTCAAGGGCAATATCGACCAAATGATGAGGGGCGCACCGAGCCAGCAGAAAAGGCACGAACATGACCGATAAACACCGCCCCGAAATGATACCGAAACCATACAAAAACGAGGTATGCCCTGCACCCTACCCGCAATACCACCCGGCTTTTTCAAGGGGCTTACAGGGCAGAAAATCCCCGAAAATGACACCGGGAATATACAGATTTACCGCCGATACCGCCACACCCGGCGAAACGGCAGAAAGGAGCGTCACCCATGCCACGCATGAGCAAGAAGCGGCGGCTGGAATGGTCTTTCTTCCTCAACCACCGCAACCGTATCACCTACAACGACCTATGCCGGGGCTGTACCCACGACTGCAAGCAGAGTTTCCGGGCTATCGTGGTACTCTGCCCCCGGTACTATTCCAAACGCTGGAAAAAGGAGGACACCGCCAATGGCAGATAACCGCAAATATTACTACCTCAAGCTGAAAGAGAACTATTTTGACGAGGACGCTATCGTGCTGCTGGAAAGTATGCAGGACGGGATTTTGTACTCCAATATCCTCTTGAAGCTGTACTTAAAATCGCTGAAGAACGACGGGAAATTGCAGCTTGACGAGAATATCCCCTACACGGCGCAGATGATTGCCACCATCACCCGGCAGCAAGTCGGCACAGTAGAGCGTGCTTTACAGATTTTCTTGAAGCTGGGGCTTGTGGAGCCGCTGCAAAACGGCGCACTCTACATGAGCAACATTGAACTGCTGATAGGGCAATCTTCCACCGAGGGGGAGCGCAAGCGCAGGGCAAGGCTTGAACTGCAAAAAGCCCTGCCAAAGCATGGTGCGGACAAATGTCCACCATACCAAGCGGACATTTGTCCACCAGAGATAGAGATAGAGAAAGAGATAGATATAGAGTTAGAGAAAGAGAGAGAGTTAGAAACGGGACACCCCGCCCCCGCCGCTTATGGCAGATACAGCAATGTTTTTCTGTCAGATACGGAATTATCCGAACTGCAAGAGGAATTACCCGGCAAATGGGAGTTTTATATTGACCGTCTTTCCGGCTATATCGCTTCCACCGGGAAGCAATACCGAAACCACGCCGCCACTATCCGCAGATGGGCGGCAGACGATACCGCAAAGGCAGCCCCGAAGCAGGGCATACCCGATTACACCTACAAGGAGGGACAGAGTTTATGACGAATGAGTTTGAAAAGGTTTTCGATACCGCAGCCGAGCCGCAGGACTACACCGGGGAGGACGGGCTTTTGTACTGCGGCAGTTGCCGGACACCGAAAGAAGCGTATTTCCCGGCAGACAAAGCCGCCCTGTTCGGGCGTGACCGCCACCCGGCAGAATGTGACTGTCAGCGGGCGAAACGGTTAGAGCGTGAAGCCGCCGAGCAGCGCAGGAAACACCTTGACACCGTAGAGGAACTGAAACGCCGGGGCTTTACCGACAGCAAAATGCGGGAATGGACTTTTGCCAATGATAACGGCAAATGCCCGCAGATGGATAAGGCGCGGAACTATGTGGAGCGTTGGGAGCAGATGAAAGAGGGCAACCACGGCTTGCTGCTATGGGGCAAGGTAGGCACAGGGAAAAGCTATTTTGCCGGGTGCATTGCAAATGCTCTCATGGAAAAAGAGATACCCGTCCGCATGACAAACTTTGCCCTAATCCTCAATGACCTTGCCGCCAGCTTCGAGGGGCGCAACGAGTACATTGACCGCCTTTGCCGCTATCCTCTGCTTATCATTGACGATTTTGGAATGGAACGGGGGACGGAATACGGTTTAGAGCAAGTCTACAATGTGATTGACAGCCGATACCGCAGCGGCAAGCCGCTGATCGTCACCACCAACCACACGCCGGATATGCTGGAAAACCCGCAGGACACCGCCCACGCCCGTATCTATGACCGACTGATTGAAATGTGTTCCCCTGTCTGCTTCACGGCAAAGAATTTCCGAAAGGAAGCCGCAAAAGCCAAGCTGGACAGACTGAAAGAACTGCTGAAATGAAAGGAGTTGCCTATGACCGATAAAAAGCACAGCACCGCCAGCCCCACAGACCGCCGCCCAGATTGCGTGACGGAAACCCGCATGGGTAACTCTGTCCTCATTGTTTCCGGCTTTTTCAAGAAAGACACCACCGCCACCGCAGCCGACAAGATGATGAAAGTGCTGGAAGCGGAAACCGCAGCCGCACCAAGACCGCCCTACACCGCATGAGCCGGGGCATGGAAAAGCGGTCATGCCGGGGAGCATGACCGCTTGAATAGGAATGATAATTTTATAGCTATTTTCGCTTCTCTTTTAACCAAAGGAACAGATTTTCAAGGCTCACATCAACACCGCCAAGAACAACAAATCCTCTAACGATGGTATAAACATCAACCTTTTCCCCGGTTATTTCCATAACCCAAAATACGATTGCCATAAGCAAGTAAATGATTGTTCTTAACAATGAGCCGCTTTGTTGTTTGAGAAATGGTGTGGCTATTAAAAACTTGAAAAGCAACCAAATGTAAGCCCCATATAGCATAAATGTTACTCTATTGCTCCATGGAAATGCCGCTTCTGGATGATTGACAGCAACAGCAACAAAACAAAATGCAATTATCAATAAAATCGTTCCAATGGTTAAAGAAACTCTTTTCGTCATAATGCCACCCCCTAAGCACGCAAGTGATTTTGAACAAATAAAGTATATCACAGATTTATGAACTTTTCTACATTTTATGTGACATGACAAGCCTTTTTTGAAAAATCGTCATTATGACGGGCGATAAAGAAGCAGAAACCACTATACAGACCGCCGCCACCTATGGTATAATCTTTGTACGGAATAGCGGGGCGGCTGTCGGAAATGGAGGAAACCATGATTAGACAGACCACCCAATCAGCACCCGTTACCGCCCTTTACGCAAGATTGAGTAAAGATGATGAATTGCAGGGCGAGAGCAATTCCATATCCAACCAAAAGCGCATTTTGGAAACCTATGCCCGTGATAATGGCTTTATGAACTACCGTTTTTTCGTTGATGACGGATGGAGTGGGGCGAATTTTCAAAGACCGGGCTTTATGGAGATGATGGATTGCGTGGAGAATGGCGAGGTAAAATGCGTCATTACCAAAGACCTGTCCAGAATGGGCAGGAACTATCTGCAAGTCGGAATGTTTACGGAGATCACTTTCCCCAAGAAAGGCGTCCGCTTTATCGCCATCAATGACGGAGTGGACAGCGCACAGGGCGATAACGATTTAACGCCGCTGAAAAATCTTTTTAACGAATGGATGGTGAGAGATACGAGCAGGAAAATCAAGGCAGTTTTCAGAAGCAAGGGATTAAGCGGCAAGCCCATTACCAGCCAGCCCGTCTATGGCTACCTCAAAGGCGAGGACGGACGATTTATCATTGACGAGGAAGCCGCCCCGGTAGTCAAGCAGATTTTCAGCTTGTGTCTTGCCGGGAACGGCCCGACCAAAATCGCCCGTATGCTCACCGAGCAGGAAATCCCCACGCCGGGGACGCTGGAATACCGCAGGACGGGCAGCACCCGCCGCTACTACCCCGATTACCCGTACAGATGGGCGACAAATACTGTCGTCCATATCCTTGAACGCAAGGAGTATTTAGGGCATACGGTGAACTTCAAGACCGAGAAAATCTCCTACAAGGTGAAGTCCAGCGTAGAAAACCCGGAGGAAAAGCAAGCGGTATTCGAGAATACCCATGAGCCGATTATCGACCTTGCCACATGGGAACGGGTGCAGGAGTTACGCAAGCAGCGCAAACGCCCCAACCGCTATGATGAAGTGGGCTTGTTCTCCGGCTTGCTGTTCTGCGCCGACTGCGGCAGCGTCCTCTACCAGCAGCGGTATGAGAACAAGACAAGGCGGCAGGATTGCTACATCTGCGGCAGCTACAAGAAGCGTGTCAAGGACTGTACGGCGCACTTTATCCGCACCGACCTTTTGACAGCGGGAGTTACCGCCAACCTGCGGAAAGTGACCGACTATGCGGCAAGGCACGAAAGGCAGTTTATGAAGCTGCTGATCGAGCAGAACGAGGACGGGGGCAAGCGCAGGAACGCCGCCAAGAAAAAGGAACTTGACGCAGCCGAGAAGCGCATAGCCGAGTTGTCCGCTATCTTCAAGCGGCTTTACGAGGACAGCGTGACCGGGCGCATTTCTGATGAACGGTTTGCGGAATTGTCGGCAGACTATGAAGCCGAGCAGCGGCAGTTGAAAGACCGCGCCGCCGAACTGCAAGGGGAACTTGCAAAGGCGCAGGAAGCCACAGTCAACGCCGAGAAGTTTATGAACATTGTCCGCAAGTACACCAGCTTTGAGGAACTTACCCCTACCCTGCTGCGGGAGTTTATCGAGAAAATCGTAGTGCATGAGTGCAGCTATGACGAGAACAAAAACCGCAGGCAGGAAATTGAAATCTATTATTCTTTTGTCGGCAAGGTGGACTTGCCCGAATAATGCCCGACCTGTCCGGCACAGTTGCAAAGTGCCGGATAGGAACGGCAAAAAATTTTACACTTCTATTGCTTCTTTATCTCACATAAACAAAGTCCCAGGGCATGAAGCAGCTCATGGCTGGCGCTGGCGTCGCCGTGGTCGGCATGGTCCTCGTACCCCTGCTCTCCGGCCTGTTCACCGTCTGATCGCCCCCGTCGTTAAGCTGTCATAAGAAATCCTTGCCGCTCCTGCCCCCAAGCGGGGGCGGCTGAAAGGAGGTTGACACCGTATGGATTTCTTACTCGATGCCCTTACTGACTGGCTTAAGGAAATGTTGGTAGGCGGCATTATGAGCAACTTATCGGGGATGTTCGACAGTGTGAACCAGCAGGTCGCGGACATTGCGACACAGGTGGGCCAGACCCCCCAGGGCTGGAACGGGAGTATTTTCAGCATGATCCAGAACCTCTCCAACTCCATCATGGTGCCGATTGCTGGCGTGATCCTGGCTATCGTGATGACGCTGGAGCTGATTCAGATGATTACCGACAAGAACAACCTGCATGATGTGGACACCTGGATGATCTTCAAGTGGGTGTTCAAATCTGCCGCCGCCATCCTCATCGTCTCAAACACCTGGAACATCGTGATGGGCGTGTTTGACGCAGCTCAAAGTGTGGTGGCGCAGGCGGCGGGCATCATCGGTTCCGACGCTTCCATCGACATCTCCTCTGTCATGACCGATATGGAGTCCCGGCTGATGGATATGGACCTGGGGCCGCTGTTTGGCCTGTGGTTCCAGTCGCTCTTTATCGGCATTACCATGTGGGCGCTTTATATTTGTATTTTCATCGTGATCTATGGCCGTATGATTGAGATTTACCTTGTGACCTCGGTGGCCCCCATCCCTATGGCCACAATGATGGGCAAGGAATGGGGCGGCATGGGCCAGAACTATCTGCGCTCTTTGATTGCCTTGGGCTTCCAGGCATTTCTCATCATCGTTTGTGTGGCGATCTACGCCGTGCTGGTGCAGAGTATCGCTACTGAATCCGACATCATTATGGCCATCTGGAGCTGTGTAGGCTATACGGTCCTGCTGTGCTTTACGCTCTTTAAGACCGGCAGCCTCGCAAAATCCGTTTTCAATGCACATTAACCAGGAAGGAGGTAATCCCTTTGGCTTATGTACCCGTACCCAAAGACCTGACGAAAGTCAAAACCAAGGTCGCGTTCAACTTGACCAAGAGGCAGCTGGTCTGCTTCGGCGGCGGGGCGCTCATCGGCGTACCGCTTTTCTTTTTGCTCCGGGGGCCTGTGGGAAACAGCGTGGCTGCCATGTGTATGATGCTGGTCATGCTGCCCTTCTTCATGCTGGCGATGTATGAGAAGCACGGTCAGCCCCTGGAAAAGATCGTGGGCAACATCATCAAGGTGGCCGTCATCCGGCCCAAGGAGCGCCCGTATAAGACCAACAACTTCTATGCCGTTCTGGAACGGCAGGAAAAACTCGACAAGGAGGTGTATGACATTGTTCACGGCAATCAAAAGCTGGCTGCACCGGCTGTTCGGAAAAGACGAAAAGACCGCGCAGCCGGTTAATCAGAAAAAGATAAAAAAGCTGTCCCGTGCCGACAGAAAGCAGATCGAGACCGCCATCGCCCGCGCCAACCGCACGGACCGAAAAGAAAAGTCGGCTCAGGACAGCATCCCCTATGAACGGATGTGGCCGGACGGTATCTGCCGGGTGGCAGACGGCCATTACACCAAGACCATCCAGTTCCAAGACATCAACTATCAGCTCTCGCAGAATGAGGACAAGACAGCGATCTTCGAGGGCTGGTGCGATTTCCTCAACTACTTCGACAGTTCCATTCAGTTTCAGCTGTCCTTTTTGAACCTCGCGGCCTCTGAGGAAACCTTTGCCCACGCCATCAACATTCCTCTCCAGGGGGATGATTTTGACACCATCCGGGTGGAGTACACCACCATGCTGCAAAACCAGCTGGCAAGAGGCAACAACGGTCTTATCAAGACCAAGTACCTGACTTTCGGCATCGACGCCGACAGCCTCAAGGCCGCCAAGCCCCGTCTGGAGCGCATTGAGACCGACATTCTCAACAACTTCAAGCGCCTGGGCGTGGCCGCCGAGACCCTGGACGGCAAGGCGCGGCTGGCACAGCTTCACGGCATTTTCCACATGGATGAACAGGTGCCGTTCCGCTTTGAATGGGAGTGGCTGGCTCCGTCCGGTCTGTCCACCAAGGATTTCATCGCACCGTCCGGCTTCGAGTTCCGCACCGGCAAGCAGTTCCGTATGGGTAAAAAATACGGGACTGTTTCTTTTTTGCAGATTCTCGCGCCGGAGCTGAATGACCGGATGCTGGCTGATTTTCTGGATATGGAAAGCTCTCTGATCGTCAGCCTGCATATCCAGTCCGTAGACCAGATCAAGGCCATCAAGACGGTCAAACGGAAAATCACCGACCTGGATAAATCTAAAATCGAGGAACAGAAAAAGGCCGTCCGCGCTGGATATGACATGGACATTATCCCGTCCGACCTCGCCACCTACGGTGCCGAGGCCAAGAAGCTCTTGCAGGACTTGCAGAGCCGGAACGAGCGAATGTTCCTTGTGACCTTCCTGGTGCTGAACACGGCGGACAATCCCCGGCAGCTGGGCAACAATGTGTTCCAGGCCAGCTCCATCGCACAGAAGTACAACTGCCAGCTGACCCGGCTGGACTTCCAGCAGGAAGAAGGGCTGATGTCCGCGCTGCCCCTGGGCCTCAATCAGATCGAGATTCAGCGGGGGCTGACCACCAGTTCCACGGCCATCTTCGTTCCGTTCACCACCCAGGAGCTTTTCCAGAACGGCAAAGAGGCGCTGTACTACGGGATCAACGCCCTGTCCAACAACCTCATCATGGTGGACCGAAAACTGCTGAAAAACCCCAACGGCCTGATTCTCGGCACCCCTGGTTCCGGCAAGTCCTTCAGCGCCAAGCGCGAGATCGCCAACTGTTTCCTGCTCACCAATGATGACATCATCATCTGTGACCCGGAGGCCGAGTATGCGCCCCTGGTGGAGCGCCTGCATGGGCAAGTCATCAAGATTTCGCCCACCTCCACCAACTACATCAACCCGATGGATTTGAACCTGGACTACTCGGACGATGAAAGTCCGTTGTCCCTCAAGTCTGACTTCATTCTCAGCTTGTGCGAACTGATTGTGGGCGGCAAAGAGGGCCTGCAGCCGGTGCAGAAAACCATCATTGACCGCTGTGTGCGGCTGGTCTATCAGACTTACCTCAATGACCCCCGCCCGGAGAATATGCCTATCCTGGAGGACCTTTACAACCTGCTGCGGACACAGGAGGAAAAAGAGGCACAGTACATCGCCACGGCACTGGAAATCTATGTGACCGGCTCCCTCAATGTGTTCAACCACCAGAGCAATGTGGACATCAACAACCGCATTGTCTGCTATGACATCAAGGAGCTGGGCAAGCAACTGAAAAAGATCGGTATGCTGGTGGTCCAGGACCAGGTGTGGAACCGCGTCACCATCAACCGCGCCGCTCACAAGTCCACCCGCTACTACATCGACGAGATGCACCTGCTTCTGAAAGAGGAACAGACCGCCGCCTACACGGTGGAGATTTGGAAGCGGTTCCGCAAGTGGGGCGGCATCCCCACCGGCATCACGCAGAATGTCAAAGACCTGCTTTCTTCCCGCGAGGTGGAGAACATCTTTGAGAACTCCGACTTCGTGTATATGCTCAACCAGGCGGGCGGGGACCGGCAGATTCTCGCCAAACAGCTGGGCATTTCCCCGCACCAGCTCAGCTATGTGACCCACTCCAGCGAGGGCGAGGGCCTGCTGTTCTATGGCTCCACGATCCTGCCTTTCGTGGACCATTTCCCGAAGAACACCGAGCTGTACCGCATTATGACCACCAAACCCCAGGAACTGAAAAAGGAGGATGAATGACCATGAAACCCAACACCGAACTGAATACCATGATGTTTTTTGACGATGCCCTGGAGGGTGAGCGCACCCAGCTGCTCACCGAGCTGGCCGATGCCGTCAGCGAGACCCGCACGGCGGCGGATCAGGCTGCGGAGCTGAAGGAGGACGGCGAGGCGGGCCTGCTGCGCCTGACGGAAATCTGGTGCGCCATGAACGGCGTCCCGGCCATCGTCATCTTCGAGGGCGGGCAGTCTGAGCTGCTGGCAAATGTGGTGGCGCAGATCTACGCCCATCTGCTCCAGCACCCCTCCCGTGACCCTGTGGGGCTGGCCGTCTATGTGGAGCTGCGCTACATGACGGCCTCCCTCATGCTGGGGGAATGGTTTGAATAAGGAACCGCGCCTGCGCTTTACAGACGAGGAACGCTCTGACCCGGCGCTGGAGAAGCCCATTCGTAAGGCGGACAAGGCCGCCGCCAAAGCGGATAAGGCGCAGGCTAAAATCCCCAAAAAGCAGGTCCGGCAAAAGACGGTGGACCCGGAGACCGGCAAAGTGACCACCAAGCTGGTGCTGGAGGACAAGAAGAAGCCGCCCTCCAAGCTGTCCCATGCGGTGCGGGATACCCCCGCCAATGCCGCCCTGGGGAAAGTTCACAAGGAAATCCGGGAGACCGAACAGGACAATGTGGGCGTGGAGAGCGCCCACAAGTCCGAGGAGGCTGCTGAGACCGGCGCACGGTTGGTTCGGGAGGGCTACCGCAGCCACAAGTTGAAGCCATACCGCAAGGCAGCCCAGGCCGAGCAGAAACTGGAAAAGGCCAATGTGAACGCCCTGTATCAGAAGTCCCTGCGGGAAAATCCCCAGTTTGCCAGCAACCCCATTTCCCGCTGGCAGCAGAAACAGGCCATCAAAAAGGAATACGCTGCCGCCAAGCGCGCCGGTCAAGCTGCCGGGAATACCGCAAGCGCAGCCCAAAAGACCGGCAAGGCCGCCAAGACGGTCAAGGAAAAGGCACAGCAAGCGGGCGCGTTTGTCATGCGCCACAAAAAGGGCTTTCTGATTGCTGGCGCGATCTTCCTGCTGGTCTGTATGCTGCTCAACACCATGTCCTCCTGTTCCATGATGGCGCAGAGCATCGGTTCTGTGGTGTCCGGCACCACCTATCCGTCGGATGACCCGGAGCTGGTGGCGGTGGAGGCGGACTACGCTGCCAAGGAAGCGGCGCTGCAAGCCGAGATCGACAACATCGAAAGCAACCATCCGGGGTATGACGAGTACCGCTACGACCTCGACATGATCGGGCATGACCCCCATGAGCTGGCGGCCTACCTGTCCGCTGTCTTGCAGGGCTACACCCGGCAGAGCGCCCAGGCAGAGCTGGAGCGTGTATTTGATACCCAGTATCAGCTGACGCTCACCGAGGAAGTTGAAGTACGCTATCGGACGGAAACCCGGACTGACAGCGAGGGCAATAGCTACACCGTTCAGGTTCCTTACGACTACTACATTCTGAATGTGAAGCTCACCAGCAAGCCCATTTCGTCTGTTGCCTCGGAGCTGTTGACCCCGGAACAGCTGGAGATGTACCAGGTGTACCGGCAGACGCTGGGCAACAAGCCGCTGATTTTCGGCGGTGGTTCCTCCGACACCAGCGATTCCGAGAGTTTAGCTGGTGTTGAGTTCGTCAACGGCACCCGCCCCGGCAATCAGGCCGTGGTGGATATAGCGAAAAGTCAGGTGGGCAATGTGGGCGGTCAGCCCTACTGGAGCTGGTACGGCTTCAATTCCCGTGTGGAATGGTGCGCCTGCTTCGTGTCCTGGTGCTACGGCCAGATGGGGCTGTCTGAGCCGCGTTTTGCCGCCTGCCAGTCTCAGGGCATCCCGTGGTTCCAATCCCACGGACAATGGGGCGGGCGTGATTACGCCAATATTGCCCCCGGCGACGCCATCTTCTTCGATTGGGACCTGGATGGCAGCGCCGACCATGTGGGCCTTGTGGTCGGCACGGACGGCAGCCGGGTCTACACCGTGGAGGGTAATTCCGGGGACGCCTGCAAGATCAAGAGTTATTCCCTGTCCTACGAGTGCATCAAGGGCTACGGCCTGATGAACTGGTAAGGCCGATTTATGAGAAAAGGAGTGATTGAAATGGCTAAGAACAAAATTCAGCGCATTGACCAGGAGATTGCCAAGGTCCGCGAGAAGATCGCGGAGTACCAGGATAAGCTGAAAACCCTGGAGGCGCAGAAAACCGAGGCGGAGAACCTGGAGATCGTCCAGATGGTGCGCGCCCTGCGGCTGACCCCGGAGCAACTGAACGCCATGCTCTCCGGCGGTGCGGTCCCCGGCATGGCCGCTGCCTCCGCCGATTACGACGAACAGGAGGACATCGACCATGAAGAATAAGAGAATTTTCAAGACCTTTTCGGCCCTCTGCGCTGCCCTGGTGCTGATGATGGGCCTTTCCGTGACTGCTTTTGCCCAGGGGACGGATCAGCCCCCGGCAGAGGACGCCACCAACGACACCAATGTGGTGGTGGAAGAAACCGCGGACAGCCCGGCCCTGACCCCGGAGGGCAACGCCGCCCTGGTGGATGATTTCGGCGGCAACAAGCAACTCATCACCGTCACCACCAAGGCGGGAAACTACTTCTACATCCTCATTGACCGGGCCAACGAGGACAAGGAAACCGCCGTCCACTTCTTAAACCAGGTGGACGAGGCGGACTTGACGGCGCTGATGGAGGACGGTCAGACTACCCAGGAGCAGCCCGCCACTTGTACCTGTACGGAGAAATGTATGGCCGGTGCGGTGAATACGGCCTGCCCGGTGTGCGCCACCAATATGAGCGCCTGCGCGGGCAAGGAGCCGGAACCGGAAACCCCGGAGGAAACCCCGGAGCCGGAGGAACCGGCGCAGAACGCCACGGGGCTGAATCCGGCCATTCTTTTAGCGGTGCTGGCTCTGATGGGTGGCGGCGGTGCTTTTGCCTACTTTAAGCTGGTGAAAAACAAACCCAAGACCAAGGGCAACGACAATTTGGACGATTATGACTACGGCGAGGACGATGCCGACCAGGAGGACGAGGCCCCCTGGGAGAGCGAGGAATCCGACGAGCCGGACGCTGACGGGGGCGGCGACGAGGAAAGCGAGGACAAGGCGGATTGACCCGCTTCACCGACAGCCCCTATGAACGCATGATGACACGCAGGCCGGAGGGCGGGAAGGAAACTTCCCGCTCTCCCTCTTTATCTCCCGGCCACCCCTGTTATGGCTGTGGGAATTACCGTGACGGTCAGCCCTGCGTGGGATTCTGCCACCGGCAGCTGACCGCATGGCTGCGGGAAAGGAGGATGAAAAACCATGAAGCTGGTGATCGCTGAGAAACCGTCCGTTGCCCAAAGTCTGGCCGCCGTGATCGGGGCCGCCGCCCGCAAGGACGGCTACCTGGAGGGAAACGGCTGGCGGGTGAGCTGGTGTGTGGGCCATCTGACTGGGCTGGCCGATGCCGACGCTTATAACCCCGACTACGCCAAGTGGTGCTATGACGATCTGCCTATTCTGCCGGACCACTGGCAGATGGTGGTGAGCAAGGACAAAAAGAAACAGTTTGATGTGCTGAAACAGCTGATGAACGCCCCGGATGTGACCGAGGTGGTGAACGCCTGCGACGCGGGACGCGAGGGCGAGCTGATCTTCCGCAGCGTCTACGAGCTGGCGGGCTGCCAGAAGCCTATGAAGCGGCTCTGTATTTCCTCGATGGAGGATTCCGCCATCCGGGAGGGCTTTGCAAACCTGCGCCCCGGTGCGGACTATAATGGTCTGCGAGATGCGGCCCTCTGCCGCGCCAAGGCGGATTGGCTGGTGGGTATCAATGCCACCCGGCTATTTTCCGTGCTGTATCACCGAACCCTCAACATCGGGCGCGTCATGTCCCCGACGCTGGCCCTCATCGTTCAGCGGGAGGCCGAGATCGACACCTTCAAGCCGGTGCCGTTCTACACGGTCACACTGGAACTGCCCGGTTTCACCGTTTCCGGGAAGCGCATGGCGGACAAGGCCGCTTCCGAGCAGCTGAAAACTGCTTGTCAGGGTGCGACTGCCACAGTGAAAAAGGTGGAGCGCAAGGACAAGTCCGAGAAGCCGCCCGCCCTTTATGACTTGACTACCCTACAACGGGACGCCAACCGGCTGCTGGGGTTCACAGCCCAGCAAACCCTGGACTATTTGCAGAACCTCTATGAAAAGAAGCTCTGTACCTATCCCCGGACGGACAGCCGTTACCTGACTTTGGATATGGCAGCGAGTCTGCCGGAGCTGGTCCGGCTTACTGCTGGGGCGCTGCCCTTTGCCGCTGGTATGGAGCTTGCCTGCAATGCGGCCCAGGTCATCAACGACAAGAAAGTGACCGACCATCATGCGGTGATCCCTACCCGTAACCTCCAGGGCGCGGACCTGACCGGCCTGCCGATGGGTGAAAAGGCGGTGCTGGAGCTGATGGCCCTGCGGCTGCTGTGCGCCGTGGCCCAACCCTATACCTTTGCGGAAACCGCCGTTGTTGTCGAGTGCGCCGGAGCGGAGTTTACCGCCAAGGGCCGCACGGTGAAACAGCCCGGCTGGCGGGCGCTGGACGCTGCATACCGCGCAGGGCTGAAAAATGTGGAACCGGAAACCGAGGACAAGGCTCTGCCGGAGCTGTCTGAAGGTCAGACGCTGCCCCTTTCTGGTGCTGCCGTCAAGGAGGGCAAGACCACCCCGCCCAAGCACTTCACCGAAGATACGCTGCTTTCCGCGATGGAGACTGCCGGGAAGGACGATATGCCGGAGGACGCCGAACGCAAGGGCCTAGGGACCCCGGCCACCCGCGCCGGTATCTTAGAAAAGCTGGTGTCCACCGGCTTTCTGGAACGCAAAAAGAGCAAGAAAACCGTGCAGCTCCTGCCCTCCCATGATGCGGTATCCCTTATCACCGTGCTGCCGGAGCAGCTGCAATCGCCCCTGCTGACCGCTGAATGGGAGTACCGACTGGGTGAGATCGAGCGCGGCGAGCTGGCCCCGGAGGATTTCATGGATGGAATTTCCACCATGCTCAAGGAGCTGGTTGGAACCTATCGGATGATTAAGGGCACCGAGTATCTGTTCACGCCGCCCCGCGAGATGGTGGGCAAATGCCCCCGCTGCGGTGGCGATGTGGCGGAGCTGCAAAAGGGGTTCTTCTGCCAGAACGAGGGCTGTAAATTTGCCATTTGGAAAAACAACAAGTGGTGGGAGCTGAAGCGCAAGCAGCCCACCAAGGCCATCGTGACGGCGCTGCTCAAAAATGGCCGCGCCCATGTAAGCGGCCTGTACTCCGAGAAAACCGGCAAGACCTACGACGCCACCGTGGTGCTGGAGGACGATGGACAGTATGCCAACTTCAAGCTGGAGTTTGACCAGCAGAAAGGTGGCGAACGATGAAGCTCTCCCTCTACGAACAGGAAACCATTATCCTCTACAACCAGGCCGAGGCTACCGCCGAAGTCTATACCCATGATTCCCGGCTGCTGGAGAAATTGCGACGGCTGGCGGAGAAATACCCGGACCAGATCGTGAAAAAGGACCGCCAAACCTTTCTCGTTCCCAAACGCTGCGTATCCGTCCGAGAACCGTACAGCGCCGAGCGTCGTAAGGCTGCCAGTGAACGAGCCAAGGCTGCCGGGTACAGGCCGCCCACCCCCAAGAAGGGTAGCGAGTAAGCATGGCTGAGAGTATCTTTGAGGCCGTCAAGCAGTCCGTCACCGTCCGGGAAGCGGCGCAGATGTATGGGATCGAGATCAACCGGAGCGGCATGGCCTGTTGCCCATTCCACGATGACAAAAATCCCAGCATGAAGCTGAACGAGGAATACTTCTACTGCTTCGGCTGCGGAGCCACCGGCGATGTGATCGACTTCGCAGCGAGGCTCTATAATCTGTCCCCCAAAGAGGCCGCCGAGAAGCTGGCCCAGGATTTTGGCCTGGCTTATGACAGTCAGGCCCCTCCCCGGAGGCGCTATATCCGACAGAAATCCGAGGCCCAGAAATTCAAGGAGGACCGGGACCATGCCTTTCGTGTCCTGGCCGACTACTTTCATTTACTCCGCAAGTGGGAAACGGACTACACACCCAAAACACCGGAGAAAAATCCACATCCCCGATTCATGGAGGCAATCCAGAAAAAGGACTATGTGGGCTATCTGCTGGATTTTTTCCTGGAGGATACCCCTGATGAACAAAGACTGTGGATTGCCGAACATCAATCAGAAATCGCCAATTTGGAAAGGAGAGTGAAATTCATGGCTGATAAGCCCACCAACCGGGAACGGTTGCAGGAGATCACGGCGGGCATCGAACAGGGCATCAAGGAGCTGTTTGAGAGCGAGAAGTATATGCGCTACCTGTCCGTCATGTCCAAGTTCCACCGCTACTCCGTCAACAACACCATGCTCATCTATATGCAGCGCCCGGACGCCACCCTGGTGGCCGGGTTCAACAAGTGGAAAAACCAGTTTGAGCGCCATGTGAAAAAGGGTGAGCATGGTATCACCATCATCGCCCCCACGCCCTACAAAAAGAAAATCGAGGAAATGAAGCGCGACCCGGATACCCATGCACCCATCCTGGACGCGGATGGCAAGGCCGTCATGGAGGAAAAGGAAATTGAAATCCCCATGTTCCGCCCAGTGAAAGTGTTCGATGTGAGCCAGACGGATGGCAAGCCCCTGCCGGAGCTGGCATCCAGCCTGTCCGGTACGGTGCCGCACTATGAGGCGTTCCTAGAGGCGCTGCGCCGCTCCGCCCCGGTCCCCATCGAGTTTGAGCCGATGGCCGAGAACATGGACGGCTATTTTTCCTCTGACCAGCAGCGGATCGCCATTCGGGAAGGCATGAGCGAGGTGCAGACTGTTTCCGCCGCTGTCCATGAGACCGCGCACAGCAAGCTCCACGACCCCAAAAAGTATGAAGCGGAGCCGACCTGGAAGATCATGATGGTGAGCGAGGGCAGCACCAAGCATGACTTCCGTCTGGACTTCGCCACCGAAGCAGAGGCGGAACAGGCCGCCGCCGAGGAAGGCTGGCGCTATGTGGACGAGAATCGGTTTGAGTGGCGGTTGGAAGTGGAGGAAGATCTGACGGCGGTGAAACAGGCTGCCAAGAACCGCAACACCGAGGAAGTGGAGGCCGAGAGCATTTCTTATGCGGTTTGCCAGTATTTCGGCATCCAGACCGGCGAGAACAGTTTTGGCTACATCGCTTCCTGGTCGAAGGACAAGGAACTGAAGGAGCTGCGGGCTAGTCTGGAGACCATCAACAAGACTTCCTGCGAGCTGATTAACGACATCGAGCGCAACTATAAGGAAATCTGCAAGGAGCGCAGCATTGACCTGACTGCCGCCCCGGAGCCTGAGCGGGACCCTATCGAGCAGCTGGCAGCAGACATCGACCAGTTCACTTTCGATTATGACCCTTATGAGTATCGGAACAATGCAGATAGCCGTGAGGACGCACTGCACGAACTGACTGCCACACTCCGAAGCGGAGATGCCAGCGGTGTACGCGAATGGCTCCAGAATATCGTGAACGAGGACGAACCGGATGAAACCACCCAAAAAGCTGCCGAGCTTATGGGACGCCTGGATCAGCTGGTGCCGATGACTGAACCGGAACAGCTGACCGAGCCGGAAAATACCGAAAGTGTCCAGCCCAGCGCCGAGTACCGGGAGGCTCTGTTGGTGCTGGATGATACCAGCTACCTTCATGTTCAGCCCTGTGACACCGGCTGGGACTACACGCTCTACGATGTGGCAACCATGAAGCAGATGGACGGCGGCCAGTTGAACGGGCCGGATATGGGCCGTTCCACAGCGGTAAGCCATATCTGCGAGGACCTGGGGATGGGCGGCAAGTCCATCAAGTATGCGCCGCTGTCCATGATCGAGACTTTGCAGGAGGCCGCCTACCAGCAGACCGCAGAAGCTACCGCCACCCAGCTGCCGAATGCCCAGGAGCAGGCGTTGGACGAGTATCCTATGCCGGACCCGGTGCTGACTCAGGATAACCTGGAAAAGTGCGGCTACCTGGATAGCGACCTTTTGCCCCTCTCCAAAGAACGAGCCTATGAGCTGATGGAGAGAGACCTGACCGTTTATATCGTCCAGGAAGGTGAAAACCCGCAGATGGCCTTTGACACAGCCGACCTGGACGCCCATGACGGTATCTTTGCTGTGTCCCGTGAGGAATGGGAGCAAAGCCCGGAGTTTCACGAAAAAGTTTTGGAACGACAGGATCGGCAGTTGGAACGGGAACAGGCGTTTCTTTCCCATGAGGGAAACTGTTTTGCTATTTATCAGGTGAGCCAGGACGATCCGCAGAATGTGCGTTTTATGAATCTGGATTGGCTGCAATCGCACAATCTGTCCGTGGAGCGGAGCAACTATGACCTTATCTACACCGCCCCTCTGGACGGTTCTGGCAGTACCATGGAGCAGCTGGAAAGGCTGTATGAGCAGTTCAATCTGCAAAAACCGGTGGATTTTCACAGCCCGTCTATGAGTGTCAGCGACATCGTTGCCATCAAGCAGAATGGTCAGGTATCCTGTCATTACTGCGACAGTGTTGGTTTCACCCAGGTGCCAGGTTTCTTGCCGGAAAATTCGCTGAGAAATGCGGAAATGACGGTGGAAGATGATTACGGCATGATCGACGGTATCATCAATAACGGCCCAAAGGAGCCGACAGTGGCTCAGTTGGAACAGCAGGCCCGCAGTGGTCAGCCCATTTCTCTTATGGACTTGGCAGCAGCCGTCCATCGAGAGGAACGGGAAAAGAAAAAGTCCGTCATGGAGCAGCTGAAAAGTCAGCCCAAGGCGGAACACAAAAAGACAGCGCAAAAAAAGAGCGCGGAAAGGGAGCTTTGATATGAACAACTTCACCTTTGAGGAAACGAACCTTCTTTGCATCTACAACACCGGCAGCCGCACCGGGCTGATCGACGCTCTGACGGAGATGCGCGCCGAGCTTTCGCCGGAGGAAGCCGAGTTGCGGAAGTTGACGGACAGCGCCCTGGAGAAACTCCAGGCCATGAGCGATGCCGAGTTTGCTGAGCTGGAGCTGTACCCGGATTTTGACGAGTAAAAAACACACATAAAGACCTGATGGGACGGCCTGATATGCCGTCCCATTTCTATTCAACATGAAGGGAGGACAGAAAACCATGCCATCCAAAGCTGAATTTTACCGGCAGATGGCCGAACAGGTATCGACCCAGCTTGTGGGTAGCTGGAAGGAGTGGACGGCTTTTCTCACCACCGCCGCCCGCCTTTATAAATACCCATTCCACGAGCAGATGATGATTTACGCCCAGCGCCCAGACGCTACCGCCTGCGCCGAGTATGACCTGTGGAATGACAAAATGGGCCGGTATGTGCGCCGTGGTTCCAAGGGTATTGCCCTGGTGGATGATTCCGGCGACAAGCCTCGCCTGCGCTATGTGTTCGATATTTCCGATACCGGCACCCGTGAACATTCCCGTACCCCCTGGCTGTGGCAGCTGGAAGAACAGCATATCGGTCCTGTGTCGGCCATGTTGGAGCGCAGTTATGGCGTTGCCGGTGACGATCTCGCCCAGCAGCTCACTGATGTAGCCGGAAAGCTGGCGAGTGAGTATTGGGACGATCATCAGAGAGATTTCCGCTATATCGTTGACGGTTCGTTCCTGGCGGAGTACGATGATTACAACATCGAAGTCCAATTTAAGTCCGCTGCCACCGTCAGTATCGCCTATGCCCTGATGTCTCGCTGTGGGCTGGATACGGAACAATATTTCCAGCATGAGGACTTCATGCCGATTTTCGATTTCAATACCCCTGCCACGGTTGGGGCGTTGGGCGCGGCGGTCAGCCAAATCAATCAGCAGGTTTTGCGGCAGATCGGCGTCACTATCCAGAACTATGAGCGCGAGCAACTCGCGGAAAGGAGCGTTACACATGGAGAACAGCCTGACTTACACGATGAACGGAGATTATCAGATTCCCGACCTGAAGCTGACCGAACAGCCGGAGAAGCCCCTGGGCAAGTACGGCAGGATGCGGAAAGCGTACCTGAAGGAACACCGTCCCCTGATTTACAATCAGCTGCTGCTGACCGAGAAGCTGTATCCGCACCTCATCGAGATCGACGAGACAGCGCAGAGCCGTCTGGAGCAGATGATGCCCCAGCTGGCGAAAGACGCGGGCGCGACGGAGCAGCTGAAAGCCAGCGACCCGATGCGCTGGGTGGGCCTGATGAACACCTGCAAAGCACAGGCCGAGGAGATTCTGATGGCGGAGCTTATTCACAGCTGAGTTTCTTCCTCTCCGAAGCAGAACAAATCAGAATCATAGATGAAGCAGAGAATGTGAAAACATCCTCTGCTTTTTCTTTTGCCCAGGCTGACATCGACCATGTGCTGCGGCTGGGCGGCAACACCTATCGCCAGAGAGAGCGCATTGTCGCGGCCTTTGAGGAGCAGAAGTCCACCGCCGAGATCGCAGATACCCTGAAAAATCTATACCATGGCGGCAATGGGATCGGCAGCATCACTGCATGGTATGCCGAGGATGGAATCCATCTGTCCCACGGCAAAACAGCCCGTTACGACAAGTCCGCCCAGGTCATTTCCTGGGAGAGTGCCGCCGAGCGTATCGGACAGCTTTTGCAGGACGGCCAGTTTGCCACCAATGTGGAGCTGGCTGAGGCTGCGGGCTATGAACGCTCCCTCCTTGCCGAAAGATTCTGGGAATTGTATCACGATTTCAGCGAGGAAGCCAGAGAAGCCGGGTATCTGCCCAGCCTTGTCAACAATCCGGGACGCGGTTTCCCGGAGGAATCTGCATGGCTCACCGAGCAGCTGAAAAGCCCGGAATTCCGCCAGAACCTTGCGGAAGAATATGCTGCCTTCTGGACGGCCTACCAGCAGGATCGGGATTTGCTGCGCTTCCACTACCACAAACCCAAAGAGATTTGGGAAAACCTGCGAGATCTGTCTTTGCCTCGCACCACCTTTACCTCTCAGTTGACGGAAGTACCTTCGGTCAAGCAGTTTATTTCCGAGGATGAGATCGACGCCGCCATGACCAGAGGCAGCGGATTTGAAAGCGGTAAAGGCCGGATTTTCACCTTTTTCCAGGAACCCCATACAGATAAGGAAAAGGTGGATTTTCTCAAGCACGAGTATGGCATTGGCGGTCACTCCCATGCCCTGTCCGGTGCAATGAAAAGTGATGAAAGCCACGATGGGAAAGGTCTGCACTACAAAAAAGACGGCTGCCCGGATGTGCATTTCACCTGGGAGAAAGTTGCCAAGCGGATTACCGAACTGATCCAGAAGGGACGCTATCTCACCGAACAGGAACAGGCGGAGTACGACAAAATCCAGGCAGAAAAGGCCCTGGCAGAGTCGGAACCGGAACTGGAAGCCGTGGGCCGGATTGAATACCTGGGAACCAATGGCTTGCCGGGTGAGATTGTAGAATATACGGATGCGGAGAAGTTCATCAGAACCATCCAGGAAGATACAGATTATGGGGTTCCTATCACTGTGGTTTTGTATCGGGACACCAATGGAAACACCATTCCCCAGGATTTTTTGGCAGAATTGGACCCACCTCCAAAGGGTTTCAGGGTGGAAGATGCTCCTGCACCGCTGGAGGAACTGGATCAGGAACAGGCCGAGTTCGATAAGAGCCAGGAGGAAAAGGTTCTGGCAGACACGGACACCATGGAAGCCCAACAACCGAACTCGACTGTGTGGGAATATAACGGCGTCAAAGAGCGCCACCCGGATGATATGGTCCTGTATCAGATGGGCGATTTCTTTGAACTATACGGCGAGGACGCCAAAACTGCGGCTGCCGAACTGGACCTCAATCTCACTCTCCGTGCCATTCCCGGAGGTGGCTATGTGGAAATGTGCGGCTTTCCAGCAAACCGGTTGGAGCAGGTTGTGGAACAGCTGCGGGATAAGCATGATGTGACCATTTCCGCTGTCCCAGAGGGCGGCAAGGAGCGGCAAGAATATTCCATGCCCTCCATCGACCATGAGGCGGAGCAGCACATCAATGCCCAAGAAGCGGAGTTTGGCGCAGACGGGACCAGAGTATTCCGGGATACCGAAGCAGCCGCAACCCCTACGATTCGGGAACTGCATGAGCAATACAAGCCACTTGTACTGGCCGCTGTTATGGAGGATGTGCCATATCGTAATGCCTGCGGTCACAGTGACCATGAGAACGCTGTAATCGAGGGCAATGCCGCGATTCGTCGTGCTGTCCTGGGGTCTGGCAACATGGAGCTGCTCCGCCTCTATTCCGATACGCCGGAGTTCCGTCAGCGCCTGCACCGGGAGATTATCGAGGAAACCTATCCTCGCCTCCATGAAATGCTGCGTCCGCTCTCGCAGGATGACATTGATGATGCTATCAGGGCATGGAACGGCGATATTCAAAGCAAACAGGCCGTTATCCGTTACATGGAGGCTCATGCGCGGGAAAAAGACACCGCTGCATGGCTGGCCCATGAATATAGCGGCAGAGACAGCAAGAGTCTGTTTGTGATTCGAGCTGGAAGTCCTGAAGGAATTGAACTGCCCTGGCCGAAGGTGCAGCGCCGGATTGCCCAGCTTATCCAAGAGGACCGCTTTCTGACCGAGCAGGATCGGCAGTCTGAACCGCAAAGCCAAGAAAAACGCCCCTATCAAGTGGTGGTCTATCACCATCTTGAAAACGGCTTTGATGAAAAGAAAGAATACCCGACGCTGGAAGAAGCGGAAAAAGCGGCAAAAAGCTATGTGGACGGCACAATGGAGCCGGACGGCTTTGCCTATGACGGCGCAGCGGTCTATGACCTGGATGCCAGACAATATCTGCGTATCTATGGGGATTACCCGGATGAAAAAGCCCATGAGCAGCTCAATGAGTTAGCTCAACCCCGTGACCTTCAAGCAGAGGTGGAAGCATGGGAAGCTGAACAGGCCGCCCAAAAACAGGCGGTAATTGACACGCTCTCCGAACAGGAACAGCTTACCGTTCGAGCTATGGAAACTGCTGGCTTTATTTTCAATCCGCAAGCTGCGAACCCTGGCTTAAAGGAAAATCTGGTCTTTACGGCTGGGGCGTATGGTTATCCCATCACTTTTGAAAATTGGGAACAGGCTTATTTGTGGATTGATGGAGCGGAGCTGCGGGATACTCCCGGTCTGCGTGAACAAGTACAGCACATTCTCCATCCAGAACCCCAGAATGGCGTCCTCACCAACGAGGACTACGCTGCGGTCCGTGGCACACTCCGGGAGCGAACTTCTTACGATCCGGCAGTCCCGCCCTATCATGTGGGCGATACCGTTTATCTGGATGACCGTCCCCATCAGATCACAGAGCTGCGGGATGACACGGTGCAGCTGCTGCCCACCGGCATGAGCTACCCCATCTACCGGGCTGAGAGCCGGGAACGGTTTGAGCAGCTTTTGCGGGAGGATAACCGGAACGACTTCTATACTGAGTTTCTGCCTGCAAATCTGGATACGGTAGATCAGGACCTTCGGGATGTGCTGGCCCATGGCCTGATTGGTGAGGCGGACAAGGCGGAGCTTTCCGAGCTTCTTCGCAACGGCAAGAGCAATCGGGAGATCGGCCTGTGGTTGAGCCGTGCTTATCCTGACATCGTGGAAACGATGGAGCTGGAGACCGGTGAGACCGCCGACTACCGCACGATGCCGGAAGGAATTGAACTGGAAGTGCTGGATGCTGACGAGAAGCGACTGGCCATGCTGTTCTTCCGATGGAACGAGGTTGCGCCTTTGCTGCGCGGGCTGTATGCCCGTCAGCTGGACGGTTTTGAGCAGGAACGCTCCGAACCGGCTGCCGAAACCCCGACCTTCCAATCCGAGACTGTGGCCGTCTATCCGGGCGATAAGAATAATCTGCCCTATGATGTGGTTGTTCAAACCCTGCGAACCAACGAGCCGGAGCCGCCCACGCCTGCTGTCGAGCCGGAAAAGACTCTGGATGAGGTGCTGGACGAACACCCCGTTTCCATTCAGGTAAACGGCGAGTGGCAGACCTTCCCCAATGTCAAAGCTGCCGAGGAAGCCTCTTATGAGGAATACAAGGCCAATTTGCGCTGCACCGTCGAGAATTTCCGTATCACTGACGATCACCTGGGCGAAGGCGGCCCCAAGGCCAAGTTCCAGGCCAATGTCGAGGCAATCAAGCTGCTGAAATACCTGGAGGAAACCACTGGGCAGGCAACGCCGGAACAGCAGAAAATCCTTTCCCGGTATGTGGGTTGGGGCGGCCTTGCCGATGCCTTTGACCCCGACAAGGAAAGCTGGAGCAAGGAATATGCCCAGCTGAAGGAGCTACTGACCCCGGAGGAATATGCCGCTGCCAGAGGGTCCACCCTCAACGCCCACTACACCAGCCCTACGGTCATCAAAGCGATTTACGAGGCTGTGGGCCGCATGGGATTTGAGACCGGCAACATCCTGGAGCCGTCCTGTGGTGTGGGCAATTTCTTCGGTATGCTGCCGGAGGAAATGCGAAACAGCCGTCTGTACGGCGTGGAACTGGATTCCATCAGCGGGCGTATTGCCCAGCAGCTCTATCCAAAGGCCGACATCACCGTGGCCGGGTTTGAAACCACCGACAGGCGGGATTTCTATGACCTTGCCATCGGCAATGTACCTTTCGGCCAGTATCAGGTCCGGGATAAAGCCTACGATAAGCTGAATTTCAGCATTCATAACTACTTTTTTGCCAAGGCGTTGGACCAGGTGCGTCCTGGTGGCGTGGTGGCCTTTGTCACCAGCCGCTATACGATGGACGCCAAAGATTCCACCGTGCGCCGGTATCTTGCCCAGCGCGCCGAGCTGCTGGGGGCTATCCGTCTGCCCAACAATGCGTTCAAGGCCAATGCCGGGACCGAGGTTGTATCGGACATCATCTTCCTCCAAAAGCGAGATCGCCCGCTGGACATTGTACCGGAGTGGACGCAGACCGGGCAGACCGAGGACGGCTTTTCCATCAACCGCTATTTCCTGGACCACCCGGAGATGGTGCTGGGCCGACAGGAACCAGAAAGCACCGCTCACGGCATGGACTACACCGTGAACCCCATTGAGGGGCTGGAGCTGGCCGATCAGCTGCACGATGCTGTGAAGTACATTCGCGGCACCTACCAGGAGGCCGAGCTGCCGGAGCTGGGCGAAGGCGAAGCCATCGACACCTCTATCCCCGCTGACCCCAATGTGAAGAACTACTCCTATACCGTGGTGGACGGAGCTGTGTATTTCCGGGAGAACAGCCGCATGGTGCGCCCCGATCTCAACGCCACCGCCGAGGCCCGCATTAAAGGCATGGTGAGGCTGCGGGATTGTGTCCAGGAACTGATCGACCTGCAAATGGACGCAGCTACACCGGACAGCGACATTCGTGAGAAACAGGTGGAGCTGAACCAGCTCTATGACGATTTTTCCGCCAAGTACGGCCTTATCAATGACCGGGGGAACCGGCTGGCCTTTGCTGATGATTCCAGCTACTATCTGCTCTGCGCACTGGAAGTCATTGACGAGAATGGCCAACTGAAGCACAAAGCAGATATGTTCACAAAGCGGACCATCAAGCCCCATGAGGCGGTGACTTCCGTGGACACCGCCAGCGAAGCTCTGGCCGTATCCATCGCGGAAAAGGCCCGTGTGGACATGGAGTATATGGAACAGCTCACCGGCAAGACCAGTGACGAGCTGGCCGCCGAGCTGCAAGGCGTGATTTTCCGTGTACCTGGGCAGTTGGAGAAAGACGGCACTCCCCATTATGTGACCGCCGACGAATACCTGTCCGGCAATGTGCGGCGCAAGCTGCGTCAGGCACAGCGGGCCGCACAGCAGGACCCTTCCTTTGCAGTCAATGTGGAGGCCCTTACCGCTGCCCAGCCCAAAGACCTGGATGCGTCGGAAATCGAGGTGCGTCTGGGTGCTACCTGGATCGACAAAGAGTACATCCAGCAGTTTATGTATGAGACCTTCGACACGCCGTTTTATCTCCAGCGCAATATCGAGGTTAACTATTCTTCTTTCACCGCTGAGTGGCAAATCACCGGCAAAAGCTCTGTAAGCCAGAACAATGTGGCGGCCTATACCACCTACGGAACCAGCCGTGCCAATGCCTACAAGATACTGGAGGACAGTCTGAACCTGCGGGATGTCCGTATCTACGACACCATAGAGGATGCAGACGGCAAAGAGCGGCGGGTGCTGAATGCCAAAGAGACCACCCTGGCCGCCCAAAAGCAGCAAGCCATCCGGGACGCTTTCAAAGACTGGATTTGGAAAGACCCGGACCGCCGCCAAGCTCTGGTCCGCCAGTACAATGAGGAAATGAATTCCACCCGTCCCCGTGAATACGACGGCGGACACATTACTTTCGGCGGCATGAACCCGGCCATCACCTTGCGGGAACACCAGAAAAACGCTATCGCTCATGTGCTGTACGGCGGCAATACGCTGCTGGCACACGAGATAGGCGCTGGCAAAACCTTTGAAATGGTGGCTGCCGCCATGGAGAGTAAGCGCCTGGGCTTGTGTCAGAAATCTCTCTTTGTTGTGCCGAACCATCTGACCGAACAATGGGCGTCGGAGTTTCTGCGGCTCTATCCCTCTGCCAACATTCTTGTCACCACCAAAAAGGACTTTGAGACCCACAACCGCAAGAAGTTCTGCGCCCGCATTGCCACCGGCGACTATGACGCCATCATCATGGGTCACAGCCAGTTCGAGAAAATCCCCATCAGCCGAGAGCGTCAGGAGCGGCTTCTTCAGGAACAGATCGACGAAATAACCGAGGGCATTGCCGAGGTGAAGTACAGCGGCGGTGAGCGTTTCACGGTCAAGCAGTTGGAACGCACCAAGAAGTCCCTGGAAGCCCGGCTGGAGAAATTGCAGGCCGAGAGCCGCAAGGACGATGTGGTAACATTCGAGCAGTTGGGTGTGGACCGCCTATTCGTCGATGAAGCGCATAACTATAAAAACCTGTTTTTATACACCAAGATGCGGAATGTGGCAGGTCTCTCCACCAGCGATGCCCAAAAGTCCAGCGATATGTTTGCGAAGTGTCGCTATATGGATGAACTGACCGGAAACCGTGGTGTGATTTTCGCCACCGGCACCCCCGTATCGAACAGCATGACCGAACTTTACACCATGCAGCGGTATCTCCAGTATGACCGCTTGCAAGAGCTGAACATGACCCACTTCGACTGCTGGGCCAGCCGTTTCGGAGAAACCGTCACGGCGCTGGAGCTGGCACCGGAAGGCACTGGCTACCGGGCAAGAACGAGATTCAGCAAGTTTTTCAACCTCCCGGAGCTGATGAACCTGTTCAAAGAGGTGGCGGACATCAAGACTGCCGATCAGCTGAACTTGCCCACCCCGGAGGTGGAATACCACAACATCGTGGCCCAGCCTACTGAACACCAAAAAGAGATGGTGCAGGTTCTCTCCGAGCGCGCCTCCAGGGTACACAGCGGCAGCGTTGACCCCTCAGAGGACAATATGCTCAAGATTACCGGCGATGGCCGCAAGCTGGGTCTGGACCAGCGTATCATCAACCAACTGCTGCCGGATGAACCCGGCACCAAGGTCAATCAGTGTGTGGGTAATATCATGCAGATCTGGCGGGACGGCGAGGCTGACAAGCTGACCCAGCTGGTATTCTGCGACATTTCCACGCCCCAGGCAGCCCCCTCCAAAAAGGCAGCCAAGGCGCTGGACAATCCCACACTTCATGCGCTGGAACAGGCTGTGCCGTTGGATGAGCCTGAGCCTGCCTTTACCATATATGAGGACATCCGCCAGAAGCTCATCGCCCAGGGAATGCCCGCCGAGCAGATTGCTTTTATCCACGAAGCCAAGACCGAGGTGCAGAAGAAAGAACTGTTTTCCAAGGTCCGCACTGGACAGGTGCGCGTCCTACTGGGCAGCACCTCAAAAATGGGCGCTGGCACCAATGTGCAGGACCGCCTTGTGGCCCTCCATGACCTGGATTGTCCGTGGCGTCCGGGAGACCTTGCCCAGCGCAAGGGCCGTATCGAGCGCCAGGGCAACCAGAACCCTCTTGTCCATGTGTACCGTTATGTAACGGAAGGGACTTTTGACGCTTATCTCTGGCAGACGGTGGAGAACAAACAGAAATTCATCAGCCAGATTATGACTTCCAAATCGCCGGTGAGAAGCTGCGATGATGTGGACGAAACGGCGCTGTCCTTTGCCGAGATCAAGGCCCTGTGCGCCGGAGACCCCCGTATCAAGGAGCGCATGGATTTGGATGTGGAGGTTGCCCGCCTGAAGCTGATGAAAGCCGACCATCAGAGCAAGCAGTACCGCCTGGAGGATCAGTTGCTCAAATACTTCCCCCAGGAAATCGAAACCAACAAGGGGTTTATTAAAGGCTTTGAAGCGGACCTGGAGACCCTGGCCGCCCATCCTCACCCGGAGGATGGCTTTGCCGGGATGGAGATTCGGGGCGATGTGCTGACCGACAAAGAAAACGCCGGTGCAGCCCTGCTGGACGCCTGTAAGGAGGTCAAAGGCTCCGAACCGGTGCAGATCGGCAGCTACCGGGGCTTTACTATGTCCGTGGAGTTTTCCGCTTGGAAACAGGAATATACGCTCCTGTTGAAAGGCCAGATGACCCACCGGGCAAACCTCGGCACAGACCCGCGCGGAAACCTCACCCGTATCGACAATGCACTGGCTCAGATGCCTCAGCGTTTGGAAGCCGTGAAAAACCAGCTGGACAACCTTTACCAGCAGCAGGCCGCAGCCAAAGAGGAAATCGGAAAGCCGTTTCCTTTTGAGGATGATCTGCGAGTCAAGTCCGCCCGTCTGGTGGAACTGGACACGCTGCTGAACATTGACGGCAAGGGACACACCCAGCCGGAAACTGTGGTTGCCAAGAGTGCGCGGCCTTCGGTACTGGACAGCTTGAAGCGCCCAGTGCCACCCCGTAGCCCCGAAAAGAAACCGAAACAACATGAGGAGGTGCGATAATATGAATACCAACGATCTGAATACGGCCCTCTATGAGAAGATGGCTGCTGAGCAGGATAAATACCGGGACTGGCTGAAAAGCCAGCCCCCGGAGGAAATCCTGCACCATACCTATGAGTACACCGTCCGGGAGGACATCGTGATGGCGATGGAGCAGCTGGAGCTGACCGACGCCCAGGCCCAGGCGCTGTTGGATTCACCCACGCCGCTGGCCGATGTGTATCGTCACTTTGAGAAGCTGGAGACCGACTACATGGATGTGATCCGGGACAGCATTGAGAACCGAGCGGATGATGTGTGCAAGGTTTTGGAAGAACAGCACTCCACCCCTCTCTATCTCCATTCTGCCGCCTATGCGTTCCAGCATGGGGAGATGGCACAATATAACCGCTCTTATCAGGCAAATCTCGACTGTAAAGAGGCCATTGAACACGCCATCAGCACCCACTATGCGGATAATCGGCTGGATACGGAGGCTGCGGTCAAAGATGTGCTGGAAAAGTTCGGGGCGGAACGAGTACAGTTCATCCTTGCCAACACCATCCAGCATAAGGACAGCGACGGTCGTGTTTCCCGTGACAACAAAGCCTGGGCAAAGACCATTCCCATGCCGGAGGACAGCGGCACTTCGCGCCACTGTGCTTATCTGGTTGTGGATGGGGTCAATCCTGGCCTGACCGATCTGTTCACACGACAGGCACGAAAAACACTTCAGAAACCGGAGAAAAGCTCTGTCCTGCAAAAGCTCAAACAGGAGCCATCCGCCCACAAGTCTGCTTTGCCGAAGAAACAGGAGCCGGAACGGTGAGCGCCCCGAAGCGCAAACGGGATGTCCAGGTGAATTTCCGTGTCACCTTGGAGGAGCTGGCGCTGATTGAGCAGAAAATGTCCCAAGTTGGGACGAAGAACCGGGAAGCCTATCTGCGAAAGATGGCCCTGGACGGTTATGTGGTGCAGCTGGACTTGCCGGAGCTGAAGGAGCTAGTGTCTCTGCTGCGCCGGAGCAGCAACAACCTGAACCAGCTCACCCGCCGGGTGCATGAGACCGGGCGTGTTTATGACGCTGACCTGGAGGATATAGCCCAGCGGCAGGAGCAGCTATGGGAGGGCGTGAAGGAAATCCTGACCCAGCTCTCCAATCTATCGTGAGGGGTATATATCCCATCTGCGGAGGGAGGAACGGCGTTCTTTTCGCCGCGCCTCCCTCCACTTTTTCTTTTTGTCCGTATCCTTGCCTTTTGACGGGGCTTGCCCGATAATAAAGGCAGATAGCAAAGTGTTCTCACATCTCACAAAGGAGTTGAGATACCAATGTTGACCTTTGAAAAGGTTTTAGAGATTTTCGAGGACTATCTGGCGCAGGATATGGAGCTGGAAGTCTATAAGAGCCGGTACGGATATGTCTGCGTATCGTTCAACGGCAGCCCCCCGGACCCGCCTTATTGCGAGGGCGATGTGTGCCGAACCCCGGAGGAACTCTTTGACCATCTGCTGGTTGAGTACGAATCCTTTGCCGCTATTCAGCTGACAAAGGGACGCCGGGAAGAAAATAAAGCTGACGAGGAACAGGTCCGCCATCTGTGCCAGAAGTATTTGGATCGTCGAGAGGAGGCAATGAAATGACCGTATTGAAACTGATTTTGAAGATTGTGATTGCGCCGGTGGTATTGCTTCTCACTCTTGCCATCTGGATTTGTGTGGGCCTGGTCTATGTGTCCGGCTTGGTGTTGAGTTTGGCCAGTATGGTGTTTGTTCTGTTGGGCGTGGCTGTCCTTGTAACTTACTCCCCACAAAACGGTCTTATCCTACTGGTAATCGCATTCCTTCTCAGCCCATTTGGATTGCCAAAACTCGCCTTTTGGCTGCTTGGAAAGGTGCAAGATTTGAAGTTTGCAATACAGGATTTGGTTTACGGCTAAAAAGACACCCTCTCCGGTAAACAGGAGAGGGTGTTCGCTTATTATAAAACCTCCGACGAAGTTCGTCGGAGGTTTTATGGTTCCAGATTATCCTCTTTGAAAAGTGGCGATGCAAAAAAGGTATCTATCCCAATTTCCAACCCCTGGCACATCTCGTGAATGATCCGCAACTTTACGGAATCGTAAGAACAGTTGATGATATTGCCTATGGTGGACTTGGGAACGCCGCTTTTCATATATAGCTGATACTGCGTCATATTTCTTTCATCCAGTAATTCAGAAAGGCGTTTGCTCACCGCCTCATTTAGTTTCATTCAATACACCGCCCCTGTAACTGTACTATATTTAGTATATGGGCAATTCTGCTAAAATTAGTCCCTGTACCTGTACTAATAGAGATATTTGCGGTATGATGGTAATAGGGGTGCCATCGTATGAATGTAACATTTTGTGGCCATTCGCAAATCACAAAAGAAGATAAGATTGTGAGTTGGCTTCGCACAGTAACACAAAATCTAATTGAGCAAGGAGCAACAACTTTTTTTCTCGGAGGATATGGAGAGTTTGATAGTTTAGCAGCATCCATTTTGCGGGAACAAAAGAAAAAGTATCCACAGATTGAGTTGGTTCTTGTCTTAGCTTATCTCAACACTGGGAGGAACACTTCCGGCTATGACAGCACTGTATATCCGCCGCTGGAAACTGTGCCACACCGTTTTGCGATTTCTCATAGAAACCGCTGGATGGTAGAAGTCAGCGATGTGGTAGTAGCGTATGTTCTCCATGATTGGGGCGGAGCTGCCACGACGCTGCGGTGCGCCAAGCAGAAAAAGAAGCAGATTATTTCATATCGTGACGAGATGGGCAGCTAAGGCTGCCCTTTTTTTGAAGGGAGGGAAACTTTATGGCAACCACACGCATCATGCCGCTGCATATCGGCAAGGGCCGGACCGAGAGCCGTGCCATTAGCGAGATTATCGACTATGTGGCCAATCCGCAAAAGACCGACCATGGCAGGCTTACCACCGGCTATGAGTGTGATAGCCGTGTAGCCGACGCCGAGTTTATGCTGGCAAAGCGCCAGTATATCGCCACCACCGGACGGGTTCGGGGCACAGATGATGTGATCGCCTACCATGTCCGCCAGTCTTTCTGCCCTGGGGAGATCACGCCGGAGGAAGCGAACCGGCTGGGCGTGGAGTTTGCCAAGCGGTTCACCAAGGGCAAACACGCCTTTATCGTTTGCACCCACATTGACAAGGCCCATGTCCATAATCATATCATTTGGAGTTCGGTCAACCTGGACTGTGACCGGAAGTTCCGCAACTTTTGGGGCAGCACAAAAGCCGTTCGTCGATTGAGCGACACCATCTGCATTGAGAACGGACTGTCCATTGTCGAGAACCCAAAGCCCCACGGCAAAAGTTACGACCAATGGCTGGGCGATCAGGCGAAGCCCTCCCATCGGGAATTGCTCCGTGCTGCCATTGACAACGCCCTGGCACAAAAGCCTGCTGACTTGGATGAGCTGCTGAAGCTACTCCGGGAATCCGGCTGTGAAGTATCCAAGCGCGGCAAATCCTACCGTTTGAAGCTCCCCGGCTGGGGCAAAGTGTCCCGCCTGGACAGTCTGGGCGATGGCTACACCCTGGAGCATCTGCTGGCTGTCCTCGCCGGTCAAAAGGAGCATACACCCCGTCAGAAACCGGTCAGGCAGGCAGATCCGCCGAAGGTCAATCTGCTGGTTGACATCCAGGCAAAGCTCCAGGCCGGAAAAGGTGCCGGGTATGTGCGGTGGGCCAAGGTCTTTAATCTGAAACAGATGGCACAGACCGTGAATTATCTCACAGAGCATAACCTACTGGAGTATGCTGTGCTGGAGGAAAAGGCTGCGGCGGCCACGGCTCACCATAATGAGCTATCAGCAAAAATTAAGGCAGCGGAGAAACGCATGGCGGAGATCGCTGTCTTGCGAACCCACATCATCAACTATGCCAAGACTCGTGACACCTATGTAGCCTACCGAAAAGCTGGCTATTCAAAGAAATTCCGCGAGGAACATGAGGAAGAAATTCTGCTTCATCAGGCGGCAAAAAATGCCTTTGATGATATGGGGGTCAAGAAGCTGCCCAAAGTTAAAGAACTGCAAGCTGAATATGCTCGGCTGCTGGAGGAAAAGAAAAAGACCTATGCCGAGTACCGGCGCTCCCGTGAGGAAATGCGGGAGCTGCTGGCGGCAAAGGCCAATGTGGATCGTCTACTGAAAATGGATGAGGAACAGAAAAAAGAACAAGAAAAAGACCATGACCAGCGGTGAGCTGATCATGGTCAAAAGCGTCCCACGGACGCGCAGCCGCAGAATGAAATTCTGCGTTCATGGGGGCTTGGGGGAAACCCTCAACAAGCAGCGCCGGGAGCCGAATGGCTATCCAGGGGCATTGCTTGCCTCTTTCCCGCAGGAATAAAATAAGCCAGTGACGAAACCTTCAAATTTCGCTCACTGGCCTACTTTGTTTCAAGTTTCTTGGAGAGTTCCTTTAGTTCCTCTGCAAATCCACGAGTATGGCGCAACAATGTTTCACGCATCTCTGGCGGACAACTCATATAAAGTAGCTTCATCTCGTTCTGCCCTGCTTCGTCTGGCGAGAGATCCGGGTACATAAGCGAGTCCAGTGAAAGATGAACTACCTTTGCCAATGCTTTCAAAATCAAATAGGAAGGATTTCTCCTGGCTTTCTCAATATCGGCAATCTGTTTGGTAGAAACATGGGATTCATCAGCCAGCTGTTCCTGCGTCAGATTTTTTTCTTTTCGTGCTGCTCGGAGCGCATCGCCCAAGGCAGTCAAATCATCAATCGGCATTATCGTTCACCTCAATAATATTGTATCGTTCCGGTTTGATTTGAGGAATAACCTTATCATTCCGGTTGACCAGCACGATTATACCGATTTTGAGTGCATTTATTAAGAACAACGCCAGGCACAAAGGCGTATTGCCTCTGCATCTGGCGTTTCCTTATAAATCTGAAAAATTTTCCTGTTTATCTAAATATACGGGAACATTAAAGCAACTTCACATCCTTTTGGGGGAACATTAGTAAGTTTGAAACTGCCGTTATGAGCTATTGCGACTTGTTGGACAATCAGCAACCCAAGTCCATGCCTCAAATCAAGCCGCTCATCTGTACTTTCCATATAATGCGGCTTTTCCTCCAACTCTTGCAGCTTTTCAGCAGACAGACCAGTTCCGTTATCCGCAACCGCCAAGATAAGCTGATTTTGTGATGCTGAAAGAGAAAGGCGGATTTCACAGCCCTGCGGGTTGTGTTTCATGCTGTTCTGGACAAGGTTGTTCACCGCCCGCGAAATCAATCTGGCATCACATTCGAACACAGCATTTTCGGCATCTGGAGCAATCTCAATTTCAATGTTGTAGCTATCAGAAATTCCCGTATTCAACAGATCTGCTACATAGGAGCGCAGCAGTTTAGATAGGCGAACCCCCTCTTTATGAAGCGGCTGCATCTCATATTCCAACTGCGATACTAAATTCAAATCCTGTACCAGCTCCTTGATTTTTACACTTTGCTTCCGTATGATTTCTGCCTGTTCCCGGATGCTCTTGCTGGCAGCTTCACTTTCCGCAATACGGCCCGCATACCCCATAATCATGGAGAGAGGTGTGCGGATGTCATGAGAAACGCCGCTGATCCAGTTAGCCCGTGCCTCATTTTGCCGATTCAAAATGGAAGAAGCTTTGTTTACACTGCTTGCAATTTCCGACAGTTCACCGCTGATATGAAGTGAAACTGGCTTTCCGTCTGCCAGGGTTTCCACAGCGGACACAATCGGTTCTGTATTATGAATGATTCTGCGTTTGGAAAAATAGTAGGCCAAAAAGAGACACAACACATCCAATCCCAACATTCCCAGCACAAAGGCGGGGAGCCTTCGAAGCGCCGCAATGGAATAATAATTGTTGGTGAGTTTTGTATAGCTGTCTTTTGGATAACCCAACACCAACAGCCCATCATCGGTGTTCCAGACAAAAACCGGGTAATCCTCAATATACCCTTTTGAAAATAGTGCGACATCTTGAATATTGTAACTTTCCGGCACATTTTCCGGCAAATCAACCGACCAATAGCACTGTCCATCAGCGTTTAAGTAGATTGCCCAAATATCATTCTGCCGGAGCTTTTGCACCGCTTCAACCGATAATTGTTCCGGCGTAGCGGCGGCAGCAGTCGTTTCCAACATGGATTGCGGAGAGGAATCGCCATAATCCTCGGTCACAATCTTTTGAAAAGTAAGACCGAATACTACCGCATTAAGAAAAAGCAATATCAGGATAAAGGCAGCGAAAGACACAAGATGTTTAGATATATAATGTGCAAATGATCTCATGGCATCACTTCCTTGCTATTAGCTTATAGCCTAACCCTTTAATGGTTATCAGAGATACAGGTTTTGACGGGTCGGTTTCAATCTTTTCCCGGACGCGCCGGATATGAGCATTGAGGCTGTTTTCATAACCAAAAGGATTGTCCCCCCAGAGGGCTTCACAAAGCGCATCTACGGTAACGATCTTTCCGGCATTACGAGCAAGCGTTTCGAGCAAAGTGTGTTCTTTGGCTGTCAGGGAGATAATCTCGCTGCCCTTATGGACTTCGGCCCGGCTGAAATCAATCGTACATCCATCCAACACAAGCAGAGGCGAATCCTCTTTGTAGGTTCGCCGCAGTACCGCATAGATACGCAGTAACAGTTCTTGCGGCATAAAGGGCTTAGAAATGTAGTCATCTGCACCAAGCCCCAATCCCGATAATTTGTCTGCTGCTTCGTCCTTTGCTGTTAAGAAAATGATCGGCACATTGGTAAAGGTGCGGAGCTGTTGCATCAGAGAAAAGCCATCCCCATCCGGCAGCATGACATCCAAAACAATTAAATCAGGAGTTTCCTCTTTTGCGGTCAAAATAGCTTCTTTGACCGTCATAGCGGTAAGGACAGTTTCAAATCCCGCATCTTTCAATATATCTGATACCATCTTCAATAGTTCCTGTTCGTCATCTACCAACAGGAGCCTTTTACTATGTAAAAAAGAATTATCCATAGCATCCTCTCCAATCTGATTTTCTTTGTTTCTATTATATCATAGGCTGTCCATTCTGCGATCTTGTCCCTTAAAAAGTAAGGTAAAAGTAAGGACGGGAGAATGTAGATGTCAGGTTGAAGTTGTACCATAAAAACATCGAAAGGAGATGTTTCTATGGACTATATCATCACAACGGAACAGTTGACCAAGAAGTACAAGAACTTCACTTCGGTCAATCATGTTTCACTTCATATTCGCAAGGGCAGCATTTATGGTTTCCTCGGCCCCAACGGTGCGGGAAAATCTACAACCATGAAAATGCTGCTGGGCCTGACCGCGCCGACAAAGGGCAGCTTTACCATTGATGGGAAACAGTTCCCGAATGATCGAATTGCTATTCTCAAAGAGATCGGCTCTTTCATCGAAGCGCCGTCTTTCTACGCAAACCTGACCGGGCGGGAAAATCTTGATATTATCCGCCGCATTTTGGGACTGCCGAAAGCCGATGTGGAAGATGCTCTGGAACTGGTAGGGCTGACCGAGTTTGGCGACCGGCTGG
>OGQX01000583.1_pt1 | contig 39916 bp, 36 predicted proteins | sample 1553291 | NCBI WGS metagenome assembly OGQX01 (sample SAMEA2580030, study PRJEB22360) | human gut metagenome | biome: human gut; feature: human-associated habitat; material: faeces | place: Denmark | collected 2008/2010
ATGCTTGAAAATCAAACATAGACTTATCTAAAAATTTCTCATGCGTTTATCCTGTTAGAAAGTGGTGTTAAAACACTAATTACTGATAATTTAGAAGCAACTCCGAAGACAATTGATACTACGATTTTAGGAACGACTAATGTAAGATGGATATATCGTTATAAAAGTACTAATCCAGTTTCTGTAAGAGTTGTCGATGAAGTAGCGCCAGAAAAACCGATAGTGAATTTATCTTACGCAGATGGTTCAGAGTATACGCCGAATAACAGTAATGGTAATGCGAATATTACAACCAAGAGTATTATGATGGAAATTACGAGTCGAGATTATGCTTGTGTATTAGGAACCACATGTCGAAGTAGATATCCAGAACTAGAAGGTTCGGGAGTAAAAGAGATAAGATATCGTGGAGAAACAGATACGAGTGTTCGAATAATTCCAACGACAAAAACAACGACTAGATATGTAGAAAATGAGAGTTTATGGGGAACGGTAACATTAAAAGCAGTAGATAATAGTAATAATGTAAGTGAAGAGACAAGTTTTACTATCTATTTGGATAATGAAGCTCCGGCTAAAACTACAGTTACTTATTTAGGTGGAAGTAATACGCACAGTTGGAAAAAACAATTATAAGTTAAAACTTAGTGCGACAGATAATGTCGATGTAGCTTATTATGAAATTTATGTTGATGGTAGTTATTATGGGACAACTGGAGAAGAGTGGACACCACCTAACAATTTTAGTAGTTGTAATACTACGTTTAGAGCAGTTGATTTAGCTGGTAATAAAGGGGCATTTTCGAGTGGTCAACATATTCATATGGATACAGAAGCTCCTAGTAAAACAACAGTATCTTTAAATGGCTATACTTCAGCAACTTGGACGAATCGAGATGTTGTTCAAAACTTTAATGCATCAGACAATGTAGGTGTAGCTTATTATGAATATGCTCATAGTACTGGAGCAAGTAGTGCGACAAAAGTCTCTAATCCTTGGACAATTAATTGGGATGGGAATTGGAAGTTTTATGTTCGTGCTGTTGATCAGGCTGGTAATCGTGGTGCGTGGTCTAATGCTTATACTGTAAAACGCAATACAGTTTTACCAACCGTTAATATTACTTTACCTAATAGTACTCAAAATCAAGTTAGTCTTCAATTGAATGATGATATTGGTTTAACTGGATATGCGGTTACTTCTAGTTCATCGCAACCGTCATCTTGGACTAGTTTATCTTCTACTTCGGCAACACCTTCTTATTCTTTTGCTCAAAATACAGCTACTTATTATGCTTGGGTTAAAGATGCTGCTGGAAATGTTAATTCTAAGAAGTTTACGATAACGGCTAATAAGCATACTCATACGGATTCTTGTTATGCTACTTGTGGTGGTACTTATTATATCGAGTGGAGTGGAGACGATGGTGGAGGATGGTATCGTTGGAACTTAAGATGTAATCGTTGTGGTTCAGCTGCTTATTCATCATGGCATCCTCATTATAACGAACCTCAATATTCTGATGATCATATTATTAGTCGTCATAGTCCATGCCGAGTTTCAAGATTAACTTGTGGTAAATCCACAACTGCCATAGAAAGTTATACGTTAAGTTTTTAAGCTAGCTCTAATGAATAGGACTAGCTTTTTTCTTTCTTTGATGATAAATTAAAGTAGGATGGTGGTTTCATGAAAACAAGAGTAAAACCCAAAATTAAACAAGTAACTAAATCTTCTTTTTTAGAACTTGCCCATGTAGAAGAATTTTTTCAATTAGAATTTTTTAAACAAGAGTATCCATCAGGTATGTTGGTTACTGATTTTAATGAGTGTGTTTTTCATGATATTATTTTTCAAAAACATGATTTAGATAAGATTAGTTTTATGGATGTTATTTTTTATCATTGTGATTTTTCTAATATTGAGTTTGTCGATCGAGCGTTTTATCGAGTAGAATTTCATGATTGTAAATTAGTTGGTACTAATTTTTCTAAAGTACATTTTTTTGATTGTCTATTTGACAGTTGTAATTTACAGTATAGTAATTTTGCTGATTGTAAATGTAAAGTAATTGAATTTTCTCATTGTCACTTTTTAGAAGCTAGGTTTCAAGGAATGGATTTTTCCAATGCTATTTTTGAGGAAGATGATTTATCTGAAGTAGAAATTTATACGACTCCAATGCGAGGAATTGACCTTTCTAGTTGTTTAATTGAGGGAATTCGTATTGAGCCAAATTGTCTAAAAGGAATGATTATTTCTCCTTATCAGGCTGTCTTTCTGGTTCAAATTTTGGGAATTAAAGTAAAATAGGTTTTCTTCATCACCAATTTGTGATAAACTTTATGTATAATCGGAAAGGGGTCTTTTATGAAAAAAATTATGGGTTTATCTATTTTACAGTGGATTTTATGTGTTGGTGGGATTTTGGTTTTATCTTCTTTTATTGTATTACCACCCGTTTTTCGAAGTGTTTTCACTACTCCTACTGAAGAGCAGGATGGGGGAGATAATTCTGACGATATTGTTCCACCTGCTACAGATAATTCTTCTGGTGATTTGATTGATGACAGTAAGTATGATCGAATTATTTGTACCTATAGTGATGAATCTAATGTTGATTACCGGGACAGTTTAGGAATTTTGTTGTTTCATGAAGATAATCAGTTACGTATTGTTTCAGAGACTGTTAATCGTGTTTATCCGTTAGATACTAAAGATAATGAAGCAAAGTTTTCAGAAGCACAACTTGCTTGTCAAGAAATCCCTGATTCTTATCATCAAACCAAAGGGTTTAACTATGAATGTTCAACTGGTGGTAATTCGATTTATATAGTAAAGAAATTTGATTTAGCGACTTTTGATCCAACTTCTGTATCTGAAAGTGATAAAGAAGTGATTTCTACCGATTATACTCTAGATCAAAATGTACAAGAAATTGCGACTCAATTAGAGGCAGCTGGCTATGTCTGTGAATAGCTGATTTTTAAACGGATCAGTAGTAATAGAAAGAAGACAATAATGTTTTCGATCAAAAAATAATGATGAGGAATGGTAAGTAGAGTTCCCGCAAAAATTAATAATAAGATAAGGAGAGAATAAGGAATATTCTCTTTTTCTTTTTTTAAAGGAATTACTTTTTTTAGAAGTGCGTGTAGGCTCCATAGACTTAAAACAATGATGAAAAGACTATTTAAAATTTGCGCGAAAGCTAACGTTGTTTCTAAGTGTTCTAAAATATTGAAAAAATAAATCTTCTTGTAGACAATCATCTCTGGATAAATATAGATTTTAGTTAACTCTATTCCTAGTATAGAAAGGGTAATTAATAATTCTAAAAAACAAATTAGACTACTATAACGAAGTCCTTTGGATACCATCTGTTCGTATTTCTTTTTAGAAATTATATTTTCTTTAGGAATCATCACGATTAAGAAAAAAGGAATAATTAAACTAGAAAAATAAAGTAAGCTTGATTTTGTGTTGTCTTGGAAGGAAGAGGTAAGTAGAGGTTTAAGATTTTCTAAGTTTAAATATTTTAGCGTTCCTAAGAGAGTAATAATAAAAAGAAATAGATAGATATAAAAACAGATTTCACTTAGTTTAGCGATACTGATTATCCCTTTTTTACAGATATAAAGAATAGTTAATAGTAATGGTACTATAATCACAATTAATTTTGTGTCTTTTAGAATGTAATAATTAATATAGGTAGAAATTTGATGAATAGAGTAGATTAGAAAAGTAAATAAAATAATGATCAAGAGGAAAAAAATAAATATTTTGGTTTTGGGAAACAGTATTTCTATTTTTCCTAAGATATCTTTTTTTTGATGAAATTGGATAATTCCTTTTAGTAAATGAAAAAGAAGAAATAGAAGAATAAAACCAATTATGATACTTAAGATACTATCGGTATTGTTTTGTTTAGTTAATCTTTGGATGCCGGTTGTGAAGAGAAAGGAATTAAATAGGAAAAAGGAGAGGGTAGTTAATTCGAAAGCCGTAATTTTATTTTTATTCATCAATGATCACCTTTTCTAGATAATTATTTTTGACTGTTGGATAAATTTCGATATTGAATTTTAGTTTAGAGAGGATGTCTTTGGTCTTTTTGTAGTAAGAATAATTATTTTGATAGATTTTATGTTCTAGTTTTAATAAGTCATAGTGTTTTTGTTGATAGGTCGTTAGTAAGTTTAGTAGTGCTTTTTTTAATTCTTTTTGATAAAGTTCAGGTTGGGCATCAATAGTTGAAGTGATGGTTATTTCAATACTATTTTTTTTGGTGGAAATTACGGTTTCGTTTTCATAGACAGTAATTCCGTGAAAGGAGGTTTTTTCGATTTCATCGCTTAGGAAGTTGTATAAGATTGCCTCTTCGTTGGATAAGGTTTCATAGGTCTTGTACTCTTTGATTAGAGTAAATCCTTCTATGGATACGGTGTCTTCTAATTTTATGGTTGGAAGAATTGTATTGTGGTCGATTAAAATATCTTTTAAAAATGTTTCAAAATCAATTGATCTAGTTGTACCTGATTCTTTTTGATTGATGGTAATTAGTTTATTGATCTCTTCAGCAGTAATTTCTTGGTTAAATAATTTATCTAGAGTATCTTTTATCGCAACAATTTGGAAGTTATTTCGATATTCATTATTTGTTAAAAAATGTTTAATCATAGTGGTTAATTGTTGATCCATTACGTTTTCGGTAATTACTAATAGGTTCATGTGGGATAGATAGATTTTTTTACTGTTTTGGATGTAGATGTTTTCAAACGCTTCTTCTAGAGTTTTTCCTGTTGCGTGGTAGGCTTTTGTTTCCTCTTTATCTTCTTCATTTTCTCTATCTGCGATGATACTGGCATAGACAATAAATTCTTCATTTTGATAGTCGATCCCTAGCATACTAGTAATTCCTAAATCACTTAGTTCAGTATAGGAATTACAACTGGTAGTAAAAAGTAAAATGCACCATAAAATGATTATTTTTTTAATCATATTATCGTCCCCTTATTTGATTTTTTTTGGTTAGTAATGGGTTACGTTTTTTAATTTTTTTGGGATTACTAAGGCGGATAAATCCATCTTTTTGTTCGGAAAAGATGAGTGGAGAAAAAGGCGCAAGATAGGGTTTATTGAAGGCATTGATACTACATAATTTTGTGGTTAACAGAATAATCCCTAAGAATATACCGTATATTCCTAAAAAAGTGGCTAGAATCATAAAGATAATTCTCCACCATCTAATCGCAGCGGTTAATTCGATAGAGGTAAACACTAATCCAGAGATAGCGCTGATAGCAACAACGATAATCATAATAGGAGAAATAATACCTGCACTAACTGCGGCGTCTCCCAAAACTAAACCACCTAAAATGGATACAGCGGTTCCCATGGTAGAAGCCATTCTCATATCGCTTTCTCTTAGAATTTCAAAGGAGATTGTCATGAGTAGTGCTTCTATTAAAGCCGGAAAGGGAACCATTTTTCGTTGCGAAAGAAAGTTAATCAACAAGTCAGTCGTAATCGAATCGTAGTTATGAGTAGTAATCGCAATATAGTAGGCAGGAACTAAAATAGCAATGAGAAAGGCAGCTAGTCGTACTAAGCGGATAAAGGTAATATTAATTGGTTTTTGATAATAATCATCGGGTGTATGAAAGAAATCAATAAAGAAGCAGGGGAGAATAAGAATATAGGGACTGTTGTCGATAAGAATGATAATTTTTCCTTCTAATAGGGCCATCACCGTAAGATCTGGTCGTTCAGTTGTCATAATAGTTGGAAAAATGGCGGATTCTTGATTTAAGTATTGTTTCAGATAACTACTATCGACAATACCATCAATATTTATCTTATTTAGTTTTTTTTCAATTTCTGTAACTAACTTTTTTTCTGCGATATTTTCCATGTATAGAATGCCAATTTTGGTTTGAGTTTGTTTTCCAATCGTTAGTGTTGAAGTCCATAAATGAGAAGTTTTTAAGCGTTTACGGAGTAACCCTAAATTACTATTAAAGTTTTCTGTGAAGGCATCTTTAGGTCCACGAATAGAAACTTCTGCTTCTGCTTTACCAATTCCTCGATCTAAGGATGCTCTAATTTCCATTCCCAAACAATTATCATCTGGTAAGATAAAAATCACATAACCATTCCACAACTTGGTTTGTAAGTCAGAATAATCTTTTATTTTTTTTATGTTGTGACTGGGAAGAGAATTATAGAAGAAGGTATAAAGATCCGTAGTAATAGGAATATTTTCATCGATAATTTTCGCTAGATTTTTTAATACGAACTCGCCAACATTTACGCCACTTGTCAGTACTTCACTGTAAACTAAAGTAATATTTTGGCCTTGAATCGTGATATTTCGATAGATAATATCATCAGCATTATTGGTATCTGTTTTTATTCTCTCGATCATAATTTTCTCCCTTTCTTTATTTTAGTATGGATAAACTTACAAAAAATAGTCGGTTATCTTTTCAAAAATTAAAAAATATGTTAAAATAAGCTTCACTTTTTAAAGGGGATTTTTTTATGGAGAAAAAACATGTGATTATTGATGGACATGAATATGAGGTAACACTTTTTAGTGATAGGAAAGGTCAAACTGGATGTTGTTATCGACTTCAAGTTCCAGAGAAAAATCTTGATTTAGCGGTTAAACTTTATCATCAAGATTTTTGTTGTGATTATTTAGATTTAGAAGATATATCGAGAATGCGGGAATTTTTTATGGATAGCTTTCCTATTTGTTTAAGTGAGTATCCTGTTTTTGATGAGGAAAAAAATTATATTGGGAGTGCCACTTCTTATTTAGAAGAAACAGTTGGTCCTACCGATGAAGTTATCTATCAGTTACCATTAGAAGAGGTATATCGTGATTTATCTTATTTAGAAGAAAAAATTGCGTTAGTAACGATGAAAAAATTAGTCCTTTGGGATTGGGGAGTTGGTAATCTATTATATGGTAAGGGTCAAAATTTACCATTAGGATTATATGCTACCGATGATAGTGGTTACTATTTTGATTCTCATGTTACCTGGGAAGAAAATAGACAGATGTTATCCTATTTAATTAATGATATTATTGCTGGTTATGTCTTTCGTCATGCCCACTCATTAAAAGATCCTATTAGTGAGACGGTTCTTAGTCCTTATTTAAAGAGTGAGGATAGTTTCTCCTTATTGAAACAAGAGAGTAGAAACTATTCTTCGCTTCAAGATTATTTGTTAGATAAAGTGGAATTGGTAAAAAGGAGAAGATTTTAAATGAAAAATTGGCTTAGGATTAATGAAAATATGTATTGTTTTGATCCTCGAGAAAAGGGACAGGGAGGTCGTACATCGGGAACAGTTTATCATCTTTGTCAGGATAATGTGGATTTGGCCGTAAAGCTTTATTTAAATCTTGATGAGGTAGAAGATTACCCTGATTTAGAGACTATCACTTATTTTGGGGCGATTTCTTCTCAAGTATTACCGGTTGTTGTTAGTCATTCTCCGGTATTTGATCAAGAAGGAGATTATATTGGTTGTTCAGCGCCTTATTTATATGAGTCTAAAGGAAAAACGAGTGATCTTTTATGTAATTTACCGAAAAAAGAAGTGTTTTCTTATTTACATTCTTTAAATCAAACGATCGATATTTTTACGGATCTTCATATTCAATTATGTGATTGGGCGATTTATAATCTTCGTTTTGGTGAAAACGCCAGTTATCAGTTACCTTTTTCTTTGTATATGATTGATGATAGTTTCTACGAACAACAAGATGATATAACTACAAAAGAATTATCTTTAATTAATCGAATGGAAATGAATCGTTTAATTGCTTCTATCGCAGATGATTTTTTTCACACTGAAGGAGTTACTCTACTTAAATCAGAAAGAGAATATGTAAAGAAGTATGATTATGTAAGTGATCCGCTTCGTCTTTTAGAAAAAGATTGTAAACCGTATGCGACATTAGGAGAATTCTTTTCTTCAGTTCATCATAAGGGAATGCAAAAACAAAAAAGGATATCGTAATAAAAAGTAAGTTGTCAAGTGAGTTTTTTGTGACATTCTAAGTTTTGTCAATCATTTATTTTTATGATACAATAAAAAAAGATAAGGAAAAATTAGGTGGTAATATGGATCAAGAAAAAGTTGGACAATTAATTAAAGAGTTACGAATAAAACACCATTTAACGCAAGCAGAATTTGCTAAACGTTACCATGTTACTTATCAAGCGGTATCGAAATGGGAAAATGGAAAAAATATGCCTGATTTAGCGCTCTTAAAACAGATTTGTGCCGATTTTCAAATGGATATCGGTGATTTTCTTGATGGTGAAATTACAGTAAAAGATGCACCTAAACCAAAAAAATCTAATAAAGTAAAGATAGGAATTGTGGTAATTGGAATTTTCATTTTCATCTTACTTGTAGGGGGATATTTTTTATTTTTTCAAAACGATGATTTTGAATTTAAAACGTTATCGACTAGTTGTAGTCATTTTACGATATCGGGTAGTTTAGCTTATAATCGAAATAATTCTCATTTATATATTTCTAATATCGATTATTGTGGTGGCGAAGATAATACGTTATATCAAGAAATCAGTTGTGTCTTATACGAAGTTCAAGATGATAGTACGACTAAAATTTCAGAAGCTAAATATGAGGGCGAAGAGATGGTCACGTTAGAAGAATATCTTCGTGGAATTGATTTTAAAATTGATGATTTTTCTAGTGATTGTTCTCGTTATTCTGAAGGCAGTTTATATTTAGAAATTAATGCTTCTAATTCTTTAGAAAAGGCGACTACTTATCGAATTCCATTATCCTTTAATGATCGTTGTACGAAGTAACTCAACAGCTAGTTGAGTTTTTTTCAACTTCTTGTTTATTGCTTTTTTGACTACTTCTTTTTTATAATGAATTTGTTGGAGGTTATGTATGAAAAGAAAAAAACAGAAGAAGATATGGGTTTTGGTTGTTGCTATACTCGCTATTGTTTTGGTTATTGGAGGAGGGGTAATACTTTATACTCATTTACATTCCATCAATCATAATGAGATAGCCTATATAGATAGTATGGTAGAAAAACAACAACAGTTAGAAGCAGATTTTGATTTAGAGAATTTCACGATTGATGAGGCACAAGTGATTTTGAATCCTTATGGAAATTCTCCGCTTACTGCTTTAGTTGCGTTTGATACCAAAGAAGAAGTAGAAGTGAAAGTAACCATTCCTGGTAAGGATGAGTGGACAACTTATACGCATACATTTCAGAAAGGAACCAAACATCGGTTACCTATTTATGGACTTTATGCTGATACTGTAAATCATGTAAAAATAGAATATGAAGAAGATGGTAATTTAGTTTCTAAGGTTATCGATATTCAAACAGAGGCGTTACCTGATGATATGATTATTCCTGAAGATGTTTATGCCAATAAAGAAAAATTAGGAAATGAGCTTTATTTTTATACACCATCTAGTTCAGGATATACTTGTGCTTATGATGTGAATGGTGATGTTAGATGGTATTTTTCTAATTATGCACTTTGGAAGATCGATCGTCTAGAAAATGGTCATTTATTAGTCAGTACGGAACGTTTGATTAATTCGCCATATTATATGACGGGATTATATGAGATGGATTTACTGGGTAAAATTTATACGGAGTATAGTTTAGAAGGTGGTTACCATCACGATTATTATGAAATGCCTAATGGGAATTTGTTAGTTGCTAGTGATGATTTTAATAATGAGGATGGTACGGTTGAAGATTATATTGTTGAACTTGATCGAGAAACAGGAAAAGAAGTTAAACACTTTGATTTGAAAGATATTTTACCAATGGAAGAAGGAAAGAGTGAAAACTGGTCATCTTATGATTGGTTCCATAATAATTCGGTTTGGTATGATGAAGCAACAAATTCGATCACTTTATCGGGTAGACATCAGGATGCGGTAGTGAATATTGATTATGAAACTGGTGAGTTAAATTGGATTATTGGTGACTCTACGAATTGGAGTGAAGAGTATCAGAAATATTTCTTTACCCCAGTAGGGGATGACTTTGAGTGGCAATGGAGTCAACATGCAGCGATGATTACTCCTGAAGGATATGTATTTATCTTGGATAACGGAAATAATAAATCGAAGATCAAAGATGAATATGTGCCTGCGGAAGATAGTTATACTCGTGGGGTTATGTATAAGATTGATACCGATAATATGACTATCGAACAAGTATGGGAATATGGTAAAGAAAGAGGTAGTGAATTCTATTCTCCATATATCTCTGATGTTGATTATTTAGAGGAGAATCATTATATTGTTCATTCTGGAGGAATTGTTTTTGTAGATGGTAAGAATTCTAACCAACCTGCTGGATTCAGTGAGAATGCGGAACTATTATCAGATACGGTAGAATTAATTGATGATGAAGTCGTATTTGAATTAAAGTTACCAACCAATAATTATCGAGTAGAAAAGATGAGCTTATATATTGATCAAGATGAATTTTCTACAGAGAAAGCAAAACGTTTAGGTAGTTTAGGTAAAACCGATGTTACTCGTACTGAAGTTGGTTCTATTCTTTCTAGTCAAAAAATGGATGATGAATATGAGAAACACAATGTTACTTTTGAAAAGGAAATCGATCGCTTAGTCGTTAAGGGACAGTTTAAACGAGAAAATGAAGTTGAAGTAGTTCTTTATCAGAATTTACGTTCTAATGTTTATCAAGTTCGTGTAAGTAAGAAGCCTTATACTGCTTTGTGTGTTGATATCTTTACTGAAGAAGAAACAGAAAATGGTATTGAGGTTACGAAATATATCAATGCTGAGGGATTAAGTGGTAAGTATTCTATTTATCTTAGAATAGATGGGGTTTTATATGATACTGAGGAATATGTAGAGTTTTAGAAATTTAGGAATAGCTGTAATTAAAGCTATTCTTTTTTCTGTTACTATCCGCAGTTACTTGCCTTTTATTTATAAGGAAGGTGGAAAAATTAAAATTTGACTAAAAGCAAGTTGTAAGTAGTAACTTTTTTGTTTTAATTTTTGTTAAGTTCTTTTCACTGATTAGCAATTTTGTTATAATGTTAACAGATAATACGAGGTGGAATAATGAAAAATAGTGTAAAGATTTTGCTACTAATTTTGGTTTTAATTGTTGTTGGTTTGATTATGGGTGGAAGTTATGCTTATTTTAGTAGTTATGCTGTTTCTGAACAACAAGTAATTAAATTTGGTACATTAGAAATTACTTATGAGACGGGTCAAGATATTCTTGTTGAAAATGCAGTGCCAATTAATGATGAGTCTGAAGCTTCTTCGCACAAATTTACAATTAGAAATACTAAGGATGAGGCGATTGATTACAATATTAGTTTTGTTGATATTTCTCTTCAAAAAGACGGAATAGATGTTTTTTCTAATAACTTAATGTGGAGACTATATAAAACGGATTCTACTTATCAACAATTAGAATTAGTTAAACAGGGCACTTTTTCCTCTCCTAGCGGTTTTTTATCTGGAGATAAAGAATTGGTAATTAAAACAGATTTACATTTAGAGGCAGGAGAAAGTCAAAGTTATTGTTTAAAAATTGGCCTTTTTAACAGTACTTCTCTTCAAAATGAAGATGCAGGGATGGACTTATCTTTTAAGATTCAAGTCGATAGTTATGATCGGGTAGAAGCCGTTAGTAAACAATCTTTGTTCAATACTGTGCCTTTTGGTACTTCGGACTTTCAAAAATTTTATAAATTGCTAGTGACTAAAGTTGTTTATCAAGATAGAATTGAGCCACTTAGCGATGCTTTATATACTTTAGACGCTTCTTTAAGTCAAGATGGTTCTTGTATGGCTTATTTGGTAGAAAATCAAGAAGAAGCGGGAACCTATACGATTTATATACAAGGAAATGATGAAATATTTTTACCAGAATCGTGTGCTTATATGTTTGATGGTATGGTTCTTCTTAGAGAAATTGAAAATATCCAAGTGCTAAATACTTCCCAAGTAAAAGATATGACGAGAATGTTTTCCGGTTGTAGTGAACTTATTAGCTTAGATTTATCAAGCTTTGATACTTCAAATGTTATGTCAATGGAAGAAATGTTTGCGGATTGTACGAAGTTAACCGATTTGGATATTAGTCGTTTTAATACTTCTCAAGTAGTGAATATGGGGTGGATGTTTAAAAATACGGGAATTACTGCTCTTGATTTAAGTAATTTTGATACTTCTAATGTTGCTCTTATGAATGGTATGTTTTATAATTGTCAAAAATTGCGATGGTTAGATCTTTCTAGTTTTAATACACCCCAACTAACTAGATTAGAAAGCTTTTTGGAGGGCTGTAGTAGCTTAGTCAATTTAGATATTTCTAATTTTGATTTATCGAAAGTAACGAATCTTTCTAAGATGTTTAAAAATTGTTCTAGTTTAGCTAGACTGAATTTGGATAATCTTGTTTTTTTAGAGGGAGTTGGAGCTATCGAAGTTTTTGCAGGCTTATATCCTAATATTTATATCATTGTTGAAGATACTATTACTCAAGAAACATTGATTAGTTTATTGAATGGGTTTGGTATCACTACAGCTACGGTAGTAGTTGCTGATTAATGATTATTTTGCTATAAAAAAGATGTATTGGTGGTAGCATGAAGAAGTACAATTTAAATAATTTCTGTTTGTTTTTACTTACATTATTAATACTTACGTATTTGGAAATTGTATTTAAGATATTAACTAAAACAGTAGTATTTAATATTAGTTTATTGTATATATTTTTATATACTGTATTTACTGCTTTACTTGTTTATTTTGTTGTAACATGGGGTAGTAATCGGGTAAATAAAATAATCTATTATGTGCTAATTTTTATGATTACTTGCATATATGCTGTACAGTTATGTGTTTTTAAGATGTTTGGTTTTTATTTTGACCTGTCTCTATTATGGGCAACTGATCAGGTGATGGATTTTGCTGGTGATGGATTTATGCTCATTTTAGAGAATATATTAGGTATATTATTCTTATTCTTACCATTTATCTTATTATTAATTTTTAATAGAAAGTTGGTTATTAATAAACAAGAACTAAAAATACATATTGGACTATTGTCTGGGGGTATTTTTGTTTATATATTATTTATAGCGAGTCTTTGTTTAAATGATGGTACAATTAATTCGGCGAGAGACTTATATTTTACTATTCATAATAATGAATTAAATATTAGAAAATTTGGTGTTCTTAATGCTTTTCGGATAGATATCAAAAGAACTATATTTGGTTTTGAAGGAAAACTAAATATCACGGATGATGATGTTGATCAGGATGTTGATGAAAATGTTGATAAAGATACTGATCAAGATGATTCTGATGAAGAGAATAATGAGGATAAGGAACCAGAATATGGATATCATCATTTAGATATTGATTTTGATTCTTTAATTGCGAATGAAAGTAATAGTACTATTCGGATGATGCATGAATATTTTAAGCAAGAAGATGGAACATTAGAAAACGAATATACGAACTATTTTAAAGGGAAGAACTTAATCTTATTTATGGCAGAGAGTTTTAATGAAATTGCGGTAAGAGAAGATGTTACGCCTACACTTTATCAGTTAGTGAACAGTGGTTTTAAATTTAACAATTTCTATACACCAACGATAAGTAGTACCATTGGTGGTGAGTTTCAAGAACTTACGGGATTAGTCGCTGCATCAGGATTTTTGTCTTCGTGGAAGAGTGGGGAAAATGCTTATCCTTTTGGGATAGCTACAGTATTTCAAGAGATGGGGTATAATACCTATGCTTATCATAATCATACCTATACTTTTCAGAGTCGAAATAAGTATTTAGCTTCTTTAGGTTTTGATAATTTTTTGGGTTGTCGTAATGGTTTAGAAAAGCGAATGAATTGTAACAAGTGGCCAGAATCGGATGTGGAAATGATCGAAGCAACTGTTTCTGATTATCTGGGTAAGGATAAGCCATTTATGGTTTATTATGCGACGGTTAGTGGACATGGTGATTATGGAGTAGATTCTAATGCGATGTCTCTTAAGCATAGAGATGAAGTAGCAGGACTAAATTATTCAGAAAAACCTCTTTCTTATTTAGCCGCTCAAATAGAGCTTGATCGGGCATTAGCGTTATTAATCGAGAAGTTGGATGAAGCTGGTGAATTAGAGGATACGGTGATTGCTTTAGTTGGAGATCATTATCCTTATTATTTATCCCTTGATGAAGTAAATGAACTAGCTAGTTATGAAAAAGATAGTGTAGTAGAAGTTAACCGAAGTAATTTTATTTTATGGACTAGTGAAATGGAAACAGTAAGTGTAGATAAAGTAGGAAGTCAGATAGATGTATTACCGACAATTTATAATCTATTTGGTGTAGAGTATGATTCTAGACTCATTGTTGGAAAAGATATATTAAGTACTGAACCGGGAGTTGCGATATTTGGTAATTCTTCTTGGGTCAGTGATAAGGGAACTTACTATGCTAGTAGTGGTAAATTTGTAAGTCGTGATGGAAGTAATGTAGATAGTGATTATGTTAGAACTATGAATAATGTTGTTAGTAATAAGATTTTAATCAGTAGATATATTATGCAAAATGATTATTACAGAAAGGTTTTAGGGAAGTAGAGATGCTTCCTTTTTTCGTAGCATAAAAATTGGTTTTCCTGTATAATAGTAAATGAGTGTGATTAGTAGATGTTAGAAGAAATTAAGAAACATACAGAATATGATGTTACGATTACGAAGCAAGATCACTTTGGTGATGGAATTACCAAAGTAGGAGACAAGCTTGTTTTTGTTAAACATGGTTTATCTGGTGATCAGTGTCGTATTGTGATTACTAATGTGAAGAAGACTTTTGCGGTAGCGAAAATTGAAAAGATGTTTCAACCTTCTTCGGAGAGAGTAAAGCCTATTTGTCCTCATTATGAAGAATGTGGTGGTTGTAGTTTAATGCATCAGCTAGAGGAAAAACAACTTACTTTTAAGGAGAACAAAGTGCGGGAACTTTTTTCTCGTTTTGCGGGTATTTCTGATTTTGAAATAGAAAGTATCTCTCATGGGCAACTGGTTCATTATCGAAATAAAGTCGTGTTTCATGGATTAAATGGGCAACTGGGATTCTATCAAGAAAAAAGTCGTGATTTGGTAGAGATTCATCAGTGTTTATTGGTCGATTGCGAAATCGATCAAGTTTACCAACGAATGCGTGATTATCTAAATGCTTATCCAGATGAGGAAATATGGGAAGTCATGATTCGTAAGACTAGTTTGAAAGAATTGATGTTGGTAGTGAAAGGGAAAGTTAATTCCGAACACTTATGTTCTTTTTTCCGAGATTTCCCTTTAGCTTCTCTTCTTTTAAATGGTGAAGTTATATCTGGTAAGCGTTATATTACAGAGAAAATTTTTGATTTCCAATTTCGGATTTTACCAGAAGCATTTTTTCAAGTGAATTATGATATGATGCTTAACTTGTATCAGAAAGTAATCGATTATTATCGGGACAAGCAGTATCGTAAAGTTTTAGATTTATACTCAGGAACTGGGACGATTGGATTATTACTTACGCCGTATGTAGAAGAAGTAGTTGGGATTGAAGTTGTTAAAGATGCAGTTTTAGCGGCTAAAATGAATCAGGAGATCAATCAGGTAAAGAACATTTCTTTTATTCATGGAAAAGTAGAAGATTATATTGATGAATTTGAACAGATCGATTCTTTAGTTGTCGATCCACCACGTAGTGGATTAGATAGTAAGACAATCGCAACGATTCTTAAAATTTCACCGGATAGTATGGTTTATATTTCTTGTGATCCTGTCACTTTAGCGCGGGATTTAAAGAGTTTACTTTCTAATTATCAACTTTCTCATGTTCATTTAGTTGATATGTTTCCTAATACTTATCATATCGAAACGGTTGTGATTTTAGAAAAAAAGAAAAATTCTTGTTACGAAACCTAGAAATCTAAGTTTTCGTAGTTAGCGTCTATTGGACGTTAGCCAAGCGATAAATGGATTATGGATTTGTTTTACTATAGATAAGGGAGAGGTGTCAGGAGGCAGTTATGAGCCCTGATATTTCTGCTACGTAAGATATCCGCTTTCTAGGAAAGTTATGAGTCAAAAGCTCACATTAGAAGAATATTTAGAAGAAAATTATATAATGGAGGAAATAAAATGAAAAAAATAGGTTTAATGTTCGTTATCGCATTAGTTGGTGTTTTTATGGTAACGGGATGTGGAAAAACAGAATATTTAACGGGAAAGATCAATGTAGAAATAGAAGTAAAAGATTATGGAACGATTGCGGTAGAACTCGATGCGGATGAAGCACCGATTACGGTGACGAATTTTGTTGATTTAGTGGAAGAAGGATTCTATGATGGGTTAACTTTTCATCGAATTATTGATGGCTTTATGATTCAAGGTGGTGACCCTAATGGTGATGGTAGCGGTGGTAGTAGCCGAACGATTAAGGGAGAATTCTCTTCTAATGGAGTAGATAATTCGATTGATCACGTAAGAGGAGTAATTTCTATGGCACGTTCTAGTTTGCCTAACAGTGCTTCTAGTCAGTTCTTTATCGTTCAAGAAGACAGCCCTCATTTAAATGGTGAGTATGCTGCGTTTGAACATGTAACGAGTGGAATGGAAATTGTTGACGCAATTTGTGAAGATGTTCAAGTTGAAGATACAAATGGTACCGTTCTTCCTGAAAATCAACCAGTCATTACGTCTATTAAGGTTGTAGAGTAATGGAAAGGGAAGTTGTAACGCATACTTTTCCGTCCTTTTTTGATGAAAACTCAAAAATATTGATTTTAGGAAGTATTCCTTCTGTTGTATCGAGAGAAGAGGGGTTTTATTATATGCACCCCTCTAATCGATTTTGGAAAGTATTGGCTAATGTATATGAAGAAGAAGTTCCTGAGACTATTTCGTTAAAAAAGGATTTTTTAACTCGTCACCAAATTGCTTTGTGGGATGTGATTGCTTCCTGTCGGATTCATGCTTCTAGTGATGCCTCTATTACTGATGTTCAAGTAAATGACATTTCATCACTATTAGCGAAAACCAAAGTCAAGCGTATTTTTGTGACAGGAAAACGTGCTTATGAACTATATCAGCGGTATCTTTATCCAGTGGTGAAGAAAGAAGCTATTTTACTTCCTTCTCCTAGTTCAGCCAATGCGAGTTGTTCATTCGACTATTTAGTCCAAGCATATTCTATTCTTAGAAAGGAGAATGTTTCATGATGATTTTATCTGTTCAACAAGAAATGAAGTTACTTGATTTTTTGTCTACTCATACGGATTATTCGAAAAAGAAGATTAAAAGTTTATTTAAATTTCATGCGATTACTTTAAAAAATGGCAAAGTACTTAATTTTGATGACGTGGTGAAAAAAGGAGAGAAGGTCGTTATTTCTACCGAAAAGAAAGAAACAAAGATCGGTAACATTGATATCGTTTACGAAGATGATAATTATCTCGTTGTCGATAAGCCCTGTGGGATGCTTACTGTTTCTACCGATAAAGAGAGAAATCGAACTTTATATCACTTTGTACGAGAGTATGCGAATAATAAGAACAAAAAAGAGAAGATTTTCATTGTTCACCGACTTGATCGGGAAACTTCAGGATTAGTTTTGTTTGTCAAGGACGAGAAATTGAAACAAAAGTTACAAGAAGATTGGGAGAATGTTGCGCTTGTTAGGGAGTATACAGCGGTAGCTAGTGGTATTTTAGAACCTAAAGAAGGTCGTTTAGTTCATTACTTAAAAGAAAATAGACAACATAAGGTATATGTTAGCCCTACTAACGATAATGGAAAAAAGGCAATTACCAATTACCGAGTTCTTTCTGAAGATAAAAATAGTTTGTTAAGTCTTTCATTGATGACTGGTCGTAAAAATCAGATTCGTGTTCAATTATCTTATCTTGGTCATCCTTTAATTGGAGATAGTAAATACGGAGGATGTAAAGCTAAACGCTTGTATTTACATGCTAATAAATTGGTTGTTTGTGATCCAATTACTAAGAAAAAGTTAACTTTTATTTCTAAAGTTCCTAAAGATTTTAAACAAATGCTTTCTATTTAATTGCTTCTTGTGTTCACAAAAGAAGAAAAATGTTTTATACTTATAATGGAGGGTAGATATGGAATATTTAAAGGATAAAATAAAAGGATTATTTGTTACTTCGCTTATTTCATCAATTATTTTGCTTGTATTGGGTATTTTATTACTCATCGAACCAGATTTTATTTTGGGAATGATTTCTTTAATTATTGGTGTAGTTATTCTAGTTCCAGGAGTTATTTCCTTAATTGATTATTTTAAAAATAAATATAATGCGAATTTAGTAGTTGGGGTGATTGCTTGTATTTTAGGACTTGTATTTATTTTTAATTCTGAGTTCGTAGTTAGTATTTTACCATTTATATTAGGTATCTATTTCATTATTAGTGGAATTAGTAAACTACAGTATGGTTTAACATTGCGAAGTAATCAAGTGCCGAATTATATGCGAGCAATTATTGCTTCTATTTTGATACTAGCATGTGGTGTTTTATTGATGATTAATCCATTTGGTGGAGCGATTGCTTTCACACAGGTAGCTGGTATTTTTACAATTATTTATGCAGTTTTAGATATTTATAACGCTTGTTTTATTCGTAAGGAGATGAAACAAGTAATGAAAAGAATAGAGAAGTAGGGGTATTATGAAGAATAAGAATAAAGGGCAGCAGACGATTACGAACGATGAAAAATTAAAGCGGTTGAAACTGAGAAAAATTTTGTGGTATGGAATTATTCTCTTTGGCCTTATGACTATCGTTTTTTCACTTTTTTCTTTATTTAGTGGTTGGACACCCCTCTATGCGGTTATCTGTTTTGTGGTCGAGGCAATACTCTCAAAATGGCGAAATAGTATTGACCCAGAAATAGGAAAGAGGAGTTGAATAAAATGCGAAAAAAATGGGTAAGGAAATTAAAGAAAATGCGAGGGGCTTTAACGAGTTCTCTTGTTATTGTGATTATTATTTTGATTGTGGTTTTAGTGGGATTAGCTATTCTTACTGGTTCTCGTTTAGCTAGTGATCGAAATGAGAAATTTTCTAATTATGAGGAACAATTTTTAGAACGAGTAGTTCTTTTGGTTGACAATTGTCTTTATGGTGAGGGTGAGAAAAACGCTCTTTGTTCACAATATGTTTTACCACGTAATACAGAAAGATATGAATTTTTCTATTTACGTGATTTAGTGGATGGAGGTATTTTGGAGTCTTTCCCTAGTCCTTATGATAAAGATGAAAAATGTGACTTAGAGTCTTATGTTTATGTAAATAGCCGTTCAGATACAACAGATTCTTCTAGTGACTACGACTTAGATTATCATGTTTGCTTGATGTGTGGCGATAAGAAGAGTAAAGAATGTTTAGATAATTATCAAGAAGAAGAAAAATACTCTTTATCTTGCCAAGTTGCTTATGATGAAGCTGGTACCCAAGCTTATAATGGTGAGTGGACTGATCAAGATCTATATTTGATCTTAAAGGCAGATGGAGATGTTTCTTCTAAAATTTCACAATATCGTTATCATATCGGTGATCATTTAGTTTACAGTGATGCGACTATGATTTCTGATCTTGAAGGATTAGTTAAATTGAGTGGAAATATTTCTGGAGAATATATTACCGTTGATGCTTATGATGAAAAAGATAATAAAGCTACTGCAAAATGTGGTAATTATCCAATTCGTATCGATAAGAGTCAGTTAAAGAATGTTATCATTACTGGAGTATTAAGTAATTCTGATCGTGATTTGGTTGCTAATGGAGATTATAGTCCAATGGAAGTAACGCTAGAAGCTAATACTGATCCGTTAGAAAGTGTATCAGGTTTCCAATATACATGGTATCGTGATGGTGAAGTAATTCAGGAAACTACGCTTCCTACTATTACAGTAGATCAAGATGGTAGTTATACTGTTCAAGTTACTAATGGTCTTGGAAAACAAAAAGTAGCTTCAGAAGCATTCGTTGTTCATATTGATAAAAAGAAACCAGAAATTAGAGTATTAGAAGATACACTTGTTTTACCTTTTACTGAAGAATATGATTTTAAGAATAATCTTGAAGTTACCTTTGGAACAAGTGGAGGAACAGTTACTTGTGATCCATCTAACAATGATTATTTAGGAAATGAAGATCAAGAAATTACTTGTATCGCAACAGGTAGAAACGGTTTAGAGACAACGGTTACTTTCCAAGTAAAACGTGAACAATAAATATGGGAAAGTATGTGATTAAGAAAAAAAGTCTTTCTATTTTTCTAATTTCGTGTATAATGAAATTAAGTTTAAATAATATTTAAACAAAGTAAACTATGAAATAAGGAGAGAAGATAAATGAAAAAGAAAACAGCTGTGATTACCGGTCTTACGGTAACAGGAGTAGCGGCTTTAGTAGGTGCAGGAGTCGCTTTAAAGAAGAGAAAAAAGAAAAAACCAGTTAAAGTAAAAAAATTGGTGGAAGATTATAACGACAATCATAATAACGGGCGAATTTCTTCTAAGAAAAATAAAGATGAAGATGAAGAAGAAAACGAAGAAGAAAACAGACAGTCTCGCAAATATATTTTGTTGAAAAAGTATACTAATAAAGATCTTTCACGCAAATAGAAATAAGAGACTAGTTGTTCAATTACTTAACTAGTCTTTTTTCTTTTTTGATATACAAATAAAGAATATAAGGTGGGATAAGATGGAAAAACAATGGTATCAAAAAGAAGTAAAAGATATTTATCAAGAACTTTCTACTGGTGAAAAGGGGCTCACTAGTCAAGAGGCAAAAAAGAGATTAGCGCAATATGGGCGTAATGAATTACCTAAGAAAAAGACAGATGGGTTTTGGAAATTATTTTTTAAGGGGATCTTGGATCCGATTGTATTGTTGTTACTAGTTACAGTGATTTTTTCTTTAATTATTGCTGAATATGTGGATGCAATTGCAATTGGATTTATTATTTTGGTTGATTTATTATTAGGTGCTTTTCAGGAATGGAAAGCTGAAAAGAATGCCGAAGGACTAGCTAATTTAATTCGGGTTCGTTGTAAAGTATTACGTGATGGGGAAGAAGTAGAAATTGATTCTAGTGAACTAGTCGTTGGAGATATTGTTTTACTAGAATCTGGAAATAAGATCAGTGCTGATTTACGGTTAATTGATTGTCATAACCTACAGATTGATGAATCAGTCTTAACGGGAGAAAGTTTACCAATTGTGAAAAGTGATCTTCCTTTAGAAGGGGAGGTTAGTTTAGCTGATCGAAAGAATATGGCTTTTGCAGGTACTAGTGTCACAACTGGTCGAGGAAAAAGTGTCGTTGTCGCTACTGCGATGGCAACAGAAATTGGGGCGATTGCATCTCGAGTAAACAACACCAAAGAAGCTAAGTCTCCACTTACGATTCGAATGGACAAGTTTTCTAAACAGATCAGTTTATTGATTATTGTCATTGCGATTATTATTACGATTTTATTATTCTATAAAGGGGTGCCAGGTACAGAGATTTTCCTTTCAGTAATTGCGTTATCCGTATCCGCAATGCCTGAAGGGTTGCCACTTGCTCTTACGATGGCATTAACGATTGCTTCTAATCGTATGTCTAAGAAAAATGTTATTGTGAAGAAATTAAATGCTGTAGAGAGTTTAGGTAGTTGTACGGTGATTGCTTCAGATAAAACAGGTACGCTTACGGTTAATGAACAAACCGCGAAGAAGATTCTGTTACCTAATGGGAATAGTTATACGATTACCGGGACTGGTTATAATGGTAAAGGAGAAGTCCTTCCTGTTGATGAAGCTAAAATAGAAGATGTTGTCTTTTTAGCTCAATTAGGAAAGATTAACAATGAAGCAAAATTAGAAAAAGTAGCTGAAGAAAAATGGGAGAGTTTTGGTGACTCGATTGATATTGCTTTTTTAGCTTTAGCAGAAAAAATTGGAGCAAGTAGTGATCAATTTGAAATTTTAGCGGAAATTCCTTATGAATCAGAAAATAAATATTCGGCTGTATTTTATCGTTTAAATGGTGAAGTACGTTGTACTGTTAAAGGTTCTTTTGAAAAGGTCTCAGATTTTTCTTCCAAGATGATTGATGGTCAAGCAAAAAAAGAATTAGATCGTACTTTGTTAGCTAAACAAAATGAAAATTTGGCGAGTGAAGGTTATCGTGTAATTGCGTTAGCTGATGGTGTTTGTTCTTCTTTTCAAGAAAAAGAAATGTATGATCATACGGATATTCCTAAACTTACTTTTATGGGAATGGTTGCCTTTATCGATCCGATCAGAGAAGAAGTTAAAGATTCTATCTTAGAGTGTGAGAGTGCGGGAATTAAAGTATTGATGGTTACTGGAGATCATCCGTTAACGGCGTTTGCGATAGCGAAAGAATTACATTTGGTTACTTCTTATGATGAGGTAGCAACTGGGCAAGAAGTTGCTGAAATGTTTTCTAAAGGTCAAGAAGAATTCGATCATTTTGTTCAAGGAAAACGTGTCTTTTCACGTGTAACGCCAATCGATAAAAACGAAATTATTCATTCGTTAAAACGACAAGGAGAGTTTGTTGCGGTTACTGGTGATGGTGTGAATGATGCGCCAGCGATTCGAGGGGCAAATATCGGAATTGCGATGGGAAGTGGTACCGATGTTGCCAAAGAAACTGCTTCGATGATTATCATTGATGATAATTTTAAATCGATTGTTGCGGGTGTCAAAGAAGGACGTTGTGCTTATAGTAATATTCGTAAAGTTAGTTATATGCTCCTTTCTTGTGGGTTAGCAGAAGTATTATTTTTCGTTTTATCGATATTACTTGATTTACCAATGCCACTTGTTGCCATTCAATTATTGTGGTTGAATATCGTAACAGATGGTTTACAAGATTTTGCGTTATCTTTCGAAAGAGCGGAAGATGGTATTATGAAAGAAAAACCTAGAAGTACGAAAGAAACGATTTTCAACAAAGAACTATTAACAGAAGTAGGAATAGCGGGTGCTTCTATTGGTCTTATCGTCTTTAGTGTTTGGTATTATTTAATCAAGGTAGTAGGCATGGAAACTACTCTTGCTCGTGGATATATCATGGCACTTATGGTCTTCATGCAGAATGTTCATGTCTTTAACTGTCGTAGTGAAAGACAATCTACTTTTAAAATATCGTTAAAGAGTAACAAGTTTATTCCTATCGTTATTTTCTGTTCTATTTTATTACAGATTGTGGTTATGGAAGTAGACTTCTTCAGTCACTTCTTACAAACTTCAACAATTCCTGTTTTACACTTAGTTTACTTGTTATTACTTGCTTTGATTATTTTAATTGTCATGGAAGTATACAAAGAAATTAAATATCAGAATCATCGAAAGAGTAGAAGACAAAGAAAAGGTATCTCTGAATAGGGATACCTTTTTATAAATATTCTTTTAATTCTTCGATGGTATCTTCTTGGAACTTGAGAAACTTTTTCGCTAATTTTAGATCTTCTTTGTTACAAGTTTTTTCATAATCTTTGATTTTCTTTTCCATATTGATCGAGCCCATCGATATACCTTTAATTAAAAGATCTGCAATACTAGAGTCACTGTTATCACTTTTTACTTCTTTTTTGATTCCCATTTTGGCCATCCATTTTGTCATCATATCTTCTGGGATTATTTCTTGTTTGTCTTTTTCTAATCTACTTTCTGCTTGCTGCATAAATTCTTGATATTCTTCTTTTATTTCTTCTATTAGTCCTTTGATTTTATTGTCTTTTTCTTTTAAGAAGTCTTCTAGTTTTTCTAGAGTATAGTACGCCATTTCCGCATCCTGATAGATGTGTTCTAGTAATTCATTATTTTCTTTCATTTTTATCACCATATATAATATGAAAAGATAAGTGTTTTTTTATTCAAAAACAAGAAAAAAAGTTATTTATGAAGAGTTTTTTGGTATAATAGTATAGAGTGTTGGTTAGAAAGGAGTAGAATGCATGTTAGAAATAAAAAACATTACTAAAGTCTATGTGACTGCTGGATTAGAACAGAAAGCTTTAGATGATGTCAGTATTCAATTTCGTGAGAATGAATTTGTCTCTATTTTGGGTCCTTCAGGTAGTGGAAAGACAACGCTATTAAATATTGTCGGTGGCTTAGATGATTATACTAGTGGCGATTTAATTATCAATGGTGTTTCGACCAAAAAATATCGTGATCGTGATTGGGATACTTATCGAAATCATTCCATAGGTTTTGTTTTTCAAAGTTATAATTTAATTCCTCATCAGACGGCTTTATCGAATGTGGAGTTAGCGCTTACTTTATCTGGCGTCTCTAAAGAGGAAAGAAGAAGACGTTCTATTGAAGTATTGAAAAAAGTTGGCTTAGAGACACAGATGCATAAAAAACCTAATCAAATGTCTGGTGGGCAGATGCAGAGAGTAGCAATTGCTAGAGCGTTAGTCAATGATCCAGATATTTTACTTGCTGATGAACCAACCGGTGCTTTAGATTCAGAGACAAGTATTCAAATTATGGAGTTATTGAAAGAAATCGCTAAAGACAAGCTAGTCATTATGGTAACCCATAATCCAGATTTAGCTACTGCTTATTCCACACGAATTGTGAAATTGTTGGATGGTAAAATTATCGATGACTCTGATCCAGTAAAAGAGAATATTAAAGTGGATAAGGCGAAGAAAGAGCGAACAAAAAAACGTTCTTCTAAGAAGACTTCGATGTCATTTATGACGGCATTATCGCTTAGTTTAAATAATTTAATGACCAAAAAAGGACGAACGATTTTAACGGCATTTGCTGGTTCTATTGGAATTATCGGCATTGCGTTAATTTTGTCTTTATCAAGCGGGGTTCAAAATTATATTTCTCGAGTAGAGGAGGATACCCTTTCTTCTTATCCACTTACTGTTGAAGAACAATCTGTCGATACCGTTAGTATGATTACAACACTAATGGGAGAACAAAACAATGAAGAACACGATCTAGACAAGGTTTATTCTAGTAATATTATGACGGATCTCATTAATTCGATGACCACACAACTAGATACCAATAATTTGGAGGAATTTAAAAAATTTTTAGATGGTGATGAGACGAATATCCGCGATTATACGACGGACATTCAATATACTTATCGCCTTCCTATCGAACTTTATAAGAGTGATACGAGCAAAGAAGTCCTTCGTGTCAATCCTTCATCGGTTTTTGATTCCTTTAATATCGATGGAATGAGTGAGATGATGGAAATGCAGAACACGATGGGTTCTGGTGTTTCTTCTACTAATGTTTTCCAAGAATTGTTGAATAATCAAGAGTTACTTTCTAGTCAGTATGATGTTTTAGCGGGACGGTTTCCTGAAGCGTATAATGAAGTAGTGATGATTGTCAATGAAGATAACGAAATTAGTGATTATGCTTTATATGCATTGGGCTTAAAAGATCAAGATGAGCTAGCTAATTTGATGGATAAAATGAAAAATGGAGAAGAAATTGAAACTGAAAATACTAGTTATTCTTATGAAGAAATTTTAGATTTGATGTTTAAACTTGTTCTTCCTACGGATTATTATCAAAAAAGTGATGGTATTTGGCTAGATAAAAGTGGGGATACTACTTATATGAAAGAACTTGTTGATTCATCCCCAGAAGTCAAAGTGGTTGGTATTCTTCGTCCAAATGAAGAGGCAGCTGTAACTAGTGTATCTGGTACAATCGGATATACTCATGCCCTAACGGAATATGTTATCGAAGAAGTAAATCAAACAGAAATTGCGAAAGAACAACTTGCTACTCCAGATGTTAATATCTTTACTGGATTACCTTTTTCAGATTCTAATGATAAGTTTTCAATCGATCAATTAACCGATGAACAAAAAGCTTATCTTGCGACATTGTCTCAAGAAGAATTATCCCTTTTACTCACTCAGTATTCTGAAAATGCAAATGCGAGTTACGAAGATAATTTATTGACTTTGAGTGTAGTCGATATCAATAAACCGTCTTCGATAAGAATTTATCCAAAGGATTTTGATTCGAAAGAAGAAATTATTCAGATTATTGATGATTATAACCAGGATAAAGAATCCTCTGGCAATGAAGCCGATGTGATTCGCTATACCGATATCGTTGGAGTAATGATGTCTAGTGTTTCTACGATTATCGATACAATCAGTTATATTTTAATTGCCTTTGTGGCTATTAGTTTGATTGTTTCTAGTATCATGATTGGTATTATTACTTATATTTCTGTTTTGGAAAGAACCAAAGAAATTGGAATCTTACGAGCAATTGGTGCTTCTAAGAAAGATGTTTCTCGAGTATTTAATGCTGAAACCTTTATCGAAGGTCTAGTAGCTGGTACTATGGGAATCTTAATTACTGTACTATTAAATATCCCAATTAATATGATAATTAAACATGTAGTTGGTATTTCTGGTATTGCTTCTCTTCCAATTGTTGGTGCGATCATTTTAGTTATTATCAGTATGACTTTGACCGTTATAGCTGGACTAGTTCCATCACGTATGGCTAGTAAGAAAGATCCAGTTGAAGCATTAAGAACAGAATAGAAATAAAAATGAAGTTAATGAAGTATAGAAAACTTTCTTATTTATGAAAATAATAAAGAGAGTTTTCTTTTTTTCTAAAATGTTCTATAATGAACTTTGTTAGGATGTGAAAGAAATGCTATTCATTCATTATCTTTTATTTATTCCTCCGGCTTTTTTATTTGGGTATTACTTGCGACGAAAATTACGACAATTAGTTCCCGATCCTAAGAGTAAGTGGAGTAATCTTTTCTATTATTTGATTATCTTTAGTATTTTTATTATTTCTATTTTGACGTTATCTTATTTTGCGGTTTTCTTTTTCTATGTTATTTTCTTTTACGCTTTATTTGATCTTATTTTTTTCCTTTTTCATCGCCAAAAGAATAGTAAGATTTACAAAGTTATTTCTAAGTTATACGCTCGTGGAATTACCGTATTTGTTTTGGCATTACTTGTTACTTGTTATGGTTTATACATGGCTAATCATCCTGTAGTTCATCACTATCGATATGACATTTCTAAGATAGATGAACCACTTTCTATTGCGATGATATCAGATTTACATTTGGGAACTGGAACGACGGAATATACAGTTGATGAAATTATTGAAACAGTAGAAAAAGAGAATGTGGATCTTCTTGTATTGGTTGGTGATATTTTCGATGAGATGACACCTGATTCTTTAAAAGAATATGCGTATTCGCAGTTTGGAAAGGTTGCGGTTTCTCATGGTGTTTATTATGTTGAAGGAAATCATGACCGTTTGACTGAGGAATCAAGAACTTCTTGGGAAAAGGGAAATGTTCAAGTATTAGCGGATGATGTTACTTTGGTAGATAATTCATTTTATTTGGTTGGGCGTAAAGATTATTCTCGTTCTAATCGGCTTTCGCTCGCCACTTTATTAAAAGATATGGATTCTAGTTATCCCATTATTTTATTAGATCATCAACCGCAAGATGAGAATCAAGCTTACCAACTAGGTGTTGATTTACAGCTATCTGGTCATACTCATGGAGGCCAATTATTTCCTGGAAGTTTCTTTGTTAAACATGGAGCCCAAACAAAAGATAACTATCATCTAGTTATCTCAAATGGTTACGGAACTTGGGGAATTCCGATTCGTACTGCGGGAAAAAGCGAATTAGTTGTTGTTACTTTATATTAATAATCTCTTTTTTCTTTTCATAAGAATAACTAGGAGGTTATTTTTTATGCGTAGAAAAAATCAAAAGCTTTTGGCTTTCTTTTTAGCGATTCCCCTTATTTTAGGGTTGATTGTTGGTTTTTTATCTCGTCCTACCGCTTCTTATGAAGCATTAGTTAAACCTTTTTTTTCGCCACCTGGTTTTGTTTTCCCAATTGTTTGGACAATTCTTTATCTTTTGATGGGAATTTCTAGTTATCTGATTGCGCAAAGCAACAACCCTAGACGTTATCCAGCTTTAATTACGTATGTGGAACAATTATTCGTTAACTTAGCTTGGTCGCCAATTTTCTTTACATTGAATTTTCGGTTTCTTGCGTTCTTATGGATTTTATTTTTAATTTATCTAGTAGTGAAGATGATCGTTCAATTTAAACGGGTTTCTCATCGGGCGGCTTATTTACAGATTCCTTATCTTTTGTGGTTAATATTTGCGGCTTTGTTGAATTTTTCGATTGTGATTTTAAATCTTTAATCTTGTAGCTTGAAGGCCCAAAGATTTTTGATTTGAGGAGCAAGGGTATCATAGCTCCAAAGCTTATTACTTCTTTCTTTACTGTTGGAGTCGCGAATAATAAATTTTCCATCTTTAATTCCTACGATAGAGATAAAATGTCCAGTCGTTGTAAAATCACCTGGTTTCATACTAGCGATAATTGGGTGATTTTGTTTTAACTCTTTGGTCATATTACTTCTGGATAATGTGATTTGTTTTCCTGTAATTCCGTATTCTTCAACGCCTTCGGTCATTAGTGACCAACTTGTTCCAATTCCCTCTACATAGTAGCCTTTTTCCTCGGCAAGGGAAGCGACTTTTGAAGGGGTTACATCACTTCTTCCGGTTAGACCAGCCACTATGATGGATATCGCAGTAGGGCCACATCCATTTATCGCTATGACACTATTTCCATAACTAGCATATCCCCATCTAGTATCGTATTGGAGGAGAAGGGGATAGTTGCCTTTTTTTATGTCTTCTAACTCTGTTGTATAAACGTTTCCTTTCTTTTCTGGATAGCCAAGTATATAGTCAATCATATCGATATTTCTTCCTAACATTTCTAATAAAATATCTGGATATTCTTCTTTATTTTCGATAATCGTTAGTATTCGTTCATCTTCTACGGATAAAGGGTAGAGATTATCGATTAGTGGATCACCGGTTTGTGGAAAGACTTCTTCATGAATGGTTGATATGGTTTCTTCTTGAACGGGGTTGGTATTTTCTGATAATAAATATGTTGAAATTCCAAAGTAACTTCCATAACACACTACAACTAAAAGTAAAATTCTTTTTAATGCACTTTTCTTTTTTGCCATTTTGTTCTCCTTTAGAAATAATCATTTTATAGGATTATTGTAGTCGTTATTTTCTTTTTATACTTTGAAAAATTCCTAGGAAAGTCTTAAGTTTTTCTTAATTTTCTTCTAATGGTAGAATAATTTGAAAAGTTGTTTTGTCTTTATTACTTGTAACTATTATTTTTCCGTCATGAAGTTCGACGATTTCTTTAGCTATGGCGAGACCTAATCCACTTCCTCCAGTTTTTGTTGTTCTAGAAGAGTCGAGACGATAGAACTTTTCGAATATTTTATTTAATTTTTCTTCAGGGATTTGTTTTCCATCGTTTTCAATAAAAATTTCTGCGGTTGTTTCTTTTTTGACTAATGTTATCGTAATGGTACTGTTTTCATTACTGTAGTAAAGAGCATTTTTGATTACGTTATTGAAAACTCGGGCGAGTCGATCAGAATCCGCATACAACATGATTTTTTCGGTACTATTTACTATAATTTTTTTGTTTAATTCGATTAAAGTTGGATAGAAATCATCGATGATTTGATCAAACATCAAGTTTAGATTGATCATTTCTTTTTCTAGGATGATCTTTTCAGAATTAAATCTAGTAATATCGAATAGTTCATTGGTTAATTCTTCTAGTTTATAGGCTTTATCTAAGGCAATTTGGATATATTTTTTTCGTTGTTTTTTAGGCATATCCTTTATTTCATCCAAAAGAGATAAGTAACCAATCATCGAAGTTAATGGTGTTTTGATATCGTGGGCTAGATAGACGACGAGTTCATCTTTTCGCTGTTCATTTTCTTTGGCTAGTCGTTCATTTTTTTCTGCTTCTCGTTTTAGATGATTTAATTTTTTCTCTAGATATTCTAATCCTTCTGGTAAAGAAATATACTCACTATTTTTATCGAATAGGGAATCTATTCCTTCCGCAAGAGAATCGATATCTGTAAATGTTTTTTTGAATTTATGATGAAAGACAAGAAGAAAGCCAATAAACCAAACGGATAAAAGTATCAGAAAATAGATTACGTTATCACTATATAAATTTTGTCCTAGGGTTCGTAAAAAATAATATAGGTCAGGAGAGTAACGATATAACCAATCGAAATCCAGGTATTTTAAAACAGTACCCACAATTAAAATTAAGATAGTAAATAAAATGGTATAGGTACAAAGACGAATTAAAAAGCGATGATATGGATTTTTTCTTTTTTTATTTTTCAATTTTATATCCTACTCCCCAAACGGTTTTAATATATTTTGGTTGTTTACCGTTATCTTTCATTTTTTCTCTTAGATGTCTAATATGTACCATGACGGTATTATTATCTTTTTCAAAATATTTTTCTTTCCATATCATAAAAAATAAATCTTCGCTTTTTATTACTTTTCCCCGATTTTCACATAATATCCAAAGAATAGAAAATTCTGTTTTAGTAAGATTTAATCTTTTTTCATTGAGTGTACATTCGTAAGTATCTTTGTCGATCACTAATCCTCTAAATTCAATTTTATTTTGATTATGATTAGAAGGATTATATTTTTGATATCGTCGTAATTGAGCTTTGACTCTAGCGACTAATTCCAGTGGTTGAAACGGTTTAGTGACATAGTCATCTCCACCAATCGTAAGTCCATCTATTTTATCGATATCTTCTACTTTAGCGGTCACAAAGATAATCGGAAAGTTATACGTCTCACGAATTTTTTTACACAAGGAAAAACCATCTATTTCTGGCATCATGACATCTAATATCGCTAGATCGATATTTAAGTTATCGATGTCTTCTAGTAATTTTTTGCTCGAATAATATTTATAGACGGTAAAGTTTTCATTTTTTAGATAGATTTCTATTAAATCAGCAATTTCTTGTTCATCGTCGACAATTAGTATATTAGTCATAATGATCATTCTTTCCTTTTTGTTTATTATATCATAGGAAATTAGGATTATTTCTTAAGAAAGTCTTAAGTTTACAAGGAATGATGAAAAGACTAGCTTTTTTTCTTTTTGATTAATGGAGAAAATGAGATAAGACTTTCTTGGAATAGATTTTCTCGCTCTAATGTTTGTTGATAAGCGTCTCGAATGTTTTGACAATGGGGTTGAATATCCTGGTAAAAACGCATGATGATGTCATTTTTTTCTTTGATCGTTTTTTTGGCATTTACATAATCAGTCGTAATTTCTAATTCTTCTTCTACGGTTAAAGGTTGAATAGTTTCACAATCTGTTTTGGCATTAAATATTGGCAATAGTTTTTTGGTACAATTGTATAAAGTTAAAAGGGAAGAATTAGTTTCGTCTTCTGTAAAAAAAGGATAACATAATTGCTGATTGACATAGGAAAGTACTCCTGTATACATAGAAAACTCAAAGATATATTCTATGCCATTATCGTTAATATAGTTTACTATGTGATGGCTTGGGGGGCAAATTTGAAATCGTCGATTAAGGTCAATCCAAATTTTTTTTAAATCATCACTAGGGTTATTCTCCTCAGAATATCTTTCGGCAACAACAATCGAATTAGTAATCATCATTCGATCTAAAAGAAGATGTAAAAATGTGGCAATATGGCGACAGACTCCATAACCATTAAATATAGTATAAGCGCGGTATTGTTCATTTTTTAACGATATAATATCTCCATTTGATTGATCGTATTCAAAAGAACCTTGTGAAAAAACACCCGATTGAATGAGAGTAGAAGTAAGTAATAGATATTCTACTGGTTTAGTAAATTCTAATTCCTTTCCTAAAGAGATAAGCTTGTCTAAGACAATTTCAAAATTCTCTTTCATTATTTGGTGGTTGAAGTCATTAGAAAATATTGAAAGATAATGGTCGAACTCTTGCTTATGCTTTTTGATTTTGATTTTTTCTTGCCATTTTATCATATTTTGTCCTTTCTTTGATAATTGATTATATCATGTCTATTGGTGATAGACAAATTATTTTTATATAAAAACCTTCCTGTTTTCATCATACGGGAAGGTTTCTTCTATTTAAGGAAAAATTTCTATATACTTGTCGTAGAAGACAATAACTGGGATATGAAAAATTTATTTTTCATTATCTTTATTTTTTCGCACTTCTTAATATTCTAATAAAGTGATTAGCTTCTCTTAGAACGTGATCGGCTAGTAGAGGAACAATTATACTTCTAATTTTACAATTTAATATTCCTTCTTCTCCGGCTATTTTAAAGTCTCTAAAATTAAGAGTTTCATTTAAACTAAGATTGGTAAGATTAGCAGGATAGTTATTCGCTTGTTGAATAATCGCTTCATATTCTTGAGCAAATCTATTGGCTGTTAGGATTAATTCTTTTTCACTTGGATCAAGTAATCCTCTAATAAATTCAGCATGTTCTTTCATGATATCGTTCCAGAATAATTCTTGTTCATAGATGTAGTTTTCATCAAAAAATTGTTTGTTTTCTATTCTAGTTAGTAAATTATAATACATTTTTGCTTCATGGATGATGTGTTCTATTAATAATGGATAATTGGTTGTATACATTTTACAAGATAGAACACTATTTAATATATCGGTTTTAAACTCTATTAAGTTTTTGATTAGTGGTAATGTTTGTTGATTGATATTACTAATGGTATTTACTAATTGCCGGTTAACATTCGTTACTCCACTTGTTAAGTGTTGTTGTCTTTGTGTGATGTTGGTATCGATCTTTATTGCAGCTAAATCACTTGTTTTCCTTTCTGCTTCTAGTGTATTTTTAGTAATCATTTCGTTAGCCATTAGAAAATCTTCACTAACGTTGTTGTTGGCTAGATTTGTGATTTCTGCCAGTAATAGGGAAAAGTTTTGTTGAAAGTCTCTAGCGATATTTTTAAAATTTTTATTTTTTCCCGTAAAAGCTGTTTCTAAAAAGAAACTGTGTTCTTTCATGATACGGTCAAAAAATAAGTGTAATTCTAAAGATAATCTTACATAATCATTTTGATTCATTTATTTTCCTCCTAGTACATGTATATGTATATTAAGTGGGGAAAATCAACGAAGTTGTAGCTATTTATGGAGTGGCGATGTCGATTATTTTTATTCTGTTTTTAAATTCTATTTCTAATAACGTTATCCTTTTAAATCTAATTATGATAAAAGGATGGTATTTAGTTGTACGGAATATTATAGGAAATTCATTTGAAATGATGGAAAAATATATTATACTATTTATGGATATTATTTAGGATAAACAATAGTCTTTAAAAGACTAGAGTAAAAAGTATATACTAGTTATTGTTTAAGTTAGAAAGAAATGACACTAAAAGTGGGAGGTAGGCTATGAGTTTTACTATTCAAGAAGGAAGTATCTTAGATATAGAGAAAATAATCGATACGATTAAGTATCTTTATAATTTATTAGAAAATAAAGAATGGTATGCGATTGGTTTAGCGAATTACGATAGGTTAGTAGAGATGTTTAATGGCGGAATGGTAATGATTAAAGCTTTATATCAGGATGATTTAGCCGGATTTTTGTTGGTGGAGGATCATATAGATCCAGATAGTGAAATAGCGAGTGAAATACCAAAAGAAGAAATTCCTTTTTCTATTGAGATGGATAACGCAGGGGTTCTTCCTTTATATAGGGGAAATCACTTAGAACAAAAAATGATTTTAGAAGCGGAATCTATTTTAAAGAAGAAAAATCCTACTATTCGCTATTCTTATGCTACAGTTCATCCTGATAATTTAGCTAGTTTTAACAGTTTAGAACATATAGGTTATCAGAAGTATAAAAAGAAACTTATGTATGGAGGAAAGAACCGTTATATTATGCGAAAAGAATTATAGAAATAGATAGATTTTAGCAGATGCGTTTTACTTGGATTTATAGCTGTTTTTTCTTGCGTTAAATAAAGAATTGTGATAGATTATTTGCTTATAGAGGAGTGATTATGATGAGAGAAAGAATAGTAAATTTCGCAAATAAGGAAAACCAATTGATTAATTGGAATAGACTTACTTCTATACACTATAATCGTTTGTTTGATTTTGAACAGGAATTAGAAAACCTTTTGGGTCAATTAAATTTGTTGTTGGAAAAATATCCTGATGCTTTGAAACAAGAATCGGTATTAAAAAAATCAAAAGCTTTAGTAGAGTATGCAAAGAAACATGACTTTACTTTGAGTAATTGTTATTCTTATTCTAATACTGTAAAAGTCCCAATAAAGATGGCATTGGATGTAGGAAAATATAGTTATGGTATTAGGACATTAATTGATGATTCGATATTTTATCCTAGTATTGTTACCGTTACTTGCTATACTAGTACCGCATCTGGTTTTATTATAGATAAAGATCAATTGAACTTAAGAATATGTTATGGGGAATTAGGTTATTCGAATTTTGTTCATCAAGAGTCAACTGGAACTTTCATTTATGATAAAAATGTACTTTCTGATTTAAAGCCTAATATTTTGACAAAACATTTGTAAAAAATAGGGATGATAATTGAGGTTACATCCTGATTTTTTGCTTTTCTTTTGGCCTTTTCTTATTCTTTTTTTCTCTGTTCTTGCAAGGAGCAAAACATTTTCAAAAATCTTAAAATGTAGGATATCTAGAATTTTGTATTTTAATTTGCGCAAATACTTATAAATATTTGGGAAAGTATTATTCTTTTGGTTGTGAACTATAGAACTTGAAAAGAAAGGTATTTTTAGGTAAATTTTATACTGTATCATCAGTAAATAGGCAATTTGAATTAGAAATAAAAGTGTTTAGTATCTGAGCAATGAAAAGAGAAATTCGATAGACTAGATTATTGCATCTACACAAAACAAATAGATTTTAACCTAAACAAATAGTTAAAAAAATTACAATTTTAGAAAATAATGCTATAATTTAGTTAATGCTAATGATTGATTCAAGCGTCAATGTGGTAAAAAGTCACACCATAGGTGAATCAGTCAAACTAATAATTGATTTTAGGTATAATGAGAAGTTCTATACTTGGAAGGCAGATAATAAAAAAATAAGGTGGTGAACTTTAATGATTAATCATATAACTGATGAAATTTATTATCATATTCATTCCCAGTCACAGCTCGGTCAAAACTTACAAGTAGGTGATACTTTAGAAATTGGCCAGAAGTTTAACAATTTTTATTATGAGATTTATAATATAGAACATTTAGAAAATGGAAAAGATGCAAATCAACATTTAATCGATATGAAAAAAGAGGAAAATCTAGAATTGAATAATGATACTGCGAATCTTATTTTTAAAACAATAAACGATAATGCTATGATTACGAGGGAATTAATGTTTGAAGAAGTAAGAAAAGAATTAAATATTAATTTGCCATCAAGATTAAAATGTTTATATGTTTGTAAAACTAAAAGAGAAATTAAAGATTGGATTAATATTTTTAGCAGAACTAATAAGAAAGATTTTCAAATTTTAAAGTTAAAATTAACGGGTGATATTTTCATAGGTGATGCTTCTTTTATATTAAGGCAAAATATTTCTTTGAATAGAAAAAAGGAACAAGCAAAAATGTATTGGAGTGGGAAAAAAAAGGACAATATAAATGAGTATTTGTTTATAGGAACTGCTGTAGTTGAAGATATTTTAAATAATAAAGATATTTAAAATGATAATTTAGAGTGCGTAAAATTTTAGCTTGTAAATTTATGTTTGTTTAATAACTTAATAAGTTTAGGTATAAGATGATGATTAAACTTTAAAAGATTTCCGTTACTTGTTGTGGTTATTTTTAATTAAAAAAATTAGTAGTACATATAGTTGAAAGAATTATGCAGGAGCCAAAAAAACAATTAATGCATGATAGTGTTTCAGAGTCATAATCATAAGAATAATATTGTTTTTTCATCTGTCTGGTGATAATATAAAATTGTTTTAAGATAAACAGGTGTTAAAAAACGGTTAATGATTTAACAGGGAGGATAAAATGCTCGATTACGAAAAAATAATTAGCGACTTAGAAGGGTCTTCCGATAAGACTTTAGATACTCTTACTCAATTAGAAGAAAAAAAAGAATTAATGGAATTTAACTCTTTGGATAAAAAATTATTGGTTGCGCTTGATTTTGGCGTATTACCCATGATTGCTTCTTGGTTTATTGTAAATATTTTATTTACACTAGGAAGTTTTCCCTTAATTTTAGTTAGTCCTCTTGTGGTAGGTACGTGGTTGGGTAGTGGCCTTCTTCTTTCAAAGTTATCTCCACGTGGCAGAAAGCTTTCTAAAAAGTTTAAGCAAGAAGTAGGAGTAATGAATTCAGAAGAACGATTAGAAGCAAAGACTGAATATGATATTGAAATAGAAAAATTGAAGCTAAAGAGGGCGCTTCTTGATAGAGTAAAGGAACGTTTAATAGAGGAGGAAGCTTTTTATCAACAAGCTTTGTCTAAGTATGAGGTGAGTGAAAAGAGCGATTTAACAAAAAAAGAGTTAATAGAAAAGGGGAAACAATTAGAAAAGAAGATAGCAGGAGCTAAGGAAAATCTGGATCAATTGGTTACTCAAGATGTTTTGATGAAAAACTTTTCTAATATAAGAAAAGAAACGAAACCTGAAAAATGGGTAGCTACTTTGGGTGAATCTTATCTTTTTCCACTTTGGATTTCTAGTTTAGTATCTCCTATTCCTTCATTTGTTCCAATTTCTTCCGGTAGGATATCGATTAGTTTATTAGAATTTTGGCTTTCTTTTTTACTTTCTAGTATTCCTTTAGCCATTACAAACATAGTTCACATAGAAAAGAAGATAAAAGTTAGTGAAGCTGTTTTTAAACGGTTAAATGATGAGTTAGAAGAACATAAAATTTCTGTTGTTCCTGATGAAAATGAAGATATAGAGTTAGAGTGTAATCGTCTATTCAAAGATCTTTGTCATTGGACTTATGAATTAGCCATTACCCAGAACAGATTGGCTCAATTTAATCACCAAGAAAATATTTCTCATCTAGAAAATATGCAAAGGACTAATGTTTCAAGCTATGACAGAGAAGAAACATTATCTATGGAAGAACATGTGTCTAAACAATTATTGATGGATACTTTTCATGAATTAGCGGGTATATCTTATGAAGAATTTAGGCAGCTTGATCTTGATAAACAACAACACTTTTTGGAACAGTTAAAACAAGATCAAAATTTGGAACCTATTTCTTTGTTGATGGAAAACAATACTACATCAGAAAAAGCTAAACAGATAGTAAAACAGTTAACTTAGTTACTATATAATTGGTAACTTGTTTTAACTATCTTTTTTTGAATTAAAAAATGTTATGCTTATATTAAGAAAAGGAGAAAATTTTATGCAAAAGGTCAGTATAACAAAGATTTCAAAATCTGTAACACGAAATATAGAAGTTAGATATGAAGGGTTAACTCACCATCAAGATATCGACATTAGTCAACTTGATAATGAGTTAGAAGAATTTATCCATACAAAATGTCGTAATGATATGTTAAAAAATATTATGATGATTAGAACAATATTAGATTCTGTCGAGGAGAAGAGTTTAGTTGTTTCTTATGAAGATGAAAATACTTTAGAAATAGTAAAATATGATTGTACGAATTTGTACTTTTATCAAAAACAAAGAAAGAATAAAACTCTAGAAATCACATACATGCCTAATCATGGTGGCTTGCAGATAAAAGATAATTATTGTGATTTAGAGGACTATTCGACTGTTCAAACTGTTTCTAAAGAGTTAGCTAGTGCGATAGATCGTATTCATGATTTAACTAAAGTGCAGAAAATCACTTTTGATGAAAATTCTAAGCGAATAATTGAAATCTATAAAGCGTTTTACCAAGAAAATCCTAACTTTCAAAGTAAAGATATCAATGTTAGGATGCAGACGATGATGTCGATACTTAGTTATTTTGATCTTTTTGTTGGTTATGATTTTTGTTTGTTAGGAAAAGTTATGATGCCAATCTCTTTACAATTAAAACAAGATGTAGAAAGATTATACCCTTTTGGCGAAGTCGATGAAGTAGAAAATAATATCTCGTTAGTTCAAGAAGCAAAGAGGGAAATTGAGATTATTGGAAAGACAATTAGAGAAGATGTTCCTGATGAAAAGGAGTTAAATGAGAAACTAATCACGATAAGTAAGTTATTACATGCTAAGAGGTACAATCTTCCTTCTCATTGTCAGGTCGATGAAATATCTGAGTTTATAGGACGCACGCCTAGTGAGGTAAAGTCTAATATAAAATTAGTTAAACAAATTAATGATAAAATTTATCGCTAAGCATTAACTGTAAATTTATAGATTTTAATTAAAGAGTATTATTGTGAATAAAAAGGAAATACTTGATTATTTGTTTGGTGTTTTCTTTTTTATCTATAATTTTTATAAATAAGTTGGATTATGGAAAATGACTATTGGTTATTTTTAAAATATGATATAATGGACATAGAATAGTAGTAGGAGTGGTAGACATTGAAGAAGATAAAGATTCATTTAAATAAAAAGACAAAAATTATTTTGTGGAGTGTTTTGGTTGTTTTATTGATTGCACTTGTCGTATTGTTTTTTGTATTTGGAACGGGGAAAAAGAATTTAGCTGATAAACAGGAAGAAGAGGTAAAAACTGAAGAACCTGAAGCTACCCCTGAGCCAGAAGTACCCAAGGTACAAATTATTGATTTAGATTCTAAGAGTCGTAATATTGCGGTAATGATTAATAATATTCGTACTGTATGGGGTTATCAATCTGGGTTACAGGATGCTTATTTAATTTATGAGATGATTGTTGAAGGTGGATATACTCGTTTGATGGCTATTTATAAAGATAAAATGCCAGAACGGATTGGTTCGGTTCGAAGTGCTCGTCCTTATTATTTGGATTATGCTTTAGAAAATGATGCGTTATATATTCATTTTGGTGGTAGTGATCAGGCACTTCGAGATGTTCGTACTTTAGGAATTCAAAATATAAATTTCTTGTATGATAGTGGCTTTTGGCGAGATCGATCATTAGGACTTGCTACTGAGCATACTGCCTTTACTTCAATGGAGAACATCAATCAACAAGTCTCTAAAAAGGGTTATCGTACAACTACTGAAACATCTCCTGTTTTTCATTATAGTGCAGTTGAAGTGGATCTATCCGCACATGGTACAGTGATTCCAGCTAATCGTGTTTATATTGATTATTCAGGAAGTCGTAATACTAGTTTCGATTATGATCCAGTAAATAAAGTATATTACCGTAGTCAAAATGGAGTTGCCCATAAGGATTACATCACGGGTAATCAGTATACAACGAAAAATATTATCACTTATCAAGTGAGAAATTATAGCTTGGATAGTTACGGTCGTCAGGCATTAGATAATATTGGTAGTGGTAAAGGATATTATATTACTAATGGTCAGGCAGTTGAGATTACTTGGGAGAAGAAGAGTAGAGGAGAAAAAACGATTTATCGTTATATGGATGGTACTGAAATTGAACTTAATGATGGAAATACTTATGTAGAAATTCAGCCATTAGGTAGAACGTTAACGATCGAGTAGAAATTTATAGTATTATTCACAAGAGGAAATATCCTCTTTTTTTATATATTAGGAATTTGCTTAGTTAAAGGATGAAAATAAGAAAAAATAGAAAACAAGCAAGAACAAAAAACTACGGTAGCGACTATCGGAAGTGAAGTCTGTGGAGAATAAAGGTTACTTTATCGATGAAGCAGAAAGCCCAGGAGGCA
>OGQX01000591.1_pt1 | contig 39686 bp, 12 predicted proteins | sample 1553291 | NCBI WGS metagenome assembly OGQX01 (sample SAMEA2580030, study PRJEB22360) | human gut metagenome | biome: human gut; feature: human-associated habitat; material: faeces | place: Denmark | collected 2008/2010
TGTAAGAAAAATACAGACGAAGATTCTTCCAGCGTGGACGAACCTATAGCGGGCGACGAAGCGGGCATTTATTATTTCGATGCGGACGATGCGGAGTACCTCATTTCCTTGAAGGGAAATAATTTTACTTTATCGATTTCCAATGAAACGCTGTACGGCGAGTATACGTTTGACGGAACGGAGTTCAATTTGACGTTTGACGGCGAAGGGGGGGGGACGGCCTCCGCCACGTTGTCGGGCGATGTTTTGACGTTGAATTACAACGGCAGTACATACAGATTCTTAAAGAGGGTATTCTACAAAGTTACTTATGAGGTAGACGGAGGCAGTGCGATAGAAGCTTCTTCCGTAATGAATGGAAAGCTGCTGGAAAAGCCTGCGGATCCTAAAAAAGACGGATATAACTTTATCGGTTGGTACGTGGACGGCGATTTTTCAAAGTCCTTTGACTTTAATTCGCAGCCGATAACGGAAAACCTCACCATATATGCCCGTTTTGAAAAGGCGGTTCCCGGACAGGACGAATTTGAAGTAAAATTTGTAACCGGTTCGGAGGGCGAAACCTTTGAAAATCAAAAGACGATCGGAGGAGTCGTTTACGATTTGCCCACGCCTTCGAAGGAGGGTTTCCTCGGCTGGTGGATAAGCGATTTTGAGGATGCTTCAAAGCTTACCTGCAAGTACGAGGGGCAGAAGCTCGCTCAGAATACGACTCTCTATGCCGTATATGAGAGCGACGCTCCCGCAGTGTCCGTGAATGCGCAGGGTGTATCCTGGACGGCTAAGGGGACAAACAACAACTATCAGGTCAAAATTACGCTTCCCAACGGAAAGGAAGACGAAACGGTTCCCGGCTCGACCGGAGCGACTACTCTTGCCTATGATTTTGCCTCTAAAGATGCAGGCGAATACAAGATAGAAGTTTCCTTAAACGGCAAGACGACCACCGTTTATTACAAAAATAAAGCATTGGCGAGAGTTTCTCTTTTCCAAGTGGCCGAACCCTCAGTCCTCGTATTTAATGCCGTGGAGAATGCGGAAAAATACATTATCACCGTCGATTGCGGCAACAAGGAACACAATCATGCCGAATTCGACAACGGAAATTCCACCAACTTCAATTTTGCTAACTGCGAGATGCAGGAGGGCGGAATTACTTTTACCGTGCGCGCGATGGCTTCGGGGTATATGTATTCGCAATCGGAGACGTTCGTATACAGCAGAGATCTCGACGAGGCGACCGGCCTTGCGGTGGATGCGGAACAGGAAGAAGTCGTCTGGAATAAAGTGGAAAACGCGACCTCGTATGTCGTGGAAATCATTTCGGGCGAAGAGTCCTATAAGATCGACGCGGGCAATGCCACCCGCTATTCTCTCAAAGAATATAAGGGAGAGCTTACGATTAAAGTGACGCCTGTGGCGAAGGGATATAATTCTCCCCAAGCGGCGACTGTCACCTATAATAAGACGAGCCTGCCGACGCCCGGCAACATCCGTGTGGCCGAGGGCAGGTTGATTTGGGACGCCGTAGAAGGCGCAAACAGCTACAACGTCCGCATCGGAGCGAATACTTATCCAGTGTCCCCCGAAAGCGGAGCCAAGGCGGTAGAGTTCGCTTTGGCTGAGGAGCATTTCAGCGGAGCTTTGGCGGAAATTTCCGTTCAGGCGGTCGGCGCGAACGACTCGGAAACCTCTTTATACAGCGATCCAATCGTGGTCAGCTATAATAAGATGAGCGATACGTTGAGTTATGGCAACGGCGAAGTTTCTTGGAAATATGTCGTCGGAGCCGCTCGTTACGGAATTACGGTAAACGGAGGCAGCGAGAAGACTGTCGATGCCGGTGCGAACAAGACGGCCGTGACCTTGACGCAGGCGGGAGCAAACGAAATTGTCGTCTATTATTACGACGATGCGGGCAATCGTTCCGAAGAGGCAAAAATTACGGTCTATGCGTATTCCGTCACTTTTGACGTGCGCGGCGGTACGGCGGTAGAGACCTTATATAAAGCCATCGGCGATCCGATGACGTTGCCGACTTCTACTCAGGAAGGGTATGATTTCGGCGGCTGGTACAATGTTCCCGGCGGACCGAAGAGCAACGGTGCAGAATATACCGATAAAGTTTTCGGGGAAAGCGGAGATATTATTCTCTACGCATATTGGGAGCCGAAGGCATATACGGTGACGTTCGATTGCGGAGGAGAAGGAACGGTAGACCAAGAGACTTTTACGGTATATTATAATAGGGCTTATACTTTGCCTATTCCCAAGGCTACCGGTTCTAGGGGGTTTATGGGTTGGTATACTCAGCCGCAAGGTCAAGGTATGCAATATACCGATGACAAGGGCGTTGGTTTAAATTTATGGAACGACGCTCAGGATATGAAATTATATGCCTATTGGGAAGACGTTTTAAGCTTCCATTATGACACTTCAACGAAGGGATATTCTGTCAGTCAGGGTAAAGCAATTAAATCTGTGACCAGTGTAACCATTCCTTCAGTCTATGATGGAGAAAAGGTCACGATTATTGATGGTGGTGCTTTTAAGGGATGCAGTAATCTAGTTTCTATTAATATTCCCGATACGGTGGAAAGAATAGAATTACCTGTCGACGGTGGCGGAACAGGTTCGCCGTTCGAAGGCTGTTATAACTTACAAAGTGTCAATATTTATTCGGTTGAAGGAAATCATGAAAGAATCTATTCTTCTACCGACGGCGTCTTAATGCAGAATAAGCTCGGTGAGGATGGAACTGTTCAGGGGGTTACGCTCGCTTATTTCCCTTACGCAAAAGAAGGGGCTTATGAAATTCCCGAAGGAGTTACAGAGCTTCGTATTAATGTTTTCAAATCGGCGGATATTACAGAAATAACTATTCCCGCTAGCGTCACGTCTATCGAACAAAATGCTTTCCGTTCTTGTACGAAACTTGAAAAGGTAATATTTGCTGAAGTGCCGGAGGGTGAGGATGCGGAAGATTTAACGATAGCTGATTACGCATTCCAAAAATGTACTTCTTTGACGCAGATTGATTTCCCTGCTCGGTTGAAAGAAATTCCGATTAATAGTTTTGTAGATTGCTCTGCTCTTTCGAAAATTAATGTAGAAGAAAACGGACAGTATTATTCTTCCAAAAATGGAGTCCTTTGTGATGCAGCCGGCAAGACAATACTTTTTTGCCCGAAGGGTGTTTCGGGAACCTTTGAGATTCCAGTTGGTATACAATCAATCGGAGAAAGTGCTTTTGAAGGTTGTACTAAAATCTCCAAGCTGATTATTCCCGGCCATGTGACAACTATCAAAACAGGCGCGTTTAAGAAGTGTTCCGGATTGGTAGCTCTTACTTTTGAAGGTGAAAAAATAGATCCTTCATTGACAATTGACCAATATGCCTTTTATTCTTGTACAGGACTTACAGAAATAACATTGCCTGAAAATCTTGTATTTCTCGGGGCCCATGCTTTTGGTGATATTAAGGCGCTGACAAAGGTCAATGTACTTTGTAGGGACAATGCTGTTTTAGAGAACGGAGCTTTTGCTGATGATTCAAATAATTGCTATATTATTGAATTATATTTAGGAGCGGAGGTTCCTTCTACTGTTGAAATTACAGGAGTTTTTGGTGCCTTAAATTTGGAAAAGGTTGAAGTTGCCGAAGGAAATCCTAATTTTGAGTCTGAAGACGGCGTCCTTTTTAATAAGGGTAAGACAACAATTCTTTATTATCCAAATGCAAAGAAGGGTAATTATATTATTCCTGCAAGCGTAGAAAAAATAGGTGCGGCTGTATTCAAAGGAAAACCGGAGCTGACTCAAATTACTATTAGTAAAAATATTAGTGAAATTGGTTCTGAGGCATTTTCTGAATGTCCAAAGCTTTCGGTTATCATTTTCGAGGCCGGTGGCACAAAGCCTTTAATTATCGGAGAAGAGGCTTTTTATGATTTGCCGATCAAGGAAATTCAATTGCCCGAGCGTGTTACAACTATCGGGAAAAAGGCTTTTAATGATTGTGATTATCTCACCGAATTTGTTATTCCCGAGGGTGTAAAAGAGGTGGGAACCGATGCGTTGAATGGTTGCGATCGTTTGCGTAAAGTGAAAATTTCTTCGACCGTAGAAACGATCGGCGAGTATTCTCCGCGTATTTTTCTTCCTTTCGGTGGATTTTCTAACTGTGCAGCTTTAGAAGAAATTATCGTTGATGAAAACAATAAAAATTTTGCGTCAGTAGATGGCATCTTATACGGTAAAAAAGACGGTGTGATTTCTGAACTTTATATGGCACCGAGAAAAAAGAGCGGAAAGGTGACTATTCCAAGTAGTGTCATTAAAGTTCATACGAGTGCATTTTATGAAAATTCGGGTATAACTGAAATCGTATTCGAAGATTCCGCTAACTCAATCGAAATCGATATGGTTGCATTCGGGTATTGTGTTATGCTTCAAAGGGTGACACTTCCGAGAGGATTAACAACGATAGAGTGGGGATTGTTCATGGGGTGTACCTCCTTGGAGGAAGTGTTTATTCCCAATACTGTAACCAAAATACGTGACAGAGCTTTTGCAAACTGCTCGGACCTTACGACTGTAAATTTTGAAGAGGGAGGCTGCGAAGTACTTGTTTTTGAGGACAGCGAAAAAGTAGAATTTGTTATCGGAAAATCGCCCAGTGGAGCTGATATTGTTCAGGAGTGGGATGTTTACGGTATTTTCAAAGGCGCCGATAGTTTAGAAAATATAGAATTGCCTGAACGTACGACGAAAATAGGAGATTATACCTTCAGCGGAGTATCCTCTCTCCATACCGTTTCTCTGCCTTCTACTTTGACAACGATAGGAGCCTATGCCTTTGATTACACCGGATTGAAGAGCTTGAATTTACCTGACGGACTGGAAACAATTGGAGATTATGCTTTCCGGGCTCCCTCTGTATCGGATTATAAAATATCAACTTTATCGATTCCGGCAAGTGTTACAGCTATTGGAAAAGGAGCTTTTAGCAATAATACTCTTTTGACTCAGGTCACCTTTGCGGCCGATTCAAAACTTGAAACGATTGGAGATTCTGCATTTTCTTCTTGTGCTGCCTTGACGGAAATCGAGATTCCGGCAAGTGTAAAAACAATCGGAACAAGTGTGTTTTTAAGCTGTTCAAAATTGACCGAGATTACATTCCAGCCTGAAAGCAATTTAGCTTCTATAGGTCAGTTGGCGTTTTCTAAGACGGCCTTGACAAGCTTTTCGTTCCCCGTAAGCTCGGCTGAGAGCATCAAGTTAGGAGCAAAGCTGTTTTCGGCGTGTAAAAATCTTACTTATATTTATGTTTCTAAATCGGTTATTAGTTTGGCAAATGTTTTCGCCGACTGTAATTCTATTCAAAAAATTGAAATTGCAGACGATCATGAATCGCTTTCTTCCGACGAAGAACTCCCTATTATTTATAATAAAGATAAAACGGGCTTGCAAACTATTTACAATCAGCTTCCAGCCGGAGTATTTACTTTACCGGAAGGAATTACGTTTATAGACGAAGGGGCGTTCCAAAATCAAGTAGACGTTACTGAAATTGTTTTGCCGACTACCCTTAAAGAAATTAAAAAGAACGCCTTTGCCAATTGTACTTCTTTGCAAAGAGTAAGATTTACCAATAATACAAGCAACCTTTTAACGATTGGGCAATATGCGTTCAAGTCTTGTGAGGCTCTTGAAGAATTTATTGTTCCGGGAACCGTTACAAAAATTGACAATTATGCGTTTCAGTATTGCAAAAAATTAACCAGTGTTACGATATCTCCTAATGAAGGTATCAATATTTCCTTAGGAACAAATCTTTTTTATGGTTGTACGGGGCTTACAACCGTTGCTTTGTCGGATAAAATAACTGCGCTTAATAATTCCATGTTCTCCGGGTGTTCGGCTCTCGAAGAAATTTATATTCCTGCCGGCGTGACGAAATTACCCGATAGTCTTTTCTATGGGTGCAAAGCTTTACATACGGTTATTCTTCCGACAGATTTGGAAACAATCGGAAAGAGCGTTTTCAGCGGTTGCTCAAAGTTAACGAGCATCTCTTTACCAGAAAAAGTTACGCAAATCGGTAGCTCGGCTTTTGCTAATACCGGACTTACGGCAATTGAAATTCCTAAGGGAGTGACAAAGCTTGACTCTTCTACTTTCAGCGGGTGTGCTTCTCTTGCGTCGGTCACTTTCTTCGGAAAAGAAGTGGTAGACGGTATTCTTGTCGGAGGAGGATTGAATGAGCTTGGCGCTTCAGTGTTTAGCGGATGTACGTCTCTCTCTTCGATAGTCTTACCCGATTCTTTGAAAAAGGTCGGAAATAAAGCTTTCTATAATTCGGGACTTACTTCGATATTATTACCTCAACTGGAATCTTTGGGAACAGAGGTCTTTTCCGGTTGCGGAGCCTTAGAAAGTGCAGGCCTTCCTTCTTCGTTAAAAGAGATTCCCCAAAAAACTTTCCAAAATTGTACTGCCTTGACAGAAGTTTTATTTGCTGATAACTTAGAAAAATTGGGAAATTACGCATTTAGCAATACGGGAATTACTTCGATTATTATTCCGGAAAGTGTAACGTCTTTAGGTACATATCTTTTCGACGGATGTTTAAATCTTTCTGAGGTTACTTTACCCTCTATGCTTACCGCCATTCCGAATTATATTTTTAGAGATTGCACGGCCCTTAAAAGCATAACAATTCCCGCTACGGTGAGAACTATCGGCGCTTCTGCTTTTGAAAATACAGGGCTGACCGAAGTCGTAATTCCCGAAGGCGTGACTCAGCTCGGACGGGTATTTAATAATTGTGCAGATCTTTCAAATGTCGTTTTACCTGAATCTTTAAGAACGCTTGATGGTACTTTTGACGGATGTACTTCTTTGGTTCAAATCCAGCTTCCTTCTCAGTTAAATACATTGAAAGGAAAAGCATTTAGAAATACAGGGCTTACTTCTATTACTCTTCCCGAAGGAATTACAGCTATAGGAACTACAAGCTCAAGCTATACGTTCCAAGACTGTGCTGATTTGTCAAGTATTACTTTCTTAGGGGAAATTGTTACGATCGGATATGGTGCATTCAGTGGATGTACGTCTTTAACTTCCTTTATTATTCCCGAAACGGTTGAGACAATAGGAAGCTATGCTTTCGAAAACAGTGGAATTACTAAAATCAACATACCGGCAAGTGTAACAAAGATATTTCTTATGCCATTCCGTGGCTGTACCTCCCTCACCGAATTCGAGGTGGATGAAGGTAATAGCACCTATGGAAGAAATGCAAACGGAGCTTTGATGGAAAAGGATACGAATACTTTGTTATGTTTTCCTGCCGGGGGTTCCGGCGTTGTGGAAATCGAAGACGGCGTTATCATAGAACCGGGCGCATTTTATGGCTGCGATAAGATTACTGAAATTATTTTGCCGGATTCTATGACGGAAATCGACGGAGAAACTTTTGAGGCTTTTACCGGTCTTGAAAAAATTGCGATCCCTGCAAGCGTGAAATCGATTGGAAGCAGTGCTTTCGTAGGTTGCTCTTCCCTCGTTGAAGTTGTTTTGAATGAAGGCCTCGAAACGATCGGAAGTAGCGCCTTTGCAGAAACAGCCATCGCTTCTATTACGATCCCTGCAAGCGTGAAATCGATTGGAAGTAATGCTTTCGAAGATTGCTCTTCTCTCGTTGAAGTTGTTTTGGCGGAAGGCCTCGAAACGATTGGAAATTATGCGTTCAGACGTTCGGTCGTTAAAAATATTGTTATTCCGAGTTCTGTTGTTTCTATCGGAACGAACGTTTTTGAAAGTGCGGGTCTACTCTCTGTAGACATTCGTTGTGCGGCTGCGACATTTGGGACCAAAATATTCTATAATTGTTCGCTGCTTGAAAGTGTGACTTTGGCGGAAGGAATAACATCTATCGGAAACTATATGTTCTCGGGATGTGCGGCGTTAAAAGCTATTCAGCTGCCGAAAGATTTGGCGTGGATAGGGGAATATGCATTCCAAAATAGCGGACTTATCGAAATTGAAATTCCTTCTAATGTCGTATATCTGGCAAAAAATCCGGGAACGTCTCTTCCTACAGAGACAACGAACAGCTATGCTTTTGAAGGATGTGTAGATCTTAAAACTATTGTGTTCAACGAAGGCTTGAAATTAATCGGGAAGGGTGCGTTTAAAGGATGCACTTCGCTTGAAACGGTTGAGCTTCCAAATTCTTTGGAGATTATTGGTTCAACTGTATTTAGTGAAAGCGGCTTGAAACAAATAACGCTTCCGGAAGGAGTAACTACAATCGGCGTTCAAGCATTTATGAATTGTGCGCAGCTTGAAAGCATTAGTATCTCGGAATCTGTAACGGTAATTAATACAAACGCATTTACCGGGTGTCTTTCGATGAAGAGTATTTTCATTCCGAAAACTGCCATGCTCGAGGGTACTATTATTTTCAAGGGCTGGACAAAGGACCAGACGATTTATCTTGAAGCGACGGAAGATGAGGCCGCAGAGTGGATCGATTCGGGTGCCTGGCAAAAAACTTGGAATGAGGGCTGCGAAGCTCATATCGAATATGGGTATACAAATTTATAAACTTTTGTTATGAATAATTTTGCTTATCCCCAAGAATAACCTAAACAAACTTATAGGTGCAATAGCCGCCGGTAAACCTAAATTTACCGGTAGGCTATTTTGCGATTTTTAGTCGAATTTAATTTACTTTGATAAGAAAAAGTGATATAATAAAAAGACTAAATGCAAAAATCAAATCACGTTGCCATTTTTAAAATGGCAAAGGAGATGCTTATGACAGGTGAATTATTTAAAAAATATTATTCTCGTCTGGCAAAAGAAGGATTTTTGAAGGCTCTGGTATGCGGACTGATCATAGGGTTTTCTCTGCTTTTAATATCCGCGGCCGTATTTTGGCTGGCTGATATCGAGAGATTCTGGTTGTGTATCGTGCTTTGGGCGGTCGCAACGGCAGTCGCAACTCCGATTTTTTATTATACCGCTTTTCGGCCTACAATTAAAGCGATTGCGAAAAGGGTCGACGAATTGGGGCTGGAAGAGAGAATTCTTACTATGACGGAGCTGGAAAAGGACGATTCTTATATCGCCATGAGACAGAGAGAGGACGCGAAAGCGGCCTTAAAGACGATCGATGCAAAGCGTCTGAAATTCGCGATATCCATTCCCTTGATCGTGTCCTTGTCCGTCGTCGCCGTTTTCGGAAGCGGCATGACTACCGTGGCCGCTCTCAGCGAATACGGGGTCATTAAAAAAGGCTCCGATGTCATAGACGACATCATTCAGCCCGCTCCGAAAACATTTACCATCGAATACAGAGTACAGGGAGAGGGTACGATACTCATCGAAGGACAAACCAACGAAGAAATCGGAGACAGCCCGAACGGCGGTCAGGACGATGAACAACAGAACAATCAGAATAGTCAGGACAATCAAACGAGCGACAATTCTTCAAACGGCAGCGCTGACGGGCAGGGCAGCCAAACGGGGCAGTCCGACAGTCAGAGTGGCGAAACGAGCGATCAAGAAAACGACAAAAAAAATAAATGGTCTCAGAGCGTCAAAGAGGGCGAAAACTCAAAGGGCGTTTTGGCCGTCCCCGCTAAAAATTGGGTGTTTGTGAGATGGTCGGACGGCTTGGAAAATCCGTACAGAACGGAGAGCGACGTCTCTAAAAATATGACGCTGACCGCAATTTTTGAAGCGATGGACGAGGTGACAGACAATGGGGTGGAGGAAGATTCGGACGATGCGGACGACCTGCCGTCCGATTCTGAGGGGGATCCCACTCCGCCTTCCGAGGGTGAAGAGCAAGGTTCCAACAGCACCGCAGAGCAAAATCAAGTGATCGACGGTAATACCTATTACGGTGGCTCGACGTTTGAAAACGCCTATCAGGAGGCTCAGGAAGAGATGGAAGAAAACGGAGAAATACCCGACGAGCTCAAAGATATTATCGAAGATTACTATAATTCAATCAAAAAATAATATTATAATATAATGCAGAAAACCGCAGCAGAGAGCCGCTGTCAAAATTAAAAACGAGGAAAAAATCATGGTTACAGAAAAAGATATTGAACAGTTTTGCAAGCAGTGCAACGAAATTTTTAAGCAGGTTTCCCGCGACGTCATTGGTCAAAAGCCCGTCGTCGAAGGTACGATTATCGCGATGATCGCAGGCGGAAACGTACTTCTCGAAGGGGTTCCCGGCGTAGGAAAAACCCGACTTGTCAGGTCGCTCGGCAGAGTGTTTGACCTGCCCTTCTCCCGTATTCAGTTCACACCCGATTTGATGCCCGCAGACGTCACCGGTACAAATATCATCGTCAAGGACGAAAACGGTAATTCTACTTTCAAATTCCAACCGGGGCCTATCTTCAATAATATCGTCCTCGCCGACGAAATCAACCGTGCGACCCCCAAGACGCAGTCCGCGCTTTTGGAGGCCATGCAGGAACATACCGTGACGGTCATGGGCGTTTCGAGAAAGCTTTCGGAGCCGTTCTTCGTCCTCGCGACACAGAACCCGATCGAACAGGACGGTACTTATCCTCTTCCCGAAGCCCAAATGGACCGCTTTATGTTCAAACTCGTCGTTCCCAATCCCAGTCTCGACGAACTTATGCAGATCGTCGACATGACGCAAAAAACCATGGACGAAGTGGCGGACAGTGTCTGCAACGGGGAACAGCTTCTCAAAATGCGCGAAACGGCCAATCAGATTCCCGTGGCGGAAGAAGTGATGCGTTATGCTATGATTCTCACCTCTGCTACCCATCCCGACAGCGAGTGTGCGTCGGAAGCGGCAAAAAAATATATTCGCGTGGGAGCCAGCCCTCGTGCGGGACAGGCGCTCATTTCTGCGGCGAAGGTTATGGCGCTCATTAAGGGAAGATTTAACGTCGCTTACAACGATATTGAGGAATTGGCCTATCCCGTTCTCCGCCACCGTATCAAGATGAATTTCGAGGCCATAGCGGAACGCATTTCGCCCGATGAAGCCATTAAGCAGATCATCGAAGAAGTGGACAAAAAATACAAGAACGGCAAGAAGTAATTAAAAAGTGCAAATACAGACACAGACGAAAGCATTATAAACTGCAAGGACGGTACAATCTGTACGGGTATAAACAGCCGAGGCGGCGCATGTGAGCTACAAGAGAGACAAAAGCTGTTCGGACGACAAATAGCAACAAAGAAATAAGAAGTAAATTAGGCATCGGAGCGTTATCATGAAAGTTTCTTATTTGAACGATCAATTTTTCAGCCGTTTGGAGACATTGGCCCTGAATCTGAAAACGGATCTCGCGGGATATTTCGGAGGAAAGCACCTCGTCAAGACTTACGGACAGACAGTGGAGTTTTCCGATTACAGAGAATATCAACTGGGCGACGATATCCGCCGTATCGACTGGAATTTATACAGCCGTTTTGAAAAGTACTTTTTGAAACTGTTCACCGATGAAAGGCAGATGCAGGTTCAAATCTTTTTGGATTGCTCAGCCTCGATGGGAAAAGAAAATCCGCAAAAAGCCGCTTATTCCGCCGCCACGGCGGCGGCTTTGGGTTTTTTGGCCGTACATAACATGGACAAGGTATCCCTGTATCTGATGAAAGAAAACGTAGCGGAAAATCCCTTCGGTACGATTATCGGCAAAAATTCCTTTTTCAGAGCCGTGAGCGTTCTCGACAATATGCAATTCAGCGAGGATACGGATATAGAAGCATGCATTATGGGCTGTCCCAATATCGGTTCCAATAACGGATTAACCGTCATCGTTTCCGATTTCTTTACGGAAAGCAACTGGAAAAAAGCCGTTGACTATCTTTGTTATAAGCATAAACAGGTGCTGCTCGTTCAAGTGCTTGCACCCGAAGAGGTTGATCCCGCCTATGACGGAAGAGTAAATCTGATCGATTCCGAATCCGTCGATTTGTCGGACACCAAAAATATGAAAATCAGAATCACGCCCGCCATGCGCAAAGCCTATGCCGAGGCGTTGAGCGACTTCAAAAAGGACATTAAAACATTTTCTTCCAAACGGGGCGCCGATTATGTCTCCGTTTGCTCCGACACTCCGATTGAAAGGATGCTGTTCGGAGAGTTGTTAAAAGTAGGTATCATGTCATGAAGCTGTTAACTCCCTTAGGGCTTCTCGGCTTATTGGGAATCGCGGTATTGATTCTCATTTATGTCATTAAGCCAAATTATCAGCAAAAAACAGTTTCCAGCACTTTTGTATGGAAATTGAGTCTCAAATACAAAAAGAAGAGAGTTCAAATTAATAAATTGAGGAATATGCTGCTCATTCTCTGTCAGGTTTTGGTCCTGACGGCCTGTGCACTCATTTTGGCGGAACCCAATCGGGTGGTAAAGGCGGAAACGGATCCGTCGGAGGTCATTGCAATTATCGATTCTTCCGCGAGCATGAGGGCTCAAAAAGACGGGGAAAGCCGCTTTGAAAGGGCCGTGAAGAAGTCATTGAGCCTATCCGAAGAAGTATTTTCCAACGGCGGATTGTTTTCCGTCATCTTGGCAGATGAAAATCCCTCTTTTTTGTTAAACCGAATTTCCGCCGCCGAAGAGGACAAAGTTTCCGCCGCTTTGGAGGAGCTTTTGGAAGAGGACGCCTGTACTTACGGCGCATCGAACATGGATGCGGCGATAAAGCTCAGTGAAAATATTCTGAATGAGAATCCCAAAGCGCAAATTTACCTCTATACGGATACGACGTATTCTTATGTTCCGTCGACGGTCAATCTGGTGAGCGTGAGCGAAACGGGGGAATGGAATGTCGGAATTTTGAACGCCCGCGCGGAAATGGAAGACAACTATTACGCTTTTTATGTGGATCTCGCCTGCTACGGGCAGGATATAGACGTGAAATTGACCGTGAGCGTCAGCGGACCGAATACATCGAGCAGTACGGAAAACGTCAAACCGACCGAATTTGAAACGATCGTAAAATGTTCGAAGGACAAGACCAAGACGGTGATTTTCAAAAACGAAAACGAAGTCGGCAAAGATACGGAGAACACCGTCTACGTCCCCATTCCCGATCAGAAAAGAATTTATTCCTATCAGTCCGTTCATATTTACGTTTCCGATTCCGAGACGGCGACGAGTTCATTAAACGATTCCTTTTCAGAGGACAATACTTTCGAAATTTACGGCGGGCAAAAGGAAGTTTTGAAGATTCAGTACGCGAGTTCGCTTCCCAATCCCTTCTTTTCCGGTATTCTGTTGGTTTTGCAGGATAATTTCAGCGACCGCTGGGATATCCAGATAACCGAAATTCACGAAGGCCAGCAGCCCGCTCTGAAAGGTTATGATCTCTATATTTTTGAGCATACCATGCCGGCGGAAATGCCGACGGACGGAATCGTATTCTTGGCTGATCCCGACAAAGCTCCCGTCGGTTCAGGACTTTCTTTAGGCAGAATATACGATTGTCAGGGCAGTATTCCTTTGGTTCAGGAAAATTATCACGATTTAATCAAATATATCGATGCATCGTCGCTTACGCTTTCCTATTTCACCACGCTTTCCGGCTATGATGCTTCTTATGATACTTTGCTCACGTGCAACGGGGAGCCCGTCCTGCTTTTGAAGGACGAGAAAGAAGCGAAGGTTATAGTCTCTCTGTTCAGTGTGCATCACAGTAATACACCGATCAAGTATGCGTTTCCTACGCTTATGTATAACTTATTTGAATATTTCCTGCCGGTCACGGTAAAGGGAAACGCTTTTGAGGTCAACGAAAGCGTATCTTTGAACGCACGGGGAGAAAATCTCGTGGTTTCGGGATATGACGGTCAAGAACAGTTAGAGTTCGATACTTTCCCCGCAACGTTGAAGGTGAGTATTCCCGGAACGTATATCTTGACGCAGGTGACAGATTTCGGGAAAAAATTATCGGAAAAAATTTACGTCAGGGTGCCGAGAGCGGAAAGCAATATCTGGAATTCGGCGGACAGTTTATCGGAACCGAACAGGAAAGAGACGGAAGAGGATTCCTACAAAAACCTCATCGTGTATTTCGCTGGGGCTTTGGTGGCGCTTCTGTTTATCGAGTGGCTGCTTCAATCCCGTGAAAGCATGTAAAGGAGGCTGAAAGAACAATGCAGAATTTTCAATTTGCTTTTGACCAACCTCTTTGGTTTTTGCTTCTGATTCCTGCGCTCGCTTTGACGGTCGTTCCCTATTTCATGCTGTCCAAAAAGTACAGAAGAACGAGAAACCGTATTGTATCGATGATACTTCATACCTTTATCATGGTCTTTGCGGTCTCCGTGCTCGCGGGAATCATGTTCACCTATACGGTTCCCAACAAAGACAACGAAATTATCCTTTTGGTCGATGTCTCCAATTCGGAAGAAAGCGCAAAGGAAAATCGGAACGAGTTTATCAAAACTGTTTTGGACGACAGCCGATATGACGGATATACGGTCGGTGTCGTAACTTTCGGTTTCGACCAGCGATACGCCGTACAATTGACCGATGATATCGACGGAATCTACGATAATTATATCTCTGCTCCTTCTCCCGACGTCAGTGCGACCAATGTCGCTGCCGCCTTGACCTATACGAAAGGGCTGTTTCAACATCCTGAATCGGGAAAAATAGTTCTGATCACCGACGGCAAGGAGACGGACGAAAAAGCCGAGGACGTCATTTCTTCCGTTCTCGCACAGGGGATTAAAGTCGATACCGCGTATATTTCTTCCGAAGCCCAAGGAGATATTGTGCAAGTGAGTGGCATGGAGCTGCCCGATTATCACGTAAACATCAATGAGGAGTGTTCCATAGAGGTAACGATTCAGAGCAAGCAGTCTCAGACAAAAGCGACAATTCAGTTGTCCGATAACGGTGAAATCAATTCCGAAAAGGACACGCAGACGGTGGATCTCGTCAAAGGAACGCAAACGATATCATTCAAGCATACCTTCTTGACGGACGGGCTGCACAGATTAAATTTAAAAATCAGTGTCGACGAAAAAGAGGAATTTCAGGAAAATAATGAATATTATTCCTATTTCAACCTCGAAATCTTCAATGAGATTTTGATTTTAGAAAGGGTGGACGGAGAGTCGGCCGCTCTTCAAAAAATACTTACAGAAAATAAGGCCTATGACGTGGAAGTTAAGAAAATCAGTTCCGCAAAGGCGGAGGAACTGACGCTCGACGCTCTCCGCGGATACGATCAAATCATTTTGAACAATATCGCCAATGCCGATATGCCCGAAGGGTTCGACGAGGCTCTGTATTCTTATGTCTACGATTACGGCGGAGGTTTGTTCACCGTAGGCGGAAACAAACTTGATTCCGCCGGGGAGCCGGTGGCAAACGCCTATAACCGTGAGGATATGTACGGAACCTTGTACCAGCAGATGCTTCCCGTACAGGCGATCAATTATACCCCGCCTGTAGGAGTGATTGTCATCATCGACCATTCCGGTTCCATGGCGGGAGATCCGCTCGAATATGCAAAGGCAGGGGCTTCTACCTGTGTCGCGGGGCTTTCCGAAAGAGATTATTTCGGCGTCATGACTTTGGATAAGGATTACAATACCGTTTTGCCTTTGACGCGCCGCACGGAAGAATCTAAAATTCTCGCGGCGATCGACGGTATCGAAAATGCAGAGGGCGGAACCTTTTTTAACGACGCCATAGTAAGCGCGGGGCAGCAGCTCAGTGCATTGACCGTGGTGGATAAGAAGCATATCATTATCGTGACGGATGGTGCCGTTCAAGAATCGGAAAAGGCCGTCTACGAGGAGACGATCGATAAGCTCTATAAAAATAACGGCATTACCCTGTCGATTGTAGGAGTCAATATAACTCAGAGCTCTTCTTTTGCAAAGCTGATGCAGTCGGCGGCGGATATTGGACACGGAAGATTCCTTCCCACGACGAATCCCGAAGAGATTACCCGTTTGATGAGGGAAGATTTGGCTGCGCCCGAAATTACAGAAGTAATTCCCGAAAAGTTTAATCCGACAATTGCCAAGCCGTCTTCCCCCGTCGTAAAGGGGATCGAAGTCGGAGAAGGCGTCGAAGGTCTGAACAAAATGACCGTAACCCTCGACGGATTCTACGGAACAAGAGCGAGGAGCGACGCGGAATTGATTCTGGTCGGAGATTACAACGTTCCCGTCTACGCACAATGGAAGTTCGGAAAGGGCATGGTCGGCAGCTTTATGTGCGACCTGAACGGTACATGGTCTTCCGATTTTATGGACGACAAAAACGGAAAACAGTTTATTTACAATGTCGTCAATAATCTGATGCCGACGCAGAGTATTCGGCCGAACGATTTTGAAGACGGAAAGATTACTTTGACCGAAGAGAATTATATCAACTATCTCAGTATCACGGAAAAGCCCGACGAGGGCGGCAGTATCAACGGACAGATCATTCGCCTTCTTCCCGACGGAAAGGAGGAAGTCGTCGCTTCTCTGACGGAAAACTCCGCGGAAAATTCTATCGGCTATGTCACGTCCTGCCTGAGTGCAAGCAATAATTACAGCAGATGCACGTTTGTCATCAAGCAGAGCGGAATTTATAAGATAGTCGTCAATAAATGCGATGCCGACGGAAATGTTGTCTCTACAACAGCGCTTTATAAACGGTTATCCTACTCGAAAGAGTACGATACGTTCTTAGAGGAAAGCTCGGCAGAGCTTGAAGCCGGGCTCGAACAGCTGGCGGAAAAGGGAGGCGGTTCCAAAATTGAAAATCTGGACGATCCCATCGAAATTTTCGATGACTTTGTGACCGACTTCCCCAAAGAGTTCGACCCTAAACCTGCTTTGATCATTGCGGCCATCGTTTTGTTCCTGTGCGATATTGCTGCCAGAAAGTTTAAGTTCAAATGGATTCACGAGCTTATTCGCGAACACAAAAATAAGAAATCGTCTAAATAAATTCGGAAAAGCCGTGCGGACTTTATTTCTGCACGGCGCGTTTCCCTTAAAAGGTTTTAGACGCTTATCCCCTTCAAGGAGAATATTATGAAAAAGCCCAAAATCGTCGTTGCATTGGTCTTAATGATATGCTTCCTGCTTTCGGTCTTTGCCGCCTGCGGTACAAGTACTCTTCCGGTTCCTACGGGTATCGACGTGGACAGCGTCGATTACACGATGACTTGGGAGGCCGTCCCTCAGGCGCGCCGTTATGCAGTGGATATCAAAGATGTCGACGACGGAGAATACAGCAAAAATACGACGTCAAGGGAAGAAAAGTTTTCACTCTCTGAACTCGGAGACGGAGATTACGAAATCAGAATAAAGGCGCTCGGAGACGGTAAGGTTTATCAGGATTCTGAATGGTCTGAGGTCTACTATTTTCACAAGGAAAAAGAGAGCGGCTGTATTTATACGCTAATTGACAACGATACAGCTTATCAACTCACAAAGGCCGGAACAGCTACCGGAGATCTCGTCATCGAGGACGTCTACCGCGGAAAGCCCGTGACAAAAATCGCAGACGCTGCTTTCAGAGGAATCACGGATATTACGAGCGTCGTCGTGGGAAAAAACGTGACCTCGATCGGAGCCAATGCTTTCTTTAACTGCGAATGGATTGCTTCCGTAACGTTGCCTGACTCACTGACTTATATCGGTTCCGCGGCATTCCAAAATTGCAGACGACTCACAAAAATCGATATTCCTTCGGGCGTATCCGTCATAGAAGAATCGACCTTCGCTTATTGTACGGGGCTCGAAGAGGTCAATTTGAACAACGTTCGGGAATTGGGAGAAAGAGCCTTCACGAATTGTTCCGCACTCAAAGAAATCGTTATTCCCGATTCGGTCGTAACCATCGGCCCGGAAGCCTTTTCCGTCGCCAGCGCCTTGGAGTCCGTCACCTTGGGCAAAGGCGTGGAGACGATCGGAAACAGCGCCTTTTATCAGTGTCTCGCTCTGAAAAGCATCATATTCGCAGGCGAAGGGAATTTGAAGAAAATAGATAATGCGGCATTTTCCCATACCGCGTTTTCCGAAATATCCCTTCCGGAAGGATTGACCGATATAGGCAACAATGCTTTCTTTAATTGCGAAGAGCTGGCGGAGGTGTCTATTCCCGACAGTGTGACGCATGTGGGCGCGTATGCCTTCGAGGAGACGAAAATTTACTCGTTACAGGCTTCGGAAACCTATATTTATGCCGATGATTGGCTCGTAGGCGTTAACGAAGGACAAAAATCGTCGATTGAAAATATTACCGAAGACTCTTTGAAGGACGGGGTGACGGGAATTGCGGATTGGGCTCTCTCCCGCATTGAAAATCTTCTGACGGTGGATATTCCTTCGACTGTCAAAGCGATCGGAAGTTATTCCTTTGCTCAGTCTCCGAAATTGTGGCGGGTAATTATTCCCGAAAATAGTGTTGAAATTATCGGTGACGGAGCCTTTTACGAGTGTGGGGTTTTGATGCAGGTTTCCTTGGGTGAGGGCTTGAAAAGGATCGGAAGCAAGGCCTTCTACCAATGTGTAACTTTGAAAAATAACGAGGTGGTTTCTCTGATTCCCGATTCCGTAACTTCAATTGGAAGTGATGCCTTTAAGGAGACGGGCTTGTGGGATTCACCGGACGATTCGGGAGTCGTATACGCCGGAAATTGGGTGGTAGGCTTTAACGGCAGCAATCTCGGATCCATTTCTTTGAAAAAAGAAACGGCCGGCATTGCCGATTACGCCTTTTATCGGTGCACGACTTTGGAGACAGTTTCCGGTCTCGCCAATGCGAAATATATCGGCCGCGGTGCGTTTTACGGCTGTACGGCTCTGGCTACCGTAACGCTCAACCGAAATTTGAAAACGATAGAAGACTATACGTTCTACAAATGTTCTTCTCTGTTCAGTATCGGCTTGCCTGCGACCTTGAAAACAATCGGACGCTCTGCTTTTTATGCTTGCAGCAACTTAAATGAACTCGATCTGTCGGGCTCTATGGTCGAAAGTATCGGCGAATATGCCTTCTTTAATAATCTTAACTTAAAAAAGGCGGATTTGGGCGAAAGTTTGACGGAGATCGGGAAGTGTGCGTTCTATGGAAATTCCTCTTTGACAGAATTGACAATCCCCGATTCGGTGACGACGATCGGCTATCGCGCTTACAGCATGTGCAGCGCTTTGAAGCAGGTTCGGATCGGCGCAAATGTCGCGGAGATAGGTGAATATGCGTTCAGCTCCTGCACGGCTTTGGAAAATATCGTCATTCCCGGTTCCGTTAAATCCATAGGAGATTACGCATTCCTGAATTGTGCGGCCGTTACAGAGCTCACATTGGAAAACGGCGTGGAAAATATCGGAAATTATTCCTTCTGCGGGTTGGAAAAACTCTCTAATCTGGTAATTCCTCAAAGCGTAAAGAATATTGGGAACGCGGCGTTCCGCGGCTGTTATAATCTCGCGTCGGTCGTGATTCCCGAAAGCGTGAATCAGATCGGAGTCCATGCCTTCTATGCCTGTTACAAAATGACTGTGTTTACGGACGCAGACGGGCTTCCCGAAGGTTGGAACAAACGCTGGAATTCCTCCTTCTGCTCCGTCGTTTGGGGCTGTGAACTGTCGGAGGATCAAGCCTATGTGGTTTCCGTGACTATGGACGCCGAAGCGCTCGAAAATGCCGAGGCGCTCGGCGGCATCGGGGGCCCTGCCCGCAGCGGATACACGTTCTCCGGTTGGGCAATCTCAGAGGGTGGACCGGTCGTCTATAAGGCCGAAGAGCTTGCGTTCGTTCCCACGGGAACCGTCTTATATGCCGTATGGACTGCAAACTGAGAATGGCCCTCGGATAAAATGGCAGAGCTGCCATAAAATCACACGGTTGAGGAGCAATATACTTTTTGTCCGATAAAATACATATTTATATGTGCAATTCGGTATTGTGATTTGTTTGACACTTGGAATAGAAAAGTGCTATAATGATATAAGTATTTATATATAGTCACAGTGTTGCCTTTATTCAAAGGAGTAAGGAAGAAATGAGAAACATCAAAAAAGGCCTGTTAACGCTTCTGATGCTTTTGGTGGGTGTAACCTGCCTTTTTGCCGTTGCTTGCAAAAAGGAAAATAAGGTCGAATACATATTTGACACCAACGGCGGAAAAGAAATCGCGAATGTCTCCGTCGAAGTAGGAACGGAATACACGCTTCCCACGCCCGAAAGAGACGGATACGAGTTTGAGGGCTGGTACCTCACGGAAGATTTTACCGGAGAACCGGTAGTTACGGTCGTCGCCGAAGAGGGGCAGACGTATTATGCGAAATGGGCTCAGCTTTTCGCCATAACCCTGGAATTGGACGGCGGAACGTTGGCTGAGGGAAGTACGCTCTATCTGAAAGCGGGGGCAAACGTTTACGACTTTATGCAGAGTTATACCCCGACAAAAGAGGGACTTACTTTTGGGGCTTGGTTTTTAGGAGAGAAGGAGCTTCCCAAAAATACCAGAATGACGGAAGAGGGAATCACCCTTTCCGCAAAGTATAAAGTAGCTTATACGATCGAAATCTATAAACAAAATCTCGCTCTGAACGATTACGAAAAAGATGCGGAGAATATCGTCGGGTCCGATTATGTGGGTATCGAATATACCTGCGAACAGTCGTTTACGGGATTTAAGCAGACGAAGCACGAAGGAGAGATCACTTCAAGAGTATTGTCCGCAAATGCTTCGGAAAACATCTTTAAGCTGTATTTTGACCGCGAAAAATACAAAGTCAGTTTTAACACGAATTATCCGGGAGATTCCGAGGACGAAACATACTCTTTGGAAACCGTATACGGCAAAGCGGTAGAACTTCCCAAAGATTATACGTTTGGGGGATATCTCCTTACCGGCTGGTCGACGAGCGCGAGCGGAAGCACAGCGGATTATAAAGTAGACGCTATTTCCGATTCTCTCTACAATAAAGACGATTCGACGACGGCTTCGGACGATACGTTTATTCCCGAAAGAAATACGACCTTATACGGCGTATGGCAACAGGGCTATACCGATATGTTCGGCGGGAGCGATTATATTTATCTCCTCGACGAAACCTCACAGGATATCTATTTATCCCGCGGAAATGTATTTTTCAAAGGTACCTATCGCGACAATAAAACATTTATATTTCTCGATAAAAACGAGGAGATTATTCGGGAGGGAAAACTTTTCGACGGCGGCACGTATTGTTATTACGACGAAGCCCGTCCGGATACGGTAGCAACTTTCTTTAAGATGGGCGAAGGGCTGAATGAAAATATCAAGCTGTATTTCGACGCCTATAACGGAATCACTTATTCCGCTAAAAACGAGGAAGGGATAAACGAAAATTCCGAAGGCTCTTACGTTATCGACGAAAACGGATTTTATATCTCAACCTTTACATCCGGCCAATTGAGCGGCCAAACTTTGACGATTGCGCTCAATATCGCGACAACGTCGGCAGGAACGGAAACGACGGCCTTTTTAGTCCGTAACGATGAAGAATACGACATGGGCGTGCTCGTTCGTTTCGGGGTAAGCAACGGCGAAATCGTCTATTATCGGAATAATATTTATGCTATAATATTAGACGGTTTCGGTAATGCGGCTTATAATACCGGTTCTTCTACTACAGCTTATTATTACACGACGGACGAAGATGGGACGATCACGCTTTTCGATACAGAAACGCTTTCGGCGGTCTTGGCCCTCCGCATTGTGGAAATAGGGGACCAAAAGGGTTATATGCCTTATAGTGCCGGCCTCGATCGGACGTTCGTTGCCGATTCGGGCGCGACGCTGACGACGGACGGATTATATCGGGTGACCTATAAAGACGGAAATACGACGATTGAAGGGTTCTATACGGCGGAAAATTCTGCTTTCGGCGGCGTAATCGTAAGATTTTCGGACAAACAAGAAGAGTATACCTTTATGCTTTCGGCTACCACCGAAAACGTGGACGGCGAAGAAGTTACCAAATATTCGTTCGAAAAGAAACCGTCGGGATATGCCGAATATTTGTATAACCAAGGCGATAAGGTTTATAAAGCACCCCTGCTCGTCATCAACGAGGCGGAGAACGTCGAAGCGTCCCTTTACGGCGGCATTTTTGGATATAATTCCGTAACTTACGTAAAGGTTTCCGAGGGTACCGTCGAATATGACGAGGAGACCGGGCTCTATACGTATACAGTTTCTAAACATATCGATCCTGAAGAGGAAATTTCGAAGGATCCCGTCGATCTTGAAACAGTAGACGTGATCGTGTTCGGGCTCGATTCCCAGCTTACCTCGTATAACATCGCCTATTGGTATTCTTATTCTTCGGGATCGGGCGGTGCTCCTACCACCCTCTCCAAAGAATATAAATCCGAGGACGGGAAAGAGACTCTTACGTTGGTCGGAGGATTTGCGGTCTATCGTTCCGGTGAGAAGATGATTACGGGGCTCTATTCGACGAGTAACGGCGTGACGGTCGTCTCTACGGCGGAAGGGACCATGTATTTCGAGCTGAACGAAGAAAAAATGACGTTTATCAAGTTGGAGAGTGTCCCGTATAATGCTTACCTTCGGAACGTCGACGGAAGTATGGATAAAAACGTATATATCCATTTCGACGGAAAGGGCAACGCGGTTTATACTGTCGTCACTGAGGACGAGGAGGGCGTCGAGAGTAAGAAAGAAATTTCGGGAACGGTGGAAGATACGGATAGAACTACCGATTTCGGGTCTGTTATCTCCGTATTCAAATCGACGGAAAAAACTTTTGATTTCTTGCTCTTGTCTAATTCCTCTAACGTATTCTTTGCTCCGTATAATGAAGCGTATAGCGGGGAGTATTCCGGTGACGGAATTCTGACGCTGGACGGATTTGGGTTCAAGGCCTCCTGGCTCGACGGAGGTAAGACTTATGAAGGGACGTATTCCGCCTCCGAAAATCTTGTCTATATCGCTTTCGAAGATCAATATCGCTATTTCGATATAGACTCCGAAAATAAAACCTTTACAGTCCGCGGAAAGGAATATGCGAATTATATCCTTATCGACAATCAGCTCTCGTCGGGAATTTATATCGAACTCGACGGATACGGCAATCTGAAAGTATATACTTTGGAAAAAAATGAGAGCGGAGAGACTGCGCCGAAATATATCGACGAAAACGGCTCTTATGAAATCGACGGCGACGTTTATACGCTCCACTATAACGACGGAAGCAAAGATGTCGAGCTGACGGGAAAACTTGCGGTCATGGTCAGCGGCTCTACCGCGTACAATGTCTTTGTCGTCATTCGCGACGAAGCGGTTCAAACGTACGTCAATGCGGAAGATTGGTCGGTCCTCATTCTCGATAACTTGGGCAACGCGACAAAATACACCGAGAAGGGTAAAAAAGAGGTCGGTTCCTACACGTTGATTACGGACGAATTGCTCTACTATGTAAATTCCGAGGGGACGGACGCTTGCATTTATCATTACGATACGGAAGCGGGAAGCGCCACGCCTATCAAATTTACGCCCACCGCCTACTATACAAAAGACCTCGAATCCCTGGTATTCTCTCAATACGGATTCGCTATCTTTAACGGAGAAACGCGGTATTATTACAATATCGACGAAAATAACGAGGTCACTATTTATCGTCAGGCGAAAACCGGTGAAACGGCGAATGCTTACGGATTTAAGGAAGAAGATTTCGGCAAGTTTGCCGATACGACAACATACGGCGGAAAGACGTATTACAAAAACAACGGTTACGACCTTACCTTTACCCGCGGCGAGGAGGGTGAGAAGGTTAATAACTATCCTGTATTAGTGAACGAAGGAGAAGAATCCCACCTTTATGCGTTGGAAGATTTGATCTTCACTCCTTCCGGCGGGACGGAATTCAATGTAAACGGTACGGTAAAAATTAACGGGGTGGCATATAAATGTTACGTCGTCCGTACGGATACGGAAATGTATGTAAGAATAGATGTAGGCCTTGGCTATTATCGCTTTGATATATCCGTTGACTATACGGGCGCTGATGAAGACGGTCGGGGCGTGGGTACCTATATCGTAACGGGACTGAGCAGGGTTATTGAGGCTCCTTCCTATTCTTATCTTACCATGTACTATCAATTCCTCATTCAGGGATATTTGTTCGACAACGTTATCGGTGAGCTCTCCATTAATACCGTATACGACGAGGCAGGAGCCGAAACCGAGACCTATTTTGCGGGTACGTTCGGACAGCTTTCCGGAATTTACGACATAAACGGAAAACCTGTGACCGTCGAGCACGAAGTATTGAGCGAAGAGGAAGCTTCTCCGAGCCAAAGCGGATTATATACGATCGAATTTGAGCTTGATGACGGCTATACTTACCGTATTCGCTTCGAGCTTGAAAAGCACGAAATCTTTGGCGTTTATGCTTATCATCTGTATGCGTTCACTCGCGTTCAGCAGATGGAGTACGGCGATTACAGCTTCGAGGTGGAAAGAGTTGTCGCTACCGAGCTCAATTCTCTGACGGCAGGCTCTATCTTTACCGTTTCGGATTTGAAAAAGAACGGCGAGTCGGTAGAAAATGAGAACAGCGTTACCAGCGTCGTTCAGATTGATGGTGTGGTATACTATATCGTCAGAGAGAAAGATGATGCCGGAAAGATCACTTCGACCGTATATTATAAAATCGAGCTTGTTGCCGAGGACGCGGGAACAGTTCCCGACACTGAGACCGAAATTATCGGGGCTTATGAGTCGGCAACCGTGACGGAGGAACAAATTACGACAATTTCTTCCGCCGATGGGAAATCCTTTATCGACGTCACTTCGGAGGATAAAGTGTTCCTCGTTTCTGTCAACGGAAGTCTGTTCGGAGTAAAAGAGAATATTTCTCACGACGAGGCGACCGGAATTTATACCGTAGTGCTCTATTCTAATGAGACGCTTAAAATCGAAGTGAAAGACGGAGTTCTCGGAGAAATCACGGTGGTGGAAGATACGGAAGAAAATTCGTCTGCCGCATAAGTTAAAAGATTGGAAGGGATAAAATAATGACGAAATTCAAAAAAGCAGCTATAAAGACACTCTCTTTTGTAGGAGCCGTAAGTTTTATATCGGGCGTGTTTTCCAGCAGTTTTAAGGACGTTTTAGCTGATGACGTTTCAAATGCCGGTGAAAAGACTGCGTCCGTTTCCAAATTGACGGGCGACATAAAGACCAATCAGGAAGATTTTTACGACAAGAACGCCATTTTCAAATTGCCGGAGGACATTTCGCCCAGCGAGGAAGTGTCCATCATCGTGACGATGAGTACAGACTCGATTATGGATTCCTACCGTAAAAGCGGCAGCAGTCAAACATTGAGCGAATACACGTCTTCGGCCGAGGCGAGCAAAGTTTCTTCCAATGTCGCCGATGAACAGGCTGAGCTGGTCAAAATTCTGAATAAGTCGCGCGTAAATTATACGCTCGGCGAGACTTACGATACCATTTTAAGCGGCTTTGAAATTACCATTCAGGCCAAAGATTTTGAAAAGGTCGGCAAACTTTTGGATTCCAAGGCGAATCTGATCGTAGGGGAGACCTATGCTCCTGCGGAAACAGAAGTCGTGACCAATGAAGTCGACGTCTACGAAACGGGTATTTTTGACAGCTCTGAATCGGAATATCAGGGCGACGGTGTCGTTGTCGCTATTTTGGATACGGGGCTCGATTATACGCATTCTGCTTTCAGCGTAGATAATTTTACCACTACGAACGAAGCGTTTACTTTGGACAATGTCTCTGAAAAGGTAAACGATACGCTCGCGGCGGATTTTACACCCGGACTTACGGGCGAAGACGTTTACGTCAATAAGAAGGTCCCTTACGCCTACGACTATGCGGATAAGGACCCCGATGTGCTTCCTATCGATTCTGAACACGGCACGCACGTCGCCGGTATTATCGCCGGAAAGGACGACCGTATTACCGGCGTTGCGCCCAATGCGCAGCTCGCCATTATGAAAGTATTTTCCGATACACAGACCGGCGCAAAGACCTCTTGGATTTTAGCGGCTTTGGAGGACTGCGTCAATCTCGGAGTAGACGTCATCAATATGTCCCTCGGTACGGCCGCAGGCTTTACCAGAGAAGTAGATGAAGAGAAGGTAAGTGAAATTTACGACAGTATCCGCGAAGCGGGGATCTCTTTGATTGTGGCGGCCGGAAACGATTATAATGCGACGTTCGGTTCCGAAAAGAACGGAAGCAATGCTTTGACCAGTAACCCCGATTCCGGTGTCGTAGGATCTCCTTCGACCTATGAGGGCGCTTTGTCCGTCGCTTCCGTCGACGGCGTAAAGACACCGTATCTCCTCTATAACGACGAAATCATTTATTTCCATGAGGCCTCTACTTCGTCCGCAAAGACGAAGGACTTTGTCGACGACATCTTAAAGACTGTCGGAGACGGTGTAACGAGCCATGACTTTGAATATGTCACCATTCCCGGCGTCGGACGGCCCTCGGATTATATAGAATCCAAGGAATTTTATAAAGGAAAGATCGTCCTTGTAAAGCGCGGCACCACGAACTTTGAAGATAAAGTCCGCGTGGCTCTGCAACAGATCGGCGCAGCCGGTATCATCATTTATAACAATGTTTCGGGTACGATTTCCATGTCCGTCGGCTCCAATACGGGTGCGGTGTGTTCCATTTCCCAAGAAGAGGGCGAAATGTTGGCCGCTGCCGGTTCGGGAGTCCTTCGGGTTAGCAAGGAACAGGTCGCGGGACCGTTTATGTCCGATTTCTCCTCTTGGGGACCTACCTCCGATTTGAGGATTAAACCGGAAATTACGGCACACGGCGGCGAAATCCTTTCTGCCGTTCCCGGACAGGACTACGACAGATTGTCCGGTACCTCCATGGCCGCTCCCAATCAGGCGGGCGCTACTGCTCTCATTCGCCAATACGTGAAATACAGCGGCACATTCGGAGAGCTTTCCAATACCGAAATTACGGCGCGCGTGAATCAGCTCATGATGTCCACAGCCGATATTGTCTATAATAAAAACGGGCTTCCCTATGCGGTCAGAAAGCAGGGGGCAGGACTCGTCAATATCAATAAAGCCGCAACGTCTGCAGCCTATCTTACGACATATGATAAGAACGGCGAGACCATGGATAAGACCAAGTTCGAGCTCGGCGACGACAAAGAACGCACCGGCGTCTATGAAATGACGTTCGATATTCATAATATCAGTCAGTCGTCCGTTTCCTATAACGTCGACGCGATCGTCATGAGCGAAGGCGTGAGCGAAATTTATACCAGCCACAGCGATCGTACCGTGACGCAGGACGGATATTTGCTTTCCGGAGCAAAGACGACCGTTACGGCCGTTCAAAACGGGCAGCAGAGCGGCAATTCCGTGACCGTGGCGGCGGGAAGTTCCGCTACCGTTACGGTAAAAATCGTCCTCTCCGAAGAGGATAAGAAATATATCGCCGATTCGTTTGAATATGGCATGTATGTAGAAGGGTTTATCACTCTCGAAGCGACGAGCGGAACGGACGTAGACTTGAATATTCCCATGCTCGCGTTCTTCGGAGATTGGGAAGAAGCGCCCGTATTCGACGAAGAATATTACGACACCAACGTTGATGAAATCGACTCCGGAAAAGATCCGGAAGATAAGCTGATGGCGGACGCCTATGCGACGCGGGTTATCGGCGGACTTTACAGCGATTATATCGCCACGCTCGGTTCCTATTATTTCGTGCAGGATCCTTCCGCCACGCAGATAGCGGCGAATAAAGAGCATATCGCCATTTCCAATCAGACGGGCGAATCCGGCTCCATCAACAATATTTACGGTATTTGGGCGGGCTTGCTCCGAAACGCGAAAGAAGTGAATATTTCCATCGTAGAGGATTCCACGGGCAGAGAAATATTCAATAAGACGAGCTATAACCAGCGCAAGTCGTGGAGTTCGGGCAATACGATTTATCAGTCGTCCATAGACGTCGATTTCAGTGCTTTGGAGCACAACTTAAAAAATAATACAAAGTATAACGTCAAAGTGACGACATACATAGATTACGGCGATAAAGAATCTCAGGATCAGGCGAATGTCCGCAATACCTTTGAATTCCCGCTGTATATCGATTTCGAAGCTCCCGTTGTAACCGACGTGGTCTATCGCACGGAATACGACAGGACGACAAAGAAAACAAAGCTCTTTGCTGATTTGAACATCTACGACAATCACTACGCCATGAGCGTACAGATCGGACAGGTTACTCCTGCGGATCCGAGTTCGGGATATACGCTCTCCATGAGCTCTTTCGGTAAGTATATGACGCCCGTCTATTCGTCTTTCAATTCGACTTCGACGGTGACGATCGAACTGACCGATTATATCGAACAGATCAGAAATTCCGTCGGATACGACAAGAACGGAAATTTAGTAAATAATAATTCCTTTGTTGCTACCTGTTACGATTACGCGATGAATTTCGCGACGTATGAAATTACGCTTCCTGACGAATTCCTTTCCATGGCTTTTGCAGAGGATGAAATCAGGCTGAGTCCAAATGAAACGAAGCTCATCGACAGCGAAGTTTTGAAATTCTATCCCGAAACCAGCTGGCTGCAAGTTCTCGATTTTGAAAGCTCCGATCCCGATATCGCGGACGTCGTCAATCAGACGATTATCGCGAAAAAGAGCGGTACCGCTACGATTACCGCCATCGGATACGACGAGGACGGCAATAAAGTGACCGCGGATGTGAATGTAAAGGTTCTCGCAGAGGGCGAGGAAGGATATAACGGCGGATATTCCGTTCCCGAAGTCAGTAAATTTACGCTCACCGGATATAAGACGAATAAGGCTTATTATTCGACGTCCTCCGACGAGAGAGAAATCGGTCTGACGGGCGGAAACTATGATTTTGACGGAGATTACAGCCTTTCGATGTTCCCTTCGGAGAGCGTGACTCTCGAATACAGTCTGGATTCCTATTTTCCCGAAAGAACGGAGGTCATCTATAAATCGGGGAACGACAGAACAGCGACGGTTTCCGAGGACGGGACGATCGTCGCACAGGCGGAAGGAACTACGATTATTTCCGTAAATGTGCTCTTTGACGGAAAACCGACCTTCTATTCCGGCAACGTGACCATTACGGTAAAAGATCCGTTTACTACAAACAGTATTTATCTGATGTCCTACAAGGGGCTCGGCGGGGAAGTGACAATTCCCGACGACCGCGGGGTTACGACGATTTATGCCTATGCATTCTCCGGATACGAATATGTGGATAAAGACTTATCTGCCGGAGACGTCATCAACGACGAAGATCCCTATTATCTCAAACAGCAGTATATCGGAGACGACACGATTACAAAAATCGTCATTCCCGAAGGCGTCGAAGAAATTCAGCAGTATGCGTTTGCAAATCTGACGGCGCTCGAAGAGGTAGTTCTCCCTACATCCTTGAAGAAAATCGGCGTGGGAGCATTCTTCGGCTGCAATAAGCTGAAAAAGATCAATCTCGAAAACGCGAAGTTTATCAATGAAAAGGCTTTTTCCGGCTGTGCGCTCGAAGAAATCGATCTGAGCTCTGTCGTCGCAATCGGAAACTATACCTTCGAAAGCTGTAAGCTCAACTATGTCGAGTTGCCTGCCTCCTCTCAGTCTCTCGGCGTCGGCGCATTCTATAAGAACGATTATCTGACCAGCGTCGAATTCCGGGCACCTAAAATCAAGATCGGCTCCTATGCGTTCGCCGAATGTGCACAGCTCGGTTCCGTCGATATCAATGCGGCCGTCATTTCATCCTATGCCTTCCAAGGCTGTACGAGTCTTGACGATGTTACGCTCGGAAAAGACGTGGCCGTTATCGGCGAATATGCCTTTGCCGGAACAGCAGTTTCTGCCTTCGAGCTCGCTGCGGGAAATACCGCTTTGACGGCGGGAGAGAACGGGGCGCTGCTCTATAAGAATACGGAAGAGGGCAAAGAGCTCGTTCTTGCGGCGCCCGAATATGCGTGGCCGAATAACACGGTTACTACGGATGCGACGTCTATCGCTACCGGCGCATTTGCGGGAAACACAAAAATTTACTATGTCAATGCCGATAATGTGACGAAAGTCGGTTCGTATGCTTTTGCGGATTGCTCCAATCTGAGACAGGTTTCCATGAAAAATGTCGAAACGATCGGAGATTATGCCTTTGCCGCTACGGCTATTACGGCTACCCCTGACCTTTCCAATGTCTCTTCCGTCGGCGACTATGCCTTTGTCTCAACAAAGATTACTTCCGTCACGGTCGCTGACAATACGGAAATCGGCAATTATGCTTTTGCTCTCTGCGGAGCATTGGAAAGCGTAACGATCGGTAATAACGTTACTGTCGGAGAATATGCGTTCTATTGCCCTGTTTATATTCTCAATGTAGAAGCGACGAGCAGCAATAAGTACTATACGCCTTATACTTATGAAGTGAAAAATGAAAAAGGAGAAGTCGTTCAGACCTTTGACTATTATCGTTATAACTTCAATGCAGGCGTGACTTCAAAACTTACGAAAGTGACGATCGGCGACGGGGTAACGCTCGGGAATCATGCGTTTGACGGAAATGCAAAGCTTACCTCTCTTACGTTCGGAAGCGACGCAAAAATAGGCGACTTTGCGTTCTTTAACGCGGCAGCGCTTAAAAACGTCGATTTGTCCAGAGCAAAGAGCATCGGCGCTAATGCATTCTCGGGCTCGGTAGAACCGGATATAGAAATAATACAAATGAGTACCGGGAATGTTGCGCGGCCCGCCTATAAGTGGGAGTATAAGGAGGGGGGGCTCGTTGCATCCGACTACTTTACCACCCAATTTGCACCTGCGTTTACGAAAGCGGATTTGACGAATGCTACCTCGGTCGGAGAATATGCGTTTGCGAATAACGAAGCGTTGAGGACGGTCGTCATCGGGTCGGGACTGACGGAAATCGCAGATTATGTATTTGCGAATTGTATAGCTCTTTCCTCCGCCGAACTGCCCGAGCAAATCGGCAAGGTCGGGAATTATGCGTTCTTTAAGACGGCTCTTACCGAAGTCGAGCTCGGAAGCGTTTCCTCGATAGGAGAATATGCTTTTGCGCAGACCGATTTGACGAAGGCGGTGCTGAAAGCGGGCGTTACCATCGGAGACGGGGCATTTGCTTACTGTTACGATTTGGCGACTGTGGAAAATCTTTCCGCGGTCAATACGATCGGCGCTTCTGCCTTTGCGGGAACGGCTTTGACCGAAGCCATTCTGACCGATGTGACTTATATAGGAGACTTTGCGTTCGGCGATTCCAAAATTACGAAAGTGGAATTGGGCGAAAAGCTGGTCAGCTTGGGCGAAAATCCTTTCTACGGCTGTAACATCGAATCTTTCGGAAAATATACGGAGGCCGAATTTAACGGCGAGTCTATCGGAAAACAGTTTGTCGAAACCTATGACGTCAGTTCGACCGTCAAAGTGATCGACGGCGTACTGTATCAGAGCGTTCCGAACGGATTGGAGCTCGTTTCCTATCCCATGGCCAAAACAGGCGCTTCCTTTGTCGTCGAAGAAGGAACCGTGAGAATCTCCGCAAGGGCGTTCTTCGGGAGTGCTTTGCAGAATGTGACTCTTCCTTCTACCTTGAAGGCGTTGGGCGATAAGGCGTTCTATGCCAATGAAAATCTTGCCGTCGTAGTGTTCAAGAGCTATAACGCTCCCATTTTGGAGGAAGAATACGACGAGTCCTATGCCGCCGATACTTCAAACGTGCCCTTTGTAGGATTTACCGGATTAGAAGGATTGGGGATTACTGAATTCTATATATGGAATATTACCGGTTATCCCAGCAACTTCTATTTCGGCGCGAACTTCGTGGATTATATCGGGCATATTTCCGATAATATCGTCATGGTTAAGCCCGCAAACGGACAGAACTACGATTCGTTCATTTTGTCGCAGTACTTCGGTACTTCCGTAGACGGCAGCAACGCCGCGACGGAGGAAACGCTCAAAGTCATCGATATGATCAACGCGCTTCCTGCGGATATTACGCTGGACAACAAAGAGGCGGTCAACGCAGCTCGCGCGGCGTACGATTCTCTCATTCCTGCGCAACAAGCGTTGGTTGGAAATTTTGAAACGCTCAAAAAAGCGGAATCTACGATTGCTTATTTGGAAGCGAATCAGGAAAAGCCTACGCCTAAACCCGAAGACGAAAAACAGCCTTCTGCCTTTGTAAAATTCATGAAAAATAACTGGATAGGGCTCACGATCGCGGCGGTTGCTGTCGTAGCGTTGGCGGTTTATATTACGATTAATGAAGTAAATAAGAAAAAAGCAACAAAGCGCGGGACGGAAGATTCGACGAACGAAGAATCTGTCAACGAAGAAGAGAACAAAAAAGAGGACTAAGAAGAAGCGTTTCGCTGAATATTCGGGTAAGCTATGAAAAAGAAAACCAAGATAATTTTAGGCCTTGTCGGGGCATGCGCTCTTTGTTTGGGACTTTCTGCTTGTAGGGAAGAAACGGAACTCGACAAGTATGAAAAACAGGGATACACGATTTCCGTGACATATGACGCCAACGGAGGTGCGTTTTTCGACCGTGAGGGAGTTACTCTCGTGGATATGTTTCGCCCTTCCGACTATGAGCCGGACGAAGACGGAAAAATTCATATCAAGCTGTTGGAGCCGACTGATACCGGTCGGCCCGGCAGCGGAGGATCTTCTATTTCTTGTACAAAGACCAGCCATTTTTTTGCCGGATGGTATCAGGAGCGGGAATTAGTAAAAAATGAAAATGGCAATGCCGTAGACAAAGACGGAAAGGAATTGGAAGAAAGAAACGGTTCGTATTATTATCCCGATACTGAAAAGAAAGGCGATCCCACATATATTTATTCTGGTTATTGGGATTTTGAAACGGATACCTTGGATTATTCGGAAGAGGACGGGAAAGTTTCTCTGACTTTATATGCGGGGTGGGTTCCGTATTACGAATTCAACTATTATTATCAGAAAGATGGCGAATGGACTTTATACGGAACGACGAGTTTTGACTATAAAGCCGTAAATGCTCCCGATTCAAAGACGTCGGAGGAAGATACCATTTGGATTCCCGAATGGAACGACGGGGCTATGTCTTACAAACATTCCTATTCTTCGGGAAATAGTTATTCTTTCCCGAAAGTGGAAGATACGACTTTCAATTCTGCATATATTGATGAAGCCTGTACGCAGGAAATCGCGGAATCTTTCGAACATCAGGGAACTTTGGATATAGAGCACGGAGTCGCGGTAAATCGCGTACAAAATATCTATGTCAAGCTGGACGAAGGCGAAAGATACAAAATCGAAAAAGCGGAACAATTGGTTGCTAATCCTAATTTCAAAGGTTATTACGAGATTTTGAATGATTTGGATTTTACCGGTTTGAAGTGGCCCGAGGCTTTTACAAAAAATTCATTCACGGGAAAGATTTATACATCGGATGGCAAACAGCGGACATTAAAAAATATTTCGGCTTCCGTCAGCATTTCGGATAAATCTTTCGGCGGTTTGTTCGGGGAGATTTCAGAAAATGCAGAAATCAAGAATATTTCCTTTGAAAACGCAGTTGTCGACTTCTCTTCGGTGACTTCCCGGCAATCGGGAGCAACGTTCGGCTTTTTTGCGGGAAATATTGACGAACAGGCAAAGATTGAAAATGTATCCGTGGCGGGAACTCTCAAGCTCGGTAAAATTTCATTGGGAAGCGACTATAAATTTAATCTTCTCGCAAACGGGAACTGTTCGGGAATTGTTCAAGATGAAATTCACTTGCAAGTGTACGGACAGGATATGTTTAACGGAACATATCGTTATACTTTCGACCCAGAAAGTATCGTCAGAGATAAGGACGGCAATATCACGATGACTTTCGGAACGATTTATAAAGAAACTGAAAGTTACGATATACAATAAAAAGGAGGCAAAATATGAACAAGAAAAAAACATCCCGTATTTTGGGCGGAGTGGTCTGCGGCGTATTGTGTCTTTCCCTGCTCCCTTGGATGGGAAGCTGTAAGAAAGGCAAAAAGGACAGTATCGTCATTATGACCGAAGAACTCAGTGGTTTGTTCAATCCTTTCTACGCTACGGCGGGAACGGATATGGAGGTCGTCGGCATGACACAGATCAGCATGCTTTCGACGGATTCGAACGGAAATCCGACGGCAGGCGATGACGAAGCGACTGTAGTAAAATCGTTCAAGACCGAACAGAAACAGAATGAGACTGTATATACGTTCGTCATTAAAAATGATTTGAAATTCTCTGACGGCAAACCTCTGACCATGAACGACGTTATTTTCAACATGTACGAATATCTCGACCCTGTCTATACGGGTTCCTCTACCATGTATTCCATAGACATTAAGGGACTTGCTCAATACAGATTACAGCAAAATCTTTCGAGTGGCAGCGATGAGGCGGAATCCCAGCTGTCTCAACGTGCGACCGCAAATGCTCAAATGAGAATCGATGAGCTTGCAAGCGTATTTACGACGGTCGGAAAAATTTCTGGCAATAATGATTCCTACGAAGCCGATGAGGCAAAAATGAAAGAGGCTATTCAGTCTTGGAGCGTTTCCGACGGTTATAAAGATGCCGTCGCCTCTGAAAAAGACCAAGCAAGTTTTGATTTCAACAAACAGCTTCTCGAAGACTATGAATTTACGCTGAAAACTTTCAAAGAGGAATTGGAATCAGATTATAAAGCGGCAAAAGAATCTTATGATTTGACGACCGCGCCTTATGAGGAATGGAAAGACAAACTTTCCAACGACGTATTCAAATTCTTCCTCTATGAAAATTATATAACGCCGGAATATCGTAAGGTCGAAGGAAGAGAGGATAAGACCAAGATTGAAAAATTCAACGGAGAAGAATATGTAGAGAATTATCCGACCGAGGACGCTGCTATCAACAGAGTTTACGGAGATAAAGTGACTTATAATCTTCATGAAATTTTGACTCAATGGGGAACGGCGGGAACGTTGCTTACCGAGTATACCGCGGCGGCAAAAGATATTATTCTGCATGATCGTGTAGGAGATGACGGTTCTCTTATTTTCCCGAACATCGAGGGGATCGTATCTTTGGGACACACCACCACGACGGAAAGTGTAGAAGTGGACGGCGTGACGTATAAAGTCGCTCACGACCACGATGAAAACGGGGTTCCCCGCAACGCTGACGAATACGATGTGTTGCAGGTTACCGTCAACGGGACAGACCCCAAAGCTATTTATAATTTCGGCTTTACCGTCGCTCCCGCGCACTATTATACCGCGGACAGCGAATATCCCAACGGACGTCCTATCGATATTGCCAACAATCAATTCGGAGTGGAGTTTGCAAGTTCCAATTTCCAAAGTAAAGTCATTCAGTCGCAGGAACACGTAGAAGTTCCCGTCGGTGCGGGCGCTTATGCGGCAACGAATAAAAATAACGACAGTAATCCTTCCGGCAGCGATTTTTGGAACAGCAACATCGTCTATTTCAAGGCGAATGACAATTTCATGTTCGATGTCAAAGCGAAAAAACTTCGTATGCAGGTGGTCAGCTCTACCAACGCTTTGGATAAACTGAAGAGCGGAGAAGTGGATTACGTCGAACCTCAGTTTACGGAAGAAAATATAAGTACTTTGAAAGATATGGAAAAGGACGGCTACAAACAGTTGTCCGGATGGCAGCTCGGTTACGGCTATATCGGTATCAATGCAGGTAAAGTTCCGAACGTCAACATTCGTCGCGCGATTATGGCTGCTATGGAGCCGAGATTAGCGGTGGAATATTATGAACTCGGTACCGCTACGACGCTTGAATGGCCGATGTCCAAAGTAAGCTGGGCATATCCTTGGCAGGGAGAACCGTTTGAATCCGCTTCCAAGAATAATAATCACGATTATACGCAGTGGAGCAATAAAGATGCCGCAAAAGAGAAAATAAAGGATTATATGCGGGAGGCAGGTGTTTCCGAAGGCTCTTCCGACTTAAAGATTAAATTTACGATTGCAGGCGCTTCCATTACAGAACATCCCGCTTACGGCGTGTTCAAACAGGCCGCCGAAATTCTTAACGAATGCGGTTGGGACGTCGAAGTAAAAGCCGATTCTCAGGCACTTACGAAACTCTCCACCGGTTCCCTTGAAGTTTGGGCCGCCGCATGGGGGTCCACAATCGATCCCGATATGTATCAGGTCTATCATAAGAATTCTACAGCAACCTCTGTGTATGCTTGGGGATATCGTGAAATCAAGGCGGATCCGTCGACGTATAGCTATGAATCCGGTATTATCAATTCGCTCAGCGACTTGATCGACGACGGCCGTGAAACGATGGATCAGGCAACGAGAAAAGGTATTTACGAACAGGCCATGGGTTATGTGTTGGATTTGGCTGTGGAAATGCCTCTGTATCAGCGTAAGAATCTGTATGCGTATAATTCAAAGACGCTCGGAGGACTTACGGTAGTTTATGAAGAGGGAAATGAAGATGCTGGAATCAATCCGTATACTTCCCCTCTGGAAAGAGTTTGGGAACTTGAACTTCTCAGCTAAAAAGATTTGACCGGTTGGAGTTAAAATGCTGAAATACATACTCAAAAGAATCGGAATCATGATTCTTATATTGCTCGGCGTTTCTTTCCTGCTGTACGCCTTGCTCCGTTGTATGCCTACCGACTTTGTTGAGCAGAAGATATTAGCGCTCAACACGTCGGGGGCGACGGTCAGCGAAGAATTTATTCAGCAGATGTACAAGACGTACGGTTTGGACGGAAATATCGTCAGCGGTTATTTTAATTGGATTATCAACGTTTGCCATTTGGACTTCGGCAACAGCTTTATCAGTCAGCGTTCCGTTTTGTCGGAAATATTTAATCCCGATAGATTGGGAACTTCCTTTTTCGTCGCTTCGGTCGCTACTGTCTTTGAATTTTTGATTGCCATTCCTCTCGGCATTACGGCGGCGACGCATCAGTATTCCATACGCGACTACGTAGTGACCGTATTGGTATTGATCGGCATTTCACTCCCGTCCTTTTTCTTCGCACAGATGTTGAAAGACATTTTCGCCAATAAGTTGGGCTGGTTTCCTGTTTCAGGTATGAAAGATGCTTCTATTACTTATGGAAACGCAGGGGAAGCGCTTGCCGATTATTTATGGCACATGTTCCTGCCTATATCTACGGTTGTCATTTTAAGCATCGGTTCACGTATGAGAATGACGCGGACAAATATGTTGGAAGTGCTTAATTCCGATTATATCCGTACGGCGCGAGCAAAGGGATTACCGGAAGCGAAAGTCATCTATAAACATGCTTTTCGCAATACGATGATCCCTCTCGTTACTAGTCTCGCGGGATTGATTCCCGCGTTGTTCTCGGGGTCTATGATTACCGAGTCGGTTTTCGACTTGACCGGTATCGGCAGTTACGCGCTGAATGCCATGACGCAGGGAGATATTCCTGTCATCATGACATATAATATGTTCTTGGCATTTCTGTCCGTAGTAGGCGTATTATTGGCTGATTTGATGTATGCGGTCGTCGATCCGCGCGTCAAGCTCGTTTCGTAAGGAGGATAATGATGGAAGAGAATAAAGATTTACAGACGCCTCCCGAAGAAGCCGAGCAGTTAGAAGAACTTGCCGCAGAGACGCCTCTCGATAAAAATATCAAATTGATGTCGCCTACACGAATGGTGCTTCGGCGGTTTTTCCGCTCGAAATTATCCATTGTAGGATTATGCATGTTGATTTTTCTGTTCCTGTTCTGTTGGCTGGGCCCGGTCGTTTATCATCCGTGGGGTGAAACGGAAACAGACCGTACAGGTGCGACCGATTATACGGTAAGCGAAGTGGAAGGAACCGGCGAATACGGCGATTTTGTACAGGTTATCGTCATCGATAAAGGAATTAATGCCTTGGCTCCTCCTTCCGCTTCACACCTTTTGGGAACGGACGAACAGGGCATGGACATCTTTGTTCGTCTTATGTATGGCGGCAGACTTTCTTTGATGATCAGTTTCTTGGCGGTTTTCCTGATTTCCTTTTTAGGGATCGTCATGGGCGGTATTGCGGGATATTACGGCGGGGCGATAGACAATATCATCATGCGTATCTGCGATATTTTGATGTGCCTGCCTACGCTGCCCCTTATGTTGATTATCGGTACGGTTTTGGACGCAAACGGGGTGGATTCAAAATATTACATATATCTTTTGATGGGAATTTTATCCCTATTCTCATGGCCGGGAATGGCTCGACTTGTCCGCGGACAAATTCTCTTCCTCAGAGAACAGGAATATATGGTCGCGGCGGAAGCGATGGGGTATTCTACGCCGAGAAAGATATTCAAGCATTTGGTCCCTAATATTCTGCCTCAGATTCTTGTGTCTATGACATTGTCTTTGGGAAGTATGATTCTGTACGAATCTACTTTGTCCTATTTGAATTTAGGCGTAAGAATTCCCTATGCTTCATGGGGTACTATGATAGAGATTATTTCCAAGAGAAGCGATATTCTCAAAAATAATTTCAATGTTTGGGGACCTCCGGGAATTTGTATCGTCATCGCCGTGCTCGGTTTCAACTTTATCGGCGACGGCCTGCGCGACGCGCTCGACCCCAAACAGAGGAGATAACGATGGGCGTATTGAAGCTATTCAAAAAAGAAAATAACGGAGAAAGTAAGAAGGTTTCTTCCGCGCATTATCTCACCGGTAAAGAGGTAAGGGAAATTGCCAAGGCCAATATGAAGGAAATGCGCCGCTTGGAAAAGGCAAAAACCAGAAAAGTTCCCGAATCGGAATATCTAGCCGAAATGAAGGACCCCAATAATATTTTGGAAGTGGAAAACCTTCATTCTTACTTCTTTACCGATCAAGGGGTCGTGAAGGCCGTTAACGGCGTCTACTTCAATATCCCTTTGAATTCCACGGTAGGTGTCGTCGGAGAATCCGGATGTGGTAAATCCGTCACTTCCATGTCGATTATGCGGCTCTTACAGGGCCCCACGGGACAAATCGTGGAAGGTTCCATTCGTTTTAAGGCCATTGATTTCAAGCGCGACGACAGAGGAAATTTTATTCCCGTTTATGAAAAGGACGAAGCCGGAAACGTCATTATGGAGCCTGTGTTGGATAAAAAGGGGAATGTGAAGCTCGACAAAGACGGCAAGCCTTTTATGCAACCCAAGCAGTTAAAAGACGAAAACGGAATCGGCGTATACGAAAAGGAAGAGAAAGTTTTTGATATCGCAAAAATGCCTATCCGCGAGATGTACCGCCTTCGCGGCAGACAGATGTCCATGGTCTTTCAAGAGCCGATGACTTCCTTAAACCCCGTGTTTACAATCGGAAATCAGCTCGATGAAGTCACGTTGCTCCACGTTCCCGGCGCAACGAGAGAACTTGCGAAAAAACGCTCTATCGAGATGCTCAACCTGGTCGGAATCGCCATGCCCGAAAGGGTGTACACTTCCTATCCGCACGAACTTTCCGGCGGTATGCGTCAGCGTGTCATGATTGCCATGGCACTCTGCTGTAATCCGGCTATGCTGATCTGTGATGAGCCGACTACTGCGCTGGACGTAACC
>OGQX01000615.1_pt1 | contig 38877 bp, 38 predicted proteins | sample 1553291 | NCBI WGS metagenome assembly OGQX01 (sample SAMEA2580030, study PRJEB22360) | human gut metagenome | biome: human gut; feature: human-associated habitat; material: faeces | place: Denmark | collected 2008/2010
TCTTGTAAATTAAATGTTACTTCATAAACCTGCATTTAGTCTAAAAATTCACGTTTTTTTAAAATTGCTATTATTTCGACATAGAATAAAGTAGGAGGGATGTTGTTGAAATTTATTGTCAAAGACGGTGTTACTAGTCGAAATACGCCAGCTAGTAGTAAAAAAGCTTTAGAATTGACTATTCATACTTTACATGTAGATGGGGTAGAAACCAATGTATACTTAACAAAGGATGATTGTCTAATTATTTATCCAGAGGAACGTATTTATGGAATACCGATTATTGAACAAAACTTTACTGATTTACGTGGGTATAATTTAGGGAGTAGGGTAAAACATCATTTTCTTATTCCTTTACAGGAAGCATTAGATGTATTTAAGAATTCTAAGAAGGAATTTGTTTTACAACTATCTGATCATGGAAATAAAAATCGTCAATATGTGGAGAAAATTATATTTTTAATTAGTCAATATCCTGAGATTAATATATATTTAAAAAGCGATAGTGAAGAAATAATAACTTTATTATCTAATTCTAAAATACAACATCAGGTGGGAGCAATTATCGATTCTTTTGATTCTAAACTATGTCATTTTCCGTTAGATTTTTATTCTCTTAATATAGAGAATATGGATACTAATCAAGCTCTTGAACAATTAGCTAATGGTAAAGTTTTGATGACAGAGCAGGTGAATACTGTAGAACAAGTACGACAACTTGAGCAGTGCTTTCATGACTATTTAGAGCAACTACATTGCGTTTCGTCTTTTCCATTAAAACAGTAATTTTGTTATAATCTTTTGACTTAAAAAACAGGATCGCTTTTCTTTATATCCTATGTTATAATAAGGATAGGTGAGTGTGGTGATAAAATGCTTAAGAAAGTGATCTTGTTTTCATTATTTTTATTCTTCATGATTTTTCCAATGTCAGTATTCGCTTTAAACGAAGTAAATGTTTATTTCTTTTATAGTCCAACTTGTAATATTTGTAGTCAAGAAAAAGCATTTTTGGAAGCGTTGCAACAAAATAAATATCCTAATTTACGAATTTATTATTATGATACTTCAGAAGATAAAAACTTAGCTTTAATGAATCAGGCAAAGGAACTATACCAGGAGACAACAAACGGTGTGCCATTTACGATTATTGGAGATACTGCGTTTGCGGGATTTTCACAAGGAAGAAAATGTTCTATTCAGAAAGATATCTACAAGTATTCTTATAATAATTATGAGAATAAATTTGGTACTACGATTAGTGGAATAACGTATCGTACTGATTTAGAAGGTGATGTCGAAGAATATGAAGGTGACGAAGATTACATGATCGAAGAAAATCCTGGAGGTAGTTCGACAGACGAACAGACGACGGAAGAAAAGGATTCCTTATTTGATAATCCTAAATTTAGGTCTAGTCTAATTTTGGTTTTATGCGGAGTAATTTTAGGAATTATTGTTTTATTCCTTACGTTCTTTGAAAGGAGGAATCGTCATTGACCTGGTTTATTATAGGAATTGTCGTTTTATTGTTGATAATTTTAGGATGTTCGTTATGGATTGTAAAACTGACTAAACAAGAAAAAGAATATATGGAAGTGTCTAATCAGTATTTAAAAGATATTGGTAAGAGTTATACGAAAGAAGAATTTAGCATAGCTATTTTTGAATTATATCGAAATATTATTCAAGCTGTTCAAGATGAAAATTATTTGTATTTACGAGAAGCTTTATCTGATGAAATTTATAATAGTTATCTAATGGCGATTAAGAATTCTAAGGAACGTCATGCGAAGACAATTGTCGAAGATATGAATCCGATTTTTAGTAAGTTGATTAGTTTAGCTGTTAAAGATAATATGGAAATAGCGAAAGTATGGTTAAAAGTTAGTTATCATGAATATATTATTGATACTACTCCTCCTAAACCTGAAGAATTGGGTATGAGAATGGAACCACGTATAATTGGTGGCAGTAAAACTAAGTTATTAGAAAAGGAATATATTTTGACTTTGGTTAAAACAAGAGCAGAAAAAGAAAGTGTTGTTTGTGCTAATTGTGGATATGTGACGAATATTGTAACCAGAAATGCTTGTGTTCGTTGTGGAGCGAATATTGTTAGTAGACATTATCATTGGGTAATGGTTGCTAAGGAAGAAACCCGTACGAGTAGTAAATAATGTTAACTAAGAAAGATATTTATGTAAAACTAGGATACCGTGGAGAGTATACTAGAGAAGTAAAACGACGGTTTCGATTGTTATGTAAACGGTATCATCCGGATATTAATCATGGTGATGATACAACAATGAAGTTGCTTAATCAAGTGATGGAAGAAATTGAGCAAGCTGAGTCTAATCGTAGTCCTATAAAGAAAGCTACTTATTCTAATGAAAAAGAAGAAACTTCTTCAGATAAAACTTTTTCTCCTGATCCAGAATTTGACAATGTTTTCCAACTTGTTCCTAAAGAAATATTAGAACAAAAAATCAAACAAATAGAAGAAAAGATAAAAACAATTACTGAAGAATTGACTAGTAAGAGTAAAAAAATTTATGAAGCTTATCAACAATATAATCAACTTCTAGAATTGATTGAAAAAGATAAGATCGATATTGCTTCATTGAAAGAAGAAAGTATCAAATATGGTAATCAATTATTCTTATTTTTTGGTATTTTAGTAGGCACTTTTTTTACTATTTTGTTTTTTGGCATTATATTAGGAATTATGTATGGTCATTATCAGAATTTTTATTTCTGGTTAGTCTTACTTATTTTCTTTATATTAGGAGCAGTTTCTTTGCGGTTTCTACTTCGGGTTTTTGATAAGAAAAGATTCGTTGATGTTACTATTAGCAGTTGTTACGCTGTAAAAAATGAACGAATGGTAAAGTCATTTCAATTACAGGATAAGATAGCGAATATAGAAGAAGAGTATCAGATACTCAAAGACAATAGGAATAAATATGCTAATGATAGACAGTTGTATTATTATGAGATTTCTAAGAAGCAAGATCGGGTAATACAGAGAGCAAAAACAAAAAGGTATAGTTCTAGGAGGTAATCATGAAAGATATTTTAGCTTATGAAAATAGTCGGAAATTACGTACATTTTGGTCAAATAATCAAACATTTAAGACAAGCTTAGTTATGGCATTAGTTTCTTTGAAACGAAGGTATGCCCGTGAAAAAGAAAGACTCTTGCGAGATCAAACAGGTAATAAAGTGGTTCCTTTAGAGGAGTATAAAGCTCGATACGAAGAATTAGAACAAGAATTCGGAGAGATTCGCAATTTGCTAATGACTGGAGAAGAATGTCATCAAGCAGTTGAAAATTTTTCTACTTATGATAGTACTTATTATGCACAGCCATGCAAAAAGAAGTCATTACGTTGACTTCTTTTTTTAATATAATTCGCTTTTTAAAAGATCAATATTATCATTCATTAATGAAATATAATCTTCTTTGTTATCTCGTTCAGTGTCGCTGATATTATCTAGCCGTTTAAAGGTTAAAGTCGCAATTCCTGTATCGGCGATGAGTTGATTTAGACTGTCGCTGTTTTCTGTTTTATCTAATAAGATGATATGACGAACGGTTTGATTTTGAATCATCGCTTTAACATCAGAGATTGTTTTTTCTGTAACTGGAGTAGTTGTATCATCTAAAGAAATAACGGTGAAACCATATTTTTCTAAGAATTTTAATGAGTCATTGTTGACAACGATTGTTTTTCTTGTTGCATTTTCAGCGGTTAATTTAATTTCGGCATCTAATTCAGAAAGAGTGATTTTGATTTCTTCGTAAGCCTTATCAATTTCTTTTTTTAAATAGCTGTTCGTGATATATTCATTTAATCCAGTTTTAATGTTTTGTGTAATCATCAATAGATTAGAAGGGTTTAACCATAGTTCTTCTTCGCCATAAGTTGTTTCCATACCACTTGTTGCATCGATAATCATCATATCGTGATTGTAATCTAATAATTCTAAAGCGATATCTTTATCATCACTTAATCCATTATAGATAAATAGTTCTTTATTACTGTAGTCTTTAATTTGTTTATCATTTAATGTATAAGTCGAAATATCTGTACCATCTGGATAAATAGAATTGACTAAGGAATGTTCTCCATAGAGTAGATTAGTTACGTACTCGTAAGGATATGCAGTCGTTACAATCTCGATTCCTTCTAAATTATCTCTTTTAAAACAGCCAGAACTAAGTACTAAGACAAATAGTCCAAGTATACTTAATTTGATTAACTTTTTCATTTTTTTCTCCTTTCCAATATGGGAACTGGATCATAACCACTTGTCCCAAACGGATTACAACGCAAGATTCTACGAAAGGTTAAGTATCCCCCTTTCCAGAAACCATATCGTTTAATGGCTTCGATTCCATAGTTGGAACATGTCGGAATATGACGACAGGTATAGTGCCAAGGACCGGGGATCAATTGGTAAATCTTTATGAGTCCAAGTGCGAAATATTTCAAATAATTCTCCATAACACCATTTTACTATGTTTAGATAAATAAAACAAGTTTTGTTTTTTGGTGGTTATTATCCTTAAAGGTTTTCTTCCTTATTTATCTTTTTAGTTTTTATGATGAGAAAAATGCCATGATTCTTAGGTTTAGGTTGTATTTTCCTATTCAATAAACTTGATTAATCTTTAGTTTTGTAGTAAGATGTTAAATGTATTTGGAACTTTGTCTTATTTAAAATGAATAAAAGGAAAGAGTGGTGAAGAATGGATAAATTGTTTCAAAAGTTAGGGATTGTACCTAACAATAAAGATTTATATCGACTTGCTTTTTCGCATTCCTCTTATGTCAATGAGCGACATTTAAAAGCGGATTATGAACGTTTAGAGTTTTTAGGAGATGCGGTTTTAGATTTAGTAGTTAGTGATTATTTATATCGACATTCTGATAAAAAAGAGGGCGATATGACGAAAATTAGAGCGAGTTATGTTTGTGAAAATGCTTGTTTTCGTTATGCGTCAGATTTAGAGTTCAGTAATTATATTAAAGTAGGACATGGTGAAGAATTAGAAGGCGGTAGGTACAAGAAAGTGATCTTGGCCGATATTTTTGAAGCCTTTATGGGGGCTATTTATTTGGATTTGGGTTATGATACGGTAAGAAAGGTACTATTAGAGATTATTGTTCCTTATATTGAAGATGAATCGATTAGTTTTTTTCACGATTATAAAAGTGCTTTACAAGAGTTTATTCAGACGGAACAAAGAACGCTTCAGTACAAAGTAATTAAAGAAGAAGGACCGCCACATCAACGTACTTTTACTGTTCAAGTTAGTGTTGATGATATTATTTATGGGACTGGTTCAGCAAATAGTAAAAAAGAAGCTGAACAAGAAGCGGCTAGAAGTGCATTAGAGAAACTTGCACGTTAAAAATTCAGGGGTAAATTATGGGAAAACAACAAAAGAAAATTAGAAAAAAAGTAGACATGTATTCTATATATGCCGAAGAGGATCGTGCCTATTTAATAGAGTCTTTAGTACTAGCAACTTCTGATCCCTTGTTTTTTACTGACCCGTTATTTCAAAATCAATATACTGTTTTGATCAATGTTCAGAACTTTCTTGTTGCGGAATTAGAACAACTAAGAACGAAAAAAATTTCTAAGAAAAAATGGCAGATGTTGAAAGACGTTTACCGATTACAACAGGAAATGGCACATCTATTATCGGATTATGTTGAACTTAATCGTGTAGATCCTGTAGAGTATGTCGAACATGAATTAGAAGATAGTGAATTGGATTATGCCAATTATATTTTATTATTACAGAAAAAAGTAAAAAAATATCAAAAAAAGAAAAGAGGAGGAAAAAATTGAGTAAAATTAAGATAGTAGCCTTAGGTGGCTTGAATGAAAATGGAAAAAATATGTATGTCGTCGATGTTGACGATCAATTTTTTGTTTTTGATGCGGGATTAAAATTTGCGACTTCTAAGATGTTAGGGGTAGATTATATTATTCCTAACCTTGATTATTTGATTCAAAATAGAAAGAAGATTCGAGGAATTTTCTTAACTCATGGACACGAGAGTAATATGGGAGCAATTAGTGATGTGTTACTTGCTTTACCAGAAGTTAGCGTTTATGCAACAAAATTTACGATGGAAATTGTAAAAAATGAATTGAAGGAAGCAGGAATTGAGCATGCTAGATTAAAAGAGATTCGCCCACATTCTAAGATTGATTTTGGTAATGATTTAGTAGTATTTCCGATCAGTGTGACGCATTCTATTCCTGATGCAGTATGTTATGTTCTTTATACGAAGGATGGCGCAATCGTTTATACAGGAGATTTCGTTTTCGATTCGACGATGATGGGAAACTATAAAACAGATATTGGTAAACTTGCTTATGTTGGAAAACAAGGCGTACTTTGCCTACTTTGCGAATCGTTTTATGCTGAAAAACAAGGACATACTTCACCTAATAATCGAGTAAGTGATTTTATTCGTGAAGTACTTAGTAAAAATGAAGATCGTATTATTGCGACTATTCTTCCCGCTCATATTTATCGGGTACAAGAGATTTTTAATGAGGTAATGAAAACTCATCGTAAGATTGTCGTTATGGGAAAAGGATTACAGGAACTAATTCATAAAGCTATCGAGTTAAAATATCTTACTATTGATCAGGATCGAATTGGGGATTTATCTAATTTGTCAGATAAGGGAGTAGTTGTCTTAATTTCTGATGAAAAGGAAAAACCATTTGCGAACTTGGAAAGAATTATTCGTGGATTTGATAAATATATTAAATTAAAAGAAACAGATACGATTTTTATTACTGAGCCAAGTTACGAAGGAATTGAGAAAAGGCTTGCTTTAGTGATGGATGATATTGCGAAGGCTAATGTCAATGCAGTTTGTTTATCTAGTAAGAAACATCTACTACATCACGCATCTCGTGAAGATTTGATGTTAATGATTAATTTAATGAATCCAAAGTATTATTTCCCAGTTAAGGGAGAATATCGTCATCAATATATGAATGCGGAAGTAGCGGAAGAACTTGGGATTAAAAAAGAGAATATTTTATTAAAACAAAATGGTGATGTGGTAACTTTCTTAAATGGTGAATTAGTGGATACTAAGGAACATATTGATATCGATGAAGTATTAATTGATGGAAAAAATCAAGGGGATATCGGAGAACTTGTGTTAAAAGATAGAGAAATGTTAGGAGAAAATGGAATTGTCATTATCAGTGCGACGTTAGATCGGGCGACAAAAAAGATTTTAGCAGGACCAGAGATTGTAACTCGAGGATTTATTTTTGTCAAAGAAAATCAGGATTTAATTGCGGAGACGAAACGAGTTTCTCAGGAAATTATCGAACGAAATACGAATGAAGAAAATCATCGTGTTGATTATACAAAAATAAAAAATGAAGTACGTGAATCTCTTGGAAAATATTTTTATCGGGAGACAGAATGTAAACCAATGATTATTACCGTAATTCAAGAAGTGTAAATGAAAACAGGGAGAAAATATGACAAAACAACAAATACAGAAGTGGTTTTCGACAGAAGAGCCAGTTAAATTTTATTATGCGGGAAAATGGTATGCTTTTTTCCGAGCAAGTAATGGCTCTTTTCTTTTTATCTTCGAAGTAGAGGATGAAAATTATAAGTTTATTACTACAGAAGTTTATAATGAATTAATGGATTATATTGTATCTTCTAAGATGGAAGAGATAACCAATACTTTACAACAAGAAATAAATGATTGTTTATTGAGTATAGATATCGATAAATATGAAAATCGTTTTTTGAGTAGGGAAATGACTCCTGATCAAGAAAAACGTGCTTTTCAGAGATTGAAAAAACTTTTTCTTATTACTTGTTTAACTTATGTAACTGGGAATATCTGTTTATCTGGTATTGAAAGTCGACTTTATCAAGTTCCTTCTTATCAGGAGATGATTGACGATTTAGAAATGGATGATAGAACAGTTTCTGAAATATTAAGTGCTAAGATGGATAATGGGGATAAAGATGATCAATATATTAGTGCTTTTTTAGAGAGATGTGAGACTTTTTATACTCATTTAGATGATAATAGTAAGCGTTTATTTAAAGAAAAGCTAAGCGATGTTGATATTCAATTTCAAGAAGGAAAAGTGACTTCCTATGCCGATTCTGTTCTTTCTCTTGGAAACTTGGATGATGAGTTTGCTTTAGAAGTATCTTTATGCGCAATGTTAAATAATTGTAATTATGTAGATTCTTCCTATTATCCTGATAGTGATCATCTCTCCAATTCACCAGACTCTGCTTATTTAACCTATTTTTCTTGGTGTAGTAATATTTTATTTTTAGCAGATAGTTATCCTGATGAAATAACCTATACAAAAAGTGAGAAACTACTATATTATAAAATTCTTTTGTATTTGATTGATCCTGAATTAGACTATTTACCATTTGGTTATTCTTTTTCTGATTTTGTTACTGATTTGGGGACTAGTACGAATAAAAGTCAAGAGGAGGTTAATGCTGATTTAGAATTACTTTTTTCTATTTTTGATGCAGATAGTTTTGGTACTGGATATAGTTCTATGGATTTCGAATATTATGTGGATAGGCATACTTTCGTTCAAAGCTTGATAACTAGTTTTATGAATCAGGAAAAGGATTTTTGCTTCAATTATGATAAAAATACAAAGAGAAAAAAGAATTCACAAGAGATAGAACAAGTCATGTCAACAGAAGTCTTAAGTATGATGTTGGCTAGTCGTTATACTCAATTTGATTTTATGTTAGAAGAAATTAATCGTTTGACGGATATGTTCATTTATGTTTATGATAGTATGGATTTAAAAGATTCTTATCGAGCTATGTTAAAAGAGTTATATCCTAAGACTTGGTGGGAAGTCTATTATAGATTTTCTGATTATATTGATGAATATTCCGAGAATGGTAATATAAACGTTGTTGAAGTAGCCGAAGCTGATATAACTGCCAAAAAAAGAACTTTGTCTTTACTTTAAGATTGAAGTTCTTTTTTCTTGATTATTGGAGATGCTTTTTTTCAGAGATTTATTCAGTAATTGCCGTGTAGAAACTTAGAAATTACTTAAAGGTTAGAGAAAAAATGACTAGTGATAGTTTTGAATCAATTAAAGTTTGATATAAAAAATGGAAAAATTTACGAATTTGTTTTTCTATTTTCTTATCTTCATGATATAGTTAAGATAGGTGAAAATATGAAGAAAAAAATATGGTTAACTGTCGTATTTATTTTTGGTAGTATTTTAGTTGTCTTAGCTATTTTTGGAGTAAATCAATATTTAAGTCGAAAAAACGAACAGGAGAAAGTTAATGAAATCAAAGAACATTATGCTTTAAGGGTAAAAACGTTAACTACAAAAAAATTGTACCGGAAAGAAAATAAACGATATGTAGAAGTAGGAACTGTTTCCGAAGGGATAAATCTTCCCTTAGAAGAAATGGAAATTGATGATTCAACAGATACTTTCTTTAAAATCTCGGGAATGGATTACTATATTGATTACCAAGATTTAGAGAAGAGCTCTTATACTTCGAATAATTCTTTTCAAAACTTTCTTTCTACCAAAGTAGTAACCACCAAAAAAGTAGAATTATATGATGGAGAAAGATTAGCATTTTCGATTGATGATTCTCTTTCTTTTGATGTCATGTTACAGGTAGAAGATACTTATTATGTAAAATTTTTAGACAATATTTATTCTATAGGTGGTGATTTTTCTATTCAGGATAAGCAAGATATTCCTAGACTTGAAAGGTTAAGTACTTTTACTTTATCTTCGGATATTGGTGAGGAAAAGGTGAGAGAAGTTTTCTCGTTATTTCAAGAACAGGGGTATACCACCATTACTTATTCGGACTTTCTACATTGGATAAAAGGAGAAGGGGATCTTCCGGATAAAAAGATTTTATTATTAGGAAATCAGAAGCAAAAACAAGAATTACAAGAACTTGTTTCAGCTTATTCTTATTCCTTAGAAATAGACACTGATTCCTTTTTTCAAGAAGGGGATCAACAACTACAAGTAGGAGATACTGAATATTTTTATTATCTTATTACCAATGATACTTCTAAAGAACGAATCATGGATATGTTAAATGGAGTGAAATATATTGAGAATCCTATTCAAGAGGTCGCTGTTTTAAATTATCATTTCTTTTATGATGAGGCGAAAGGAGATTGTACTGAATCTATATGTATTTCTATGACTGATTTTCGGAAACAATTAGATTATTTAAAAGAAAATAATTTCAAAGTACTTACGATGCAAGAATTTAATGACTGGATGGATGGAAAGATTGAATTTGATCAAAAGAGTGTTTTAATTACGATTGATGATGGGGCAGCAGGAACTTTTGATTTGTTACCGGCTATTTTAGAAGAATATCAGATGCCAGCAACACTATTTTTGATTAGTGGATGGTGGCCAGTTTCACGTTACTCCTCTTCCTCTTATTTAGAAATAGAGTCTCATGGTCATGATCTTCATCATAATCACTATTGTATAAATGATCGGTGTGGGTATAAGACATTATTATTATCTAAGGAAGAGCTAAAAGCAGATCTTAATACTTCTATCGAGACGATTGGCAGTCAATTGGCTTTCTGTTATCCATTCTATCAGACGAATACCACATTAGTGGAAGCCATTAAAGAATCTGGTTTTTCTCTTGCGTTTGTTGGCGGAAATAAAAAGGCGACTAGAAATTCAAATAAATATTATGTTCCTCGCTATATCATTTATAAAAATACCAGTTTAGCTAGTTTTAAGAATATGGTGAATTAAATAAATAGAATCTTTTCTTTTTATTTTGAATGTTTTGGTACTTAGATAGTTCTATTTGTGCTATACTTATAGTTATAAATACGGAGGACTAATATGGAAACAATCATGATTACAGAAGAACAGAAAGACAATATAGTCAAAGAATTAGCTCGATTAAAAAAGATTTTTGAGAAAGATGGGGATATAGATTGTGTTTATTTTTCCTTTTTTTCTCCTTATACAAGAAAGGGTGGCCCAGCACTATCAATTACTTTGGTAACTGACAATTTGGATAATTATTTTGTTAATCATCTAGGTTTTTATAATAGGGGGTATGCTCATGAAGATAATTTACGTAGATTTGGGTTAACCTTGTGTCTAAACTGTGATCGTAGTTTTGACTACACTTTAGTGGCTTTAAATCCCTCAGAATTAAGGAAATGGAATTATCTATTTAATGCGGAAATTTTATTTGATAAATCCGGCGTATGTACCAAGATAAAACAAGAAATGGAAAAAGACGAGGAAATTTTAAACAAAGAGCTTGGTATCCATTATTTTCCTAATTTAGCAGAAATATATCCGCCATTAGAAGAAAAGGAAAAAACGAAATTGTCTGGCTTTGTCAAAAAGAAAACTAGATAATATAATGGTTGTTATTAGAAAATATAACTAGATAGTCTCTAGTTTTTTTGTACTTTTCTGATAGTGTTTATTTGCGTAAATATCCTTTTTATGTTATAATAGCCACTCAGAAAAGGGGAGGATACTATGTTATATGAACAAGAAAAAGAGTTTTCGGTTACCGAAGCTATGCAAAATATACAAGAAGTAAATAATGATAAATCTAAGCACTTTAAAGATTCCACAATGGAGTTACCTCATTATTATCTTACGCATCTAAAAGATTGGGAGAAGAGATTTTGGTTATTTGGTCAGATTCGATCTTTAGAGAATGAATATCGATTAGATCATTTTGCGTTTGATTTTGATGAATTTTGTCAGTTTGTGAATTCTACCGGTTTAGACTTTTCACCAGTAAAAGAAGATGGAACTAATCATTTTGATTTTTCTTTATACTACGATTATCGCTTGATTGCCCAATCACGTGAAATTGATTGGATGAGGGAAAGAAAAGGGGAATATTTGAGGAATATTCCTTACGAAGCTTTTGGCTCAGCTCAAACATTTTTAGAAACAGAGGTTGGACAGAGTGAATTTCCAACTTTAAAACGTACAGTTGATCAAATTTTAGCATTGGAAAAGAAAATCTATACTAAAGAAAATTATGAACGATTAATAGGACTTGTCGAAAAAATGAGAAATAGTAGGGACTATACATTTGAACATTTTGTTAAACATTTTATTCCCGTAGAAGATCAAGAGATATTTGCTTCATTGGTGAAATGGTTAAGAAAACGGGATAAAAAATATTTTAAAGATTCAATTGACCGTTACCTTATTTATGTAAAGAGTGATGAACGGGAAAAACAGTGGGTTATTGAGCATATTGATGAAATTCCCTCTTCTATTTTAAAAAATTGGGGTAAGTTAGATAATTATTTGTATACTTATTATCAAATTAAGTCACAATCGGTAAGGTTGGAATTAGTTCATTATGGTTTGGAAGAATATCAACGACGGTTTAATCGTGAAAGTTTAGAAGTGGTTAAAGATTTAGAAAAGAAAAAGCAAAATGATGATGATCCTTTTGAGGGAATTGAAAATTTACAGGACAAACTAGCGTATTATTTAGAATGTATTCAATGTGCTAAAAAGCAATTGCCTGAAGAACAAAAAGCAGAATTGGACTTAATTATCTCTTGGTTAATTAGTTTTAAGAAAAATAAAGAAAGCTTACTTTCTACTGTGTCAACGATGAAGAAAGAACTTGTAGATACAAAACAAGCCTTATTATTGATATCTACTTTTCTTAGACTTGCTGATTCTCTTACTGGTATACAAGAGTTTTATGACTATGCTGAAAAAAGATTTTCTATTTCTCGTGAAAAACAGAGAAGATTAATTAAGAAATTTTTGCAAAAAGAAAATGATTCAGAGTTAAGTGAAGTTTATCGTTTAGCAAGAACGAAAATGAAAGAATTACAATATGCTAAACAAAGAGAATCACAGAAAATTAGATTTCAGGAAAGAAAAGAAAAGTTAATTAATGAATTTGGTGAAAAAGCTATTGCTGTAATGAGTCAATTCGTTGAAGCTGATGAAGATACGATTACAAAGTTTTGTTCACATACTGATATTGAACGAAACGAGTTTGATTTTTTAAGAAAATTATGTCGTCAAGTGGACGTTGAAATATCAGAATTAGTTGATCAGAAAACTCGCCTAGCAGCAGTTAAGTTTTTGCATAATATGAGAAGAATAGTTTGTGAAGTTTCTGTTGATATTGTAAAATGTAATCGAGAAAAGGTTCCTTATGACGTGTTTAAACATTTTGAAACATATGGTTATGATCCTTCTTTGATTGCCCAAATAGCAGGTCGTTTAGGTAATCTTAGTAATGAAAAACAAATTATTGTAAATTATATGGCTAAAAATAATGAACTGTTTAAACCACTATCTAATACTGAAATTACTACTATGGAAAGAAGTTCACTTGGGTTAATAGGAGGTCGTATTTGTTTAAAAGATCAAATGATTAATTTTAATGTTAATGAATTTCAACAGGCCTTAAATATATTGAATGAAAAGAATATTCCTATTACTAAAGGAACTCTATTTGTTAGTTTGAAACAAGTAAAAAATAAGCAAAATCAAAATGGGTTTCAAAAACGAATTCGTCCTAAGATATAAAATAGAAAGATATAAGATAAATAGTAAGATTTTATCATGAGACTATTGAGTACTTTTAAAGTAAAATGACTTAGATTTTTCCCTGTTTTTTTGTGTTTTGATCTCTTTTATTTGTGTAAAGCTTGTTTTTGTGTTATAATACCCACTCAGAAAAGGGGAGGATACTATGTTATATGAACAAAAAAAAGAGTTTTCGGTTAAAGAAGCTATGCAAAATATACAAGAAGTAAACAATAGTGAATATAAACACTTTAAAGATTACGCGTTAGGATTACCTTATTATTGTCTTACGCATTTAAAGGGGAATGAGCAGAGAGTTTGGTTATTTGATCAGATTAAATCTTTAGAAAGTGAATATCGATTAAACCATTTTGCATTTGATTTTGATGAATTCTGTCAGTTTGTGAATTCTACCGGTTTAGATTTTTCACCAGTAAAAGAAGATGGAACGAGCAATTTTGATTTCTTTTTATATTATGATTATCGTTTGATTGCTAAATCACATGAAATTAACTGGATGAAGAGGAAGCATTTGGAATATTTAATGGATATTCCTTATGGTGCTTTTGGAGTTGCTCAAACATTTTTAGAAACAGTAGTTGGAAAAAAAGAATTTCCAAATTTAAAAGAAATTGTTGATCAAGATTTAGCCTGGGAAAAGAAAATTTATACCAAGGAAAATTATGAACGATTAATGCCAGATATTGAAAAAATGGCTAAGACCAAAGATTATCGTTTTATTCATTACTGTCATGATTTTATTCCAGAAGAAGATCATGAAGCTTTTAAAGCATTAAGTGATTGGGTAGATCAGCGTGATCCTCATTATTTTGATCAGTCTATTCATGAAAAGGGAATTTTAGCTCGCAGTCAAGATAGAGTAGCGGAAACTCTTTATCCATTAATTGAACAGTTACCACTTAGTGATTTAAATAATTATTCGAAAATGGCAGAGTTTTTTAGACAACATGGAATAACATCATCTTCATTTCAACATTGGTTATTTCGTCACTGTCAAAATTTATATTTGGAAAGAATAGAAGAAACTTATACTGATGCATTGGAAAGCTTGGTATCGGTATATAAGCAAGGAATTAATCCATTTTTATCTGATTCGTTAGTTTATTCTTACGAGTGTTATTTAGATATTTTAGAATATGCTGAAAAAAGTATGCCTAATGACGACCAGAAAATAGGAAAGATAAAAACTTGGTTTGAAAATTGTAAAAATCAAAAAGATCAAGCCGATGAGGCAATTACGGTAGTGGATAAACAATTAAAAAGTACGAAATTGAACTTGATGATTTTATCTATTTTTCTTCATCAATATGCTTCATTTTCTACTATGAAAGAATTTTATCAGTATTGTTCCGAACAATTAAATGTATCTAATACTTATGTTCAAAAGACTTTTTCTGCTTTTCTAAATGATGAAAATGAAAAGAGTTCAGAACTAGGTATTACTGTGCGGACAATAAAAATGTTCATGGAAGAAAGAAAGAATCAACAGATAGCGGAAAGACAACAAGAGCGCCATCAAAAAAGAATACAGGCTACCTTAGATGAATTTGGTGGGAATGCGATTTTGATGATGCGCCAGTTTGTTAATGCTGAAGAAGAGACGATTAATAAGTTTTGTACCACTTTTAAAGTTGATCGAAAAGAATTTGAATTTTTACGGAAAGTATGCCAAAAAGTAGATGAAGAAACCACAGTACTTGTTAATCAAAAAGCATCTCTTGCTGCTAAGAAATTTTTGGCTTTTATGTTAAAAACTGTAGATGAAGTATCTAATGAGATGCAAGCTTGCATGGTTGAAAGTAGGCCATATGATTTATTAAGTCATTATGAGAAATATGGTTATTCTCCTTACTTCATTCAACAATTAGCTAAAAGTTTATCTAAGCCGAAAGCTGCTAGAATAATTGATCAATATATGACAAAGAATCAAGAGAGTTTCCGTATGTTAAGAACAAATGAAATTAAGGCGATGGAACGCAGTTCAGGAGGATTTTATCCAAGCAACTTATTTTTGAATGGGCAGGTAGTAAAATATAAGAGTAATGAATTAGAAAAAGCACTTCAATTCTTAAAAGAAAAAGAAATTCCTGTTACTAAAGGTACTTTGTTTGGTGTTTTAAATCGCTTAAAAAAAGATGTAAAAGAGCCTGTTTATCAAAAGAGAATAAAACCAAAAATATAAAAACAGGGTAGAAGAGTTAGTTCAAGTATTGTTAAAATGTTATTATTGACTTTTCATTTATTTTTCTGTATGATTTAAACAAGTGAGGAGATATAAGCAAGTAGTTGTGAGCTATCTCGGGTAAGTTTTACCTACACATGTATTTGGAGTCACGAGAAGATTATTCGTGGCTTTTTCTATTGGTTACCGAAAAACACTATAAATGGTAGATTGAAGATAGAAAAGGTAAGAATTAGCGAAAGGATTTGTTTATAGTGTTAATGATTAAAATTTGAAAATGTGGATTAAAAGATAGGAAGTGAAAAAGAATGGATAAGTTAAAATTAGTCATTCCTAGTAGTGAACATAAAGAAGAAGCAATTAATTATATTAAAGAATTTTATACTTATCACTCAAAAATTAATGGTATAGGTGGACTACATCGCTATTTAGATTGTTATGAGAAGTGGTTAGATAAGTTGGAAGAAGATAGAAATCGAATCCCCAATGAAGAAAAAGTACCTAGTGAAACTTACTTTTTGGTTAGAGAAAGTGATCAAAAAATTGTTGGTATGATTAATATTCGCTTGGCATTAAATGAAAAATTAAAGGAATTTGGTGGCCATATTGGTTATAGTATTCGACCTACGGAGAGAGGAAAAGGGTATAATAAAATTAATTTGTATTTGGGTCTTTTGTGTTGTCAGCAACATGGGATAGAAGAAGTATTCATGGATTGTGATAAAGATAATTTAGCTTCTGCGAAAACAATGCAGGCTTTAGGTGGCAAAAAGTTGCGTGAATATTATGATGATGTTTATGCGCATTGTATGGTTCAAGATTATATTATCGATGTTAATCAAGCAATCGATACCTATGCTCCAGTATATGAAAAATATATTTCTATAAATAGTGAAGGAGAAAAATATGCAAGTAAAAAATAATTATCAGGATTGTTTAACCAATATTGCCTGTTCGATTAGAAAATATTTTGGTTTAACGTCTCCACATCAAACCAATTCTTTTCTTGATCAATTATTAGAGGAAAGAAAGCCGAGTAATGTGGTGATGATTTTATTTGATGGAATGGGTTCTAGAATATTAGAACGAAGCTTAGATAAGAATTCTTTTTTCCTTAAACAAAGAGTAAAAGATATCACTACTGTTTTTCCTGCTACAACAACAGCAGCTACTACTTCGATAAGGACAGGACTAAATCCCGTAGAACACGGTTGGTTAGGGTGGGATACTTATATTGAGCCGATCGATAAAACAATTACTTTGTTCTTGAATAGTGAAAAAGGAAAAGAAGAACTATGCGAAGAGTTTTTAACGGTAAAAGATTTATTGGCAACAAAGACCATCGCTAGTGAAATCAATGAGATTGGCCTTTACCAAGCAAGGGAACTCTTTCCGTTTGGTGAAAACAAGTATTCTAATTTAGATGAAATGTTAGAGAGAATAAAAAAGGAAGTTAAATCGTCTAGTAAGAAGTTTATTTATGCTTATGATGATGAGCCGGATCACTCGATGCATTTACTTGGCCCAGATAGCGAAGAAGTTAAACGGTTAATAAAAGTAAGAAATGATAAAATAGAAGCGTTATGTAAGGAATTAACCGATACTGTAGTGATTGTTCTTGCTGATCATGGTCATATTCCAGTAGAACCTATTTACTTGAATGATTATCCAGAAATTGTAAATATGTTAGAGCGAACTCCTTCTATTGAACAGCGTGCGGTATCTTTTAAAGTAAAAGAAGGTTTACAAGATAAATTTAAAGAAAAGTTTCAAGAGTTATTGGGTGAATACTTTTCTTTATATGATAAGGAAGAGGTTATAAATAGTCAATTATTTGGAGATGGAAAACCTAATTTGTTATTTAATAGTGCGATTGGGGACTTTATCGCTATAGCAGAGAACTCCAATAAATGCTTAATCTCAGAAGGAGATAGAGTATTATTTTCTCATCATGCTGGATATACAGAAGAGGAAATAGTTGTTCCACTAATTGTTATCGATTGCGGTAAAAAGGAATAAGAAAAAACGAATATTCTCACAAAAATCATGGAAATTATTTGACTTGTAAGCATGTTTATGGTATTATTCTAGATGTTTGAGACCTCTAGTCTTCAAACCACATTGAAAAGGTTAGAAAAACAAAGTAATTTGTACCTTAAGAGTGAGTCTAGAAAATGATAAAGGAGGTATAGTAATGAACGCAGTAATTAAAACAGGTGGAAAGCAATATTTAGTTTCTGAAGGAAGTGTAATTTTCGTAGAAAAATTAGACGGTAATGAAGGAGACAAAATTGTATTTAATGAGGTTTTAATGCTCGATAGTAAGATTGGAAATCCTTACGTAGAAAAAGCAAATGTTGAAGGTGTTATTGTAAAACACGGTAAACAAAAGAAGATTCGTGTATTCAAATATAAGAGCAAAGACCGTAGTAATCGTAGAACACTTGGTCACAGACAACCTTATACAAAAGTAGAAATTAAAAAGATTAATGGGTAAATTTCGTGATAGTCGTAAAAGTAAAATATAATCATTCTTCTGTTTGTGAGGTAACCATTACGGGACACGCTAATTATGCTGATTTTGGTAAAGATATTGTTTGTAGTAGTGTGAGTAGTATCGTGATTACTACAGTAAATGGCATTGATAGTGTGGTATCTGGCTTTTTAACGGTAGAAGAAAAGAAAGATCAAATGAAGTTGATCGTTCAACGTGATGAAGAAATCGGACAGAAGTTATTATGGAATATGATTGAATTATTGAAAGAATTACAAGTTAATTACCCTAAAAATATTATAGTAAAGTAAGGAGGAAAGCGAATATGTGTAGATTAGTATTAAATATCCAATATTTTGCTCACCATAAAGGACAAGGTTCTACGGCTAACGGTCGTGATTCAGCAGGACGCAGATTAGGAGCTAAAGCTGCTGACGGTGAGTTTGTAACAGCAGGATCTATTATCTATCGTCAAAGAGGTACTAAAATTATGCCTGGTGTAAACGTAGGTAGAGGAAATGATGATACGTTATTTGCTAAAGTATCTGGTATTGTCAGATTCGAACGACTTGGAAAAGATAAGAAGAGAGCAAGTGTTTACCCAGTAGTAGAAGAATAGTGACAGCGCTATTCTTTTTTTATTATTATGGAGGCTTATATGGAATTAACAAAAGAAAATGTCAATCAATTATTTAGTGAGTGTGAATGGAAGGTAGAAAAGTGGCCAAAAGAGGTGACTTCAATAGAAGAAGCACCAGATGTGGCTCAGATGCTCATTCCACTTCCTAATGGCGTTAATATCGCCGGTTTTTATCCGGATAAGATTGTAGCGTATTCTGATACAATCAGCGAACTGTTAGATCAGATACCTTATTTGAGTGAAAAAACAGGGATTTCTTTTTCTATGCTTGGTAGAAGTAAAAATGGTAGTTGGACAGAAGATATTTATGAGATTCAGAAATTATATTTATTAGGCGTAGTTTCTGATCAATTACTTGCTTTACCTGTTAATAGTAGAGTAGTTATTGGAAGGATTCCTAAAGAAAAAGGTGTCGTTGATATTGTATCCATTGGTGAAAATGGAAAGACTAAGTTACTAGCAAAAAAATTAGGTGATAACTATTATAAGCCTAATCATTAATTAGAGGTAAAAAGAGGGAGGTGTTTTTATGTTTATTGATGAAGTGTATATGGAGATTCATGCCGGTAATGGTGGTGATGGTTGTACTGCTTTTCGTCGGGAGAAATATATTCCGATGGGAGGACCTTATGGTGGAAATGGTGGCCGTGGTAGTAATATTATTTTTAAAGTCGACCAAGGGTTACATACTTTATTAGATTTACGTTATCATAAGATTATTAAAGGGAAAAAAGGCGAAAATGGTACGGGTAAAAACTGTAACGGAAAAAATAGTGAAGATATTGTGATTAAAGTTCCCCAAGGAACAGTTATTACGGATACCGATAGTGGGTTAATCTTAGCGGATTTACGTGGAAAAGATGATGAAGTAGTAGTTGCTTATGGTGGTCGTGGTGGTCGCGGAAATACTGCTTTTAAGACGCCAAGTAATCCAGCTCCTAATTATAGTGAAAATGGTGAACCTGGTGAAGTAAAGTATATTAAGGTAGAATTAAAATTATTAGCGGATGTTGGTTTAGTTGGTTTGCCAAGTGTGGGAAAAAGTACTTTAATTTCGATGGTATCTAAGGCAAAACCGAAAATTGCTGCTTATCATTTTACGACACTCACCCCTAATTTAGGAGTAGTTAAAGATAAGAAAAATCGTACTTTTGTAATGGCTGATTTGCCTGGATTAATCGAAGGGGCTAGCCATGGAGAAGGTTTAGGAGATAAGTTTTTACGTCATATTGAACGAACAAGAGTAATTGCGCATGTTGTTGATATGTCAGGATCTGAAGGTAGAGACCCTTATGAAGATTATTTACTCATTAATCGTGAACTTGCTTCTTTCAGTTCAAAATTAATAGAAAAACCTCAAATTGTGATTGCTAATAAGATGGATATCGAAGGAGCTAAAGAAAATTTAGAAAGATTTAAATCTTTGGTTGATGCGAAAATATTTCCGATTAGTGCGATGAACCAAGAAGGGTTAGAACCAGTCTTGTTAGAACTTGGCGACATGTTAGAAAAAATCCAAGAAGAACCATTATATGAAGAGGATCAGTTTGAAGGACATGTTCTTTATCAGTTTAAGAAAGAAGAACCATATACGATTACTAGAGAAGATAATGGAACTTGGGTAGTTCATGGTGAAGAAATCGAAAAATTATTTAGAATGACAAAATTTACGACTGAGGAAGGTGTGCTTCGTTTCGCCAAACGACTTCGTAAAATGGGAATCGATGATAAATTAGAAGAGTTAGGCGCAAAAGAAAACGATAAAGTACGAATTTTAGATTTTGAATTCGAATATCGTAAATAAAACTCAGTGAGGTTCACTGAATAAATATAATTGGCTTATATAAAGAGAGTAAAACAGGAAATGATTCATTTGCTTTTACTTTCTTTTTTTGTTAGTTTTTTACTGGGAAATATTTAACTTTGAGTGCTTGCCAACTTCGGTAGGAAGGAGGCTTAGTATGGTTAAGAAAGATCTGCTAATCTCATCTTTACTAGTAATCATTTTTTCACTAATTGTCTTACTCTTCATTCTAGTCAAATAATCGATTACAAAAAAAGCACTCAATCCTAATAGATTGGTGCTTACCAAAAAAACAAAGGCAAGTACTCAAGCTAAATGGACTTAAATATTTCCCTTTTGGGTGCTTGAGTAGTCGCTCTTACTTTTTCATCATAACATAGCTAGTTTTCTATTTCAAGAAATTTACTCTATTTTCTAGATAATTTGGAAGGTAATGTGTTTTCATGATAAAATAATAGTGATTTCATATTTGGAGGGATTATCGTGATCGAGGTAAACATCAGTAAAGCAAGTAAACATTTTGGGACGAGAGAATTGTTCAAAGAACTTGATTTCAAGATTAGTACGAATGAAAGAGTCGCACTTATTGGTTCAAATGGGTGTGGGAAGAGTACGTTATTAAAGATAATAGCTGGTTTAGAAACCTTTGATGAAGGCGAGATGGCTTTACGCAAGGGACTTACGATCGGTTATCTTCCACAAATTCCCCCACAAGTCGATCAAGAAGTATTGGTTAGAGAAATTCTCATGAGTGCTTTTCTTCCTCTTCAAAAAATTGAAGAAAAAATGAATCATGTCGCTAATTTACTTGCTTCAGAAACGGATAGTAAACGTTTAGAAAAATTGTGTAATCAGTACTGCGATTTAGAACAATCATATCACGAAGCAGGTGGTTATGAAAAAGAGACATTATTCAGTAAGGTGTGTGCTGGCTTTAAGATAAGTGAAGAGATGTTAGATAGGAAGTTTCAAACCTTATCTGGTGGAGAAAAGACGATTGTTTATTTAGCTTCTCTTATTTTAAAAAAGCCTTCTTTATTACTTTTAGATGAAGCTACTAACCATTTAGATATGGAAACTTTAGAGTGGTTTGAAAATTATTTAAAAAGTTACGATGGAACGATGATTATTATTTCCCATGATCGATACTTTTTAGATCAAGTAGCGACAAAGACGATGCTTTTGTCTGGTGGTAAGATCGATGTGTTTTTTGGAAATTACTCGTATTTTCAACTGGAAAATGAAAAACGAATCATGATTGAATTTGAAAAGTATAAAGATCAACAAAAAATGATCGAAGCGATGAAAAATAAAATAAAAAAACTACAGGAGTTTGGAAAGTTAGCTGCTCCTTATGGTGAATCCTTTTTTAAACGAGCAGCTAGTATTCAAAAAAGATTAGATAGAATTGAAGTTCTCACAAAACCGGAAGAAAAAAAGGAACTTCCTCTTCAGTTTGAAGTGGCTCATCGTTCTGGTAAAGAAGTATTAAAAATAGAAGATTTGTTTCTTTCTATTGGTGATAAAAGTTTATTGAAAAAGACTAGTCTTTTGGTTCGCTACGGAGAACATGTTGCTTTGATTGGGAAGAATGGAACAGGGAAATCTACATTAGTAAAAGAAATTTTGTCTATTTCTTCTAAACAAACAGATTCTTCTTCAATTAAATTAGGTAGTCAGGTTGTAGTTGGATATCTTCCACAAGAAATTTATTTTACAGATGAAAATAAAACGGTACTAGAGACTGTTCGAGAAAATTTTCAAGGCAACGAGACTATTTTACGAGCTACTTTAGCCAAATTTCTCTTTTTTGACGATGCCATCTATAAACGAGTAGGTACTTTATCTGGTGGAGAAAAGGTTCGTCTTAAGTTGTTAGAATTAATTAAAGAACAAGCTAATTTTTTGATTTTAGATGAAGTCACTAATCATATCGATATTGATACGAGAGAAATGTTAGAAGAAGCATTAAAAGAATTTACTGGTACTATTTTATTTGTTTCTCATGACCGGTATTTTATCAATAAATTAGCCGATAGAGTGGTCGCTATTGAAAACTGTAAGTTAAATAGTTATCTTGGAAATTATGAAGATTATAAGAGAGTTAAGAAAAAATAGTTTTTGTTAATTTGTACATGAAAATTATAGGATGATTGACTTTTATTTTTAGAAATAGTATGATAGCCACGAAAAGAGAGAAGGAGTTTATGAAAGTAATATTTGATACAGATGGAACAATGACAGATTTTAATCGTTTTATTCGTGAAGAAGCTATACCTTATTTTGAAAAAAAATATAAAATGACGGTAAAATATCCAGATAAGTTAGAAGTAGAAGAGATTATGGATATGGAAAATTTTTTCCGTTGTGAAAAAAATTGTACTCCAGAAGAAGCAAAAAAAATGGTAAAAGAAGCTTTAGATAAATTTTGGGTTAGTCCTCGTTTTATTGAATTTGCATTCGGTGAAAAATTTAGGGATGGGGCAGCTACCTTTTTAAATGACTTAAAGAAGAAGGGCCACGATGTAGAAATTTATACTTCCCGTAAGAAAACATGTCATCAAGATGTTGTGGGAAGTGTCGCTAGATTATTTACTAAAGGGCAATATGTTCAAAATGGTGTATTTTTAACTCCATCTCATTTTCACTTTTTCGAAGATGACCAAACTAAGATAGAAGCTATTAAACAAGCTAAACCGGATTTGGTTTTTGAAGATAAACCAGAGATTATTGAAGAGTTGAATCGTGCCGGAATTAAAACTGTTTGTGTATCTGGTACTCATAATGAGAAAGTAGCATCTACTAAAAATTGTGAAAGAATAGATTCGTTTGCTTATGATGTTCTTGATGAAAAGATAAAAAAACTTTTAGGTGTTAAAAATGTTGTTTGTTATGATCGCGCCGCTAAGTCTAATTTGTTTTACAATAAACTAAAATTAGTTGTTCCTATTATTTTAGGTACTTTTAGACCAATTATTATTCGTCATTCTGATCAGTCTTTTGATGGCTCTGGAGTCGTTTACGCACCTAATCATCGTAGTACACTTGATCCATTAGTCATTACAAGCGTTGCTCATTTACATATCCATTGGGCTGCTTTACTTCGTTTCTTTCAAGGTACAGATAGTATATTTAATAATAGTAAAAATCCTATTTTATGTAAAATCACGGCAAATTGCTTTAAAAAACTAGAATATTTTCCTATTGATAGAAAAAGTGATAACCCTAACGCGAATAATTTTGAAGCTATGCGTGATATGAATAATTTTTTAAAGATCAAAGAGAATATCGGTATTTTTGCAGAAGGTACAACTAGGCGACCTCCAAATCAAGATTTCGGTACATTTGATGATGCTTTTATTCATTTAGCGAAAAAGAATGATGCTTGGATTCAACCAATTACTACTTTATGGATTGAGGATGAGAGATTACGTAAAGCATCAAAACTAATTGTTAATTTTGGCCAACCTTTTAAAGTAGGAAATAAAGATCCAAAACAAGCAATGGAATTATTTTTATCTATTCAGAAAGAATGCTTACAAGAGAATAGAGAATTACAAGAAGTGTTGTGTAAATTTATTTATCCTGAAGAGTACAGAAAAATAAAAAAATTATCTTTAAAAAAATAATAATATTTTGTATAATGGGATAGAGTAGCGTAGTAAAGGTTATTCTATCTTTTTTGTGGGAAGGTGTAGATATGCATTTTAGTATTCCTTTATTAATCATTAGTTTGGTTTATTTATTACTAATTGCTTTTTTGTTTTTTAGTAAAGAGAAGATCAAGACAACTGAAAATAATGTTTATACAGCATTATTAATTACGACTATTTTAGGAATTATCTTAGATATAGCGGGAATTTTTGCTCATCTTAGTTTGCCAGAATCTAGTATTGTTCGCTGGCTGATCGTTAAATTTTATATGTTATATTTGTTAACTTTTACTTATTTAATTACGATATATATTGTTTGTATAGGTAAACATTTTGAAAAAGAGAATCTTAATATTTTTAAAAATAAGACGGTTCGTACTATTTCAGTTTTCTTTCTTTTGGCAGCTGTTTTAAATTTTATTCTTCCATTTACTTATTATAAGGAGGGAAATATTGTTTATATTTATGGGCCAAATTGTATTTTTCTATATGTTATTGCGGCAGTTTGTATCATAGGTTGGATAATTTATATTTTAAGAAAACGTAAGAATATTGAGAAGAAAAAGATATTACCAATTATTTCTTTTTCGTTATTTTGTATTCCTGTCGTATTAATTCAACTTAGTCATCCTGAAATGTTACTAGTGACTTCTTTAACTGCTTTTGTTGTCGTTTTTATGTATCACACAATAGAAAATCCAGATTTAAAATTGATTAATGAGTTAAATTTAGCTAAAGATCAAGCAGAAAAGGCGAATAATGCCAAATCAGAATTTTTATCTAGTATGTCTCATGAAATAAGAACACCATTAAATGCGATCGTTGGATTCAGTCAAGCACTTGCAGAAGAAGAAATTTCTAACGAAGCTAAAGAAGAAGTTAACGATATTATCATGGCATCGGAAAATTTATTAGAAATTGTTAATGGTATTTTAGATATCTCTAAGATTGAGGCTAACAAGTTAGAAATTGTCAATACGGAGTATGAACCGGCGAAAATATTAGAAGAGTTAGTTGCGCTTTCTAAAGCTCGGTTAGGAGAGAAGCCTATTGAATTTAGAACAAGTTTTGATCCATTACTTCCTAAAACTTTATTTGGTGATTATATGCGTATTAAACAGATTACGCTTAATCTATTAACGAATGCGATAAAGTATACTAAGACTGGGTATATAGAGTTTCGCGTAAGTTGTATTCAAAAAGAGAATGTCTGTCGTTTAATTATTTCTGTTGAAGATTCTGGAATTGGTATTCAAAAGGAAAAGATTGATAAATTATTTACCAAGTTTGAGCGGTTTGATATCGAAAAAAATATTACCATTGAAGGAACTGGACTAGGACTTGCGATTACTAAAAAATTGGTTGAGTTGATGAATGGAAAAATTGTTGTGCAAAGTATTTATGGCCAAGGCTCTAAGTTTACTGTTGCACTTGATCAACAGATTGTTTTGACTCCGACTGTTTCTACTAGTGAAGTTCTGCCAAAGGAAGATCCGATCGATTTAAGTCTTTTAGTGAATAAAAAAGTACTTATCGTTGATGATAATAAAATTAATTTGAAAGTCGCTTCTAGACTGTTAAAAGATTATAATATAAAAACAGAAGAAGTCGATAGTGGGTTTGAATGTATCAATCGTATCTTGCAAAAAGAAGAGTATGATCTTATTTTATTAGATGATATGATGCCAAAGATGAGTGGAGTTGAAACGTTGAAAAAACTCAAAGAAATTTCTGATTTTCATACGCCAACGATAGCCCTAACAGCCAATGCTATTTCGGGAATGAAAGAGAAATATCTAAAAGAAGGATTTGATGACTATTTATCTAAACCAATCGACCGTAAGGAACTAAATCGCGTTATCCGCAAATTTTTAAACACAAAATAGTAAACTGTGCTATAATTAGGTTATAAGTAGTAAGAATAGGAGTGTAAAGATGAAAGATGTAAATTTTTTAATCAATAATGGCGTTAATGTTCAGAAAAGCCTAGAGCTATTTGGGGATATGGAAACATATAATGATACGCTTGAGACTTTTTTAACTGATGTTGAGGATAAATTATCGAAAATAAAAACCTATAAAGAAATTGCTGATATGGCCAATTATGCGATTTTGGTTCACTCTTTAAAAAGCGATGCTAGGTATTTTGGGTTTGAAAAACTAGCAGATCTTGCTTATCAGCATGAAATGGAAAGTAAGTCTAACAATATGTATTATGTTACTGATCATTTTGATGAGTTGATGACAGAAGCAAATCGAATTGTTCATTTGGTTAAGCAGTATTTAGGTAGAGAAGATGCAAATACAGTATCAAAGGCAGAAGCTACTCCTGTTGTAAAAGAACAAAAGATTCTAGTGGTTGATGATTCAAATATCGTCAGCAATTTTATTAAAAAGATTTTCAACAATACTTTCGATGTTGTGATTGCCAATGATGGTAAAGAAGCTTTGGATATTGTAAATAGTAATACAGATGGCAAGATAGTCGGTATGTTACTTGATTTAAATATGCCTAATGTAGATGGTTTTGAAGTACTTGATTATTTTAAGGCCCATGATTTGTTTAAACAAGTACCTGTTTCCATTATTACTGGAGATAGTTCTAAAGAAGTAATTGATCGTGCTTTTACTTATCCAATTGTCGATATGCTTCAAAAACCATTCAATGAAGTAAATATTAAAAATATTGTTGAGAAGACGATTAGAAGATATTAAATTAGAAAAGAGAAATCTTTTCTTTTTTTTCATTCTATGATAATATTATGAAGTACGAAGAAATACTAGTATGGAAAGCTAGTCTATAATCATATAATAATAGGAAAAGGACGTGAAAAAATGAGTGGACATTCAAAATGGGCAACAATCCATCGTAAAAAGGGGTTAATCGATGCCGAAAGGGGAAAAATTTTCCAAAAGCTTGCCAAAGAAATTTATGTAGCAGCGAAAGGAACTAATGGAGATCCTGATGCCAATCCGAGTTTACGAATGGTAATTGAAAAATGTCGTAGTCAAAATATGCCAAAAGATAACATTCAAAAGGCAATTGATAAAGCGGTAGGAAGTACAGGAGGCGAAGACTTCGAGAGTATTCGTTATGAAGGATATGGCCCTCATGGAATTGCCATTATGGTAGATTGTTTAACGGATAATCGTAATCGTACTGCATCTCTTGTTCGTTCTACTTTCACCAAACGTGGTGGTAATTTAGGTACAGATGGTAGTGTTAGTTATCTATTTGAACGTAAGGGAGTTATTGTCATAGAGAAGAATGATCAAGAAGATGAAATCATGATGACCGTGCTTGATGCAGGAGCAGATGATTTTATTGTTAACGAAGATACTTTTGAAATCTATACCACACCAGATACTTTCTTAGCTGTAAAAGAAGCATTAGAAAATATGGGAATAACTTCTTATATCACAAGTGAGATTACCTATGTAGCTTCTAATTTAATCGAACTAGATGATGAGTCAAAAGAAAAGGTATTAAATCTTGTCGATGCCTTAGATGAATTAGATGACGTACAAGATGTTTATCATAACTTAAGCGAGTAGGGTAACCTACTTTTTCTTTTTGGATTCATAGATTGTAATTCTCATAAAAAAACTATATAATAAATTCAAGAGGTGTTTTATGCGAAAAGCGGTATTAATTTACAATCCTCATAGTGGTTTGGCGACCAAGAAGAGAAAAAAACAGATGGCAGAATTTACTAAATATAGTGATTTGTTTCATAAATACGGTTATCAGTTAGAAACTTATAAAACCAAGTATCATGGCCATGCGAGGGAAATTGTTAAAAATTTGCCAGACGATATTGATTTAGTGGTTTCTATCGGTGGAGATGGAACTTTTAATGAAGCAATGACTGGTAATTTTGAACGGAAAAAAAGAATTTTGATTTCTCATCTTCCTTATGGAACGACTAATGATATTGGAATGATGTATGGAATGGGTAAGAATCCTTATCGTAATTTGGATATGATTTTATCAGGTGTTGTAGTAAATACAGATATTTGTCTGTTAAATGATCATCCGTTTATTTATGTCGCTGGGTTTGGTAAGTTTATGAATATTGCGTATGAAACAAGTCGAAAAATGAAGAAAAAAATAGGTAAGCTTGCTTATTTTATTTTGGGAGCTAAAGATTTTTTTCGAAAGAAAACGCCAAGTTATGAAATTACTTATGAGGTAAATGGTGAAAAGTATCATGGACTTTATACTTTTGCGTTAATTTCTAATGCGACTCGGATTGCGGGAATTAATAATTTTTATAAAAATATTAAATTGAATGATAGCGAGTTTGAAGTTTTGTTTTCTAATTTGCAGACAAAAAAAGATATTGTGAGAAGTTTAATTTATTTAAAAACTAACGATATTACTAAAGTACCAGGATTTTATTTTCATCGTACGGATCATATTACGATAACTTTTCATGAGAAGTTGAAAAAACCTTGGTGCCTAGATGGGGAAGAGTATGATACTACGGCTCATCGTTTTGAAATTAGAGTAGTGAAAAATGTAAGGATGTTGCTTCCTAAAAAAGCAATTGATAAATTATTTGTCACAGGGGGTGAAATGGATGAATTATCAACTGGAGATGGAGAAGATCATCGAGAGTGAAATAGAAAAAAATAGAGTACCTAGATTGTTGTTACATGCTTGTTGTGCACCATGCTCGTCTCGAGTATTAGAAGTATTAGGAAACTATTTTCATATTACGATTCTTTATTATAATCCCAATATTTTTCCAGAAGTAGAGTTTGAGAAAAGATTAACTGAGTTACAACGTCTAGTTAAAGAGTTGAAAACAAAGTACCCCGTTGAAGTATGGCCAGGTAGATATGATCCTAAAGAGTTTTTTACTATGGCTAAAGGTCATGAAAAGGATAAAGAGGGTGGCGAACGATGTTTTAAATGTTATCGTTTGCGCTTAGAAGAAACCGCTAAATTAGCTAAAGAATACCAATTTGATTATTTTACGACGACATTATCGATTAGTCCGTATAAAAATAGCCGTGTATTAAATGAAATTGGTCAGGAACTTGCCGATAAGTACCACCTCGCTTATTTATTTGCGGATTTTAAAAAGAAGAATGGTTATCATCGTAGTATCGAATTGTCCCAAGAATATCACTTATATCGCCAAGATTACTGTGGCTGTATTTATTCTAAACAAGAAAGAGACGAGAAAAAGAAAAAAGAGGTTCTACTTTCTTAATTTTTCTCATATTCTAGTATTACTAGAGGAGAGGAAAAATGAAAATGGAAGAAAGAGAAGATTTTTTAAGACGTAATAAAATTAATTCTATCGAATTGTTCAACGAAAGGACAAACCCACAATCTAGATTTCATTTATTTCATAAGGATAATGATCATACAATGGTTTTATATACAGATGGGGTAATTATTCACAAAAATACATGGGTTGATAAATATCCTTATCACTTTGATTCAGATTGGATGCCTTACGCACCAGTTAAGAGAGTAGAGTTTTCGATTACAGATGCTAACTTTGTACTCGCAAAGAAGAAAATTAACCATACGACGAGTCGATGCCTTTATGTTAATCAAGAATATTGGGAACAATTTCCACAAATCAAGCGTCTACATGGGGTGAATCAAATCAGTTTGACGGAAGATGGACATTTAAAAATTAAACGATTAGGAGAAATGACATGGAAATAGAAGTAGTAGTGACTGGTTATTTAGAAGAAAATTGTTATGTATTAAAGAAAGATGGACAAGCGTTAATTGTTGATCCAGGCGATGAATTTTTTAGAATTAAAGAGAAATTAATGGATGTAAAACCGCTTGCGATACTGATTACGCATCATCATTTTGATCATGTTGGTGCTTTAGATGAATGTATAAAAGAATATTCTATTCCAGTTTATGATAAAAGTACTCTAAGAGAGGGAAGCATAGTGATTGGTCCTTTTTCTTTTGAAATGATAGAAAATCCAGGACATTCAAAAGATGCGATCAGTTTTTACTTTAGAGAAGAGAAACTGATGTTTTGTGGTGATTTTATTTTTCAAGGATCAATTGGTCGCTGTGATTTAGAGGGTGGCTCTATAGAAGAAATGAAGAGAAGTATCACTAATATTAAAACTTTTCCAGATGATATTACCCTTTTTCCGGGACATGGGCCTTCTACTACCCTTGGAGAAGAGAAAAAAAGTAATTTTTACTTTACAGAATATTGATAAACCATTTGTGTGAAAAACAGATATTTTAGAAATATAAAGTGGAAGAGAAGTTTCAAAATATGAGTAATTTTAGAAGTAGACTCTAAGATTACTCTTTTTTTATGTTCTCGTGGAGATCGTAAAAGGTTATATAACAAAATTGGCTTAAAAGACATGGAAGCAGTCTTTATCAATAACCTGAAAAGTAGATTTTATCTTATAAAAGTTAACTGATAGTTATATTTTTTGGGATCAAAATTACCGAAAATCGACAAAAAACTACATTTTATCACGGATTTTAAAAAATGCTGGTATTTTATGCTATAGTTATGGTGACAAGAGGGTGTAGGAGGTATATAATGAAATTATTAAAAGGAACAATTGCTGTATTTGCAGTAACGGCATTATTATCATCTGTTGGTGTCAATGCGGAGTCAATTTGGCATTTTGCAGGACTTACTTTGGAAGGACATAGTAGGGTTTATAATTCAAGTACACACATAAAGGATATTGAGTCTAATCAGTATTTTAAAAATGTTAGAGCATTTGATAATGAGAAGTGGGTTGAAAGGGCAATGAAAGTAGCTATTCAGAAAATGGATACTGGTTCTACTACTGGATTTCAAGAATTAAATACTGGGGTAACTGGAACATATTCTGGAAATACTGTAAAACACCCAGCAGAATACCGTGTTAAATTAAAAACAGCTAATCCATTTTCTAACGATGTTTATTTTAACGGCATTTGGTATCTAGATAATACAAGATTATAAAATAAAAAGATAGGAAAATCACTCTCTTGTCTATTATTATATTAGGAGTAAAGTATGAAAAAATTTATAAAAAATAACTGGATAGTTATAGTACCTATTGCACTTTTATTGGTTTGGTTCTTATATGGGTTACAATCTTTTTTACAACAGTATTATCAAGAAGTAGAATTGAATCAAAAAATTTATGACGAATGTAAATTAACTAACGCTGATGGTTATGGTTGCGAAACAATTGAAGAGGATATCGAGCGAACGAAAATTCCACCAGCACCATTGCTATTTTCTTATCTTATAGCTGGCTCTGAGGAGTTATATTATCTTTCTATTTTAGCCATTTTATTTGTTGCAGTCCCAGCTATTTGGGGTTTTTATCAAGATACAAAAAATGGGATGTATAAAAATAAATTATTACGCGAAAGTTATAAATCCTATTTTTTAAAGCATTATAAAAAATCTTTAAAATGTCTACTTATTTTACCTGTTTTTATTGTTCTTGCTTTTTTAATCACTTGTGTTGTTTCTAACTTTGAGTTTCAATATGCTCCTGGTGAGTTAGAATATGGGGGCAGTTTCTTTTGGAGTAGTAGAGAGTATGCTCGTTCATTATGGATACCTTATCTATTCACGATGATTGCTTCAGTTACATTGCATAGTATTTATTACATTAATACTGCTTATTTGGTTTTTTATAAAGCTAAAAATTTTATTTTAAATACGGTGGGAGTGTATTTAGCTTATTTATTAACTCAGGTAGTACTTGTTTCTTTGGTTGGCATGTTTTTTGGTCGAGTTTTGAAGATGGGAGAATTTGCTATTACTTTTGAGGATCCTATCATTTGGATCTTTGGTAGCGATGTTGATCATTTTGAATATATGTTTATTTCTTCTCTTGTTTATGTTGTGATATCTACGTTATTAGTTTTTCTTGTTTATCGTAAGAAAGAAAGGTATGTGATTCAAAATGAAGGATGAAATTAGATTTCAAAAAAAGCTGCTTTCTTTAGTTAGCAAAACATCTGGTTTTTATCTTTTGATTTTAGCTTCTTTTTTTGTTGCTGGTTATACTGGTGTTTGGCTATCCATTTCTTATAGTTCTTTTATTGATAATTTCTATGAGATGACGATTGCGATTTTTTCAAGCGACAATTACTTCTTGGTTTTATTATTCATCTTTCTTTTAAATACGATTTATATATATTTTCTTTTTGGAAGAGATCCTTCTTTTCAACTAAGATGTCAGAATAAAAAAGATCATATTAAGAAATTAATGATTTCAACTTGGTTTTTTAATAGTATTTTATTCCTTCTTAATTTATTATTCTTGATGATTTTGATTAATTTGTTTGGAAGTGTTAATTATTCAATCACAAATACTGAACATGGAGTAGTAAATATTGTTTATTTCTTATGGTATATGTTTCGTACTTATTTCTGGATTCAGATTATTTCTACTTTGAATATTTTATTATTTAAAAAATTATCTTTATGGGTAGTTACTATTTTTAACTGTATTTATCTAATCTTTGTTTTGTTCTTAGTTTCTTTGCCTGTAGATTATATTATTCGTTCTGTTTCGGATATCGGAATTCATATTTCCTATTTCTTTTTATCCGCTCAGTACGGTAGTTTCTTATTTGAAATTGCGATTAGTGTTTTATATGGATTATTGGCTATACTATTGATAAAAGGAATTTGGCTTTTATTAGATTATTTAAAAAGTGAAAAGTTTACTTTGCGTTTAAAGTTTACTGTCGCAGTAATTAAGAATGATGTTAGAACCTTAGTTACCAATTTAAGAAAACCATTAATTGTTTATTTAGTTGCCTTATTGTGTTTGCTCTATTGGGTATTTATTAATAAAGATGTTGTATTACAATTAGATGATTTTAAAAATATATTTGGTTTATCTTATCATATTGGTGATGAAATTTTAGAACTAATATTTATGTTACTCACTTTAGTATTCTATGTTTATTTAGCAATCTATTTATTTTGTAAAGATATTGATTTACAGATGGGAAACTTGTTTTTGAGAATCTTACCGGCGAAATTCTTGAGTAGTAAAATGATTTCTATTGCTAGTCTTACCTTAGTTGTAAAGGGAGCTAGTTATTTATTCATTTATTTACTTTTTAGTTTTCTGTCACGAGTTTCGTTTATTGAAGTGTTATCATTGTTTGGAAAAGACTTTTTGTTTACATTAACGATCGAATTTATCTTGTTGTTATGTCTATTTATTTACTATTCTTTAAAAAAATATGGATGGTTATTATGGATTGTGGCACTTCTATTATTGAGGTTAGTTATTATTCCTATTGACGAGTTAAAATTATTTGTTTGGTTAATGATATTAATTGTTGTGATTACTCTTTTATTAGTTATGTTTAATCGGTATGCAAAAGTAATCTTTGAAAGAATTAAGAATGGAGGATAAAGATGAAAATTGAAGTAAAAAATATTGAAAAGGAATTTAAAAAGATACCCGTTTTAAAAAACGTTTCGATGGAATTTGAAGAGGGAAAAATTTATGGTTTAGTAGGGAGAAATGGTAGTGGAAAAAGTGTTTTTTTAAAGATACTATGTGGTTTATATGAACCTACGAGAGGGGAGGTACTCTATGATGGAAAGAATCTTTTCCTTCATCATGCTTTTCCACCTGATACGAGGGCTTTAATTGAAAAGCCTGCTTTTATTGGTGATTTGACCGGCTATGAAAACTTAGAAATACTAGCATCGATTCAAAACAAAATTGGTAGAGATGAGATAGAAAATACGTTAAAGAGAGTAAATCTATACGAAGAGAAAGATAAAAAGTTTAGTAAATACTCTTTAGGAATGAAACAAAAACTAGGAATTGCGCAAGTTTTAATGGAAGACCCTAAAGTGATTATTTTAGATGAACCTTTTAATGGGGTAGAAGAAGCAACGGCTAAGAGTCTTCGTGAAGTTCTAAAAGAAGAACGAAAAAAGAATAAGATTGTGATTATCGCTTCCCATATTAAAGAGGATATTGAAAACCTTGCCGATATAATTTATTTTTTCGATGATGGTGTGGTTAAAGAACAGAAAAAGTAGTATCGAAAGCGTGTTGCCCAATCTCAAAAAATATGATATGATTTTCTAGAGTAGTAAGGGGATGTAATCATGAGCTTTGATGCTGTATTATTAATTATTCTAATTGTTGCTGGAGTTTGTTTTTTTAGAAAATTTTCTAGTAGCGTTTATTTTATCGCTAGTTTAGATATTTTCTTTCGAATACTAACTTTTGTGAGAGATCATATCGGAGTAAAAGAGATCTCAGAATTTATTCGTGCATATTTTCCAGAGAGTATTCCTAGTGTAATTTATCGATATACAGATGGTGTTTTATCTACGGTATTGATGTGGGTATATGTAGCTTTATTTGCTGTATTCTTATTCTATACGGTTAGAATTCTTTGGAAGAAAAGATAAAATGGCTTAGTATTTATCTTAGAGAAAAAAGAGAGAAAAGGAAAAAATGTAATTAATTGTCAAACATTTTTCCTGTTTTTTCTCTTTTCTTCTTATTTTTTTTATAGTATAATGGTCTATAGAATAGTAGTAGGAAAAAGGAATTAGAAAAATCAAGCTAAAGTAAGGGAGCAGGACAGACGCGTATGAGAAAAATATACACAGGTATCGATTTAGGAAGTTATGGAATTAAGATTGTCGTTTTAGAGTACGTCCATGGGAAATTTCACGTTCTTGCTGCGACTAATGTTCGGAGTAAGGGAATTAAAAACAGTTTGATTGTTGATATGGACGAAGCCTGTCTTTCTTTGCTGAGAGCGAAAAAAAATATTGAAGAGATGTTAGGAGTTACTCTTGACCAAGCTATTGTTACAGTACCATCTGATGGTATTAATTTTGATATTGTATCAGGGGAAATTGCTCTTGATGCAGAGAAAATGATCGATGCTAAAGAGATGAATGCTGTACTTCATGAAGCGGCACTAGGGAATATTCAGGATGATAGTGAACTAATTACGATTGTTCCTATTTCTTTTCATATTGACGATGGAGAGGGAATTCGTGATCCTAAAGGCTTAATGGGAAATAAACTAATGGCTAAGGCAGTAATTACGACGATTCCTAAATATTTTTTGAAGCAAACAATTTCTTTATTAAAGATGTGTAATATCGAAGCTATTGATGTTTCTTTTTCGGCTTTAGGTGATTACTATAGTGCGAGAAATAAAGATATGGATAAAGAAGTGACGGCACTGATTAATATTGGATACGACACAACTTCTGTATCGATTTTTAATAAAGGAATTATGATTAAAACAGAGAAGATTGAAGAAGGCTCTAAAATAATCGATCAAGATATTATGCAGGCTTATCAAGTAAAGAAAAGCGTGGCTAGATTTTTAAAAGAAAATTTTGCGGTAAGTAACACTCGTTATGCTGATGCTAATGATCGAATTGAGGTCGAAACAAAAGAACAAACCAAAATATCGATCGGGCAATTAGAAATTTCAGAGATGGTAGAAAGACGGATAATCGAACTTCTAAAACTCGCGAAAAAGCAAATAAACATCTTAACAAACCGGGAAATAAGTTATATAATAATAACTGGGGGAATTAGCGAATTAGCTGGTTTTCAATACGTTGTGGAGAATATCTTCGATAGAAGAGCGGCAACGATGAATATAGATACCATGGGGGCGCGTAGTAACATGTACTCTAGTGCACTCGGAATTATAAAATATTTTTACGCAAAACTAGAATTACGTGGAAAAAGTTATTCTATGATGAGCGATAAACAAGCAGATGATTTAGTTTCAACGCAAAAGAGGATGACCGGTAGTACAAACGAAAGTATTATCAGTAAAGTATTCGGTTATTTTTCTGGAGATTAAGGAGGATTTGTATGGTGAATGGATTAGAGATGGATCAACTAGCGAAAATAAAAGTAATTGGAATTGGTGGCGGTGGATGTAATGCCGTTAATCGTATGATAGAGTCAGGGGTAAAAGGAGTAGAGTTTATTGTAGCCAATACAGATCTACAAGTGTTAAACAACTCAAAAGCTGACGTAAAGATTCAAATTGGAGCTAATTTGACAGATGGATTAGGTGCGGGTGCGAATCCGGAAGTGGGACGTGAAGCAGCGGTTGAATCAAAGAAAGAAATCGAAGATGCATTAAGTGGTGCGGATATGGTATTTGTCACTTGTGGTATGGGTGGCGGTACTGGTACCGGTGCTTCTCCTGTTGTTGCTGAGATTGCTCAGACGATAGGTGCGCTTACGGTGGCTATTGTTACTAAACCATTCGGTTTTGAAGGAAAAAGAAGAATGGACAATGCCATGAAAGGCTTAGATGAGTTAAAAAAACATGTCGATACGTTAATTGTAATTCCTAACGATCGCTTACGTGAAATCATCGATAAAACAACGCCAATGTTAGAAGCCTTTAAAGAAGTAGATAATGTCTTACGTCGTGGTGTTCAATCAATTTCTGATTTGATTGCCGTTGTTGGACTTGTCAACTTGGATTTTGCTGATGTTAAAGCCGTTATGCAAAATTCTGGTAATGCCATTATTGGTATTGGTATTGGTATGGGTGAAGATCGGGCGATCGAAGCAGCTAAACAAGCAGTATCTTCTCCATTATTGGAGACTAGCATTTCCGGAGCTACCAATGCGATTATCAATGTAACGGGTGGCGTGAATTTGACTTTGTTTGAAGCAGAACAAGCTGCAGAAGTAGTAAGAGCAGCTGCGAATACAGATATCAATACGATTTTTGGTTCCGTAATTAATGAAAACTTGACAGATGAAGTAATTGTTACGGTTATTGCGACTGGCTTTGATAAGAATTCAGTACCAAAAGAACCGGTTTATAACAATGTTCAAAATACTGCTAGACGTAGTCAAACTCGCGATATTGAAGTCATTGAAGATTTCGATGATGACGATGATGATGACGATGACATTCCTATCTTTTTACAGAATCGTAATTTTTAGTAAAAAAGCAATAAAAGATTTTTCTTTCATTGCTTTTCTATTGGAAAAAAGGGAAATATTTTTTCTTTTGCTTGGTATAATATATTACGGGATATGAAAAATAGGAATGTCAATAATTTAGGAAAATGTCTCAAAATTTTTTAAACATTTGCGGGAAAATTTATTCCAATTTCCTTCTTGACAATAGGGACCCAGATAAAATTCTATTAATGATTAAGCTACGCAACAAATATATTGTTGCTTGGCTAATAAGCATTAAGAATTTTATCTGCCTATTGATCAAGAAGTTTTCTCGGCATAAAACCCGTTTAGGCATACACATGATCGGTGTGTGCTTTTTGTATCTGCCTTTTAAATGAAGCAAGTTTCCAAGGATGCGACATTGGTGGAATATAGTTTTTCTTTTTCTTAATCTCAATAGATTCATCAAACACTTTAGAAAACCTTTCGTTTCTAGATAGTTCTTTTAACTCCAATACTTGTTCATCAATTGTAACTAATAGTTCTCCATTAAAAGCCTTGATAACTAAGCATTCTGTTCTAGGAGAGAAGCATTTAATTTGATTATTCATATATGGTTGATAGTACTTGTTTTGATATTTTATAGAATTACCATTATCCACTTTTCTAGGAGTTAAAACCGCAAGGGTATAGTTGATTTTTTCTTCACTAGGTGATGACTCAAATACAGATTCAAACATGTGATAATCCATAGCGAATTTTTGATTGAAGTAAGGAACAAAAACTTCAATTAGGTATTTATTAGCTTCTTCAATAGTAGTAATACCATGTAGTTTAAGTTCATTTACTAATCTGCCTTGAAAAGTACCATTCGTGCGTTCTATTAGCCCTTTAGCTTGAGATACAGATGATGTTTGAAGTTCTATGCCTAATTGCTTACAAGCATATCCATACTGAGTTAAAACATCTTTTTCACTAGTTCTTTTATCTGGATTTAAAGACATATAGTTAAACACAGTACGGTTATCTGTAAAGAACTTATAGGGAATACCATAGTTAGTTAATATTTGATATAAAACATGGTAATAACCGTTTAGAGTTTCTTGATGATCAAACCAAGCTCCAACAATAGTAGAAGTAGCTTTATCGATGGCTAGGTGTAGACAAGTTTTAATATTATCAAACCACATATGAATTGATCCATCTTGTTCAATAACTTCACCAAAGTATTTAGGTTTTTCTAATCTTGGATGAGAGTCTTCTAAAGCAACTTCATGACTAATTATAGTTTCTATTTGTTCATTAGTCATGGCAAGATTAATTTTCTTTTTTTTGAAGTAATTTTTGTTTAACATATTCCCTTTTAGTTTTCTTTCTAGCTTTAGGAGATAATACACCAGCTTTAGTTAAAGTCTTATAAATAAAGTCATAAGATACATTAATATTTTCATCCTTTTCTAGGAAATCTTTAAAGTGATAAAAATTCCAGTCTTGATATTTATTCTTATATAATAGTATAATATCTTCGGA
>OGQX01000616.1_pt1 | contig 38859 bp, 59 predicted proteins | sample 1553291 | NCBI WGS metagenome assembly OGQX01 (sample SAMEA2580030, study PRJEB22360) | human gut metagenome | biome: human gut; feature: human-associated habitat; material: faeces | place: Denmark | collected 2008/2010
ACAAATATACTAAAAATTTATTAGTCTGCCAAATAATCTACTTTATTTTTAAGTCTGGCGTGTCTACCAATTCCACCACAGAGGCATTCTTAATTACTCTAGATTCGAAACATATAATTCAGTAATATTATTAGTAAATATCTGAGTATCCCAATTTGGTCCGTTTCCTTTTATAGTTATAGTTGCAGATTTATTTTTTTCATTATAACTGAAATCTCTTACATGTTGAAAATTAAAAACCTGTTCTGTTCCGTTATCAAAAGTGATTCTGATTACTTTAAATTCCATATCCTTCTAATATTAATTTATTTGCGGAGAGCAGTGGAATCGAACCACATGCCAGAAAGGCACACATTGCTTAGCAGGCAAGCCCTATCACCATCAAGGATTACTCTCCAAACCTTTAGACGTCCTTCAAAAAATTAAATCTAAGGACAATGTAAATTATTCCTGTTATTACTACTGCTTCAGCAAGTAATCCAATAGAAATCATACTTCCTAAAGCTGCAATAACCCAAATGAGAATTGCTGTTGTTAAGTTAGCTATATTGGTAGATTTATCCTTCCAAATGATTCCAGCACCAATAAAGCCAACTCCAGAAGCTATCTGGGCAGCTACTCTAGAAGGGTCTCCACCTATTCTTGTAGAGATATATGTAAATATAAAAGATCCTAACATTAGTAGAACAACGGAACGAATTCCAATTACCTTGTTAGTTTTTTGTCTTTCATATCCAAGAACTGCTCCACAAAAAATTAATATAGCTAAATTAAGAAAGAACATACTAAATATAAACTAGCTTGTTACATTTTGGACACGAATAGATGCTTATAACATTTCCATTAGCATCCTTAGTTTCTCCTATATATCGTAAAGGAGATCCACATATATTACAGTAAAGCATTGTTAAAATTATTTAAATATACTGTTAAAAACAACCCAAGCCCATACTTCCTCATAAGCTATGATTTTCTCACACATGCAAAAAGCATATCTGCCATAAGGATGAATAAAAATATGCTCCTGAGTCATGTTATTTCTAAAAGTATAACCTTTCTTTTTAAGATATCTTAAAAGGAACCACCTAGAAAATTTGTTTGTATGTATATAAATATACTGTGTCATAAATTAATTGACTTTAATTTTTCCATTCCATTTTGGCAAACTTTTTCCTTCTTGTACTGCTTTCCGCCAATCATGTTTATAATCAATAACTTTTTGAATATGATCTAGAAGTTCATGTCTCTTATAATTGCTCAATAATGTAATAATATTTTCCCTTCCAACAGGATTAGCAGACTGACTAGCAAACTCAGGAAGTTTTTTACCCTCATCAATACACCGATCCACAATATACTTAGCTATATCATATCCAGATTTCTCTTCCCCTAAATCATGATCCAGACAAATAGCATCAGGCCATTCTTTTTCAAGAAAATTAATTGCTTCTTGGTAAGACTGAGCCCATACAACTTTACAATTTCTGCCAATTGGACTGAAATTCATCCAATCATCTTCCATTGGATTACGGGCATCATCTACCCAAAGAAGTGTTTTCATTATATCACATACGTATTAATTTCATTACAATCAAATATAACATCAAGTTCATACTTAGAAGAAGTTAAGTAATCAGGATGTAGAAAATCCTTTTTTACAATACTAAGCACACTATCATGTTCTGGAATTTTATTAGATATAAATTGAAAACATTCTGTATCTAATAGTTCTTCTGTCCTCTTATCAAAAATATCTATAGTTCCGTCAATTAAGTACATATAACTATAATTCTTTAGTTTTTCCACAACTAATACATTTACTGTATGTAGTACAAGCTAAATTAGCCATTCCAAGGGAAAGTAAACTTGAAAAAATTCTTGCTACACCAGAAGCCCCATATCCATCTTCTGTCCAAATTACATGAATAGTTTCTCTACCACAATTTAGACAGTAGGTTTCTACATATTTCATAATTATTATATTTCAATTAATCCATCCTCAATAGTAAGATTCTCTAAATCAACAATAGATTTTAAAGCAGAAATAGTCTCAGGTTTAAATTCTACAGGAAAACCCATAGTGTAATCTCCTTCAAAAACACATTCATTTTTATAAACCTTTCTAAGCACATTATCATCTCCATAATCACACACTTCATAATAACCAGGAGTTTCAAAATAACTTTCAGGTATCCTAACTGTTATAATGTAGTTGTAGTCCAGAAACGGAGACCATGTACTTTCTGATTCTTTATGAATTTCACAATTTTTAAACCTGAAAATATAAACTTTTTTAGGTTTTACTTTGGAGAACATTAAGTCTCCATTTTTACCTCTGTATATCCATGCCATATTATAATGTTATTAGTACGGAGGGTGGGACTCGAACCCACAATGACTATTCAGCCGCCAGTTTAGAAGACTGGTCCATTATCCATTCTGGTCACCTCCGCAAACCTTTAATTACTCTATTCTATCTTTTAATATATTAAGATAATAAATAGTAAGTACGATCATTCCTCCAAAGTAGAATATTCCCCAAGGAGCAGACCACATAGTTAATGCAAATCCAAGTCCTAATAATAAACATAAAACAAAGATTCCAAAAACTATTACTGTGTATAAATCAAGATTATTCATTTTATTTGTAATAAGCATTTCTTTCAGAAGGAGACATATATTCCCATTCTACATTCTTAAACTCTTGAAGAGTTCTACATCCAGTATAAGACATAGCAGATCTTAATGCGGAATCAAATTGAGAAAGTAAAGACTCAAGAGTATATTCAACAGGAACCCAAATCTCGATTCCTTCTTCAGCCTTTTTAGTATCAGAAATGTCCTTTTGACCACGTTCACTTGCCATTCCGTAGTATAGTCTTTCTTTGGGGTACAGTCCAATAACTCGTTCTCTGTCTGCTTTAGTTAGAGACATAAAATATCTAAACGTCTCAGGATTATCATCTAGTCCTTTTGTCCGAGTTTGCCCGCAAGCCTCCTCACATTGTGCAAACATTTTGCCCATCATAACATAATCAGCACCTAAAGCTAAACACTTTATAGCTCTATCTATTGTAGAAATGCCTCCATCTGCAATAATTTTAGGAGCTTTCATAGGTTTAGGAGAAGCATTAATTAGTGTCTTACAGGTGGATAACTTTCGTAGTAACCATTCCATCGAAGCATGTATTCCAGTTTTTACACCTGTAGTACATACACTACCTGTTCCAATACCTACACGAACATAATCTACTTCTGCGTCACAACATTCCCAATAAATATCTGGGTGTGCGATATTTCCAACCATTATGATAATAGTACTCCATCTTTCTTTAGCTTTTTTAACTAAATCATAAATTTTCTTCATATGACCATTAGCCAGATCAATAAGTACTAAAGGACATTCATCAGAGACTTCTCCTTCACAAAAGTACATTTCAAATTCCTTTAAACTAAAGGCACACCAAACATGGTTACATGCATTAAGTCTAAACTGTAAATTATCTATACGTCTTGGAATGATTGGAAGAACATCAGCCTTTGTAAAAAGTTGATAATTTGATTCATCAATAACGGATGTCATAGGAGAAACGAAAATAGGATATGTTCCTAAGTCTCCTAAAGGACTACACTCACTACGACTTGTAATATCCGTGGCTTTTGAACTAGGTAAAATACCTATTTCATCTAAACTATACATCATCTTCTATTTCCTTTAAAATCTCACAAATTCAGTAATCAGGATCATTAATTAAATAATGATCTCCAAATTCATTCCTTAAGCACATTTCTTCATTCACTTTTGTATCAGACAATGTTCTTAATGAATTATATCGAAACCCCTCCCCTTCGGGAGCTTCAATTGATTGTATTCTATATAAAACAGTTTTCATATGTGGGCCCTACTGGGCTTGAACCAGTGACCTACTGATTATGAGTCAGTTGCTCTAACCAACTGAGCTAAGGGCCCTTAAAAGGCGGATTTACTCCGCCTGTAAAGCTATTCTGCTTTCTTATCACAGTCTACTTCAGGAAGTTCTGTGAAATACTCATTATAAATATTCTGAGCAATTTCCAGACAGATTTCAGCGTTGCGCAGGTCATCACGAAGCTTGAACATCTGAGTTACCCACTCATCTGCCTTAAAGTCCGTACCTACAACCAGTGATTCGGTCGATTTAATCGACAGATCCTCCAGATTCATAATCTTGGACTTAATCTGACGAATCTCTTTCTCAATGAGATTAACCTGATCCTTAGCTGCTTCGCGGGCATCAGCATTGATGATTTCAGCACGTTTCTTGAGTACTGCAGTTCCAGTAGCACTCAGAATTTCATTAAATTTATTCATAAACTTTTATTACTTTTATATTGTTTGGAAGTTCTTCTTTATCCCAATCCTTATAAGAATTGGTAATTGTTATTGTTTTGTAAAGTTCTGACAACTTTACTAAAGGTTCTTTTTGGATAGCATGTGTGACACGTAAATGCACATCAGTTACTCCCATGTCTTGTAATGCTTTATAAATTGCAAAGAAAGTTCCTCCACCATCGCATAAGTCATCAAAAACTAGAATAGAAGTATTTGGCTTTATTCTAGAAGGTAATTTTACCTCTAACTTATCTCTTGAAATCCTATGCTTTGTAGCATAGTATGTCGTATCAAAGTCAAAAAGCTCACTGTAACGATGATAGGCACCTTCGTCAGGGAATAAAACATTCTCTGGAATATTAGAACCTGGTTTTAAAGCAAAGAATGCAGGCCAGTCATTATCAATTACCCCTTCTGTAATCAAACGCTTAGAATGAGGATCCAGTACTAGAATTTGCTGTGCTTGTACAAAGATAAGACATTTTTTAACAAGCTCCAAATCTAATGCCTCATTAAAAGAAAATAATCTATCAGTTCGCGCTGCAAACAAATAAGCTATTTGTAGATAGGAAATCTGGATACCTTGACGATGACAAATATCCGCTAATTGCATTAGAATCCAAATATCATTCAAATTGGATAATCTAGTATAGATCAGCAGGGACTTTCGTCTATCCATTTCAGACTCAAGTACAAGATGGGATTGGGAATCAGGATAAGTATCAATTCGATACTTTATTTCTGACTTTTCTGGGTATAAAAAGTTAATTATTTGCATACAGAGTCAAAATTCTTTTTGCAGGTTTTGATAGAGTAATTATAAGGAATTCCTAAGTCATGTCCTGCACATATGTCACAACATGTTTCAATCAACCTTACTTTATATTCAGGATTAAAGTGTGATTTAATATGATCAATTCCATATAAGACTAATTCCTTATTGAATTCATAAGTTTGAAATTCTCCTTGAAAAGGATTATTTAAATTTGTTTCATAAGGGTTATTAATCTCCTTAAATATAGAATCTCCAACAGGCCCTTTACCATGTCTTGTTAAATAAGATCTATATACAAAATTAAATATTAGTTGATCATCAGTTAAAAAGAATGGGAGATTGTTCCACGATGGACAACATGGAAGTGGGGTAGTATATTCATGTGAAAATCCAATATTAGGGTCCAAAAGTACTCCTTGAGAACCCTCAAATATCACAGAAGTCTTTTCTTTCCATGCTAATTTAGATAACGTATCCTCCAATACTATATTGGGATAAAAAATCTTACAATAAGTATGTACTAAAGAATCTAAGTTATCGAAAACATGAGAAAATCTTGAATAAGTTTCCTTAAACTGGAGTTTATCTTCTGCCCATTCCCTAATTAATCGGAGCTTCATTTTTACAACTTGAGGAAAAGCTAAATCTTTTACATATAAAGCTAATCCATCTCTTTGTCTCTGAACAGTCTCCCATATCCCTTTTCCTACTGTAAAACCTTTACTCCTTTCAGAATTCAGCATTACATCAAAAGGAGTTGTTACTTGTACATATGGATCAAAATATTGGATAGGGATATTACATCCTAAGAAATCCAACTCCTCTCGTTCCCGCATCCATTGTAGTGGATCCATAACACATTGTTTCATCCAATAGGTAGGTGCTTCAGCAAATGTTCCAGATCCAAAGCAAGAAAATATATGCACTGTTCCAGATGAAGTAGTTACTGTGTGCCCTGCTTGATGCCCTCCAGAAAATCTAACAACCAGAGGTTTTAAACGCTTTCTTTTAGCGTCGCAACAAAGGGCATGAGTCACTTGACCCTTGCCCTCGTCGCCAAACGTACAACCCACTACAATATTATACATTATCGTCGATGTATGTCAAATATATTAGGTTTTGATTCTGTATTTTCTACAGTTTTTTCTGCAGAAACCTCTTCAATTACTGAAGAGCTACCTTTTAGAGTTTTACCCATAGCTTCACAAATGGCTTCTACAACTTCATCAGGCTTGCACACAATAAAGTTTTCTCTAAGAATTTCTTTCATTTGTTTAGCTACTACCTCATCATAATGTTCACTTCCATGTCGAACATGGATATGAAACACATGATACTTTTCACAAGCGAGTTCATAAGCCTCTTGCCAGGTATAATCACGCTCATACTCCATTCCAGTGAGAGCTGCCAAAGTTCCCCTACTTATTCTTGTCAAAGTAGGTTCATCACCAACTGTAAAAAGGAATCCTTTTTGTTTTCGCTTTTCCCAGCTATCAATTGACGTGTGATTTCCTGCAATAATCCAAGGAAGTAAGTAGGATTCTCCACTATTACCTCCACCACGACCCTCCAAATAGATTTTAGAGAGACATTGATTAATTGCAACAGTTGAAGATTCGAATTGACCTACCTGACACGGGCAGTAATCACATTCATGATCTCCTACTCCCATAAAAAGAATTTGAGGGTGTTTAACTCCAATAGAATCAATAATAGAATCCATTAACTTCGGAAGATAATCCCTGATCATCTTATCAGGAATTGAACCCATTGAACCAGTTTCATCTAATGCAATGAAAACTGGAAGAGATTCTGGGTGTTCCTCAGAATCTCTAGATTCTCGAATATGTGTCTTACTTTTTGTAAGATCCATTTCTTCGTGCAGAGATCTTTGATGAAAGATTTCTTCTCTGGATTTTTTAGTATAGCTATCAGCAAAAGCTTTATATGTGCTAGAACTCCATGATCCGCTTCCCATATTAATAATGTATTTTAATTACATGATCTTTGTGATACGCAGCTTCATGTAATTTTAAGATTTTTAATTCTTGTTCAGTAAAAGCACATTGTATTCTACCTGTGCAAGTAAGATTTCGCTGCTTTACAATAAGAGTATCAAGCTCTTTGTATGTAAAACCAAAATTTTCTTCATCAGACTTTCCTGTTAATCCATCTGCAGGAGTCTTATGTATAAGATCATATGGGAGCCCCATATAGTCTCCTAAAGAAATAACTTCAGAACATGTTAGTTGAGAAATAGGATTAATATCCGATGCCAAATCTCCCCACTTAGTTCCCCAACCAATAAATAATTCTGAAGCATTACTAGTCCCAGCTACTCGATATCCTACAGACTGAGCTATAGTATATAGAATAGTCATACGAATACGAGGAGGAACATTAGTAAGAGCCTTTTTCGTTACTGGAATGTTTTCTTCATTCCCTTCCACTGTAGTTATTTTCGAAACATCAATTTGATGAATAAGTTCATCAAATGCATTCTCTATATTAACAACAGTATAGTTAATACCAAGAAAGTCACATACTGTATAACTATCCTCAATATCAGCTTGCTTACCATTAGGCATTAGCACACCTAATACATTTTCCTTACCTATAGAATCTACCAATAATTTGGCCACTACAGTAGAATCCTTTCCTCCAGAAATACCAAGAACATACCCTTTCACATGGGTACGTTCTTGATAATTCTTAAGAAAGGAAACTATTCCTTCATATACTTCTTTCATTAGAATTTCCCGTTCCAAAGAGTTCTACGAATTTCTGTGAGAGTAGTTTGCTCCCTCATTTTTCCATCTGAAAAGATAGGACGAAGTAAATTGAAAGGCTCATTATGAGCTTCTTTCAGTGTCATACCTTCATCACAATCAAACTCACCAGTTACATGGTTGTAGAAGACAGCACAACATCCTTTGTGGGATTTCTTCATTCCTGAATCCGTTTTAGGATCTTTGTAGACCATGATAGATTTAGTTTTTCCATCAATGGTTTGTTCTACATAGCTGCACTTAATTGCTACATTAAATGTATCGCGAGAGAACATATCCACATTCCCAAACTCATCCATGTAAGAAAGCATGGAAAATCCTCCTGCACCAAGTGCAACATTCTCTGCAGAGAATCCTTTATCATACAAAATCTGATAAATCTGTTTTGCACGTAACTGAGTGATGCCATCACCATATAAAGCTCGAACATGAGGATCTAAGACTTTATACCCTTTAGAGTTGACAGTACCTCCAAAAGTCTCCCAAAGAGAGAAAACTGTCTCAGTTACAATTTCTACAGGATCCCCAGAGTCACCACGAACATACAAAGTGCCGTTTCTACTGAGAATTTCTTCCTTAAGAGATGGAAGAATCTCATCGACAACATTCCAGTAATCATAGGAATCACTTACCATAGAGAATGATCCATTCGGGTAGACCTCAGTAAGGAGGCGTCGAATCATAACTTTTTCATCCCCATCAATGGCAGCAGAACTACACATTACGGAGTGCTCAGTAGAAGCCATACCTCCACCTACTACAGACATTGGGGTATGATAATACTTTGAAGCATACATAATGCCAGGAATAGTCGCAGTCTTATTAAAAGAGAGCAAAAATCCACACGAAGCTTTAATAGCGCCATGAAGTCCAACTAAACTTCTAAATCCGAACTCAGAAATAGCAGAACGACCAGAAATATCAGAAGTTTTAGAATAAAAATCATTTACGATACTACGATATTTAGTTACAGCAGTTGCAACACACATTGGATACCAAAGCTCAGAGAGCATCAAGGTTTCAATGAAATTAGTACACCATGCAAATTCTGGATTAGTATTAGAAATCTCGATACAGGGGACATTCATTCCTACTTTATATCCCTCAGGAAGTGCCCAGATCTCGATAGGAAGATATCCTAACTCATGAAGCTTTTTAATTTTATCCGAATTAACACGGTCTGCTCCCATAGTAGAAGAAATTACAAATTCATATTCTGCAATAACTTCTTCTAAAGAACGACTAAAGAAAGTTTCATTCATGTATTCAATCAGATACTCCTCAATAAATGCTTGAATACCAAAAACTACTACCTTATCAAATTCAGGAATCCTAGTTTTACGAGGTACATAGTAAGAAACTACCTTAGTGATGCTAGGGTCATATTGCTCTGCATGGCATTGTTTGTAAAAATCAGTCAACAGAGCTCCACAAGGTTTAAACATATTAATAACGATTAATTATAGTCATTTGTAAACCCTCCATAACATCTAAAGCTTTGTTATGAAGTTCATTATTATTAGAACGACAGCAGGAAGCATCTATGATGATATCTGCATCAGGGAATGTTTGCTGAAAACTTACAGCACATGAAATAACACAAAGATTAGTTACTACACCAACCAAAGTAATTTCTGTAATGCAATCAGCGATGTCGAATAAATATTCTCCATCACCTGTCTTAGCATCATTAAACTCATCCTGGATAAATCCAAACCTATTTAGTTTATCCATTACATAGCAGGAACGAAGATAAGGCTTAAACTCCTTAATAAGCTTATGACCTTCAGTTCCACAAACGCAATGAAGAATTGGAAGATTTCTACCTTCACGAGTTATAGCATAGCCAAATCCCCTAGTATCACTATGCTCATAATGAGTATCCCGAGTAAAAAGAACAGCATCATCTGCTGTTATATACTCTTTAACTAATCTCTCTATAGGAGAAATTATTTCTTCAGCACCAGGAACCGTTAATGCACCTCTGATGAAGTCTTCTTGCATATCAACTACTACAAGTAATCGCATATATCTTTTTTATTTATAATTAAATAGCTATCCTTGCCAAAAGGAATAACACTAGAATTAGCTTGTCCAATTGTATTTATAATTACCTCCTTTTTAGACTCCCAAATAAAAATCTGTAGAAGTCTACTGGTTCTTTTCATAACCCAGGCCTTATATACCTTTTTATTAGTAATTATAAATACATCGTCAAATTGTTCTAAGTCAATTACTTTTTTAGGAAATTCTTTTGAACTATCAGTTGATGGTTCATTAAACCTTCTAAATATTCTTAAGAATCATCTCTTCATCGCTTGAACTTTTTCTTTACTAAAGGTTTTCCTCCCTCTTGGTCTTTAAACTTCTTAGGCCGTTTTGGCATTCTAGGTTTATCCTCCTCACAATAATCAGGAATTTGATAATCTTTAAGGTACTTACCCATAATTAGATTATTAATAAAAAGGCTCTAGTACTTCTACTAGAGCCTATTGAGTTTACATCTTAATGAGAGACAGAATCTCTTGATTCATAGCCTCATCAAACAGATCCCGTGTAGTCTGTACCTTTCCATTTAAGAAAGATACAATCTGTGCTGAATATCCAGACATGTAGTAGACATTCTTGACATCACCATAAGTTTGGAATGGAGTGCGATTCTGCGCATTATATCCGTAGTAATCATTTCTCAAATTCCAAAGGCAAATGACAAAATTGTCAACATACTCTTTAGAAAATCCTGCAGCTGTCAATGTATCATGGACTCTTTCAACTGAAGTCTTATTCAGACTTGAAGCATCAAACTCACTATCACTGATACAAAGAATTCCTTTAGGAAATTCCTCTTCTGGAACACCTTCAAGCTTCAACTGAGCAAAGAGGTTAATAACACCCTCAAAGTTTGTACTTCCATAGTACCCCGAATGGTCATTAAACCATTTCTCCAGAGGAGTTTCTCCTTTCCACTCATGCATCATAGCTTTTGAGTTAAACTCAATCCATGCATTTTGGAATCTCCCTCTTAAGAAATAAGAGAAATACAGAGCAATTGCCTTACCTACATTGTAGCAAGACATGGAAGTTCCAGTTGCTTCTGCACCCATTGAACCAGAAGTATCACGTACTACGATAAGGTCTGTAGTATTGCCCTCTTCCTTACACTTATTAACAAGGGTCATAAATTGCTTGTTAATAGTATCTTTGATATGCTGCTCTATATTACGAGGAACAGTGTTACAAATAGGTTTAAAGAGCTCATGTACGAAACCTGTGTACTTCACCTCCTTTGTCTCTGGAGCTCCTATCCATTCCTGATACTTCTCTTTGAGATTATGATTCTCTAAGAACTTGGAATGTACAAGAAGGTTTAAGGCACGACCATGAATCTTATCAAAGTCAATCTCCGTATATCGTTGCTTTGAAATAAGCTGTTGCCAGTTATGTGCTGTTCCTGCAGCTTTCATCCTTGCATAAGAACGATATACTTGATACTTTTCAGCATCTGTCCTTACTCCTGACGCGCCGTAAAGTTCTGAACACAGCCATTTTGCAATCATACAATTTGCTTGTGCCTCTACTGTAGTACACTTGGAACGTGCCTTGATCTGAGGAAGATACTTACGAATGAGATTCGTTTGAGAATCAGAGCCAAGACCTGCAGTAATCAGATCTGCAAAACGACGCCAATCCAGAACTCGGTGTTCCCAGCCGTTATAAACTAAGTCATAACGAAGCATAACGAAGAGATCTTTCCAAGAACCCACCAAGGGAATCAGCCAAGCATTCTTCCAGAATACTTCTTTATCTTTGGTATGTAGCCAGATGAGACGCATAATACCTTCATGACGAAGTTCAGAACCCTTTTGTGCTTCTTTGGTACCATACTTTTTATCATTAATCTTACGACAAATCATTCGCAAGAAAAAGATAAATTTAACAGTATCTTCTTTATTTTCTGCCCAGAGAATTTCACAGTCTTTTGCAATTTCTGCAAATGGGCGGATCTCTCTGTACTTAGATGTACTGCCAAACTGGTCAACGAAGGGATCCCCTGTACTGGAATAGGCTTTGCCACCGTTACCTGTAGTGGTTTCTGCTGCAGTTTTTAATCCTGCCTGAATAAAGGCTGATTTAGATGCCGATTTACTGTTATCAACAGCAAATAATGTTTTCTTTTTTGCTTCAAACATCTTATTAAGTTTTAAAAATAAAGCGGATATTGAACGATGTCAATATCCGCAAATTGTTTATAAAGATCCTCTGTAAAAGGTAAGAGTCTTACCAAGTAGATTTTCTCCCCAATTTGATTGGTTTTGAAGTGCATGATCTTGATCATAGCCTATGCCCCAGATTCTATCAAAGGGAGATGCTTCAACAAAGAATTTCCCGTCTAATGCTGGGTCTTTAAGTTTATCCATTAAGTCTTTATTTTGGCTAAACTTACCTTCCAAGGCAAGATACATTTTCTGAATCTTAACCTCATTCCAGGATTTCTCATCAAAGTTTCTAACCTCCCTACCAAGGTTTTTAGCTTCCTTTGGAGTCTCTGCTAATAGAATCTTCTCTGCTGTTTCTACATCACCAAAATGTAAAGCTTTAAGATACATAAAAAGCTGTTCAGATGATTTAAAAACTTTAGAGCCAAATACTATTCTACAAGGATGAAAGTTACTTAACCAACCTCCCCAGAAGAATATAAAATTATCTACAATTTTCATATCAATATAAATTAGTCCCGCCGTGAGGATTCGAACCTCATGAGTTTCTGATGTACTAGATTTACAGTCTAGCGCCACTCCACCATCGTAGCCGCGTCGGGATAAAAGAGCTGCATATTAACTATACAGCTCATAAAGAAGTTAATTACTTAACTTCAGGAAATTTAGCATCCTCAGTTTTCTCTTCCAATGCCTTTGATACTCCAGGAATTTTCATTTCTTTCATAACATTCAGCATGGGAGATACTTGAGACAGAAGACTCTGCATCACATTTGTGAGACCTCCACCCTTCGTAGTGTCCATGATGGTCACATTACCGAAGTTCATGTGCTTGTAAGCCTCAACCTGTTGCTTAGCAATGTTTTCGTAGGTTCCTTCTTGAACCATCTTGAACTGAATTGCAATCGCAGGATCAGTTTTGGCAGCTTCGATCATCTCACGGAAACCATCTGCCTGAGCCTTAAGAGAAGCTTTCTCTGCTTCTGCCTGAGCCAAACCTTTCTGACGAACAACCTCTGCTTCAGCAAGACCTTTAGCAGTAATGGCTTTAGCCTCACCTTCACCCTTGAGAGCTTCAGCTTGCGCTTTACCATCAGCTTCGATTTTAGTCTTATTAGCATTGGTTTCTGCGATTTTCTCCTGTTCCAGCTGATAAGCTTCAGCACGCAGCAGACTCTCTTTCTTAGAAATTTCTGCAGGTACAATCTTATCAGCACGTAAGGCTGCCTCTTGACGCTGAGCACGAGCTTCTTCTGCAGTCTTCTGAGCGAGTTCCTGTTCTTACAGCACTTTTGCTTCAGCCTTAACGACCTCTACTTGAGCAAGCTCTTTCTCCTTAGCGACTTCAGCGTCTGCTTTTACACGAGCTGTGTTTGCAGCCTTTTCAGCATCTGCTCGCACAACTTCCAACTCAGCATTCTTGTTTGTTACAGTCTTCTCAGCTTCGATTTTACCAATCTCACCTTCTGCTTTAGCAGTTGCCACATTGATATCACGAGTACGCTGAGTTTCTGCAACCTTGGAATCTCGCTCAGCATTTGCCACTGCGACCGCAACTGCTTCCTCACGTTGAGTTGCAGCAACTTCAGAGTTCTTAATTTTGTTCTGCTCTGCAGTTTGAGTTGCACCGTCCTTTTCAGCCTTAGCGATTTCAACATTCGCCTTATTAAGAGCAATTGCTTTGTCCTTCTGGCCTAATGCGATGATATAACCTGCCTCATCCCTGATATCAGTAATGTTGACGTTGATAAGATGCAGACCAATCTTACGGAGCTCTCCACCAACAACATTCTTCACTTCTTCCAGGAACTTGTCTCGTTCAGAGTTCAGCTCTTCAATGGTCATATTAGACACAATTAGACGCATCTGACCATATACAATATCCTTAACGAGATCTTCAATCTGGTCAGTAGTCAATCCAAGCAATCGCTCTGCAGCCATTTGCATTACTTCAGGTTCTGTAGAAATACCTACAGTCACAGTAGTTGGAACATCTACTCGGATATTCTGTGAAGACAGAGCTTTCTGAAGATTACACTCAAACTGCAAAGGTTTAAGTGACATGAAACTGTAACCCTGTACGATAGGCACCACGAAAGCTGCTCCTCCATGGATGCACTTAGCAGATTTTCCGCCCCCCCGTCTTACCAAAGATTACAAGAATCTTGTCAGAAGGACATTTTCTGTACCGTGAGAGAATTCCCACTACTGAGAGCAACACTAACAATAGTGCTGCACCGAGAATGATAAATAAAGTCATCTTTTAATTATTTAATTGTTACTTGATGTCGTGTACCCTCCACTATAACTGATTCTCCAGGTTGATAGTTAACATTCTTTGTGGATGTTGCATCCACATATACTAATCTTCCTTCCAGCTTCACTACTACTTCTCCTTTATTTAATTCGGAGTCCCAATAATAAACCTGTGCGGGAGTATCCTTAATTTCGTCTTGATAGATGATTTCTTGACGAAGATGTTTATATATGTATCTGTAAAGATAGAATAGTATCACAGTAAATAACAATCCCACCAAAACAGCTACGAAAGTAGATAGTACTGAAACTCCTCCCATTGCAGTCAATGTTAGAGAAAATCCAAATACAAAGTGAACAATACCCTTAAAAGATAACATGTCACTCGAATCTAAGTCTGTATCCATATCAACATCAATCTCTCCTCCAATAAAGGATAAGACTGTCTGTCCAATTAAGACACAAGCAGAGATTACTAATAAAATTAAATACCAAGTCATATTTTGTAATAATTAATTTCAAAGAAAGGCTACGCTATCATCCAAAAAATATACATTAAGAAGATAATTGCTGTATGTAGCCTATTAGTGGGACTGGAACGAGTCGAACGTTCACCTTTGGATTTTCAGTCCAACGAGCGCACCACGCACACCGCAGTCCCAACAAAAAATTCCAGTATTTCTACTGGAATTGAGTGCATCGCAGGGCTCTTCAGCCCCGATACTTTTTTGATTTAACGTCGGATTCTTAAAGTCTTAACCGATTACAGTACTTTCTTATATAGCTCTCAATCTATAAGAAATTGCGGGAAACAATAGGGTTCGAACCTACAATCACTAGCAACACACCTAGTTGCTTTACCAATTAAGCTATGTCCCCGTAATAATAGATGCTCTACATACCATCTCGTAGAATTACAGCTTTCTGAAGTTTTACATGCGCATGGCTGGGGAACTACGCCTTATTGCTCTTCATTAAAGGAGCGACCTTTAACTTGGCCAATGATTTTTTGCAAAACAAATCATAAAGGTTCGTACATCTATTATATTTAAAGTGGACACATGTGGGATTCGAACCCCTCTATTTCCTTGCAAAGGAAATGTGCTCGCCTTTACACTACATGGCCCAAAATACTTAAAGTTTAATACGAAATTGCCTTATTTTATTACATATTTTACAACGCTGTATATAAACTTTTTTAATCTTAACTGGACGACTTTGATAATCATCTTCAAATACTCTTGTTAATCTTTCTTCAACTGTCTCCCAATTATGAACATGAAATTTAGCTTTTAACCATTCTTTTATAATCTTTAACATAATTTAGAAAATTATTTTAAATAAAATCCAGAATCTGGAAGCATAGAAGTATTTATTTTATTTATGCTAATTTCTTTTCCACTGAGTATTTTTGAAGATCTAGACTTAAGTTTAGCAATAAAATAATTAGATTTATTTGTTAAAACGCTTAATAAATCTATTTCCCCACATTTAAGTTGTTCTAAATCCTGATTTTCAATTTTTACAAATAAGTAGTCTTGTCCATTAGGCTGTAGAACACCAATATATTTAATATTATTCTTATCTTTTGCTAAAATAATTTGTGGAATATCATAGAAACTTAAAATTTCGATTAATTTTAACTGTAACATAATATAAATTTTTAGAGCCCCCTGTCGGACTCGAACCGACGCGTTCAAATGAAGACGGATTACAAAACCGTTGCAGTCGCCGCTGTGCCAAGGAGGCAAATTCAAGCATTATCGTAGCTTGTAAACGTCTGATTTTTATTGCCACAGAAACTCCATACAAATGATCAATTTATATGTTAAGAGTTATTACGCCGCTAAAATTGCTGAGTGAAACTAACTTGTTTCTTTATTGTCTATCAGCATTGACTTTACCCTAACATTTAGGGAGTGCTCATTACCTTGTACTTCGGTAGTTTGTTCGAATAGGCTTTGAGCTAGCCTATAAACTATTTATTTTTAGAGTATCGATATCGTCTAGTACTATTTTTATTCCTTGATCCAAAATGTTCAGTCATTGCATGATGATTTGGACACAAAACCTGGAGATTTTCTTCTTTATTGTTAGTTGCATCTCCATCAATATGATGTATCTGAAGAATGGATAAATTAGTATAAGGATTAATGAAATTACATCCACATCCTGGAATTTCACAGGTATAATTAGCCTTCTCTAATAAATATCGTCGAATATGTGCAGATAATCCATCTTCACCTGCCATTCCTAATTCTTTACCTTCTTTTCAGCGTTTGATAAATTCCTTGTAGGCATATTCAGCTTGGCATTTGTGATTACAATATTGATTTCTTGCAGGTACTACATTTCCACAATTTACACAGATAGAAGTAGCACCACGAACATACTTACCACTTGACTTAGCGCCTCTTTTTAAATTTATATATGTAGCACTGCATGAATGGGAACAAAAGTCATTGGCTCTCTTACTTCATGAAATTGCACTTCCGCATTGTTTACATAGTTTAGGATTCTTTTCATAACTATCTTTTGTAAGTATGTTAGTAACAGGAATCTCCACTTTATTTTTAACTGCCCATTCTTTTAATTTATTTCTATTAGAAATATTATCATGAATTTCTAACTTTTTACAAATTTCAAACAAACTTTTACTGTTATTTCACACAGTTCTGATTATATCATCTGAAAGTTCTTTAAAACGTTTCATTAATTTAGTTTATTAATAATTATTAGTTACAATTGAGAGGTATAAGAGATTCAAACTCTCCCCTTGTGATTGGAAGTCACATATGCTATCACTAACACCAATACCTCATAAAAGGTCTCTATAAAGCTCTGTAGATTAAAAGTCTATTGCTAAATAAAGGTTGCTGTAAGAGACCTTGTAAAACACAACTGTGAAATTTTCGCTTTGAATCATTTCTGATCTCTGGACTAATACTGATAGATTAGAGTGCCTTCATATCAGAGCCTGCAATGTCCATACCGCACTCTCGGCTTTACATTTCACTACAAATCCTAGTTGTGTTATTTCTGCTCTACTATCCAAGCATTCAATCCTCTGGAAGAAGGCCTTTCATTATCAAGTAAATTCTTCAGATCTATCTTACCAATATCTGAAAATTTAATATTGTAGTAGCATCCAGTAACAGGCATGATACTTGCTACATTACTTGTATCAACATGAGCAACGATACAAGTAATATCGTGTGCAAATGCCAAACCTAACTCCCAGGCAGTACCACTGTCAGAATAATGACCATGATAGATTGCAAGTACACAATCTGCATTTCTGATCTGTTCTACATCATAGTCAAACACTTCACGTGCCCACTCTTCATTAGTTAACTTTTCACCATTTTCAATGAAGTGTTCCATAGGAACTATAACTTCATATCCTTGATTACGCAGAATGAGTGCTGCAGTTTCTACAAGATGCCGTTCTTTTTCATTGAAAAACGGACCTGCAAGATAAATCTTTATCATTTTATTATGCTTTACATACTTTTTCAAAAGTATAATCTTCTCAATTAATTCTCTTATATTGATTTTTACCTACGTTAACGTAAGGGTGTCTTATTGTAATCATAGTTTGTCCCTCAACAACTTCGATAGGTAATAAAAATAATACATTACTTTGTAGGTTATAACACGCAAAATAATCTATTTCTTCATGAGTATATTTGTGCTTCTCCCCAGAGTTCCTGTGCATTGTTGAACTAACCAGGCTAATAACAAATTTCTCTGAATCAATTCACTCTTCAGAGGTTTTTACCTGGACTTTATTTAATTTTCCATTAAAGTCAGCAATTAAATCTGACTTTTCATTATCTCCAAATGGAATATATACAGGTATCTGAAGTTCAACAAATTTAGCAAGAGCTTTCGCCTCACCTATATTTCCTAATTGTTTAGTAGTCATTTTTATTCTTTTTAAGCGGGAGCACCAAGATTCGAACTTGGAATCTATCGGTTAACAGCCGATTGCGTTAGCCATTGCGCCATACTCCCAAAGTGGGCTAGGTTACTCTAATTTACATCCTACCATTAGACGACTATAGTACTTCTCAGCCCTGAAGTTTCCTATAACTGGGACTCGAACCCAGATCGCTGTTCAACAAAATACAATTCAGTAGAAGAAGCTTGCTGAAGTAACCTTGTGTTTACAAAGATAATAACTTTATTTTACATATGCAAGATTAATCATCCATGCCGTGATCCTGCCGATATCATTTAAGAATAGTTCTGCCACTAACTCCAAACTTCTTACCTAGTGCTGTTTTAGAATTAGTCTTTAGAAGTTCCTCTAATTCTTCTTTAGAAGGTCGTACAGGATTCTTTAAAGATTTACGTAAACAAGTTATACATAATCCAGTCATGGAAGCGGAATTTAGAACTTTACCACATTCTGAACATGCATAGGTTTTCTTATTGATTTGCCGATTTTTGCTTTTATAGTTATCTGTTTTAGCATGACAATTAGGACAAAGAAGCATTAAATTAGAATCCACATTGTTATCTGGATTTCCATCAATGTGATGTAGCTCTAAAGGAATAGGATCTTCTAATCATTCTGTATTTAAACACATTTCACATTTATGTCCTCTATCATTAATCAACTTCTTTTTTAAATTACTTTTAACCCTAGTTGCTCCAATTCTAAAAGGTACTGAAATATTATATCATTTTAGTAAATTATACAACATTGGATAATTTCCTCCAATAGGAGCAACTCCTAGCTTCAATAAACATTCAGAAGGTGTTTTAGAACCTTCTACGCATTTTATTATTTCTTCTTTAGTGTATTTTCTACTCATTTAACATATATTTTACTTGTGCGGGCACAGGGACTTGAACCCTGAACGGCCTTTCGGCTCCCTTATCATTAAAAGTGATCTGCGCTACCAATTGCGCCATACCCGCTCCTAAAACTAGGTAACAATAAGGACTTGAACCTTTTCGCTAAATTAAAAGAGAAATTTTGCTTAAACCATTTACTTTGCTGTATGTTACCTATTCATTGTAAAACTGTAAAGAATTTGTGGCCATGGAAGGACTCGAACCTCCACACACTTATGAACCTAGAATATATAAGCAGCTTTACCACTTTGCTTACAGGGCCATAAAATGGAGAAGCAAGCATGGCCCGCTTACTTCCCCTTCATTGATGAATTACAGTATTCTTAAATATTGTACGATAATGTGCATCTAACTCACTTTAACTTATTGTATTCATACGAGTTAACCATTTCTCCAATTCGCCATATAGTGATTTAATTAGCGGCGAATGGGGGACTCGAACCCCCAGTCTTATGATTTTTTTATTAGTGAATTAGCACATCCTTATTAACTTGAGACTAAAGCTTTTGACGCGACACTAAATCTTATGTAGCTCCTTGTAATTTATCTAGGATATTACAGCTCTTTGCTACTTAGTCTAAGTCTGAAGCTAAGTCTATCGTCAAATATTTTGTTTGTTTTATTACCTACCTTGGAGATAGTTCAGCAGCCATTCTGAATCCAGATTGGATTTTACTGCTTCTACCTCATTTGCTACTTTCAGTGCAGCAATAGTTGCTGACAGAAGAGTACTTCTACGCTGAAGAGCTAATGCTCGCTGACGAGGGGTCCACTCACCAGAGAAACGCTGCATGGTGTAATCACCAAGCTCCATCACAGTATCTTTTACTGCAATTTGGGGCTGATAGTGAGTTGCACTGCCGAGCTTCTGAACATTCGGATCTTCTAAAATGTACTGAGTCTTAGTGATAGACTTTTTAGTACCTTTCAGAAGGGGAGACTGCATAATTGCTCGACCTGCATACATTTCTTCAGTACATGGTTCCCAGATCTCAGAATCTTTACGAACGGGAATGTTCTGGAACATCTCCTGAAGCTGAGGATTTTCCAGAAATGACTTGAGCTTAAGAAGCTCCAGACTGCTCAGATTAGCAATTACATTGCCATCTACAACCAGATCTGCACGAGCAGTTCCCGATGCATTAGTTGCTTCACAATTGAACATCTCACTGATATAGCTTTTTACCATATTAGTGAAATAGTCGAATTTCTCATCTACGGTTGTTACAACCGCAATGAGTTTACGTTCACTGGGAAGATCTACAGTATCAGGACGAGGTTCGTAGGTATTTTTAACACCTCGAAAGTTGTCTGATTCCTTCTTAAAGAAGGTTGTATAATCTCGAAGGAGAGCTTTAAACTGGGAAGCACCCTGCTCCAGTTTTGCGAGTAATACATTTAATTTCATACTAATTATTTTGTTGGATATATTTTTGAATTTCTGGATTTTTCCAAATTGTTCTAAGTTGTTCCTCAGTCATATTAGAGAAACAATCAGACCCATATACAGACTTAATTCTTTTCTTTTGCCCCTTTGTCAATTTATTTAACAAAGTTTTTATAGTCACCAAGGGAGTATTACTAGTATGTTTACCTATAGAACTAGTTTTCAAATCATTTAATTCCCTCTTTAATGTTTGGATTTGCATTTCTAATGCTCTATTTTCCTCAATCAGTGATTTTTGAAATTGAGGATCCCCAGTTAAAAATAAAGAAGCATGTAGAACAATTCCTTTAATCAAAGTCTTACAATCTTCATAAGGAATAAGACTTACTTTATTAGTAGTTGGAACATATAATATATAGTTCTCTCTATCAATGATAATTGATATGTCACCATCAGAATTTCTACCTATGTGATCTGATACTCTAACAATTAACTCACCAATAGTGTAATACCTAGATTGCTTGCTTTCGGAGGTTACAATCTTATAAGCAAATCTTCTTAAATACTTATCTATTTTATTCATATATCTTTAAATATTGTCTGGGTAGCAAGATTCGAACTTGCGCTCGCCATTACAGCATGCTCTGGTTCCCAAAACCAGCGAGGTTGACCTGACTCCTCCACACCCAGATAAAAAGTCTCTTTTGTTTGCTTAGTGCTCTACCAACTGAGCTACTGAGTAGTTTACTACCCAGATGGGACTCGAACCCATGACCACTTCATTAATATTGAACGCTAGATTTTGTTGCTGAAGAGACTTTGTAATAAACAATAATAAAACTATGCACACCCTTAAAGACTTGAACTCTAAACTATGGTTTTGGAGACCATCGTGTTACCAATTACACCAAAGGTGCTTATTATAGCGGAGGGTAAGGGATTCGAACCCCTGCATCGTGTGACCGACCTAGCTGATTTCAAGTCAGCCCCCTTATAACCACTTGGGTAACCCTCCTAATAATTCTTTCTATGTTTTCTAGCAGAATTTTTATTTTTAGACTTATATGTATTTAACTGAGAATCACAATTAGGACAAACTAATCTTAAATTATCTTCTTGATTATTTGCGGCGTTTCCATCAATATGATCAAGAATAAAGTGAAGAGTAGCTCCATTTCAAGTATCTGCAAGCCCACAAATTGCACATTTTCTACCTTGTTTAAGTAAAATATATTCCCTAATACAATTACGAAGAGTAGTTGCCACGGAACACCCTGTATCTCCTGTAAGCTGTCAATGCTTAATCTTCATTTGTTTAGTATAATCCTTATAACATGCTAAACATAATCCAGTTTTAGAACCACTTGTAATTTGTGTTCCACAATTTTTACAATACATATTAATTCTAATAATATTCAAAGTAAATTCCTATTATTTAGATATATCTTGAGAGCCTTTCACATTTATAAAGGATCAGCACCTATCATTTAGTCTAAATCTTCAGGAATTAATTTATACCTCATTTTATAGTCAAGTTCATGATATGCTAGGTTAACAAAATCAAGTACTCTTAAAATGATTTTTAAATGCAAGGTATATTTATATTCTTCTTCATTAAGAAAGAATAACATTTTATATGTATCTTCCTCAATTTTAATTTTATCTACTATTACTTTGATAGGAGCTTTATTCAAAAAAGAATCAGAGAAATTTAGTTTTTCCAATAAACCTTTATAATACTCCTTTTTCTTTTTTATCTCGGAAAGTGCAGTTTGTACCTCTTCCAAAGCTTCCTCTAAAGTAACAGGAACCTGTACAGTATATGTAGTACCCTTAACTACAAAAGACTTATTAGATAACCATTTTACATCCATAAATCATAATTTTGCGGTTCTAATGGGAGTCGAACCCACTCCGTACCGAGAGACAGTCGGACATCTTAACCGTTTGACCTTAGAACCTTCATACTTACAATGTAAGTAATCCCTTTTCCAGCATTGCATGGCAATTAGGGCATAGCCATACTAAATTACTAATCTTATTTATCTCTGAAATAAGAGTATTTTGATCAAATTGTAAAATTCCTTTAATGTGATGAACTTCTAATATTTCATCAAACTTATGATTCTTACAACATTGACATACTTTTTCTTTACCAGAATACTCAATAATTTTACGAGCATGTTGTCTTATTTCTTGACATCTACTAGTAAGATATTGTTTACCTTCAGTATAGTAACCTAATGTTTTATTTGCAATAGAAATTGAATTTTCTCAACAATTTCTACATAGTAACGATTTAGATCTACTATCTATTTCTTTTCCACAGGAGGAACAGTAAACTAATTTCTTATTTCTATTTCTTAATCTATTATTAAATTGGGCAGCACAACTTCGGCTACAGAAGTTTTTCTTACGCACTTCTGAAACCGATTGATTCTCTAAAACTTCAATTTTCCGATTACATCATTTACAATAATTCGGATTTTCATTGTATTTTTCTAATGCGGTCATAATTTCTATAAAAAGGTATCCCTACATCATTTAATGATTAAAAGTCATTCGATTGTAAAAGTTTGCTGTTTGACACCTTATATTAGTAGCGGAGTCAGGATTCGAACCTGAATCTCTAGGGTTATGCGGCCCTAGCTGGTTACCCAATTACCATGCGCACTACACTCCGCAATTAGTAGCGGGAGGAGGATTCGAACCTCCGACCTCCAGCTTATATCGTAATCAATCCATTATCGTATTCTCAATGATGGTTAGGGCATAAAGCTATGAGATTATCAATGGAATTGATTTCAGCAATTGTTACAGAATCATCAAACTCTGCTACTGATTTAATATGTGCAATTTCTATATGTTTATCATATCCACATATTGCACATTTTTTAACCTTAGTCGATCTAAAATAAGTTAACTCAGCATGTTTTCTAATAGAACTTCTATAACTTTGGTAATTTTTTCTAGAAGATAATAATTCTCCCTTAGTTTTAAATAGTATTGGAGAAGGTTGTTCAATAATAGGCTCAATACCTAACTTCGAGCATCTACTTTTTATATTTGAAACAACATCACTTGATGGGCGGTTAGTATATCCCAACGCAGATCCAATATTTTTTCAACCAATGTTACTAGAAATAATTTCTATAAATTCTGAATCTGAAAAAGAGTCTACTTTAGATTTCCCTTTGTGACTAAAGTTCTCTTTCGCATTTATGGTTCTCTTTTTAGGTAATATAATTCCATACCTTAAAGCGGCTTTCTTTATTGCCGCTCCAGTTACTCCATAAATGCCTCCAATTGCTGCATATGAAAGTTTATCCTTTAAAATATACGTTTCTAGTTCTTGTTTTGAGTATTTATTCATAGTATTAATTATTAATTTATACTACAAATATATAAAAAATTTCGAACTTTACAAAGGTTCGTATAAATAAATAGACAAGCTTCATCTTAGACATAAGTCCGTTATGAGGCTGGCGAGCTGGCCTCTGCTCTACCCCGCAATGTAAATTTATAATGAGACGCCTGTAGGGCTCGAACCCACACAAAACTGCTTTGCAGGCAGCTCCTTTAACCAATTCAGGCAAGGCGTCCTATTTGAGAGTCCAGAAATAATACAATGTAAATAAATGCACAATGGGGCAAAAGATATAAAAAGTATCTTTCTTTTCCCATTGAACAATAGTATTTACCAATCCGAACTTAGTTGCAAAGAAAAACATAATTTCCGAAACTACCAAAAGATAGATGATAAAAATTACTAAAATAATATACCAAATCATAACTGTTGTTTTAATTATTGTTGGGGTGGTAGGAATCGAACCTACGGATGCTTTTGGAATCAAAATCCAACGTGCCGCCACTACACCACACCCCAATTGGACTTATAATGAAACTCCTAAGCCAATTCCTATAAATTGCTCACTTCTTACAAATGTTGTAAGCAAAGACATTCGTATAAACTTATATACTACACTGAAATTCAATCCTCCACAAAAATATGTATTTGGATTAGTAGTCCATATACCAATTTTAGGAGTTATAATATATGAAAATTTATTAGTTTGATACATAGGGAAGGCAGCTCCAACATTTATAGCTTTCATATCTATAATGTTATTATATCCCATTCCTTTTGTGAATGCATTGGTTTGAAACTCTAAATATGCATTATAAATAGTTCCCCCAACATATAACATGTTTATATGTGGCTCATCAATACTACTACTTAACCCGATTTCGATATCTATTTGATTATACTTTAATTGGGAATATCCATAATTAGTAGTAAATGCTAAAAGTAAACAAAGTAAGATTTTATACATATAAAAGTAATTAGTAGGAGTATCTGGATTCGAACCAGAAACCCCCTCCGTATCAGGGAGGTGCGCTAACCAATTGCGCCATACTCCTATCAATGGTAGGTGACGTTCATATTTACCCAAATGCAATAATTTAAAAAGATTGCTGTATGTCACCTTATTGCCTTACTCCTCATCAAACATTATATAGAACATGCAATAAAATAAATATACGAGCTGTACAAGGAGGCCAATACCAGGAATAATAAATCCAATCTTTAGCCACTTATTTTGATTAGTTCCCAATACAGCACCCATACCAAGTTGAAGAAAGTAAGCAACTATACAAGCTGCTATAATAGTTCCAATTTCCATATATTAAAATATTTCAATAAAAATGATACTCTTTTAGCCACTGCTGGAGGTAAGTATCTGGATAGAACTTTACAGTCTGCCCCGTCATTTCCTACGGTAGTCTTCCTCACTATCACCTGCCTATCGTCACGACGCATTCGTGCATAAGCTGTTATTGTCCTAGTTGCGTAATCAAATAACTGCTGTACCGAGAGCGGGAGTCGAACCCGCACGGCCATTACTGACCAGGGGATTTTAAGTCCCCTGCGGCTGCCATTTCGCCATCTCGGCATTTGTCTTGACTAGCTTTCTCGAATTATCTTCGACTCTTCACAAAACTGTAGCACTTTTTGCATTTTTCTGCCTTTGTTAGATTATGTATTTTACTATTAAATCTACAACGATAGATTATTTTCATTCACGTTAAACTAGTATAACTACTAACTACCATTACTTTCTCCGATAGTGAGAACACTTGCGACCTAATATCGTCATATTAGGATTTTAAATATTTACAATAGCTTTAAAGCTGCCTGTAAGCCTGCTTCTAAGCAATCCTCATAATGTCCACACCATACCTCATTAGACTGATGATATTCCATGATTGAGGCTCTAGGATGCAAACAAGTAATAGTCCATATATATGATAGTGTTTCATCTAAATAGACTAATACACTTACTCCATGCTCGTTTCTCAGCCACTCTTGTAACTCCGCCTGATATGGAGCTGGACAACAATATTCAGGAATAATACCTAAACCATAGTTGTCTATATCTATAATATTTCCATAAATATCATAAACAGAATCACAGTCCTCATCATATCCTTTCTCAGCAGCTAAATTAGCTGTTTCAAAACTAATTCTTCTCACGGTAGGTCCATTTATATGTTGTATCAGAATCTCTTATAGTATATACTTTCTCAAGCTTCCCCTTTTCATAAGCTTCCATGTGTATATTACACACTACATCACTCTTAACAAAGAGAACTATTGCTACAAAAATACTAAAATATATTATAGATACAAAAACTTTACTGAAAAAATCTTCACAATCATCTACCGTTAAAATATATAGAATTGTTGAACCTGCCACTATCCAAATTAAAAATCCCATGATTATTCTAATCCGTATTCATTAATAAAATCAATACATCTTCGGCATAAACCTTTTATAGTTGCAACTTTATGAGTAATGTTGCCAGTTGTGGCTCCAGAAGCTAGCTCTACAACGTGCATAAGATTATTATATGCTATGTTCTCTCCATATTGCTCCTTTACTTTATCAGCAATATAACTATAAGTAATCCTAATATTACTCATTTGATGAGAAACATTTCCAGTTGTCGTCTTCTCACATATATGAATAATATCTTGGAAATAACTTATAATATGTTCTTTATCTACATTCATTATTTGCTATGTTTAAAAGTGGGCCTACCTGGACTCGAACCAGGAATACAGGATTATGAGTCGTGCGTTATAAACCTTTTAACTATAGGCCCTAAAATAAAAACTACATAAGAATTAGGAGTATTCCTGCGATAATAGCTATCACTAAAAATCCTATTCCTAATATTTGATACTCTTTAATTTCTTCCATTAAATGTAATATAAAAAATCCTATTCTCTTTACTAAGTCATTGAATAGATTCGCACTCCAGCTTATTAGATTCAGGCAAGATTTACTTAGTATAACTTAAGCCTCTGAAGCAAACGGTGACTATAGGAGCGATCAAACTCCTATAGTCTGCACTACACGAGAAAGTGTAGGGATGTAAAAATCTCCTCTCTTACCAAGTCATTGAGGAGATGTAAAGACTCTCAAGTATGCAAGTATCTGCCTATTCTTATACTTCCTCTTTTCAAACACAGCCTGTACTCACGGAGGGCCAGCGGCCACTAAAGATTACCTTTAAGAATATCTAAGATATTAGTGATGTTAAACAGATTCACTTGGTCTTTTACTTAAGCCTGAAAGCCTACAAAATTAGAGTGTGCTGGTAATGGGCTATTATTCAGATCTTTTGTCTGTGCCATACTTTATATGCGACTATACACCAGTCTAACCTTCCTCTCTAATTAGTACATCCCTTTTATCCTCTTCCTGGTTTATACCAGTATTTCTTTTTGTTGTTGAATCGAATCTTCATATCTTATAGTTACTCTGCAATACTACAAAAATACTCAAAGAGCTGCTCTTCAGTACATAGGGATCTAACAGCCCTCCTAATTTCAAGCAATCCCACCCTACTGTTACAGGGAGGATCTGTATTATAGATAAAAGATACAGGCTTATAGGGACGATCTGATCCTGGATACACCAGAATCTTTGTCTTACCCTTAGTAATACACCAATATCCTTTATATGTATTTTGCATTTCCATATTAAATCGCACCAAGATAACTTCCACAAATACCACAACGCCTTAGATGATAGTCACTATAACCAAATTCATCATAAAAGTATTTGCAATCACATTCACCAGTCTTAGCATACTTTTCTTTAGCTACTTTGACTTCTTCTTCAGGAACTTCTATACATTTAGTTCCTGGACCTACCCATACTTCCCTATATAGTTGTCTCTCCATCAACCTAATCCTTCTATATTACTTCTATTTTATATAAACTGTTTAACGTTCTGAATTCAGTATCTGAGATTACCTCTGTTACAAGAGAGGTATGAAAATGGGGAGTATTACCAAAGGTTACTTTATTGTGAGGATAGAGAAGAAACATTTCTCCAACTTTAGGAGGTTCTACCATATAACCTTCCTCTATATAACCCACTTCAATTCCGTTAGGATGCAATCCATCAGGAATTCTACCAGTGAGTCCTACTTTTGTGAGTTTTACACGTTTATATTCCATTGATTATTTCTGAGTATTTTTCAACAACTAGCTCTCGCTGCTTTTTAGAAAGAGTACTTCCATGTTTTCGAATGTTGTAATACGCAACTTCTAAGTCTCCCCAACAAACAATTCCTACTTCATTTAGAATTTTGTCTCTAGTTCTCTTCTGTTTTCCTTTAAAAGGAAGGAAGAGAATCATGAAGTCAGTAAATTCATATATAGGAAGATCAAAGTTTGCATCCAACTCTTCTTTATTGAGATTTTCCTGAAGAAGAGTTATCTCTTCTATTTCCTTGGGAATCTCAAAATTATCTTTTCCATATACAAGAAATTCCACAGACTCAGGAATTCCTATTTTCATTTTATATTTGTTAAGTTTCATAGTTTACTATATTAGTAGTCTGTAGAGGATTCGAACCTTAAACTGTCTTTACCTTGAGAGGGTAATGTCCTAAGCCACTAGACGAACAGACCAAGTAGATACTATCAAAGAGGATACCCTCGATACCCTTAGGCTCCCAGTTGATAGTATCTGAAGAATTTTTTAGCTGCGGGGATTATAAATTCTGAAACCCACACTTCTAAAGTTTAACGAGATTCTCAGCAACTAGCTCGGGCATACTTAGGTAATATCCTACCGTGCATTATATAGGAGCACCCCTAACTAAATTAAATAATTAAAATAGTGTAGTGGAGAGCAGATTCAAACTACTGTTTCCAGCTGAGAACTGGCGTCCTAAATCGCTAGACGACTCCACCATAAAAGTCGGAGAATTTAATCTCCGACCAGAGTTTCAAAGAACCGTTTTACTTTCGGTTAGGAAAGTAGGCTGCGTTATGACGTACCATACGCTGTACACGCTGGTAAACGATTTCGCCATCTTTGTTATGCTTTACATTGCCCTCGGCATCATAGACCTTCTCCTTGAAATACATAGGAAAAGCTTTGAAATTGATTTTACTCATGTGTTTCTGACATTACTTGTTCTACTTGTTTCACATAATTTGCAAATGCTGCAGTTTGACGAATTGCATCCGTTCTCCTACCGTCAAAGTTAACATCAATGACAGCCTGAACTTTACAGGGATTAGGAGCTAAAATGTAAATTCGATTTGAGAGATATACAGCCTCCTCAATGCTATGTGTAACATTGAGGATTGTAGGATCGAATTTGGCGTTATAATAGATATCCAAAATGGTGTTCTGAATCTCCCGTTTCATAACAATATCTAATGCACCAGTGGCTTCATCTAACAAAAGAATTTTGTTATCTGCAACCAGGGCTCGCGCCATTGAAACTCGTTGAAGCTGTCCTCCTGATAACACAGGATACTGACCCCATTTAGTTTCATTACCTTCCAGACCTACAATTTTGATCATTTCCATAGCCCTCTCTGTAGCTTCTTTATCAGAAACTCCTCGAAGTATGAGCGGAAGTTTTACATTGTCAAGAACTGACATCCATGGAAATGAAGAATACTGCTGAAATACCATAGGAATTTTTCCTGTCTGTGGTTTTCCATAGACAAGAACTTCACCTGAATCTGGCTGTGTAAGCCCAGAGATGATTTTGAGCAGCTGAGATTTACCACAACCACTCTTTCCTAAGATACTGATAAACTGCCCTTCTCCTGAGAAGTCTTTTATATCCAGACTAAAATCCTTAAAGAGAGTGAACTTTCCTTTAGGAGTATCAAAAGACTGGTTAAGATTTCTCAAGTTAATTACATCCACGGCCTCATAACGAGATGTGGGAACTGGAACGGATCCAGTTAAACCATCAAAGAGCCCCATACTTATTTCATTATTTTGGATTTGATGGATGGTTTATTGTACTTTGAAGGAAAGAGCACAACATCCAATTTCTTTAGAAGGACATCTTGGAGAATTCCGATAGCAATAATCAAGAAAAGGAGTGCGTAGACTTCAGCAGTTCTTGACTGTCTGCTCATTATGTTTATCAGCGCACCAATGCCACCTTCCTTGTTAAGGGTTTCTGCAATCACTATATAAGTGTAAGAAATAGCAGTTAGATTAATGACATCAGTGGAAACTCGCTGCATTACATAAGGAAAATAAACGTATCGAAATTTCTGCCAATTAGTTGCACCTAACGTTGAAATGGTTTGTAAATACACATAATCCTTATCATTAGCGGGATTCTGAAGTTCAGAAACTCGTTGAACAACGACAGGAAGAATGTAAATAATAATGCCGAAAGCTAAAAAACTAGCCTTCATATCGAATCCAATACCTATAGCAGCGATAAAAATGCCAGACACTGCAGGTATAGGGAGATAACGAAGGGCATCAAAGTACTTACCAAATAACGCTTTAGTAACGGGGAACAATCCTATAATAAGGCCCAAAGGGATTGCAATAATTAAAGCATAGAAATATCCCATAAGGTTCAGCTTTACTGTATACCAAGTGTTAGTAAAGAGAGCTGAGTTGGAGATTAAATCTGGATATGCTTTGAGCACATTTACAGGATTTGGTAAAATCTGAGGACGAATGATTTCTCCTGACATGGTAACTAGATACCATAGGAGCAGCAGAACTATTGCTCCTATGATACCTGTTGCCAATGCTTGTTTATGGGTGATCGTCCCACCCATTTTGAACAACTGCATATTACTCAGTTACGAGCATAAAGTCAGTTGTCCGATAGTTGATATTGGAACCCTGCACACCGTCACGGATTGCATTCTTGGGACCGTTACCAACAATAATGAACCGATTAGGATCAAAACCGTAGTCATTAATTAAATAATTAGCTACAGCCTGAGCCCGTCGAGACGAAAGAGACTCGTTGTATGCACGATTACCTGTATTATCAGTATTACCTTCAATACGAACGCGTGCATTGTTGAACTGCTTCGCAATCGGAACAAACTCTCGATCAATAAGAGCTCGAGCATCATTGTCGAGGATGTCACCATTGACAGGGAAATTAATAGTCAACTTCTTATTAGAAATTGCCTGTTTTTCCCTGACTTCTGATGTTACAGCAGAGAACTTAACTGCGGGTTGAGGAGCCTGATTGCCCTGCACAGTACCCTCACTGGAAAGCTCTTCGATGAAAGACATGTCGGAAACTTTACGCCAACCCAGAGGACTTTTAGTAAGCCCAAGGCTAGCATAGGTTCGAGCCATCTTTGAATAGATTTCTTCAGCCTTCATTCCCATATAATCGGAAGTCATACCAAAGAAATTTTCTTCATCACCGAGAGTAGCGAACCAGATATTCCCACACCCCAATTCTGCAAACTCAGGATCAGTTCCAAACGCTTTTGCGAAGATCTTCGAAGCTTCTTTCACTGCATTCGGATTCTGATTCAGGGTAGAATTAGCATAGAGAATTGCGGAAATAAGTTTCTTGACATTGTCATGATTCTTATCCAGCCACTCTGCCTTTCCCACAAGACCATCTGTTACAAGGTCTTTTGCATGTTTGGTTGAAACGAGAACTCTCGAACCAGGAATAGCATCTACACAAGCTTGATCATCAGGTGCCCATGTAACACAAGCATCTACCTGACCAGCTTTAAATGTGTCAGCTGCAGCACCACCGTTATCAACTTTCACAAGTGTTACGTCGTGCTGGCTAATTCCGTTCGTTTCAAGAATATTCAGAAGAAGAGTATGAGATGCAGTTCCTTCAGCTACTGCAATCTTTTTACCCTTAAGATCTGCAACGGTACGAATATTCTTGGTAACTACCATTGCATCTGCCCCCTGAGAACGGTTAAGCATCATTACATACTTAGCACTGTTCATTGCGGAACCTTCACCCATCTCTACGGCCAATACATCCGTAGTACAATAAATAAGGTCGATATCCCCATTCAGGAAAGCGTTGCGTCCAGCAACAAAATCATCCTGGATAATGATATTGGCACGAATGCCATACTCCTTAGTCAGGATAGACTCGTCATTGGGACGAAGACCACCATTAATCCACACGATGGGAGCAAACCCCGCATACGTGTTAACTCCGATGTTGATGGTCGGTTTTCCTCCGAAGATGTCGCCGAGACCCGAAGTAGAGGATGACCCCGACGACGAGGAGGAAGGGACGACGGCTTTGATTACGAAAAATGCTGCAATTACAGCGACCATGATCAGGACTACTTTGAATCCTGGCTTAAGTTGTGCCATTTTCTTGTATTTTCTTTAAAATTTCTTCTAACTTACTTAATCGTTGTAGAACTTCATCATTATTATCTGAAGTTACCTCATCAATAAACATAGATGATACAAATCCCATTCCGAATATACCGAAAACAAGAACTATACCTGATAAGAAAAACTTAGATAAATATCCCATTATATAGGAACTATGTTCGGCAATAGCATTTGGAATATCATACCAACCCTCAATAGAAAACAATCGGAAAACTGAATAAATACTTTCAAGGGGATTTCCAAAATACTCTGGAACAATACTTCCATATAAAGAAGACAGAATAATTGATAATAGAAAAATCAAAATAGATAATCCTACTAAGATTCCAATACAACTTCGAATTACTAACCTAAAATTGATGAGTAACTTTTTGTAATTAGGAATCAATTCAAACAATCGAAGACTCTTAAATATTCGAGTTAATCGCATTACTTGAATCCAATCTAAACTGAATAACCCAAATAATGGGATTGATGAAACTACAACAATTAATAAATCAAAAACACATTCTTTATCCTTAAAGAATGATTTGCCAAGACATTTAATCTTAACAATCATCTCTATTATAAAGAATATGGTAAATGCCACATCTAGTGGCAAAAGGACATGTTGAAATCGGTGAAAGGACAATAGAAATATCACTACAGTATTCAAAAGAATACATATAGCAATATTTCTATTATTCAGAAAGAATTTACTCACCCCAGAAATCGTCGAGGGACTTGGGAGCGGCTTCGTTACCATTTACGGGGACTTTGAGAATTTCTTGGAACTGAACATACTCCCCTACTTTCGGTGCAGCGATAGCCTTACGACCATCGGAGAACTTATTAAAGAGACTGTCAATTCCTGACTTGTTGTATCGTTCCAACAATTCTTCTGCCCTCATATTGGCAACGCCATTCTTTGCGTCCAGGTCAGCCAGCATACCCGTAGTAGAGTCAATGACATGTTCCATCTCTCCGATTTTATCCGAGATATCCTTTGCCATGAAATCCATAGCATCAGTGAACATTGCCAATTCGTCAGGATCACCCTTAACGATAGACATTACAGATTTAAAAGCTTTATGCTGTGCACGGATTCGTTCGAATGTTTTCTTTCGAATATTTACTTCGTTAGTAACATCCTGAATTGTCAGATTTGCATACTCTTCAAGCTTTTTAAGCTTTTCAAACCACATTTCTGAGTTCTTAAGAGCAAGTAACTGATCATCCAACGATTCTTTAAGACGAAGTGCTTGGCGTTTCTGAATTGTTGCCATTGCAATGTTTCCATTACGCTCAGACACTTGTGCTTCATCCATGCAATTACGCATTTCCCTTGTATCGTTCTGAATATCGTTCTTAGAACGAATGATACAACCTCTGAGATCTCCCATTACCTTTTTAATGTCAGCTGACTTTTTCTGCATATCACGGATACGTTGTTCCACGATAGCAATAGGATCGATTTCGATAACCAATCCAGTCAGCTTTCTCATTAACATAAAGTAAGTGGCAGAGCAGATTTTCCTGAACTTGGGATCACACAGGAGATAGATAATTCCTGCAATTAATCCCAGGAGCAGTCCAAGGTACAGTGTATTGGATGCCAGGGTAATCAGGAAAGGAAGAGCTTTATAAAAGAGCATTAACCCTCCTGCACCTAACAAACCCAAAACCACCATACCAGTTTTGCCTCCTGGTTTTTCCCAGTTAGAGAGACTTGAACCTTCAGGCAGCATCATACTTACAGAATTTGTGCCAGTCGGACCTTGTCCTCACTCAGGCGATTCGTAACCTTGTCGATGGTTGCATTCGTTCGAGCTTCGAAAGCAGCGGTTTCAGCTGTATTCTTCTGGATCTCTGAGTTGAGATCAATCGACTTGTCCGTGAGAGTTTTCAGTTCCTCACGAAGCTGCTCGATACGAAGATTCGTTGCTTTCAACTCCTCTGCCTTGTCCTCGACAGTCTCCTTACGGAGCTTCTCCATGCGAAGCTTTGCTTTTCCTCGTTCAGCTTCAATCACACCCAGATAGGTGTCAATCGATGCCAGAACGACATCCTTCGTCATCCGAGGATCCATGCCCTGAATGGAACCGAAAGCAGCTTTGAGACGTGTAGTCTCATCAGGGATATACTGCTTCATCTGTTCCGCTGACTGAAGAAGTTCCAGATAGTCAGGGCCAGGAAGATTCGCTTCGTTGATCTTACGCTCCAGAAGTTCCACCAGTTTGGTATCTACATCTCCTGATGCCATAATTGTGGGAGCAGGCACAGAAGTTACAACAGGACTGGGAACAGCAACCGTAGCAGGAGCAGATGCTTCCTGTGAAGTGCGGGGCTTAACTGTCTCAGACTCTTTATTGGAGTCCTCAACGAACATCCAACCAAAAAGACGATTTTTTGCCATTGTTTATTTTTTATTTTGATGATTTTCGAGTCGAGGAATAGATTCTTCGAGAATAAAATTAACTACCTCGATGTTTTCAGGATCTAAAACTGCAGAATACGTATACATAGAGTCCTGATCAACCAGAATAACACTGTATACGAAACATCCATCAGGCATTTCCCGAATAGGTGCTGCACTTACAGTTCTCACTGTAGTTGGGGAGAGGTATTGAGAATGCTCCTCAACAAAAGTTGAAATTGTTGTTAAGGGTTGTTCTCGTTCATGCTTGGTGTCAGTATAGTACCAGAGCATCACTGAGCATATCAGAGAGACTACTGATAGTATTCCCAACGGGAAGGATCGATCATCTTCATCTTCCCTGATTGCAAAAGCAAGAAGGACGGCACCTACAATTCCTAAAATTAAAGTTATTATGTACATATTATTCTATGTTAAGAGGTTCTTCATCCTCTATGGCTTCGATACAAGGGTCATTCACGAATTCATCAGGATCTGTACAACCTGTATCAGGTACATTTTGTGTCACTTTTTCCATTACATAAATTTTAAAAGTCTTGGAGAGCTAAGAGGATTTGAACCTCTATCTCTACTCCTCAGAGTAGTGTACTTACCTATAAATACTATAGCTCTCTACAGCTTTACGCTGCGGTTTCTTCCTCTTTCTTCTTGGGCTTGAAATGTTCGATCTCCCGAATCTCTTTCTTTTTCGTTTTCGGGTTGAAGAACTCGATCTTCTGAATGTAATGACGAGTCCGACGTGCTTCTTTTTTCATCGCTTCCAGTCTGAGTTTCTCAGTAATACGATGTACTTGTCCGATAATTGCCATGTGTTTTCTCTTTAGTTGTAGATTCGAGATTTGAGTGTTGCAATCTCACGCTCCATGCGTGCGATTTCTTGATCGTAGGGAACAGTTTTTCCCGTAATCAAATTCCTTTTGTCTTCACCTGCTTTTTTGAAAGCTTCATACGTAACTTCCAGGCGAGCAAGAGCACCTTTGCGACGGACATTCAGTCCAGGTTTTCCACCCTTCATACTGTTTATTTAGTTAGAAATTATTATCTTGTAGGAATAATGATCTTTGCCCCCTGTTGAAGAGCACTTGCCAGAGCTTGGACGCACTTATTGACGTCTTCAGAGTTTTTTCTTCTCCCTATAGGAGTATTAAGTATACCAATAAGAGTTTCAAAATACTCTTGAGTGGTAAATTCTTCTGTTTTAGGATGTTCACCCATTTTTAAGGAATTATAGCGTAAATAACAATGATGTCATTGTAATATTGATTTTTGAGGTAATCCATATAACGCAGAGCATCTTCTTTAGTTGAGAAAGATTCCCAAGAATTTTCCCCATTATGGGAGATCAGTACTATATGCTTCATAATTGGAATTGACTATTAATTCTATGGAGTCTCTGGGAATATTACTATTAATAATAATTTTTACTTTCTCTGTTGGAAGAGTTGTTTTAGGTCTTACGGTATCTACTGCTGCAAATAATAAAAATTGTATAAGAATTGTTCCTACTAAACAAACCCAAAAACATTTATTTTTATCAGGGGTATCCTGAATCCACGCAGCTCTTGCAATGAACCATAGTGAAAAGGATAAGATAGTCATCACTCCCCAGAATATATATATTCCAATCATAGTTTTCAAATTAAAAAAATATCTGCATTGTCAACGCTTGCCAGGCTACAGATATAGATAAATTAATCGGCCACATAAATATTAAAATCTTTACACTCCCTGGACAAACAAAGAAAGTATGAGCCTTCAAGTAAAGATCTCTTGCTGTGTCGACGAAGTAGACATTCTTCGGACCTTGGCGCAAGTCGTCCTGCATCCTTCCTCGAACTCCGTAAGAGGACTCGCTCAGCAGGTAGAGCTACACTTTGTAAAGTGACTAAATTTACAAAGCTTGTAGAGTTGGTTAAGTAGGTTTAAGGGCTTGTTAGCCCGAACTCTACAACCCGTAGGTTACTTCTTACGACAAGAACCTACAATCAAAGAAAACGATTCACCTTAAATCAACCAAACACTTATTCATCTGCGTCACCACGGCAGAAGTAAAATACAGGCTTTAAATAATGGGTTTGCCTTTAATTCCCTCTCTGGATTACCCGTCTTCAAGGTTTAATCCAGTTGATTTAAGTTATGTATAAAAAGAAAACAACAGCAGACAGCGCGTATTTCGTTGTGGCGAGGCTGAGATAGTGACCATCACCGACCTGCGTTCATAATAGAATTCCTTAAAGGAATTTCTATTTAATCACACGTGCGTAAATAATCGTAGCAGGCATAAAGTAGAAACTTTATTGACTTATAGAGGTCTTATCGCAGTAAGTCCTCGTACGCTCTCTCCCATTCCTTACGGGATTCAGTGAGCGGCATTTTAAACGAACCCAATCGTTTGATGTACGTCTGGATATTCGGAATCTTGTCCCACACACGGTAGAACGCAACCACGATATCCCGACGGAAAACAACCTTGGTGTTGAGCTTCTCCGAAATGAGATACAGAGCACCAGCTTTCTTGGTAGCTTCCATATACTCCTCATTGGAGATCTTCAGGGTTCCCTCCTTGAAATCCTTCGTAGAATGCTTACCCTTAATGAGCTGAATTGCAGCCTTGAGTTCGAACTCAGGATACGCCTTCATGAAGTCACGAAGTTGTTCGTAACCTTGGATTTTTCCTTCCAAGTAAGCCTCCATGTAGTCGTTGGTCGACCAGTTCAAGTGTTTGGCGTTGAACATGATGGCCAGCTGCAGAGGACTCTTGTCAGAGTTCACGACCATTACACGAATCGGAGTCTTGTTTTCAGGATATTTCTCCTTAAGCATGCGAAATGCTGCAAGACGGTTTTGTCCATCCAGCACCTCACCGTTAGGGAGAACATAGATAGGAGGAAGCCACTCTCCATCAAGGAAAGCTTTAAAAATGCGTTTCACATGTGCCATTCTCAGGTTGCGATTACCAGGAATGAACGAAAGCTGTTTGACATTTTCTACGAGATAGCACTTCTCAAAGGGAGTGCGATTCGAGAACAGTTCTTTTGCCATAAGTACAATTTGTGATATTGTTAAACGTTTGTAGTGGTTAGAGGACTCCAACCTCTGTTTCCAGAATGAGACTCTGGTATCCTAACGCAACTAGATGAAACCACCAATAATTTTAATCCTTGTTACTCTTGTAACTAGTTCTCTTAAAGAGACTTGCACAAAGTATAGCAACTCCTAAAGAGAGCGCAGGTGAAAGTTTACCTACAATGTAGCCTTCTGCTACAAGTTTGGGAAATACTGCAGGAATCACTACAGGCCAGAGCAAATAAATGAAAATGCTCATAAAGAAGGCTGCAATAGCGATAATTACAATAATTCCGATGATTGCTCCTATGCAACCTCCGAAAGTGTCATTATCCATTTCTTTGAACTGATATAATTTCAATGCATCCAAATGCAAGTAATTTCATAGTATTTCTTGCGTCAGATTCATCTTTAGCAAGAACAGGAAGAGAACTTTGAATCGGAATCCCTTCTTCATTGTAGAAGAGATACGTTATGAGGAAAGACTTCATTTATTTAATTTTAAATTGTACTCGGTATGGGATTTGAACCCATGATTTCAGGAATGAAAATCCTGCGTCCTAGGCCAACTAGACGAACCGAGCAACGTTGTTGCTTGAAATACTTAGTTTACAAAACCATTTTCTTTCTTCTGCTTCTTGGATTGCAACCAAACCCTCAGATCTTGCAAAATGTGGCAATTTCGAAGAGAGTAATAACACTATGAACAAAATTGAAGAAAAACGCGGCAATCGCTACCACATAAGAGCCTATGGGACCGATCAAAGTCCCATAGACTAAATTTAAGTCGGGTTAAGGCTTGATAGCACAATGGAACAGAGCGTATGAAACCTTCTCTGAAGTATATTATTGACTAGATAACATACTTGAATATGGCACTGTCTCAAAGGAACTGGCCCATATCCTCCGTTCCCACCTTTATAGCTATTTCCGAATTCAAAGTTCTTCCATATCATTTATAATTAGGTGGGCTAATATCAACATAATAATAATAAATTTATAAGAAAT
>OGQX01000627.1_pt1 | contig 38485 bp, 39 predicted proteins | sample 1553291 | NCBI WGS metagenome assembly OGQX01 (sample SAMEA2580030, study PRJEB22360) | human gut metagenome | biome: human gut; feature: human-associated habitat; material: faeces | place: Denmark | collected 2008/2010
TATGCTTGAAAATCAAACATAGACTTATCTAAAAATTTCTCATGCGTTTATCCTGTGTAGTAACCAAAATTGATTGACAAACAAAAAACTTTTCTATATAATAATAACGCATATTCATTGAACAGCACTTGTTTTTCGTTTATTAACGTGTTCTTTGAAGTTAGTAGTAACCTATGCTGTTGGGTGAACCTATTGAAAAGAACTCCCTAGTAAATGGTAAAACACGCATTCAATGCTTATGAAATAAACATTGAAGGAGGAAAATTATGGCAAGATATACAGGGCCAAGTTACAAACAATCACGTCGCGTTGGTTATTCGTTAAGTGAAACAGGAAAAGAATTAGCTCGTCGTCCTTATGGACCAGGTCAACATGGAAAAGATCGTAAAGGAAAACCATCTAACTATGCTGAACAATTAAAAGAAAAACAAAAAGTAAGATTCATGTATGGAATCAATGAAAGACAATTCCGTAAGACTTTCGACGAAGCAAAGAAGATTCAAGGTATTCATGGTGAAAACTTCTTAAGATTACTAGAATCAAGACTAGATAACGTTGTTTATCGTTTAGGACTTGCAACTACTCGTCGTGGTGCACGTCAATTAGTTAATCATGGACATATCACAGTAAATGGAAAGAAAGTAGATATTCCATCATACCGTGTAAAAGTAGGAGACACTGTTGCAGTTAAAGAAAACTCTAAAGAACATAAAGCAATCAAAGCTGCACTTGAAAAAGTAACTAAACGTGTTGAATACGTAACTTTTGATGATAAGAAGTTAGAAGGTAAACTTGTAAGATTACCTGAACGTAACGAACTTAACGCAGATATCAACGAATCACTAATCGTAGAATTCTATAACAGATAAAAAGATTGCCCTCAGCTGGCAATCTTTTTTCATGAAAAAACAGGTAGAAAATCTTTCTATCTGTTTTTAAAATGCTCGATAAACGTATTGACGAACTTTTGGTCGTATCTTCATAAAACAAGGTTGTGCAGTATATCGATAAAGATAGACTGGCTGATTGACTAATAAAATCATCGGGGTCGTAGCTTCTGGATAAACTCTAACATTAGAAATACTTCTAGCTACTTCTTTTGTTCTTCTTAAATAAGAAATATATTCTTGATACAAAGAACAAAGCGCCATAACCATCATTAAGTTTTCGACATAACGTTGACGTTCATAAATAAATGGTTCAAGATTAACATGAGCTTTGGCTTGAGTAAAATTACTATTCTTGAAGGAAGCAGATTCCTGATGATAAGGCTTAGTATGAGAAGTTGTTTTTGCCGTAAATGGTTCATATGAATAAGAATCATTATAATTCACATCTTCTTGTTTAGGACGATAAGTATCATATTTACTATACCCATCAAAAGTACGATTAGTCGCCTCTTTTTGAGAAGTAGTCGTCTTTTGTTCTTGTTTCTTTGTTCTCATCTGTTTTAATGCCATATCAAACTCATGTCTTTTCTCTGAATTAGAAAGAACTTGATAAGCATCACATACTTCACGAAATTTTTCTTCCTGTCCTTTATGTTCATCAGGATGATACTCTTTCACAAGTTTACGGTACGCTTTCTTTATTTCTTCATGAGAAGCATCTTCAGATACTCCTAATACTTGATACCAATTTTTTAGCATTATATCCCTTCTTTACAAGTGTATAGTATACATCAAAATGCGTAAAAATGCAATTAACTCAAAAATTTTTCGTTTATCTTCTCGACATAAGTCTCACTAAAACGAACACAGCGAATAGTCTTTTTCTCTACCACAGTGATAATCGAATCAACATGTTCAAAAGAATGATTCTCACCATCTACAGCAACAAGTAAAGATTCATGACCTTTTTTAGGGAGAAAAGTAATCACTCGATTTTCTGGAATAATAACAGAATTACGAAGCGTTCGATTCACTTTAGAATTGAGTGGCGCAATGGGCGTAAGTTGAAGAGTATGAAAATCATCGAAAACAACACTACCACCAAACGATAAATTATAGGCAGTTGAACCAATTGAAGTAGCTACCAACATTCCATCTCCTACATAATGTTCCAACAACTGTTGATCGATTAAAACGTCAAAATAAGTAGTATTTAAACACTTATCACGAATCACAATTTCATTTAACGAATAGAAAAAGTGTGAATTCTTACCACATTGAACTACGGTTTCTTGAACACCAATTTCTGAAAAATGGAAATCTCCATTCTTTAAAGAAGATACCAGTTCTTCGATACAATCAAGTTTTCCTTCTTGTAAAAAACCAAGCGTACCGGCATTAATACCTAAATAATAGATATTACTATCAAAATTATTATTTCTTACCATCCGCAAAAACGAGCCATCTCCACCGATCGCAATCGCCAAATCATATTGTTCATCGACAATAAGAAAACCGGCTTTTCTCATTACTTTTTCCACAATTTTCGCAATTCTTTTGGCTTCCACATTCTGATTGACGAATAACTTTACGGTATTTAATTTCTTAATCATGATTTCGATTATACCTAAACAACGCAGAAGGGCGATGACCGCCTCCCGTTTGTACCTTATCCGTTTTTACAGTCTTCTTGGCAATAATTCGGCGAAAAGCAGGATCCAGCAACTTCTTTCCCAATATTACTTCATATACTTGTTGAAGCTCCCCTAAAGTAAAGAACTCAGGCATCATATTGAAGACAATATCCGTATATTCTACTTTATTCTTTAATCTAGAAATACCAGAGACAATAACTTTCGCGTGATCAAACGCAAGATGGTCATCCTTCTTTACAAAATATTCATACCGATCACTTGTTGGACTCTTCAATCGCTTACCAACAACGATAGAAAAGTTCTCGCTTCCATTATCAAACGTCACTTGAATTTCTTCATCATCTTCTAGAATATGCATCGTAAACCAAGAAGCATTTTCTGGCAAATGATCATTCAAACGATTTTTGTCTACCAACGCAATATAAGCTGTACTAACAATACGCATTCTAGGATCACGATTAACATCACCAAAAGTATAAAGTTGTTCCATATAAATATTTTTTAAATTTGTCTCCGTTTCCAAGATACGTTTAGCCGCTTCATCAATCGTTTCATCAACTCTTAAAAAGCCACCCGGTAAACACCACTTATCTTTAAACGGATAAGTATTCCTTTTGACCAATAATACACTAAACTTTTTCTCCGATAATTTTCGATAATTCCCGGTTTCTTCACTAGAAACACTAAAAATTAATACATCGGCAGTAAGCGCTAAACGATCAAACTGACTAGGATCATAATCCCGTAAAAACTCTTCCTCAGAATGATACTCTTTCTTATCCATATATATTCACCTCTCTTATATACAACTTGATTATAACATCACTAGGAAGAAAAAAACAAGAAACTTTACTAAGAGAGTAACGAGAGTAGTACCTTCCCAATCTTTTCAATAACTGCCTTCTTATTCTTTTCCCGAACAAATTCATGAACTTGAACACAGTCTCGATAAAAACGATTATTTTCTCTATCATAGATACTAATATAAACTAAATTACGCTTATCAGGATTAGAATTTTTAGGATCAATACAATTAAGCATTCCCGTTATCCCAACACCATAATCACTATCCGCAAATTGACTAATCTGATAACTCATTTGATCAGCAACTTCTGGACTATAGACCGTATATCGATCAATAACTTCTTTATCGACCCCCATTTTCACTTTAGCTTCGTTCGAATAAGTAACCGCAGAAAACATAAGCACCTCACTCGATCCTTCGATATTCGTAATACAATTAACTACTCCACCACCAGTACAAGATTCCATTGTCGCGATAGTCTTTTTGGCCTTTTTCAATAATTTCACAATTTCTCGATATTCTTCTAGCATAAAATCCCTCCATTATTCTTAGTATACTACAGATTAGAACCAATATATTTTTTAAAACGCACTTTAGCTTTTTCTTGATCCCAATTTCCATCAAAATACGGATTCCAAGAATAATAATCAAATTCATTTTCTAGCTTTTCTTTATCATAATTTGGATATAATTTTCCATCATTTACATAATCAATAATAATATTCGTCGCAATTAGTGTCCCATTTTCTCGTAGTTTTTTCATTAACTCGACAGCTTTTTCTGTTTCATTCACATTACGATTCATAATTTTTAACACTTCTGGATCAAAACTTTGAACAGGACAATGGACCACTCTTAACAAACCTTCCTGACTAAGGGCAAGTAACTCCTCTTCGCAAAGATTTAAATTCTGCGGCTCAACATTTCTAATCGAGATATCCTTTTGAGCTGTATGAGCGATTTGACACCATCCCTTAATCTGATCAGCTGTTGGACTATCAGAAATTAAAACTACATTTTCATGATTCAAAAACTCATCTATTTGATTTTCAGGAATCATCGTGTAGTTTTCTCCTCTAGTATGACGAATCGTACAATATTTACATTTTCCATGGCACCCTGCCCCAATTTTTAATGGATAATCATTACGAAATAAATTACCTGGAGCAAGAACTTCTTCTGTTTCTTCAAAGTCTGGTACCCAGAATGGTTTTTCATAATGAACTAAATCCATTCTGTCTAGTTCTTGACCAATTACTCTAACGACATCTAGTCGCTTACAATAATCCGGTAGCGGAATATCTAAGCGTTGAGCTAAACATCCACCAACATAAATATCTTTTCCCGTTAAATTGTGTAGTTTTTCGGCAACTTGTAAATCATTTAAAACCGCTAAATCAGTCACTTGACATCCAAGTACCACCAAACTATCGGCATCATGAACCTTATCTACCATCCGATTGGCATAATGATTTGCCCATGATAGAAAATCACTCCATACTGACATACAGGCAGCACTTGTGGCATAAATCTTTCCAATCAAATCTTTCTCTTCATAAATTGTCCCTTCTCCAAACACATTATTTACTTTTTTCATAAAATCATTCCTCCACTTTCTTTATCCCTGATATAATCATGGGAATCAATATAATTTTCTACTTTCCAATCCAAAACTAAAAAAGCATAACCTTTTCTCTTTTCTTTAAGAGAACTTCTAATATCTGTAGAAGAAATATCATCATAAATATCATCAACCAAAATAATATTTCCACTACCTAAATTCTTCATTATAGTATCTACATCATCTCCTTTTTTACGAACCACCAAATACGCTAACTTTCACAGCTATCATCTCTTCTTTATTTTTTTCAACACGTCGTTTTGATCATCAAATATAGCCTTCAAGGAACCCTTATGATGAAGAGTATGAATAATATTCGCTAACCTCGGTGCACAATCGACAGCTTCATACCAATCTTCACTCTTGATTGTATCGGGAACATAAGATAAATTTGTCGCATATAGTTTATCGAACACCCCTTCATGGTAAGCATCGATAAACTTACCAATTCCATCAGTAAGTAAAGCAAATGTAGCAACCAAATAAACTTTTCCTGCCCCTTTCCTCTTTAAATACTCTCCAACTTCTAACATCGAAGTACCACTCGCAATCAAATCATCGACAACAACAATATCTTTTCCTTTAACTTCAGTGCCTAGATAAACATGTTCGACAATAGGATTTCTTCCATCAACAACCTTACTTAGATCACGTCTTTTATAAAAGACACCAACATCACAACCTAAGATTTCTGCATAATATCTAGCCCTCTCCATCGCTCCCATATCTGGACTAACAACCAATAAATTATCTATTTTCTCTTGTTCCACTAATTTAGATAACACATCGTGAGCAACATAGAAATTCTCAAAAGGAAGATTAGGGATCGCATTCCCAACATTTGGATCATGGCAATCAAATGTAACGATATGATTAACTCCTAATGCTTCTAATTCTTTAAGCGCTATCGCACAATCTAATGATTCCTTTCCCTTACGACGATGTTGTCTAGATTCATAAAGAAGAGGCATAACCAGAGTAATTTTAGAAGCATAACCACTTATCGCTGAAATTACTCGTTTAACATCCTGAAAATGTTCATCCGGAGACATATGATGACAAAACCCATGCATAGAATAAGTAAGAGAATAATTACCAACATCACACATGATATAAATATCTTGATCTCGAACAGTGCCGTTAATTCTTATTTTTCCCTCTCCATTATTAAAGCGATCTCTAGTAATCGGAATCACATGAGAATCAGTAGTATGTTCCAATTCCTTAAGAATTTCATCCGTCTTAACACCAAGTTCTTCAATATTATCCAAAACAATTAATTTTAAATTTGAATTCATAACCCACCTCTTATTAACAATAAATTAATAACATGATCTAAAAAAATAATTTCATTTGTTATTAACAATATATTAATAACAAGAGTCTTTGTCAACCCATTATACTAAAAAAATGAAAATAATCATAAAATATTTTAAAAAGAGGTAGCCAATGAATGAACAAAAACTAACTAATCAACAACTATTTATCATAGATGGCCAATTAGTCGGATGTATATTATATATTCTCTCGCTTATTGTATCGATTATTATTATCGCCAATCAAAGAAAAAAAGCGCTAAATCAAGAGGAATTTTTAACGAATGAGGAATCACAAATCATCGCCTTAATTAACAAAGTTTTTATTGTTTTACTCATTCTTTGGTTCCTATATCTGAATTATAAGAGCTATCAACTAGCTAAAGACACTAACCAAAATACATCCTCTCTAAAATCTCAGATATTTGCTTCTTTCCTATCTCTAACAGCTGGTTTAATCACACTTTACGTCGTCGCAACAGACTTCAATAATACAAACTTTCAAACTGCCGAAATCGAAAATTCCTATCTCTAGCTTCAATTATTTTAAGAATTATGTTATAGTTAGTGTAAGAAAGTAGAGGATAATATGGAAGAATTAGGAATAATCATCGCTCCGAACGGTGAATACACGAAATTCGGAAAATGGATCCCTAGAATTGAACGAAATGAAGAAGATAATCATGTCTGGCACTCAGATAGTTTCTTAAGTGAAGTATATCCTACTTCCTGGTTTCAACAACTAAATATTCCCTACGACGATACTTGGGAAATTCATCGACAAATCGATAACTTTGCGAAAAGTGGAACCATAATCATCTTAAATAACCAAGAAATATCCAAAGATAAATTAAGAACTGGAATTGTCTTAGCTGGACCAATAAACATGACACCAGAACAAATAGCCACTTTAGAACAAGAAAAAGAACGTCTCGTTGCCTTTGAAAATAATGATTACTCCTTTATTGATTTATTTAATACTGAAGGAGAATACGATATTGAAAAAAGTTTCTATCACTTAACTGATTTTTACGATTTCATCCAAGAAAAAAAAAGAAAAAAGAACTAGATAAAAATGCTACTATCAGGAAATATTACTGATAGTAGCATTTTTTATTCTAATAATACAATATAAATTTAGTCATCTTGATCTAAAGGTTTAAATAAATCTCTAACATCGACACCAAGTACTGTAGCAAACTTCCATATTGTTCCTAAACTAAATGTCTGTTTATAATTAGGACTTTCAATATTCATAATAAAACCCTCACTATAGTTACACTCCATAGCAAATTTAGCAATAGTAAAATGTTTTAACTTTCGCAATCTTTTTAAATTTTGACCAACAAGATAATACACATAATTTTCATCATTTTTATCCATTAATATACACCACTTTTCTAAGTCAAAATAAGTTTCTCATTTATTCGGTGAAAAAAACTCACTTGTTCGGTGAGCTTTTGTGCTATAATAATGACAATAGAGAAAGATAAAACTTAAAAAGAAGGTATTGTATGAAAAAGCCAAAAATTCTTATTCTAATCTTTAGTATCCTATTATTTTCTCTTATTCTAAAAGAATCTTATGCTTATTTTAACGCTACTAATCAATCGCTATCTCAACAAGTTTCAACTGGGCAATTTATCTATGATGTAACTATAGACACCAATCCCAATTATATAGAAAATAATATTGCTTATTTTAGAGTGAAAATAACCAATACCAAAGATGGAAAAACTAATCCTACTCCAATTAAATATCAATTAACACTTCAAAACGAGGAGGGTTCAAATGGAATTTTCTATTACATCGATTCAGAAGGAAATACTAGTAGTGAATCAGGAGAATACTTAAATAAAATTACTAGTCAAGAATACACTTTTGGTACAACCAAAGAAACAAGAGAATTTAAAGTATATGTCAAAGTACCAAGTGGAGTGAAAAAAGTTGTAAATTTTAAAATAGACATAGAAACTAAGCAAGTATAAGGAGGTAGAACATGAACAAAAAATTAATTATTTTAGGGTTCCTACTAATTATCGGTGGAGTAATACTAACCTTAAATAATAGTTTTTCTTATTTTGGAGCAAGTAACACCTATACTGGTTCAATAACTGTACCAGAAAATAATTATTGTATAAATAATGGGATTACTAATTTAAATGACTGTCTATTAGTGATGGAAAATTATGCAGCTTCTCCAGAAGAAGCAAAAACGTATATTGAATCCAAAGGCGAAGCAAATACTAGTCAAACAGCACCTACATTAATTTATAGAGAAATAACTACTGAAGTATCTGATACAGAAAACGGAATCCTTTCAACAACCGCACATTATACTATAGGAAAAAAATACACTTTCAATCAAAATACTGGGATGTTTACCATACAAGAATACAATAATAATGAATTAACTGATGAATATTTAAACTATTATACATGTGGGCCAACAACTTCTACTCAAATATCATGTAGTACCTTATACCAAATCAAAGCCTATGAAAAAGTAACAGTATCAGGCACTACAACCTATAAAATAACTCAAGCAATTCGTCATAATTATAGTGAATTAGAATCATTCGATTCAGAAATTGGCTTATATGCAACCCAAGATAATGAAGGAACTACATACTTCTATCGTGGGAATGTTCAAAATAATTACGTCTCTTTCGCTGGATATATTTGGCGAATTGTAAGAATAAATGGAAATAGAAGTATTCGTCTAATTTATTCAGGAACATCAACTAATGCCAGCGGAAATGAAACTTCAATTGGAACTAGTCAATATTATCAAAAAGCTTATGATCCTACTTACCTAGGATATCAATATCATGAAAATTTAAGTCTAAAAGACAATCAAACAATAACTAACTATAATAACCTAACCGATAATAAAATTTATTACTATAGTGATTCTTATACATTTAACAAAGAAACAAGGCAATTTTCTTTAACTGGCAACAAAATATCTGGAACATGGAAAAGTGTTAATCAAGAGGTCATTGCTAACTATCCTTATACTTGCCGAAGTGAATCAGAAAATGGAACCTGTGTCTTCCTATTAAGAATGAAAGAATACAGTAGTCCATCTAGTGCGAAAGTAAATTACATTACCTATTCTTCAGTTGATTACCCATCCATATTAAATAATACTGATAATTCCACCATCAAAGAAAAAATAGATAATTGGTTCGCTACTAACATACAAAATAAGCAAGATAATAATGGCACTAGTTATTCTTCATATCTAAGTGATGAAATATTTTGTAACGATCGAACCTTTACTTCAGGGGATGGCTATTCTATTTCTAAAAGAACAGAATTTTCTTCATATTATAGAAACGTACGTCAAAAAAAACCAAATCTAATTTGTAACCAAACACAAGATAAATTCACCGTAAGTAGTAATAATGGAAATGGAAAACTAACTTATCCAGTTGGATTATTAACCATCGATGAAGTAGCATTAGCAGGAGGAGTCTATCCAGCTGTAAATAACAAATATTATCTAGCAACTGGCCAACCCTACTGGACAATGTCACCGGTTGTTTTTGATTCTAATTATGCATACGCATACACAGGAAATATCAGTGCAGCTGGACATATAACTACAGCTACTGCGACAACTTCATACGGCGTCCGCCCAGTCATCAATCTATCACCCGATATTTTAATTACAGGCGGAGATGGAACGAAAAATAATCCTTACACAGTCGCACTTCCCAACAATTAAAGTAAAATAAAAGAATCGTATTAAACGACTCTTTTTTAATCTAAATCTTTAAGCCAAGAACGAACACTCGCATCACTTGGCATTCTTAAATCTCCTCTTGGAGAAAGGCTAACTGTTCCTACTTTTGGACCATCTGGTAGACAGTTTCGTTTAAATTGTTGTGAGAAGAATCTCTTGATGAAAACTTTTAACCACTGTTTAATCTCTTCTTCCTGATAATCAGGTTCAAAAGTTTTAGTCGCTAAGAATAAAATTTTATCTAAAGATGCCCCATAACGGAAAAAGTGATATAAGAAGAAGTCATGAAGTTCATAAGGACCAATCTTATCTTCCGTTTTTTGTTCAATTTCGCCCTCTTCTGTTGGTGGCAACAACTCTGGAGAAATAGGTGTATCTAAAATATCATAGAGAATGTCTTTTACTTTTTCATCACTATCCGCAACAAAGCGAACTAAATACTTAACTAATGTCTTAGGAATACTATTATTAACGGCATACATACTCATATGATCACCATTATAAGTACACCATCCTAACGCAAGTTCGGAAAGGTCTCCTGTTCCTACCACAATTCCGCCAACCTCATTCGCAACATCCATTAAAATTTGAGTTCTCTCACGAGCCTGAATGTTCTCATAGGCAACATCATAAACTTTTGGATCATGACCAATATCCTTCATATGTAATAAACTAGCTTCTACAATCGGAATTTCTCTTACCTCTACATCATAGGCCTTCATTAACTTTAACGCATTATCCAAAGTTCGTTTCGTCGTTCCAAATCCCGGCATGGTAATCGCTACAATATTTTTCGTCGAAATTCCCAATTTTTTATAAGCTTCGACTATAACCAAGAAAGCAAGAGTAGAATCCAATCCACCTGAAATACCAATAACCGTTTTCTCACAGTGAATATGATGGAGACGTTTCGCTAAACCACAAGCCTGAATTTGAAAAATCTCATGACAACGTTCTGTTCTTTTTGTCAAATCATGTGGAACAAATGGAAAATGTTCATAATCACGACGTAAAGTAGAACTATCTGGAACATGAACCATAATTTCACGACAAGGTTTACTTGGATGAATTCCCATATAACTGATATCTTTTATTCTAAGTGTATGTAACTTAAAAACATCAATATCCGCAATTAACATCTCGCTATCAAATTGAAAGCGTTTACTTTCTGTTAAGATTGCCCCATTTTCACTAATTAAAGCATGACCAGAAAACACCACATCACTACTAGATTCAAATACACCACTCGATGTATAAACATATCCAGCTATCAACTTACTAGATTGATTAGACACTAAACTACGGCGATATTGATATTTACCAATTAACTCATTACTACTAGATAAATTAAACAATAAATGCGCTCCATTTAACGCCAAATCCTGACTAGGTGGTAAAACACTCCATAAATCTTCACAAATCTCAATACCGAAAGAGATTTCCGAATAGTCTAAATCGCGGAAAATAAGATCTGTCCCAATAGGAACCGTCTGTCCTAAAATCTCCACTTCTTTTTTCATTAGATCAAGACTAGAAGAGAACCATCTTTGTTCATAAAATTCATTATAATTAGGAATATACGTCTTAGGTACTACACCTAGGATTTTTCCTTTTTGAATAACAAGTGCACAGTTAAATAACTGATTATCGATAGAAAGTGGCATACCCAAAATAGTGATCAATTCTAACTTTTCACTCGCATTAAGAATTACTTTCAACTGTTCTAAAACATCGGTTAATAGATCCCGTTGAAAAAATAAATCTCCACATGTATAGCCAGTAAGCGATAATTCAGGAAAAGTTAAAATTCCTACTTCTTCTTTCTCAGCTTTCATCATTTCCTGAACAATTTGTTCCTGATTATAAGTACAATCGGCTACTACTAATTTAGGAACACTAGCTCCTACTCGTACAAATCCATATTTTTTCATTTCTTCCTCCTAATAACTTTTTAAATATTGTTTGGCTTTTTCTAAGGCAAGTTGTGAATTTGCTCCCTTGATAATACCATTATCTAACATTTCATACGCTTCGTCTACCCGACAAATAAAATAATGAATAAATTCATCCTTATCTAGCATTTGTTCTGACACTTTAAGACACCCTTTAGCTAAGACAATAGAGTTATAAGCACTAGAACACCCTTCGTCTTGATAACAACCACCTAACAAAGTAAATTCCTGTCCCTGATAACCAGTTTCTTCTTGAAGTTCTCTCTTAGCTGCCATAATTGGCGTTTCGCCCTTTTCGATATATCCAGCTGGAAAACCAATTCCTACTCCTTCTTTAGTATGTACCCGAGGCTCAATAGTCATAACTACTTCTCCATCTAAAGTAACCGGAACAATAATCACCGCATCGCCATTTCTTCCCTGTTTCAACAATTTTTCTCGCACAAGCATCTTTCCATTAGCGAGCAAATAACGCCTACGTGTTGTCGTCAAGAAAGACTGTTTTGGCATAATATTTACTTCTTCATTCCCAATAATCTGATAGTCTTCTTGATAACGAGCTAACTCTTCTAGTTTTTCTTTACGCATGATATTCACCTAACTTTTTTTGATAATTCTCCTTTTTCTCACGAACATTTCTTAATTCATTATCTAACATTTCTTCTTTTAAATTTCGTAAATTTTCACTTAAATCGACATAATAGGTATGTGGGTGATAAATATCGGTAATTCTATCCGTCAATGTCTCATATTCCCTCTTACAATATTCCCGTGATAACTTAAGATCAGGCACTTCATAAATTAAATTTCCTTCTTCAAAGATAGGAACTTGTAACTCACGAACCGTATAGTTAGAAAGTTCCGTCTTCTTCCAAGGATTTTTATCATCAACTAACGTGTAATGATTAGTATTGATCACTTCGTCATGACGCACGATTACATCACCTAATACTTTACCAGTCTCTTTATCATAGAAACGGTAGACCTTTTTATAATCAGGATTTAATACTTTAACTGTATCTTCACTAACTTTAATTCGTGGGATAATTTGATCATCCTTTTCAACAGCAACTAACTTATAGACAAAGTTCGCTCTATCTCGACTAGCCACAATATTATCGCCAATACCATAACTATCAATTTCTGCCCCATTCTTAAGCATAGTATCTACCATCCGTGCATCTAAACCATTCGATACACAAATATCTACATAATCCATTCCTGCTTCTTTAAACATTTGTCTTGCCATTCTCGTTAAATAAACCAAATCTCCACTATCAATTCTGATTCCTTTTAACCGAAAACCAAGTGGTCCTAAATACTCTTTTTGAAGACGAATCGCATTTAAAATACCACATTCTACATCATAAGTATCGACTAGTAAAACAAGACTATTCTTATCAGGAGCATGTTTAGCATACTCTAAAAAGGCATCGTATTCATTGTCATAAGATTGAACCAAGGCATGAGCGATTGTACCAACGACTGGAATCTGATACTCTTTTCCAGCTAAGACGTTACTTGTCGCACTACATCCTCCTAAATATGCATACTTACTTTCTAAAAGAGTCGCATCAATTCCTCCACGTACACGTCTAGCACCAAACTCCGCAACGGCTTTCCCTTTGGCTGCTTCTGTAATTTGTTTACTAGCTGTAGCCGTCAAACTTCCGGTATTAAAACAAGTAAGAAGTGCTGTTTCTAAAATCTGTGCTTCAATAATTGGCGCTTTAATTGTCATAATTGGTTCATTAGGGAAAATCATTGTCCCATCAGGAACCGCATAAACATCACCAGTAAAATGAAGATCTTTTAAATAATCAAGAAATTCTTCTGTTAATTTACCTGTTGAACGTAAATATTCGATATCCTCCTCATCAAAGTGAAAGTTTCGAATATAATCGATTGCTTCTTCTAAACCACCAGCTACTTGATAACCACTACCTAAAACATTACTACGATAAAAAACATCGAAATAAGCAATTTCCTCACATCTACCAGAATGATAATAAATATCTGCCATCGTAAGTTCATAAAGATCAGTCATTAATGATTTATTTTTCATCTTAATTCATCTCCTTTCTAAGAACTTTAGCTCCCTGTTGAGCAAGTAATAAATAAGCTGCATCGCTGTATAAAGAGGCATCATGATATGGAGCATCATAGGTCTCAATTCCTTCTTGATGAACGTTAACCTCAACTCGACGATTGTTCTGATCAAAATAATTCATCATACCAACTACACCATTCACTACACAAATATCTGTACAACAACCAACTACATCAAAATGATCAATATTATTCATCTCTTCCATTAACTCTGTAAAACCTGGAGCTTCACGGAAACTCGTACAATTTTTCTCTAATGTATAAACATTTTCTAAAGATAAATAAGGTTGAAACTCATCAATAATTTCTGCCTCCGTTGTCCCTTTAATACAATGTCTAATCTCTCCAAAACGGTCATGTTCTACTGAATCCATCTCATGACAATCCTTAATAAATAAAATCATTTCTCCATTTTTAACATATTGATCCAATAATTTTTTCTGATAAGGAATCACCGCTTCAATTCGCTTATCGTGTAGTCCTCCTTCTCTTACAAATCCATTTACCATATCGACTACAATTAACCCTTTATGGTACACTTTTAAATTTTTCATATTATCCTCCGTTCTTATTAACAAATTATTAATAACAAAAGGTACAAAAAATAGTTATTTGAAACCTCATTTTGTCTTTTGTTATTAACATTATATTAATAACAATCAAACTTGTCAATATCTTTTTAACAAAAAGTTAAAAAGAATATAAAAAAAAGAAACATCATTAAAGATGCTTCCTCAAAAACTACTTGATAAACAATACACGTAACCTAGAATCTACTTTGACTAACTTGCCAAAATAATCACGACCATTTTCATGGGAAGATAATAAATTTCCATCTTTACTGTTACTATAACCCGTAATATACAAATTACTATTATCCGTAACAATTCCAGTTAAATTATCATCATTACTACCACCATAAACTGTCTTCTTCTCCATCTCTCCGTCTAAATCATATTTTACAAATATACCAGCTTTTTTAACACCATCTGTAAAAATCTTCAATCCTGAATCCGTAGAGTTACTATATCCAACAACATAAAGATTATTTCCATAAGCCGTAAGAGAATTATAATGTTCTAAGTTACTTCCTCCAAATGTTTTTTCAAACAATAAATCGCCTTCTAAAGAATATTTAAGTAAAAGCGCATCAGTATTAGAAGTATTTCTTTCTTCATCAACTAGTTCACTATCTAAAACTTTTTTTCCACCTACTACATACAAATTATTCTTAAAATAATATATATCGGATAAACCTAAATCATCTGTATATAAATATTCTTTATGCCAACTATATTGTCCATCTAATTGGAAACAAGCAAGTATTCCCATATCTTTTTGATCAAGTCCAACTGCATAGATACGATCTTTGGCTACTTCTACCCCTTTAAAAGCCGTACTATCGGTATTACCAAAATATTTTTTCCATACTAAACTACCTGATTTACTATATTTAGCAATAACTGCTCCATTTTCTAAAGGCTGATCAGATAAACTTTGACCAACAACGATATAACCATCTGAAACGGTATCTACATCATAAAAAATAGTATCCCCATTAGTAGCTAGTTCATTCTTCCAAACAATATTTCCTTCTTTATCATAGAAAACTATAAGTCCGATATTTACTCGATCATCTTGATCCATCTCATAACTACCAACTGTAACATAACCATCATCCGTTAATACAATGGAATAATACTTAGAAAGAATACCTTCTGTAAAAGCAGTTTCAAATAAAACTTCACCCTTTTTATTATATTTAATGACTTTAGCTTGTTCATTACCTCCAGTATAATCTACAGAATCACTATAACGGAAATTACTACTACCAACCGCTACAATATCTGTTCCATCTAAAATTAACGAATTTAAAGAGTCATAAGAATCTAAGGAAACTACTTTATCTTGACGAAAGAATAAAAAGTATACACCATAAACAAGTAGAAAAGAAAGAACGATAAATATAACAAGATGGATAATTCTCTTTGTAGTAATAAAGGAAAGAAAAGAAGAAGCACTCTTTTTCTCTAATTTTGGTTTAGAAGAAGTAGGAACAGAAGAAGTATCTACTTTAGACTTAGGCTTATCTTCTTTTACTAGTTTCTCTTTAGAAGAAGTAACTTTTTGTTTTTTAGGTTCTTTCTCCTTAGAATTAACTAAACTCTTTTTCGTTTCTTTAGTTTCCTTCTTATCACTAACTTTAGAAACCGTTTTTTTTGTACTCTTTTCTTTTAAATTAGAACGAGTATTTTCATTCTTTTTTACACTTTTTTCTTTGGCTTTTATTTTAGTAGAAGAACTGACTGGCACATCTACTTTATTCTCTATTTTGTTTTTAGACTCATTCTCTACACGAACACTTTGAACATTAGTCAAATGTGTTGTTGAGGGAGCCTTCTTCTTTTTAGAACTAGTATTTTTTTGAACCTGTCTAGATTTTTCTATTGCTTTCTCACGAGCTCTTTCTTTTTTAGTATCTGTGGGAATATTTTTTTGATGAGCTGTCAAAGATGCCTGTTTACTTTTTAATTTTACTACTTGCTTAGAATTAGGAAGAGTTCCCTTTTTCTTATTTGTTGAATTTGTACTTTTTGCCATTAACACCACCCCTATTAGATGATTATTCGAAGATTCCTAAATAATACTTCTTTTTTCCTCGACGAACAATAACATAACAGTGATCAATAGCATTCTCTTTCGTAATTAAAACCTCATTATCCATACACTTATTACCATTAAGAGAAATACTACCTGCCCCAATCAATTCTCGTCCTTCACGTCTACTAGATACTATACCATGATTCACTAAAAAATCAAGTAGATTTGCACTCTCGTATACAGAAAAAGTAGGTACACCTTGGAAAACCAAACGAATTTCTTCTCCGGTTAATGAAGATACATCTCCACTAAATAAAACTTGACTTAACGATAGTGCCTTTTTGTACTCCTCTTCACCATGAAGATCAGTAATAATTTCTCTAGCTAATGCCTGTTGAGCCTCTCTTGCTTCTGGATTTTCATGAAGAGATTTTTCTAAACGTTCGATTTCTTCACGTGATAAGAAAGTAAAGACTTTTAAATAATGAATAACCATACTATCATCAGTATTAATCAAATATTGATATAACTCATAAGAAGATGTTTTTTCTTTATCTAACCATAAAGCATTACCTTCACTCTTACCAAACTTATTCCCATATTGATCTAGAATAAGTGGCATGGTAAACCCATAAGCTTCTTTACCAATTTTTTTACGAATCAAATCGATACCAGTCGTAATATTTCCCCATTGATCAGAACCCTCTACTTGTAAAACACAATTCTTCTCTTGATATAGATGAAGAAAATCATTACCTTGAATCAACGTATAAGCAAACTCAGCAAAGGTAATTCCAGTCGACAAACGACGACGAATAATATCCTTATCTAACATATAATTAACATTAATGTATTTTCCAACATCACGCAAGAAATCTAAAAAACTAACATCCTTGGTCCAATCGTAATTATTGACAATCTCTGCTTTCCCATCAAATAAACGACTAACCTGATTTCTAATTCCTTCTAGATTCTTTTCTACTGTCTCTTTCTGGATAATTTCTCTTTCAGCCGTTGGACGCGGATCCCCAATTAACCCAGTAGCCCCTCCTACTAAAAGAATGGGATGATGCCCCGCTTTTGCTAAACGCTTTGCTGTTACCAAAGAAGAATAATGTCCTAAGTGAAGACTATCCGCTGTTGGATCTGTTCCCCAATAAAAAGTAAGCGACTCGTTATTTAACTTATCTTCTAGCTCTGGACTAGAAATATCCTTAATTAACCCTCTCCATTTTAATTCTTCAAATAATTTCATAATTTCCCTCCTCAAAATAAAACGCGATCTTCTTCTTCCATAAGGACGAAAAAAAACGCGGTACCACCTTAATTGATAAGTAAACTTATCCACTTTAATTGATAACGGAATTACCCGTTTTAACTAAAAATAGTGTAATTCGTCTATTTTAATCCTATTCACTTTCACCACCCGTGAACTCTCTTTCCAAAAATTAAAATAACTACTAATCTATTTCTATGACATTAAATCAATAAATATATATTATCTTAACACAAAATATTCAAGAAAACAAAAGAATTTTAAAAAAAGAATACTCTGAATTAAGTATTCTTTATCTTCTTCTCTCTCCTGCAGTAGCTAGCGCATAATCAAAACTTTCCGATATCGGTAAACCTTTAGGAAAAAAAGTAGTTTCCTTTTTATTTTTAGATTCTGAAAGATTAAAACTTTGTAATCTAGCCAAAACCCTTACCTTATAGAGAGTATAACTTCGATTAGGCGTTAAATTCGCAATATACAGGTGATGGATACTTACATCTTTTTTCATCATTCAACACTACTATTTCGCTTTTGCTTTACGATCAGCATCTTCTAAACGAACAAGTATTTCTCTTGTTGCTTGAATGGTCTTTTCTCTTACTTCATTAGCTGCTTTTTCTAAAACTGGTGTTCCTTTAGCAATCGCAAGTTGTACTAACTCTTCACACTTTTCTTTTATTGCTGTTGCTTTTTCTTTCGCAATTTGTAAAGCTTTTTCACGATCTAAATCCGCAAGCCCAGCTTTGATCTCTTCGATTTTATTTTCTAACTGTTCTTTTACTTCTTGAACATCGATTTCTTTTACTTTCTTCATAAAATCATCGAATAATCTTTTTAAATCTTGTCTAGTTTCTTTTCCAGACTTAGGAGCAAATAAAATACCAAGTGTAGCACCTACTGCTGCTCCAGCAATAAATTTACCTACTCCACTAGATTTTTTTTCTTTCTTACTCATCTTCCTCAATCTCCTTTTTCTTTCTTTTTTTCTTATCCTTATGGAAAATCTTATAGATAACTCCACTGATATTCGTAACTAGCGTATCACTAAGCATCGATAAAGTATCCGTAACACCATCAATAACATTAAACAACCCATCTAGTGACTTAGACTTACGCTCTACATCATCTAAAATACGATTCGTTCTGTCTACTGTATCGATTAGTTTTATCGCTAATACAATTAAAATGATTACTAAAACAATCGCTAGTATATACAAAATTATTGGAAAAACATCCATCATATCAATCATTATCCATTACTCCTTTTCTTCTTCATACATAGAATCGATCAAATCAAATAAATTATCTTCTAATTTAGATTGATCTTCTTCCTGTCTTTTCTTCTTAGGTACTGTATCTGATACTTCTTCTTTAGTAATTCTACTTCTTCTACCTGTAGCTTTTTCATAGCGACTATCTTTATAATCTACATTATATTCTAACCCTAAATCTTCAAAATATTCCTCTGCATCAGCAATCGTTACTTTTTCTACCGCAGGAGCTTCATCCGATTTCGTCATATCATATAATAAATTCTCTTCAGGTGACATTTCTTCTTCCACACCATCATCATCTGTAGAAACTAAAGAAGATTCGCTTTCTTTTTCTAAATTACTGCTACCAAAAGCTTTGTTTCTAACAAAATCCAAATCAATATTCTTTCTAGAGACATAACTACTTGGTTTGTCTTTTTTATCCACCACTTCCTCCTTTTTATAGTTTTTATCCAAAATCCCATATATTGGCGAGATAATTGGCGTTGGTTTAAATCCATTTTTAGCCTCTGGATTCGAATATGGTTTACTTACTGTTTCCGTATAAGAAATTTTTTCATAAATCTCTTCTGGATCACCACCATATAACTTCTTTTTGACTTCTGGTACTGAATGAGTCTCTTCCGTCTTATCTACAAAATCATCATCCTCAAAGTATTGAATACTAGTATCTGTTTTCAATAACTCTTTATCGGCATAATTATAAACAGAAGTCTCTTCACTAGCGGTAAGCGTAGCGACTGGTTCTTCCTTTTCTACTTTGTTCTCGTGAACGACTTCCTCTTCTTTTTTCTCTTCGACAATTTCTTTTTTGTCTTCTTCACGTTTACGTTTGTTTTCTATTTTTTTCGCGATCGGTTTTGGTTCTTTTTTAGGCTTTTCGACCTCATCCACTTCTACATACTCTTCTTCAAAAAAAGTATTTTTTAATTTCTCTAAAAATCCCATAAAGCACCTTCCTATCCTATTGATCTTCTGTTCCCAATTCTAAATCAATATTGTCCTCATCAATAATTTGATCTTCACCGTTATCGTATTGTTCCTCGTAATCCAAGAAATCTCCTTCTTCACGTGTCGGTTTAAAAATATTAAAGTTCTCTTCGTTATAGTCTAATTCATTCTCCCCAATTAAAGTATCTAAAATGGTATCTTTAAAATCAACACTATTTAAAATATAAGCCATCTGAGTAACTGTTTTCTTCAAGTCCTCTTCATCAACATAAGCCTCTATCTTAGCGTAATTATACATAAACTCCACAAAGTAATTTGTAGAAATTTGTGTAATTTCCAAATACCCTTTCTTTCCATAAAGATCAATTGCCTGTGAATAATAACTATCTGGATTTACTTCGTAAGTGAAATCTACCTTATGATAATAAGAATACACATCAACATACAAGTACATCTTACGATGATTATAATACAATTCTGAATTGAGTGAACTACTCCTTTTTAAAAGAACTCCTTTTGGTAGATAATAAGAATAACCTTCTAAGGATACATTCTCTAACTGAAAGTCCTCTTGAATTACTGAATGAAGGATCTCATCAAAAGATTGATCTTCTATTGTTACCATACTACATCCACTAACGAGAAAAGCTAAAGAAAGTATCACTAATATTTTCTTCATATTTCACCTACTCTTACACTTATTATAACAAATTATTCTATAAAGAAAAATGATTTTACATGATTTTTACTTTATTTGTCATCTTTTTCACCGCTTCTAAGCGATAAATTGGTTGCCCCAATCGAACAAAACGTTCCTCATATTCTGTCATCACTCCTGGAGCGATATCTGAATGATGCAAGTCTAAACACACCTGATGAAAGAAATACCCATATTGAGATAAAGAAACTAAAGAATACTCAAATAGATTTCGATTGTCCGTTTTTTGAATAATATGAGCATCTTGTTTAAAGAGTTTATCATATTTACGTAAAAAGATAGGACTAGTCAACCTTCTGTTTTGTTGACTACGTTTTGGCCAAGGATCAGAGAAGTTTAAATAAAGCGTATCTATCTCCTGTTGAAACACTTCATCTATTTCTAAAGCATTCATACGAATAAAACATAGATTAGCTACTTTCTCAGGAACTTTCTGTAATGCCCTCACAATAACACTATCATATTGTTCAATCCCAATAAAATTAATTTCCGGATAAGTAAGTGCCATTTCAATTAGAAATTTCCCTTTCCCACATCCCACTTCTATATGAATAGGATGATCATTATGAAAATATTCCTGCCACTTACCACAATAATCCTTTGGATTCTCGATTAGATAAGATGAACTTTTCATCAAAGATTCTTTATTTTTTACATTGCGAAGTCTCAAAATTCATCACCAATTCCATTATATCGCATATAATAAAATAAATAAAGGAGATGATCTAGTGAACAATAGAGAACCTTATATGAATATGCCTTGGCCAAATCTAGGAGGCGGTGCTTATCCCCCAAATAATCACTTTCCACCAAATTCTAATCAAGAAATCAGAAATCTAGAAAATAGAATTTACCAATTAGAACGAGAAATGAATCGTTTAAAAACCAAAGTTGCCCGTATTGAAAATAGCCTACCTGTTCCTACTCCTTATAACGAAGAAAACTACACCTCTAACTATAACCCAAATGGCTATAATATGATGTAGCTAAGTCGAACGCCTATCGTTCGTTTTTTTATTACGATAATCTTTCTAATCCAAAAAGCCAAACCATATTCTTAAGAAAAACAGCTGGAAAACTTTTCTAAACTCAAGTTTTTGTTTATAATAAATAAAGAAGGGTAATGATAATATGAACTTTATTGAAAATATAGAAAAAGAAAGATATGAAGAATTTGTAAAAAAACATCCTAAAAGCCATTTTCTACAGAGTTACGCCTGGGGAGAATTTGCGAAAGAAGAAAAGAATCTAACTCCACACTATGTCGGATTAGAAAATGATAAACACCAATTAGTAGCGGCTACTCTACTTCTAGAAAAGCACTTACCACTAGGATACAGTTATCTATACGCACCACGTGGATATGTTATTAATTTTAAAGATTACGAACTTCTAAAAACTTTTACGGAAGAAATCAAAAAATATGCCAAAAAGAAAAAGGCAATCTTTGTAAAAATAGATCCTGATATTATTTACCATGAAGAAAACTGTAACCAAGAAGTAATTATCGAAAAAGATGATCAAGCTTATCAATCACTAAAAAAATTAGGATATCGCCATTTAGGATTTACTAAGAACTTTGAAACTATGCAACCAAGATATTCCTTTAGGATTGATTTGACTAAACCTTGGGAAGAAGTAGAAAAAAACTTTTCAAAAACAACCAAACAACGAATCAAAAAAGCCGAAGATTTACTCGTCGATGTTAAAATTGGGACAGACAAAGACATTAATACATTTTATCAATTAATGATTTTAACGGAAACAAGAAAAGATTTCGTTACGCATAATGAAAAATATTACCAATCTTTATACAAAATATGGAATCAGGATAACGAATGTAACTTGTTCTTAGGAAGTGTAGACTTAGATAAAATCATAAAAAAACAAACTGAGTTAAAACAAGAAATTACCGAAGAACTAACCAAATTTAACCATGAAAATTTAAGTAAAAGTGAAAAATCAAAGAAAAATGAACTAGAAAAACGAAAAGATAAATTAGAAACAGATATTCAAAAATATCAACAAGCGCAAAAAGAATATGGAACTAACATTACTTTAAGTGCCCATTTCATCATTGAATACGGAGATAAAGCTTGGGTACTATACGCTGGAAATCATAATATTTTAACCGATACTTACACAAACTACAAAACCTATGAACAACATATAAAGTATTATTACGATAAAAAAATAAAAACTTACGATCAATTCGGAACAATTGGTGACTTAAGAAAAGAAAACCCTCTTTTAGGACTCCACGAATTTAAAAAGAAATTCGGAGGTAATTACGTTGAGTTTACTGGTGAATTTGATTTAGTACTCAACAAACCAATGTATTTTGTCTTTACGAAATTAGTTCCCCTATACCGAAAATTGATCAAAAATATTGCCAAAAAGAAAAGAGGAAAATAACGTGAAACTAGTAACCTTAAAAAAAGAAGAATTTAAAAAATTTGCCGAGAATCATCCCCAAGCAAGCTTTTATCAAACCATCGAATGGGGAGAATTAAAAGAAGAAAACAATTGGCAAATGGTTCTACTTGGTCTTAAAGATAATGAAGAAATCAAAGCTGGATGTCTTCTTCTTTCTAAAGATACGCCGATTAAGAAAAAGATGTTTTACTCACCACGGGGATTTTTAATCGATTACCAAGACAAAGAACTATTAAAAGAATTCACAGAAAAAATAAAAGATTATGTCAAAAAAAGTAAGGGAATATTTATCAAGATTGATCCCTACCTATCTTATCAACAACGTGATTTAGAAGGAAATATTGTAGAAAATGGAGTGAACCATAAACAAGCATTTCAAAATCTAGTCGATTTAGGTTATCATCACTTTGGATTCAACATGATGCAGGAAACACTTCAACCTCGTTGGTTATTTACCACAACCACCAAAAACCGTACAATTGAAGACGTCATGAAAGAAATGGATCCCAAAACAAGACAAATCCTAAGAAAAAACGAACGAGATAAAATTAAATGTCGAGAAATCACGGAAAAAGAACTTCCTCTATTTAAAGATATCATGCAACATACTGGAGATAGAAGATCATTTATCGATAGACCTTTAAAATACTATCAAGAAATGTTCAAGCATCTTGCTCCTAGTGGAATTTTGAAAATTTTAGTTGCTGAACTTCATACCAAAGAACTAATTCAAGAACTAAAACAAGAACTTAGTACCATTGAAAAAGAAAAACAAGAAAAAATAAAACAGCATCAAGAACATCCAGAAAAAATGAATGAAAAGAAATACCAAAAGAAGCTCCAAGAATTAGATCAAGAAACCAAACGATTAACAACCAAAAAAGAAAAAATCGAAAAACTTCAAAAAGAAAAAGGAAATATCATTCCATTAGGTGGAATTCTTTTCCTAATCTATGGACATGAAGTCCTATCTTTAGTTGGTGGTTCTTATCAAGAATTTATGGAATTTCAATCCGCTTATACCGTTCATTGGGAGGGAATGAAATATGCGATTGAACATGGTTACGAACGTTATAACTTCTATGGAATAACTGGTATTTTTGATGAAAAAAATCCATTATACGGTTTATATTCGTTTAAACGTGACTTTGGCGGACAAGTTGTCGAACTAATAGGAGAATTTGATCTCATCGTCGACAAACCTGGCTACTTACTTTATAAAATGGCTTACAAAGGGTATCATAAAGTAAAAAATATCAAAAATCACATTAAAAATTAAAGAGAACCAAATAATGGAGTAATTATGGTAAAAGAAGAATATAAACAAAACATATATAAAAAATTTAGATATAAAAGAAAAACACTAAAACTATTCTTAAAACAAATAGAACTCTTCGAAGAAACAGAAAAAAATTTAAAATTACCCACACATACCTATAAAATTGGTGACGATGTATTTTTAAAAAAAGGGACTTTTATGCATGGTACTCGTAACAATATCGACAGTCTTCCTTTAATTATGGAAAATGGTTTTCTATCCAACAACGTGTTTAATCCAAACACTCGAGCGCAAAAAACTCCATACGCTGTTTCAATGTGGAATATTCAAGAAGACATTTTATTAAAAGATTATATTTATTTATATAGCGGTATGACAATCAGATATACAGATAACAAAGATCAACCCACAACCAAACTCGTTCCTTATCAACAACTAGATCAAGAAATAGAAAATAGTAAAAAAGAAAATTATTGGATGTGGACAGCAGAACAGACAAAAGAAATTAGATTTCTCCCCTCTCTAATTAGAGACGATGTTCAGTTAGCCTTTATCTTAAATATGGATAATTCTTATGTCCAAAAATTAATCAAGCAAGATATTTTCAACCTAAACATGGATAAAAAAGTAGTAAAAACATTTATCAGTAAATGGTTCATCGATAATTTTATCTATGCCAAAAGAGATGATTTTACCACAAACAGAGAAAGTGCAATTGTATTTGGTCTTCCATCTAATTTAATAGAGGGAGTACTAGTAGGTAAACAATATGAAAAGGATGAAAAAATACTAGATGAGATTAAAAAGTCCTTACCAAAAGCTTATATATGTAATCTAGAGGGAAAAGTAATCAAAATATAAAAGTAAAGAAACAGAATACAAGAAATCAACAAAAAATAATTTGGGAATAATAGGATAATCGACAAATGTATAAACATTGTATATACTATAAAACGGAGATGATTACATGGAAGCAAAAATTCAAAAGTGGGGAAATTCTGTTGGAATCAGAATTCCTAGTAGTATTTTAAAATCGTTAAATATAAAAACTAACGATATACTAAATATAGAGCAAGAAGAAGACAAAATAGTTATTCGTATTCCAAAGAAAAAGAAAATATCTTTAGAAGAACGGTTTAAAAATTATCATGGTGAGAATTTATCTAAAAACTTTTCTTGGGATGATCCTATGGGAGAAGAAATATGGTAAAAATATATATTCCAAAACAAGGAGATGTTGTTTTTTTAGATTTTAATCCTACAAAGGGGCACGAACAAACAGGAATTAGGCCAGCCAAAGCCGTTGTCATAAGCACTAATATTTTTAATCAAAATACTAAAATGGTTATTTTATGCCCCATCACATCGAATAATAAAGAATTTCCAACCCATTATCAATTAGAAGATACGAAGAAAGTACACGGCTCAGTTTTATGTGAACATGTTAGAAGTATAGATTATGAAATTAGAAACTTAAAATTTGTTGAAAAATTAAGTAATAATGACTTTGTAAGTATAATTACATTAGTAAATGCTTGTATCGAAGAATAAATGGATTAAAAAGACGTTAGAGAAATCAATACCTAACGTCTTTAATTTTTTTTCATATTAAAATTTTATTACATGGTAGTTCTTTACCGAATAAACCAAAGTAAAATACCACAACTAAGGGCTAACAATAACGTAATAATCCCCATAAAAATATAGACATTACCAATTCCCTTATTCATCTTATCCAAAAGATTCACTTTAAACATATCGCGTTTAGGATCACTCTTAGAAATCATTACTCCCTTATATGCCTTTAACTCCGAGCGATGTCCTTCTTCTAAAATACCATCCGGAGTAATATTCGTTAATAATATAATTTTTTTATCAGGATAAACCGTATAATGTAATTTCATTTCTCCATGGACTTTTTTAAACATAGTATCCATCGGTAAAGAAAGTTCCATCATCAAACTGCCATCTTCATTCGTTTTAATGGGTTTACCCAAGAACTCTCCCTCTTTCAACTTAGGATAATATTCAAAAAGAAGACGCTTATACGCTAACGTATTATATTTACGAACCGCACGTTCTCGAACGCGAAACTTATTCTCATCTAAATATTCAAAATGATAACTTTCCGCCACAATTAACACCTACTTTCTAAACCAAGATTTTATTCGTTTCAACGCTTTATACACCGAATAGAAACCACTTACTGGAAGTTCAAACTGACCAATATATTCAATCACGTTTCCATTAAATCCCTTTTTAAATTCATAGATACCATAATATTTATTTTGCGGATTAAAGTCTCCCGTAATACCATAAAAATTACAATACTTAAACCCTTCCTTATAGGCTTCTTGGATATGATGCTCATACATCAAATATTTTGGCGTGAAACTTTTATACTCTTCCAAAACTCCACTCGAAAGAGTTAAATATTCATTGCCTGAACGAAGAGATAATAAGCACCCGATATCTTTTCCTTTAGGATAATCTATTTTAAACTGTTCTGCATGTTCTAATTCTGTTTTATATTTACGAACAAGTGCTTCACTCGTTTCCAATTTCCTTAAGAGTTTATCACTTGTTGGATTACTCGCTAACTTAGCTTCTAATTCTTGATGAACTTTAGTTTCCTCATCCAATAATGTTTTTGTATGCTGATAATAAACCTCTGGATCCAAGTAAGCAATATAGATTGTCATCAAATCTTTCATATGGTGATACATCTTTTGATAATACGATAAACTACGGGAAAAAAAGTCTTTACGTTTAGAAGTCAAATCAAAAATCGTCGTCATTGTACTTAAATCATCCGCATTACCTTCACGTACCATCAAGCCCTTTTTCTTACAAGACTCAATATTTTTTCTAGTACTTTTAGAAAACTTACTTTTTTTCGTTTCATAATCTTCATCAAGAGGTAACCGATAAGCCCATCTAGCCTGTAAAGCGTCTAAGTAAAGATTAAACCCATGATGACGATACCCTAACTCTAACAAGTTATCAATTGTAATCTGATCCTTTCCCTCATCAGGAAGAATATCACCATCACTAGAACGAACTCGGTAAATGACATTAGGATCAATCGTAAGAATAAAACCACCACATTTTTTAATATACTGTTTTAATTCTTTAGTAAAAAAACTTAATAATTCTTTATCATGATAATCAACTAATAATCCACGTGGCGCATAAAACATCTTTTTAGAAAAAATCGTTTTATCTTCTAACATCATCGTAGCAGCTAATATTTTTTTCTTATTTTTAATCCCAACATAGTGTACTTTACTACCGTATTCTTCTTTCAAATGAGCAAGTTCTACCGTTTGCATAAAAGATTCCTGTGGATACGATTTTGAAAAGGTCCGAAACTCTTCTTCACCTAAAACAACAAACTCCATAATTATCCTCTCCTCTTGATTTTTAGTTTAGCTAAAATCTTCTCGACATTTCCTCGTCCAAACACATCATAAATCATACCTGTCTTAAACATAAGACCAAAGTAAATAATGGCCCCTAATAAAGCATAGAAAGCAACTAAGAAAATACTAAGAACTCGATTCATGGAATTAAATGGAATAAAGATTTTAACAACTAGTAAAACAATCACCATAACTAAACCAATGAAAATCATATTAAATACTTTTTTTAATGTATCTTCATAATTCACTTTATATTTTTTACCAATATAACGTAAAGAAACAAATGCACAAGCTAAATAACCTAAAATCGTAGAAGTAATCGAACCATAATAAGCAGGTAATCCCATATTATGGAAACCATAAACAAGAGGAATATTTAAACAAGCATTAGTAACCAATCCTAAAACTAATCCAAAGAAAACATGTTTATATTCTTTTAATAATTGTAGAATGGTAACAGAAGCCGTAAATAAAGTAGTAGCAAGAGCAACAAAAACATAGTATTGATAAACACTTGGACCAAATTCACTAGCTCCATAAAAGATATTCCAGACTGGTTCAGCAAGTAAAGAAAGACCTAAAGTCATAGGAATTGTGAAGAAAAGTAGCCATTGAAGGGTTTGATTAATTTTTCGACGAACATCATCCATATCATTCTTTACGAAACTAGCCGTCAAATTAGGAATTAAACTAACCATTAAGCCAGTAGAGATAGAAACAATAATCATGTTTATCTTTAATCCCCAAGTAGATACAACACTCATAATGGATTCAGCTTGCGCTGTTGTATAGCCAATACCATTAACTAAAACTTTGACCAACATAAAAACATCGACAGAATTAATCAAAGATTTAAACACATCAATCATGATAAAAGGAAAAGCATAAATCAATATCTTTTGAATGATTTCTTTATTGGTAATCTTTGGTTCATGTACTTTTAGTGTTCGTTGATGAAGTTGTTTTCTATTCTTATGCGCTTTAAGAGCAAGGTAAAAATAAGAAGCAAGCGCACCAATCGTTGCTGCAAATACCGCAACTCCAACAGTTGTCTTAAGAGATAAATTAAATACTTTAAGAGTTAAAAAACTACCAACTACGATAATAACTACTCTGACTAACTGTTCTAAAACCTGAGATACCGAAGTTGGCGTAATAAATTTATGTCCCTGCAAATAACCACGATAAATACTCACAAAAGGAACAACCAATACCGCTGTAGAAATTACGCGAATAACAAAAGTAACATCCTCTTTAGTATTCCCACCGGTAATATCTCCAATGATAATATCCGCGATATTTCCAGCAAAGATAAACATAATCAAAAAGCACAAAACACCAAGTAACCCCAGTGTCTTCTTTCCTAATCGAAAAGCTCGCTCTTTAGCATCATAATAACCAAGTACATTATACTCGCTAATTACCTTACTGATGGCAAGAGGAATCCCTGCCTGACTAATTCCCAAGAAAATGGCATAAATGGAATAAGCATAACCATACAAAGCACCACCCTGTTCACCAATGATCGCATAAAAAGGAATTACATAAACAATTCCTAATATCTTACTTAAAACAATTCCAAATGTGGCAATAAAAGCGCCTTGCATAAATGTATTTTTCTTCAAATAACATCACATCTTTCTAATTAGCATAAAACATCTATATATTATCATACCACATTTTGCCAAACTTTTGCATCAAAGAAAGATTCCTGGTCATCGATAATTACAGTTTTGATCAAATAAACGTACTATTTCTAAAGCCTCTCCCGTCATTTTCTTTACTTTGTTTACCTTTAAAAATTTAATTCCTTTTTTCTTACTAATATCTAACTGTAAAGCTAAGGTTTCACTAAGTAACTGAACCAATTTAGAAAAACTTCCTTCTACTCCAGTAATCTGATCAAACCAACCTTGAATATCCTCTACATGTCCATGAAAACGTAAATTTTCTAAAGTCGCAATAAAAGTTTTATTATTCATCAATTCTTGGCACAATAATGACTGTAATAAATAAGCTCCCGATCGATAACGTTTATTCGTAATTGAATTACCAATAGAATATAAAGTATTAGAAATTTCTCGATCATGAATCGTATATTGATTAAAAGAATTGATAATATCGATTAACATCTCTGTTTGTTTGGTATTAATAATCTCTTCAACAATAGAATTATCCTCTTTACTGATTGGCTTTAGTGTATTTTTATCATAAATAACATAAGTAAGTCCAGTTCGAATATACAAACGATCTTCTTTTTCCAAAATTTCGTTATGAATAGAATTAACAGCATGATTAAATTCATGAGTCAAATTATCTAATAACTGCATCAAATCGATATCTTGATAATGTTTAAGAACAATTCCTTTTCTAGTAACATAACCATTCTCGCCTTTTTCTGGAATACTACTATAATAAGCTTGATAAACTTTATCCCCAGAATCCAAAATTAAAACCGGAATTTCCGTAAAAGCTTTAAACAAATATCGTTCTTGGTCATAACCGTATTTAATAATAAAAGCAGGAACAATTAAATACAGTAGATGCGTAATATTACTAGGATAACGGTAAATTGCCGCTATCTCATCAACAGTATTACGGCATCTTTCTAACAAAGTATTTAATGAAGTTTCATCCATATATATCATCCCCTATTCTATATTGTATAAGAGAAATGAAATTTATACAATCATTTCTACTCTTTTCTCTTATCTTCATCTTTTTCTTTTAAACTAGCTGGGATGATAACTCCTTCCCCAAATTTATCGGTAATATGATCAATAACTTCTTGAATTTTATCGACATGTATATCTTTTTCTTGATCGAATAAGGAAACTTGTTTACTATTATCCGTCGTAAAGTCAGCAAGACGAATACCAATCAAACGAAGCGGTTCTCCTCGCCAACCGTTTTTTAATACTTGTAAACTTGTTTTATATATTTCTTCGGTAACATTTGTTGGATTCATTAATTTTATTTGATGGGAATAGCTAACAAAATCTGAAGTTTTAAAAATAACCGCAATCGTTTTTGCATATAACTTTTCACGTCTAGCTTGTTTCCCTACTCGATCTGCTTGACGAAGTAAAATTTTTCGTAAAATAGGAATACTATCAATATCTTTTTCTAGAGTTTCTGTTACACTGATACTTTTATTTTTACTATTTCTTGCTTCAACTGGACTATAATCAATTCCCCACGCATACTGATGCATCATCTCACCTTGACTTTTAAACCGTCTTTTCAAGATATTCACATCTACTTTAGCCAAATCGCCAATTGTTTTTATCCCCATTTCCATTAGCGTCTTACTACTAGATTTACCTACCATAAATAATTCAGATACAGATAGGGGCCACATTTTAGTTTGAACTTCGTGAGAAAATAAGGTATGTACTTTATTCGGTTTTTCAAAATCACTTGCCATCTTCGCACATAGCTTATTATTTCCAATCCCAACATTTACTGTATAGCCAAATTTACGATAAATTTCATCTTTCATATGATAAGCCAAACGAATAGGATCAGAATAAAGAAAATGCGTTCCCGTCATATCTAAAAAACATTCGTCGATCGAATAACGCTCAATTTTATCTGTAAACCCGCAAAAATAGCGATATAGTTGATCAGACTCTCTTCTAAAAAGAGCGTAATCACCTTTAAAAATTTTTAAGTTGGGACATTTTCGACGAGCCATAAATAACGGTTCTGCGGTTACTACTCCCATCTTTTTCGCTACTGGACTTTTTGCCGTTACAATACCACGTCGTTTCTCCTCATCCCCACCAATTACTGAAGGAATTGTCCGAATGTCGATAGGATACCCTTTTCTTAACAAATCAACGGCAGTCCAAGAAAGAAAAGCATTATTTACATCAATATGAAAAATTAATCGTTCTTCCATCTAATCACCTGCCTATTCCTCTATATTATAAACCAAGAAAAAAAGAGAAACAATCGAACAGATACGTTTCTCTATTAAAACTATAACTAAGAACAGGAGACATAAATAATCACTGATGATGAAGTTCCTCACTAAAATTAATATCCTCTAAAAATACAGCTAGATACCATACAGAACCAGCACCAGGGCCTGAACAACCATCACAGTACATTTCAATTTTAAAATTTGAATAATCAGAAATATCTAATAAAACCATTTCATATTCTGGCAAGGAACCAAAACTAAAATACCACATTGGATTTAAGGAATTAAGACTCTTAACAATAGTATCATCCAAATGAAAACGATAGGTAGTTGGACCAGCATCTGGATCAGCAACAATATATAATAAAACATAATTAGAATCGGTAATATCACGATCTAAAATATAATTACCATAAATATTTTCAAAATTTTCTCCATGTGTAGGAACTGTACCCCATTTATAAGAAAGAACATCTACTACCTTGGCATCACCAATAGCATCACTGACATCTTTTCCATTTCCAGTAATTAGGTTCCCATTTACCCAAGCAGTCATTCCATTAGAAATATTATCCGCTGTAGCAGTTCCCTTTGTTTGATTGGCTAATGAATCAGAACTAATCACACCTTTCCCATCATGATACCCTTCAGGTATTGTATAACTCTCTCCAGCTTTTAATGTCTGATTAACTGCCCCTCTATTCACCATCGTTCCTGTAATCTGATTTCCATCAACCCAAGCCTTCTTTCCTGATAAAATATCTTCAGGAGTCGCCATATCTTCAGTAACTTCTTCACTCTCTATTCGGCTTGTAATTCGTATTTCGCCATTTCCAAGTAGAATATCTTCTACACTGTTATTTTGATAGCCCCCTTTTACTCCAACAAATACCGTAACTTCACTATCGCCATTATTCTGTAAAATTAGCGATACTTGCTTACTTTCTCCTACTGCTAAATCTCCACTTGGTAGATAACTACTATAACTAGCATATCCGACAATCACATTAGTTAAATCATCACTACTTCGATAATACATCTGATACTTTGTCTCTTCACTATTTAATCCCATTACCGCAATAGGTACTCTTACTTCACCCTTAGCTGGAACTACTACTTTATATTCATCATTTAATCCATAAGAAAGGGTCGCTACTGTCATCTCTAACGAATCTTTTAATTCCAAATTTTGTTGATAATAACCATAGGTATTCCCAATTAAAAATAAAATAACCGACAAAATAATCAAAAGTAAACCAAGAATAGCCATATTCTTCTTACTAAAATTTAGTTTCAATTTCTTCATCATCTATCCCCTTAATATTTCAATTTTTCCTGCCTATTTTTCTTATACTCTAAGTATACCTACCTTTAAGTATTTTGACAATAGAGGAATCGAGACACTTTATTTTTAGGTTATTATATTAACCCTGTTTTAATACAATATTCACTATATATTCCTAAAAAAATACTTATCTTCACTAATAAAAACAAAAAGTAAAGAAAAACGTCTTTACATTAATTTTCTTTACTCAATATATATTAAAAACTAAATAATAAATAACCAGCTGATCTAACAGTTGTAGTACTCCCATACGTAAACTTTTCACCAGGTTTTAAATTAGTATACCCAAAAGTGGCTAACCCCCAAACAGAATCTGAACTCACATGGTTAGAGCCCAAAATAGTACCATTAGTTGTATAATTAGGAACATTTCCCCACGTAAGAACAAAAGCCATCAAATTCATCGAAGAATCAGAATTATTTACATATGTTTTTATATATGAACCACTATCTGAACTGTTTTTTGCACTTCCTTCTATTAAAGTCATATTCTCGAATAATTGATTAGAGAAATCAGCAGTACCCGTTATCTCTATCCCATTTACCCAAGCAGTCATCCCATTCATAATATCTTCTGCGGTTGCGGTTCCTGGTGTTTGACTAGCTAATGAATCAGAACTAATCACACCTTTCCCATCATGATATCCTTCAGGTATTGTATAACTCTCTCCGGCTTTTAATGTCTGATTAACTGTACCTCTATTCACCATCGTTCCTGTAATCTGATTTCCATCAACCCAAGCCTTCTTTTCAGATAGGATATCTTCTGGAGTCGCCATATCTTCAGTAACTTCTTCACTCTCTATCCGATTCGTTATTCTAATTTCTCCATTTCCAAGTAAAATATCTTCTACACTATTATTTTGATATCCCCCTTTTACTCCGACAAATACCGTGACTTCACTATCGCCATTATTCTTTAGGATCAATGATACTTGCTTACTTTCTCCTACCGCTAAATCTCCACTTGGTAGATGACTACTATAACTAGCATATCCTACAATCACATTAGTTAAGTCATCACTACTTCGATAATACATTTGATATTTTGTTTCTTCACTATTTAATCCCATTACTGCGATAGGTACTCTTACTTCACCTTTAGCTGGAACTACTACTTTATACTCCTCATTTAATCCATAAGAAAGAGTCGCAACCGTCATCTCTAAAGAGTCTTTTAATTCTAAATTTTCCTGATAATACCCGTATGTATTACTAATTAAAAACACAATAGCCAATGCCACAATTACAATTAAGCTAAATATTATGACATACTTCTTCCTAATATTTAAATTTAACTTCTTCATTATCTATCTCCTTAATATTTCACTTCTATTATTCACACTTCTATTTTTCTTATACATACTAAGTATACCCCCCCCCCCAAGTATTTTGGCAAGGGGGTAGTTTATCATTTTTGAGAATCTATAAAATGACGAATTATTTTATATGAGAAAAATGAACTCTAATATTTAAAGAACCATACTATAGCCCATCTATACTTATCATCTCAATCCTATTTCCCAATAGAAAATAAGAAATTTCTATATTTTTACTTTCTGCTTTTCTACTTTTCATCTAACTTTACTGTTTTACCTTCAAATTACTCATTAAATTCTATTCCGTCGATACTCGTTTCATAAATCCACTGTTTTAAATCTGTATTATCTCCAGATTCATAGAATTTAATTAATTTTTCAAAAAAGGTAGGTTGGTTTTCTTGTGAAATAGTAATAATTCCACACCCATTATCTATCATAATTTTATTAGCAAATAACATTCCTACCCTTTTATTACCATCTATAAACATTTGTCTTCGCATAATCCACAACATGATCTCTATTGCGATTTCCGTTTTAGTTTTTTCTGGTTGATTAAGCAAAGTGACTAATTCCTCTTTTATTTGACTTTCGATAGGAAATTGTGGTTTCCAAGAAGTCCCCCCTATATTCACAGGTGTTGTTCTTAATCTTCCTAAATTTTGATCTAGCACTAATTTATCACAAGTTAATTTATGTAAATGACATAACATTTTAAAATCATAGTCCATTTCTCCATTTTCGAGTATAAATTGCCAAGAATATTTTAAATTGTTAATAGCTATAATTTTGTCAACAGTTAATCCATTAACAATACCTCCATCATATATCGCTTGTGTTTCAGGATATGTTACACCAATTCCTTCTAAATTAGCACTTTTCCAAATATAATCTACAATATTCCTTTTAGCAACAAATACATTTTGTTCTCTCGTTAAATGAAATTTATTTTTCATAGCACATCCTCCATTTTCACTATCTAATCTATAGAAAGCCTTACAGTATCACAATTAAATCTACTAGCGTAGTCAGTAATCATACCAAACTTCAAAAGTTATAACCATCTTTACGCTTTAAACAACTATTTCTTATACTTAATTGTACCAAATTTCTAGCGAAAAGTCATTAGCTTTAAATTTATCCTTTTCAACAAAAATGCAAGGGACGAACATAGTGAGTTCATCTTGACCCTTGCATTTTTTTATCAGAGTAAAATAATCAAACAAACAAGGTTACTCCTTGCCTGTTATCAACAAATCACAAAATATGTTGCATTTAACCTTTCAAAGTTGCATTTACCTTTTCAAGTGAGCTTAATCGAGAGCTTTCCTGTAAAAATCGTTATTTTCCTTTAATGAGACGTTATCACTTAATTTAACGTTGCGATTTTTTTATACATCTATTTTTTTATAATTATATTATTTATTTTTCACGATAACGATACATTTTTTTTGTTTCTACTTGACGATTATCAGTGGTATCCACTTTTTCATCTTGCCAAGCTGACCAATCAGTTAATCTTGTATAATGATAGGTATTTTCTATTACTTTAGTGCGAACTTGTATAGTCCACATTAAAGAGGATTTAGTCACTGTACTCTGCACGGTAAGATTAGGTTGACCGCAAACAGTAGTAACTACTGTACCAATATTTTTACTTGTTGGCGAAGTAGTCCAATTCTCATGTAGCTTATACCCAGATGGACAAGTACCATCACTAGAAGGTAAAACTGTACCCTTTTCTCCAGAAACTTTATCACAATGAACAGCATCAATTTTATAATAAGCTTTAACTTCCGATAAAATCTGATAATTCGAATCATTTCGATAGGCAGCCAATTGTTCATCACTTACATCGGGAATTCTCTGAACATCTGACCATCCTTTAGTAATAGTGGTAATATGAGAAAGATTCCAACCCGGCATAGATGTTTGGTCTGATTCCATCGTTTCAGTAGTACGATAACGATAAACTGTTTTTTCTTCAATCTGATATGTATTCTGATTAACCTCACTAGGCAAGGTATCTACCCAATCAGACCAAGCATGATCTTCTGAAGAAACAGGAGTATCATTAGAAGAACCATCCGATTCGTTATCAGAAGAATTATTATCTTTAGAAGAATTATTATTGCTTTCATCTTTATCTTTGTTACTATTTTCACCAGTATCTTCTTCTTGACCTTTACTCATCGTAATTTCCACTAAACTTCCTTTAGAAATCTCTTTATCAGCTTCTACATTCTGCTTAGTAACTATCTCGATTGGTTGATCAGAAAACTCCTCTTTAACCATCACTTTTAAACCTAATTCTTCTAATCTTTGAACAGCTTCTTCTACATTAGAACCAATTACAGAAATCATTTTTACCTTCTCATTAGAAACGTAGGCTTTTAATGTGATCAATGTACCTTTTTCTACTTCTTTATCAGCAACATCTTGTTCAAAAATTTTTCCAACATCATCTAAATTATCAGTTGATTCTTCATCAATTCTTACTTTTAAAGACATCTCTTCTAACTTTTTCTTAGCTACATTAATGTCTTCACCAACTACATTAGGAACCAAAATAAGTTCTATTTTTTCTTCAGTTTTTGGCTCTACTTTTTTCTGACTAAAAACATCAGTAAAAAATAACAAATAACAACCTATCGCAATAATCAATAACAAAAATAACAAAATAAGCAAGATAACTTTCTTTTTCTTAGACTGTTGTTTGGAAGAAGAAATTGCTTCTGGCGATTCAGAAATTTTAATGTTACTTTTTAATTTACTATCTTGATGAATATCCTCATCATTTTCCTGTTCGGAATTTTTTTCAGATGAATCTTCATCTAGTGTACTAGTTTGTTCTTCTTGAATCCCATTCGTATCAGAATCTTCTTGTTCTAAATCAGTTATCTCTTTTTCCAATACATGACAATTTTCTACTTCATTGTCTTCTTCTATTTCAGAATTCGTTATTTCGAGATGATCTTCTTCAATATCTTCCTCTTCGCTATCAATACCAACAGGTTCGATTTCTTCATCGGTTTCTTCTTCCTCAACAACTTCTTCATTTAGCTCTGCTGGTTCCTCATTCTCACCATTAGAATTCGTTTCTGATTCAGTAATTTCTTCATCATCACCTTCATCAATCAATTTTTTACCGCAACCCTCACAAAATAAGGCAGATAAAGGATTTTCTGTCTGGCAGTACCCACAAACTCGAACATACTCCTCGTCTTCATCATCAATTAATTTTCTACCACAACCAATACAAAATAAAGATGACATAGGATTTTCAGTTTGACAATATCCACAAACTCGAACATACTCTTCTTCATCGTCTGGAGAAGAATTTTGTAGTTCACTAGTTTTCTCTTCTATCACCATTTCACTTTCTTCTACAAAAGAATCTTCACCGGTTTCTTTATCAATTTCTTCTTCAGAAACTGTCTCTTCCTCCTCTTCACTAATAGGATCAGCTTCCTCTATAGAATCTTCGTCAATCGTAGTACTTTCATCATAAGTTTCTTCCTCTACTTCGTTATCGCTTTCTTTCGAGTCTTGAACTAATCTCTCTCCACAACCTTCACAAAACAAAGAACCCAATTTATTCTTAGTTCCGCATGAAGAACAAACAATAAAATCTTCCGATACAATTTCTTCTTCCTGCTCAGCTTCTTCTTCAGAAACAGTCTCTTCTTCCTCTTCACTAATAAGCTCAGCTTTCTCTATAGAATCTTCATCGATTGAAATACTTTCATCAGAAGTTTCTTCCTCTTCCTCAGCATCGTTTTCTTTCGAGTCTTGAACTAATCTCTCTCCACAACCTTCACAAAACAAAGAACCCAA
>OGQX01000632.1_pt1 | contig 38369 bp, 30 predicted proteins | sample 1553291 | NCBI WGS metagenome assembly OGQX01 (sample SAMEA2580030, study PRJEB22360) | human gut metagenome | biome: human gut; feature: human-associated habitat; material: faeces | place: Denmark | collected 2008/2010
CCTGCACGACGGAGCAGGCGGCTGCCCTGTGAAAGCGGGGTGGAGTACCTTGAAAACTGAACATCGTCAAAAATTTATTTAGACAAGGAGGAATGTGAACATGGAAAAAAATGACATTTTCAATACGAATCTGCTGCAGTTGCCCATGAAGGCACAGGTGGCTGACGAGGGGGTGGTACAGGATATCGCGTCCGTTGCAGCGCCCGCAGACCTCGCTGGGGGAGTAGCGGAGCTTGAGCTGGATGCTTTGAACCAGAGAGGCGTTGTTCTTCAGCGGTTGAGCGATGTGACGCCCAAAAATCATGAAATGTTGGCATCCGGACGTCTGCAGTGCGGCGAAATCACGCTGCTTTGCGGTGACGGCGGTGTAGGCAAGGGGCAGTTCGTGGCGCAGATCGCGAGATCCCTGACCATGGGCGAGGCTACGGAGGTTTTTCCGCAGGCACCCGAGCGCACGGGCAACGTTGTGATCCTTGCGGGCGAGGACCCCATCGATGCTGTGCTGTGCCCGCGTATGGCTGCTGCTGGTGCTGATCTGGGCAAGGTTGTGGTGATCGATTCTGATGCATACTACGAAAAGAAAGGGAAAATGCCCTATCTCGGCGACCCGGATCTGGTGAACTGGATCATTGCGGCGGATCCGCTGGTGCTGGTTATTGACCCGCTTCAGGCGTTTTTGCCAAATTCTGCCAATATGAACAACCGCCAACAGATGCGGAAGGTGCTTCAAGACCTGCGCATGCTGGCACAGCAACATGGATTTGCCATCCTACTGGTGACGCATACCAACAAAAATCCATCCGCGTTTGGGCGCAAGCGCCTGAATGGATCGGGTGAACTATGGGACACCGCCCGCAGCGTGCTGATCATGGGGCATACGAGGGATGGCAGCAAAAGTTACGTCTCCCACGAAAAGAGCAGCTATGGTGTACCGGCGGATACGATCCTTTTTACCACCGAGACGGTAGAGGTCAGGGGGATCAAGACGGTAAGGCTGAAGTTTGACTCGACTTCGGATTGGAAGGACGAGGATTTTTGTCGGGAGAAGCCGGACAATAAAGGGCAGAAGTATGCAGAAGTTCAGAGAGAGCTTCTGCGTACGTTGAATGCCGCCCCGGGAAATTGTATGGTCAGCAAGGAGCTTCAGCGGCTGGTTTTGGAAAAAACTGGATGCAGTGAAAGCACCTATAACCATGCGCGCAGCGCACTGAGTGGCGATGGTCTCATCAAAAACGTCCGGCAAATTGTACCAGAGGTCGGAGTCTGCGGCGTTACAGCCTTGACACAGAGCACGGCAGTGGCGTAACGGCTGCTGAGGGTGTATGATTGCAATTTTGCAATGTTGACGAAAAATATCGATGAAAGGCGAAAAAGCACAATTTCTGCTTTTGCAATGTTGAGCCCTGCTTTGCAAGGCTGAGGTCGCCATAACAGGGGCAAAAAGGAGGAAGTGGCATGCAGTGCAGTAGACCGCTGAAAATCCCATAGCGCTGGTAGGGTGAAAGATCTGACCCGCTTTGGCACTGTTGGGAGCAGACAGCAAGACTGTTCTAAAAAACACGATTCAATTCAAAAGGAGGACCATATGACAGATAGAATATAGCGCCCGGACAGCACCCTGCCGACAAGGGAAACTGTGCGTGGACTCTGGCAAAATAAACAAAAAATATAATTTAGAGGTGTTGAAATTGCTAAAAATTTGGAAGAATTATTATCTGGACGCGAGCAGCGTGTATTATGCGTTGAAAAAGGCGCATACGAAGGCCGATGGCGGGGTGGAGTACGATATTTGCACCTATCATGCAAGGCTGGAGGAGGCACTGGCAGAAGCTGTAAGACGCACAATTCGTGAGGGAGTCGCCAGCGGGGAGCTGAAGGAATGGGAGCAGGTGCGTGCCGAGCTCCAGCGGTTGGAGAGCGAGGCGCGGGGGCTGCTGCAGTCCATCTGCCCGGCGGACAAGACTTTGACCTCGACTCTGAAGAACAACAAATGTGCATAATGAAAGGAGAAATGATATGATCGAACTTTACTTCAATGATGCAAATCTTCTGCCCGAGAACCGTGAAGAGGAGCAGTATGCCGAGGCGACACTCAACAACATTTTGGCTGGAAAAACGGCTGACACGGAGATGTGCATCCTGCCCTGCTTTTACGATGCTCTGCTGCACAAGGGGCTGCTGTACCATCTGAACGACGGCACAACGCTGCGGATCAGACCCCTATCCTGAATGAGGCGGGAGAGCCGGAGCTGTTCATCAGATGCGTTACGGAGGAGACTGTCGAGGAGATGATGGAGGGGGTGAAGCCGTGAACAGAAGACAAGCAGCGGTATCCTGACACTGCAGTACGAGCAAGAGGTTTGACTAAGCTAACCGCAAATGCAAAAGAAGCCTGCAAAAAAATTACATGTGCGCGCATCGCGCAGGAGGTACAATTATGAACTATAATCACGAAGATGCAGTAACGATCCGGACGAATGGCCGTAAGAATGACGCATCGGCGCTATGTGCGTTGAGGGATGTGCTGGAAGGGAAGGCTTTGATCTACGATGCCTGCACAGAAACACCCCACCACGGTCTGAATCCCAGCGAAGGAATTACGTTGAAGCTGGCCGATGAGCCGGATATGGGGTGTGATATGATGATCACCTTCTTGCCGTACCTCAGCGATGATGGACGGGCGTTACTGAAAATCGACTGCTATTCTGTACCCTACCAGAATGATGCGGACGAAAAAATTGTCCCCACGGCATATGACTACGAGCTGGATGAGCTGGACGATCCGGACATTGATACGATTTTTTAATCAACCAAATAGGAGGGATACGACTATGATCGATATCTACATGAACGGTGCCGAGGTCCATGCCGAAACACCTGAAGAAGAGCGGGAAGCGTCGCTTATTCTGAGCGCAGCGCTGTCCGGGAAAACGATCCCGGCGGGCGGATGCATCTGCCCGGATCAAAGGGATTCCACGGTCGGTAAAGGCATTACAGTGCGTTTTTGCGATGGTACGGATATGACTATTACGCCTACCTCAGATGCAGAAGGCAACCCCGAACTGGAGATCTGCTGCAGCATGGAGGCTGTCATTCAGGAGGTGGCAGAGGAGCCGACCTACTATTATGAGGTGCGGCTTGAACCAAAGCCTGTACTGCGAAGCTATATCGCCGCCGCCTATGAGCTCTGCAATGAACTGACCGATAGTGAGCTTGTGCAGATGGGGCATGATCGGAATACGGGGCGCATTCGTCTGTTGCAGGCGTTGGAAACGGTGGATGCACTGGCCGATTACAGCGAAGAGGCGGCGACGGAAAACTATATGGATGTGAATTTCCCCAATGTGACGTTCAAGCCGGAGTTTGTGAATCCCCGGGCGGCACGATGGTGTGGAATGTAAAGGACAAGGAGGAAACCTATGACGGATAACAAGACCTGCAGCGTGGACATTTTGAGTGTATCGTTGGGCGAAGAAGGATATTTGATCATCCCACGGCAGACGCGTGAACTGTGTGAGCCGCTGGTTAAGGCTGCAGACGCGCTGGAGAGGGCGCTGGAGGACCTTCCGGTTGATGAGGTGGACAAGAATAGGATCGCGCGGTTGTCGGCAGAGCTGATGGCCCAAGCAGAGCAATATGCGGTAGAACTGGGGATTCAGGCATACTTGGAGTTTACCAGAATGCTGACTCCAGAGATGAGCGTTGAGCTTGAAGGGCGCAAGGACAATGAGGTGCCAGAGACATGATCCGAAGCAAACAAAAAACGTCTAGCACATGCAAGGCGCTTGATAATAAAAAAGCTGTGGTAAAGGTGGGTGCCGGCAGTGTACAGCGCGCCCAAGCAAATGAGCAGGCTGTGAAATGGGCAGGACGTCCAGAGGCAGTGTCATGCTAAAAAGGAGATTAAAATGAGCTTTTTAGAAGATGTATTTCAGACCACTGACGAAATCAAGCAGAATGAAGAGAAGTTCAAAAGTGCTGTGGAGGCAAGCTTTCATCAGCTGGATGTGCTTGTTCGACCGTATCTGAGCGAAGCGCAGAACGAGACCCTATCTAAAATTCTGGAAGGGCTGGTCGCGTCCGTTGCCGAGCATTCGTTCCAAATCGGCTACAGTAGCGCCGTGCAGACGTTTGCAGAAGCGGCGGTAGCACTCGAGTCAGGGTCCCATGTGCAACAGTAAAACAAAAACCGCCTTACCTGCGGCAACAGGCAAAGCGGCTGTAGAGACGGGAATATCTGTGTGTGTGCGTTCCCGCCCCTATAATATCACAGAACGAAGCGTTTGACCAGAGCCTTTTCTGGCCAGACACTGACAAACCGGCGCATGGTCTGGCAAGATGGCTGGGCTGTGCGCCTTATATTATTATAGAGGTTATTACATGAAAATGAAAATGCCCTTTGACGGCTTCTACTTGAAGCTTTTGGATGAACAGAACGGAACCCACGAATATGAGGAATATCTACGCAACTGCAAGGAGAACCCGTTGACCGAGGAAGAGCAGCGGGAATGGACAGAAAGCGCCCGTGCAGCGATTGCAGAGCTGGAACAATTGAACGCAGAGCCGGAACCCACCAGACAGGCAGCAGAGCCGGAAGTAGAGGCAGAGGGAACATCCAGTCCCCAGACGCCAGAGCCCGCCGAGCTGCAGGAAGGGTGCTGTGCCGTTCAGGAGGCAGAGGAAGTGCTAGAGGTAGAAGTGGTGCCTGCAGAAGCGATCGTGCCATTGGGACAGACAGGAGAGGACGCCCCGGCGGAGAAGGAGCGGTGGGCGTATGCTTCAGAATTGATCGGTGATGCATTCCAGCATTGGGGGAACGGAAGAGTTCTTCTGGATATGGGAACCGGACGTGGCAAGAACGAATTTATCATTAAGAAGCTGGTGAGCTGGCGCGTTGATGAGATGCTGAAAAAAACGACCATAGGCCGGGTTCTATGCCTCTGCCCGCTAAATACCCTTCACGCCGAGATGCTCCAACGCAGAACGGAAGCCGCTATTGCCGAGGTCGATGGTGAGCCAATGGAAATAGCAATGACTAATGATGCGTTCTACGAGAACATGCTAGAGGTCCGGACCTATCAGAATATTGAGACGAAATACAGGAATGATCCGGCGTCGCTGAAAAAGTATCTGACGGGGTTCAAGTACATCGTTGCGGATGAATGCCACTATTTTACAGATTTTTCCTCTTATGGAATAAATACCTATTTGTCGCTGGAAGTGCTGCAAAAGGCTGAAGCCGACCATGTGGTTATCTATATGAGCGCAACGGGCGAGGAGACCTATAAGCTGCTGGAGGAGACCTCAAAGACTCCCGAAGACCGCATCTACAAACTGCCGCAAGATTACCAGCATATCAAGCAGAAATATTTCTATTCGAGGGAAAATCTGGTCATGATGCTAAAATGTCTCCCGGAAGACGAAAAGGCCGTTATATTTGTATCATCCGGCGGAGATCTGCTCAAAATGAAGGAGATATTTGGCGATACAGCTGCCTATTACTGCTCCGAGAATAACCCGAAATACGGCAAAATGTTCAATAAGCTTACGGAATGTGTCAAGGACAGAGAGCTCCAAAAAAGATATTTATTCACCACAAAGGCGTTTGGCATAGGCACCGAGATCAAAGACCGTACAGTAAAACACCTGTATATCGACCAATGGAAGCCGACGGACATCATTCAGTCAACAGGTCGAAAGCGCTCACTTGATGTCGACGATACCTGCACGGTCTATTTTCGTGATTATGATGCGGACTGGTATTATGGTGACCTGAAGAAATTTAAGGCCATCGTGATAGAAGAGCTGAGGCCTGCAGTGGCATATCTTGCGGGGGCGGAGGCATTTGAAGTGTTCCGAAACAGTGGAAAGCCCGATAGTATCAATAACAAAATAAGAAAGTGCAAGATCATGGAGTTCGATGATGCAAAGGGTGAATACCGCGTGAATCCGCTCGGTGTCCGGCAATTGAAGCGAGAATTGGAGCTGCTTAACGAAATGCTCGAAACGTCATATAAGCAGGTCTTTGCAAAGTATGCGCCGGTGTTAGCGGAGGAAACGGTGCCGTATCGCTTTGATTCGGTGGTGGACTGGATAAATGCACACTTGAATCAGCCGATGTTGAAGGAAGATATGTACGAAAGTATCAGGGCCTTGAAGGTGTTCAAAGAGTATAAAGGACGTCCGATGGGGCAAGACGCATTAAATCGTAAACTTCAAATCTATGGTGTCAAGATTATTACAGTTCGAGAATTTAAGAGAAATGAGAACCGCAATAAAACATTATGGAAATTGATTCGGATCTGATATGATTTTGGCGCAAAAACTGTACTCGCTCTATATAGAATAGGTACAAAAAATGAGCCAAATTCAGACAACAGAATAGAGAACAAGAGAAAATAACAGACTTATGATATATTTATAATTTGAGATTCGTGAATACTTTGATATCTCACTCGCGAGCATCGAGCGTGCGAGATATTAAAGTGTTTACGAAAAAAGAGGAAAGAAGATGAGGGGGTGGGAGAAGAGGGAAACCCACCATTGATTCGATCATAGTGAAATATCTCAAATAGTTGAGAAAAACGTCTGCTGCGGTGTGATTCTATCTGGATTGATACAATTAAAAAGTATACCTCGAACGGAATATATCGTGTTACCGTATAATACAAGGGCGCCTACACTGTGGACACCGTTTGATGGCGGAAATTTGGGCTGTCAAAAATGGACCATTCAAGACAATGCCTATACAACATCGAACAAATTGTTCGGCATTCAGAAGCTCACCCCTCAAGTTGAGTGTCGATGAACTGTTATCAAAATGATTACGGTTGGAAAAGCTCAGAGGACAAAGTGACTGCCGAAATCCATATTCTATCGATGATACGATCAATGAACATTATCCAAATCGGTAAAAGTTCAATAGCGCTCAGATAGGAAGTTGATATTTCGTGATGATCCTCAACACCCGTCATTTTGACGGTAGTTGAAACCTCATCAAGACGCAAAAACGCCCCACTGCTCGACATAGAGTAGCGGGGTGTTGCTATTGAAAGACGTTTATTTCAGAATAGAGAGATCGTCATAGAGGGCGACACCATTATAGAGCAGCTCGAGCATGGTCACGGCAGAGGGGCGACCATTCAGCGGATAGCCAGCCAACTCCTGAACACGCTCGGGGCAGAGATTCCATGCGACCTTGGATGCCCGGCGGCGTGAATCGGCAGGGGATAGGAGCGCGACAGCAGGGAGCTTGGCTATGATATATACAGTCTAAAAAGGCATTGGCATTGGGATATGGGTGGCGGCAGATTTCCATGACACCATCATCTGAATTCCAGAGGGGGTTTCAATTTGAAATCCCCTTGAGAGCGAATCAAGACGTGTGCCCTCAACCCGTACCGTTTTGGTACGAGTTGAAAGAGGGGCAAGACGCATCTGCATGTGATTTCTGACCTCAGTACTCAAATTGAGTACCGAGTTCAATGCGTCAAGATATGCTTTGTTGTGCTGATGGGATTGCCGTATGAGACTCCATAGATGGATGCCCAGAATACCACCCGTAGCCCAAAGTGGGTGGGAGTAAAACTGCGCACATAATTCTGTCGCATTTCACGACGCAAGTAGGTTTCTCAAAAATGCGAAACCAATAATCGTGCCGAAAATCCGCCGGGATATCTGCTGTCTGATATTAAACGCCGCTCTTTAAGTTCACTTCTTGACCGAATACCGCGTAAAAAAGAGCCCTGCTACTCGTGTCTGAGCGGCAGAGCTCTGTTGCTTTATAGTGGGTCAAGCCTCCCATGGCTCTTTCTTTTTCTTCGGAATCGGAATATTGTGTTTTTGTGCGTTTTCTACAAAAGCTTTGTGGCGTTCTTGTTGCTTCTGCTGGTCCAACGCATATCCGATGTTGCTGCGCACCGCATCAGCATACCTGTAATTTGCCTCGTTCCGTTGATAGATCCATTCATCGAACGGAACCCACGTTTTGTGCTGTACGATTATTTTTTGACGTGCATAGCCGGTTGGTTTCTTTCCCGTGATATCATCCCTCTGGAAGCTCCTCGATAATATACGTTACATAGGGCAAGACTGGATTGTCCGCTTGCGCTTTCTTCAGGACAGGCTCAAGGATGTCCCGATACATCTCGGCGCGCTCACGGGTATCGAACTATTTCTGGTATAGGGTGTTTTCCTTGCCTGTGTATGTAGATAGCGCTTTGAGCACATATTTGTTTTCAGCCATAAATTTGCCCTCTTTTTGCTGATGATAGAAGTGGTGACGATGACGCGCGATGCCTATTACCGCAGCTTTCTCATATAGGCTTGGGACGTTCTTTTCTGGCTCTCGTAGAAGGTAACGCCGGTAACATCGTCCACGACCAGATCATCATAAGGGATGCCCTTTTTGTTCAGATGATCAATGAACCAGCGTTTTTTCAGATAGCACCACGGGGTTCTGCTGAGGTCGCCGTAACTCGATGCAGGCCGCTCACATGCGTTGTAGGTTTTGCCGCAGATGTTCCACCATTCTTTACGCACCCGCTCCCGCATTTGCAGAACCTCAGAGGTGCCATGAAGGCCATGCTCCTCGCCATACTGATAATCTGCCTTTTTGATTTTTGCGTTCTGTCCCGCGCTGACTGCACCAGCCGCACCAAGACCCAGCATACCTAAAAATAACGAAAAAGCGCCTGCCATAATAGTTTCCTCCTGTATTTTGAAGTGTGTTTGCTTTTGCTGTACCTGAAGTCTACCAAACGATGCATCCGATAAGATGGACTTACAAGTGTGCTGTTAAAAATATGGAGCGTTGTGGCTGCCGTCGCGCGGACTGATGGTTGACCGCACTATAGCAGGCAAAAAGTATCCGGTAAGGCCTCCGGTGGCGGGGACACCTCACTCGGTCAGCCCTAACAGATAATCGGTCGACACCTGATAGAATTGGGCGAGCTGGATCAGATGAGGGATCTCGGGACATTTATCGTGCTCCCATGCGTAGACTGCCCGGCGGGTCACACCCATGGTTCGGGCAAGCTCGGTCTGGGTATAGCCGTGCGTCAGGCGCAGGTGCTGCAAACGTTCTGATATAATGGTCATAGCTGCTCTCCTTTAAATAATGGGCGTCCTCTCACAGCCCGGCGGATCTCTGTCTTTACGGGTGCATTTTTAAACAACGTCAAGGGTAATGGTGCCGCTCTCTTTGGTGATGATCTCATACTCGGTGGTCTGGATATCCCGCAATACCAGCTTTTCGATGCTCAGGATGCTGGCAAGGGGGACAGAAAGCATGGTGTGTCCGGCCATGAAATGCAGCTCTGATTTGTTCCGGTGCGTGTGCAGCTGGATGTCTTGGAACGCGATGTCTGCCCCGATAAAGACGGCGCACCCACTGGCTTTGCACTCGGATGTCTCGGAAAGAAAGGTGTCAATAGCGATTTTATAAGTATCCATGAGGAGCCTCCTGTTTTTACATATAGCACTACTCTCACTCGTGCCCTCGCTCTCTGTCCTGCTATGATTTAGTCAGCCTTCACGAACAGCTCCATGCAGTCCGCACAGATGACTCGCACGTCCTTGGTGCTCCGGATGATAGTACCGCACTTGGGACATACCCACCGCCGGGTGCTGCTCTTTGCTTTGGGAGGCTTGGGCGCTTCGGTCTGGCTGCTGCCGGGTGCCCTGCTGCCTGCTCCGGTGCCTGCCATATCCGACCATGCCAGCCGCTCGCCCATCTGGATATCCTGCCAGCCTTGGAAGATGATGAAGTCCAACAGCTCCTCGGACGGGCTCGTGATGGTCCAGCCGTACTTTTCGTGGTGGTCGACAGTCAAGCCGTGTGTCTCAGCCTGCTCCTTAAAGCGCCGGTTGTGGTAGACCCCGTTGTTGCTGGTGTCCTTGATGCCGGTCTCCATGCAGTGTTCGTGCACCATCTCATGCAGCAGGGTGGATGCGGTCTCCTCAATGGGACGGTCAAGGGTAGCCGACGAAATATTGATCTCGTACTTGTTTTCGCCGCCTGCCTGCCAGACCTTGGAGCAGGTGATATGACCATAGGCGGACGGGGTCTTTTTCAGGCTGATGATGGGCTCGGGCAGCTTGCCTGCAAAGTAATGCTTGTTGAGCTCGCGGAACATCTTTTCCAGCTGACCAGCAGCGCGGGAGGTTTTGACAGTCTGTTTCATGATTTTTCGGTCCTTTCTCTTGATAAAAAAGGCCGGGACAGGTATAATATTGGTGTAGCCCGCCCCGGCGGGTGTTGTGAGCTCTGTACAGCGCAAACTTTGGTCGGAGAGTGCTGTATGGGGCTTTTTTCGAGTGATGTCAGGTGATGCTCAGGCGAGTGCCGGTGACCGTTTTGCTGTACTGGTCGTACAGGTCGGGCGCTACGGCCTTGATGGCTTTGCTGTCCAGTCGGGTGCTGGAGAAATCGGACAGGCGGACTTTGTGGCAGCCTACTTCCAGATAGTTGGTGGAGCGCTCTGCCAGTGCCTCGCGGATCTGGATCTTCAGCTGTTCCTGTTCAGCCTGCGCGGCCTCAATCAGTTGGGCGGCCTCCTTGTACTGCTCGACAAGGGTCAGTAAAACGTTGATGCTCATGTGTGTACCTCTCTTCAAATCGTTGGTGAATGGTCGGATGTGAGAACCGGTGTTCCCGATGGCACGAGTATAAACTATTCACGGGAATATATCAAGATGGAATGTTGTACAATGATTTTGGCGCAAATTTGTGCAAAATGCATATTCACGAGAATAGGCGGCGGATGATATAATAAGCACTATAATGTACGGGAGGAAAAAATCAATGGCAAAGACGAGTGCAGCACAACAGCGTGCAGTTCACAAATATGTGAAAAATAATTATGACCGTTTGGAGCTATCGGTGCCCAAAGGAGAAAAAGCAACTATCCAGCAGGCAGCGAAACAGGCGGGGCAAAGCGTAAACGCCTATATCTACGAAGCTGTATGTGCCAGAATGCAGCAGGAAAACGCCATGTCAGACACCCCGGGGGTAGTTAAAAATCTGGAAGGGGACGTTGCCCCGGTAGAATGAGATAGTTGTTCCATCTCCCCAGCCCTGATTAAAATCTAGCAGCAGAAGGCCTCTGTCTTTCACAGAAATGTGATTGGCGGGGGCTTTTTAGCGTAAAAAATAGCCTGACCCAGAGCAGGTGGTAGCTGCAGTGACGGGATGCAAGTTATACCTATATATAATAGGGGTAGCAGGGAAGAGAGTAAAAACTATGTAGTACTGTGCGATATGCCTCGTCAGAACTCCTGATCAATGTGACGGCATAAACCGGCTTTTCAGTGCGAGGGGCGCGTTCTATTTAACGGCTGTCATTACATCGGAGCGGCTATCACACCTGACTGCACTCTCCAGCGCCTTGGACAACTATATGACCACACATTTTGTCCATCGATGATTTCATCTGGAGCTTTCATGCGAAACTGGGCAAAGTGCAAAAAACTTTCGGCTTCTGCGAGGTTTTTTCTAAGGTCAGGTGGGATACATTTGTATGGTTTTCTATTGATTCCCAGATATAACCATGATAGAATAATAGGGAGAATCAAACAATGATGTCGAAAGATTGGTATCCTCCATTTTCCATGTGAAGGATACCCCTTTATGCGGGAAGGGGTGAACAAGGTGGCATTGCGTCTGTTTGAGCACAACGAAAAAGCATATCGTGCGGCAGTCCGGATGATGGATCAGTATGGCAAAGTTGCCATTGTTCATCCGACCGGCACCGGAAAGAGCTACATTGCGTTCAAGCTGATCGAGGACAACCCGGAGAAGGTCGTAATCTGGCTTTCTCCCAGTGAATATATCTTTAAGACCCAGCTGGAGAGCCTGAAAAGGAACGACCCGGATTTTCCGCTGGCAAACGTTCACTTTTATACCTATGCCAAACTGATGTGCTGCACGCAGGCGCAGCTGGACGAAATAGCAGCGCAGAAGCCTGCCTATATTATACTCGATGAATTCCACCGTGCCGGCGCAGAATGCTGGGGCGAAAGCACGGTGGCTTTATTAAAGTTATGCCCGGATGCAAAACTTCTGGGGCTGACGGCAACAAACGTCCGATATCTGGATAATAACCGCGATATGGCCGAAGAACTTTTCGATGGACATATTGCCAGCGACATGAACCTTGGCGAAGCAGTCGTCAGGGGCATTTTGCCTACCCCGAAATATGTGACCACGGTCTACCAGTACCAGAAAGCCCTTGCAAAGTATCAGGCACGAGTGGACAACCTGCGGACACCGGGCATTCGGGATGTGAATCAGAAATATCTGGATGCGCTGCGCCGGGCACTGGAGCAGGCGGACGGTCTGGACAGGGTCTTTGCCCATCATATCACAAACAAATCTGGAAAATACATCGTGTTCTGCGCCAACAAAGAGCACATGGACGAGATGGTGTCCCATGTGCCGGAGTGGTTCGCCGGGGTCAATCCAGATGTTGTGGTGTACGAAGCTTACTCCGATGACCCGAATACGGATAAAGCGTTTGCGGATTTCAAGACAGACACGAGCAACCGGCTGAAGCTGCTGTTCTGCATCGATATGCTCAACGAGGGCGTCCATGTGGATGGTATTTCTGGTGTGATCCTGTTCCGGCCAACGATTTCACCCATCATCTACAAGCAACAAATCGGTCGCGCCCTGACCGCCGGAGATACCGCAACCCCGCTGATTCTGGATGTGGTCAACAACTTTGAAGGCCTGACCAGCATTTCCGACCTGCAAGGCGAGATGCAGGAGGCTGTTCACCGGCTCTATGCCAACGGCGATGGCGACAAGATTGTGACCGAACGGTTTGAGGTCATCGAGCAGGTGCACGACTGCCGGGTGCTGTTCGAGCAGCTGCAAGCGAGCCTTTCGTCCGGTTGGGAGCACTACTTCTCCGAGGCAAGCATCTACTATGCGGAACACGGCAACCTGAATGTCCCGAAACTGTATACCACGCCCGGCGGTCTGAGCCTTGGCGTGTGGCTGGTCACTCAGCGTCGTGTGCGCGAGGGACAAATTCAAGGCATCCTGACCGAACAACAGATTCAACGGCTGGACAGCATCGGCATGGTCTGGGGCAACCGGAAGGAAATTGCGTGGCAGCACGGATTTGAGGTTGCCAAGAAATACCACGATACCTACGGGAACCTGATGGTGCCCGGAAAATATGTAGACCCGGACGGCTACCCACTGGGACAGTGGATCATCAAGACCCGGCAGCAAAAGCTGAACGGCCGACTGAAGGAAGAACGCATCGCACAGCTTGATGAGATCGGCATGGTGTGGAACATTTTCGATGCCAAGTGGGAAAAGGCTTATGCGCTGGCTGCGGCTTATTATGAGGAAAACGGCAACCTGAATATCCCACGTTCCTATGCGACAGCGGCTGGCGAACGGCTGGGACAATGGGTCGAAAGCCAGCAATGGGCGTACCCGAAAGGAAAACTGACGGAGGAACAGGTCGAGCGGCTCAGCCGGATCGGGATGTACTGGGGCAATCGCAATGACCGCAAGTGGAACGAGGGGTATCAGGAGGCAAAGCGCTACTTTGATGCCCACGGCGATCTGAACGTCCCTGCCGATTATGTATCACCGTGCGGATATAACCTTGGAAATTGGGTCAAGCGGCAACGGTATACCCGACAGAATCCCGAAAAAAGCTGCGCGGTTCTGACAGAGGAGCGGATTGCAAAGCTGGATGCCATTGGGATGCGGTGGGAGAAAAGCAACCCGAAGCGCTCGTCTAGACAGACGGCGCAAGCCGAAACCGTTACGGCAAAAGCGGGTTGAAACAAGTCAAACGAAAGATAAAAGCAACTGCTTTGTGTGCTGTTAGGAACGATTGAGCTTGTGGCAAATTGCGAAAAGGAAACCGCTCAGGCGGGATGATCGAGTGAGGAGATATTGAATGATTGCTGGAAATAAAACAACTGTAAACGGTTCTATGAACTATTATGTGCAAGAATCACCAGGTGTAAAACGGCGATGCTATGCATTTGTGAAAAGAGCGTTTGATATTGTGGCCTCTGCTGCCGCTTTAATCATTTTGTCACCCATCATGTTGATCGCAGCAATTTTGGTTTATGTGGATGATCCGGGAAAGGTGTTCTACGGTCATGTCCGAATCGGCAAAAACGGAAAGCCGTTTAAGATGTGGAAATTCCGTAGTATGTACATGAACGCCGATAAAATGATCGATCTGCTTACGCCGGAGCAGGCAAAGCAGTACTACACGGAATTCAAAATCGACAATGATCCACGCATAACTAAGATTGGAAACTTTTTACGGAAAACCAGTCTGGACGAATTGCCGCAGCTTTTCAATGTACTTTGCAATGATATGAGTCTGGTAGGCCCTCGTCCACTGATCGAGTCGGAAATTCAGACCTATTATGACGATACCCACGATGTACTGCTGGCTGTAAAGCCGGGTGTTACCGGGTATTGGCAAGCCTATGCGCGAAATAATGCGACCTATCAAAGTGGCGAACGGCAGAAAATGGAAATGTATTACGTTCGAAACGCTTCGCTGTGGCTGGATATCAAAATCCTGTTTAAAACCGTAGAGAGCGTCCTGAAGAAAAGTGAAGCACAGTAATAAAAGCATCAAGATCAAAGGGGATAGCATGACAGAACCTATAAGAGTTGCGCAGATGATGACCGATATGAACTACGGCGGTGTGGAAATGGTAGTTATGAACTACTACCGACACATTGATCGGACAAAGGTTCAGTTTGATTTCTTTGCACTGGAAGGCTCGGCAGTACCTCAGAGAGAAGAAATCGAGCGACTCGGCGGACGGGTTTATATTGTGCCGAAGTACACGCATCTTTCGGCATATGAGAAGGAAATCATTCGGCTTTTTAAGCAAAACCAATATAAAATAGTTCACTCCCATATGAATACACTTAGTGTTTTTTCATTGTGGGGGGCCAAAAAAGCAGGCATTCCGAACAGGATTGCGCACAACCACTCGACAGCCGGTAAAGGAGAGACAAAGAAGAACATTATTAAATATGCGCTCCGACCATTTGCTAAAATCTATCCAACAAAGTTGTGCGCTTGCTCACAATATGCAGGTGAATGGCTTTATGGAAAAAACACAGAGTTTCAGGTGTTCAACAACGCAATCGATTTGAGCCGTTATTCCTACGACCCGCAGAAAGCTGCTACTGTGCGAAAAGAATTAGGGTTGGAAGACAAGCTCGTTGTTGGTCATATCGGTAGATTTTGTTACCAGAAAAATCATGACTTCCTGATCGACATTTTCAACGAAATCCACAAGCAACGCCAAGAGGCCGTTCTACTTCTGATTGGAGAAGGTGAACTGGAACAGGACATCCGTAACAAAGTCAAGAAACTAGGTTTAACGGATAGTGTCCGCTTCATGGGCAAGCAAAAGGACACAAGTAAATTTTATCAAGCCATGAATTGCTTTGTTCTGCCTTCCCGATATGAAGGGCTTCCGGTCGTTGGTGTAGAAGCACAGGCGGCAGGAGTACCTTGCGTCATGGCTGATGTGGTAACACCGGAAACAAAAATTCTTGAGTCAACGGCATTCGTTTCACCTGAAGAATCTGCAGTGAATTGGGCGATGGCTGTCTTAGAGAGTACATCTCATTATCAGAAAAAAGACACAAGTGCGGAAATGCGAAAAGCAGGTTTTGATATTGTTACTGAAGCAGAAAAATTAGAAAGATTCTACTACAAACTGCTTTGATCTATGTAATAGGCAGGAGAAAATAAATGGATTCAAAAATCAAAGTTGCAGAATTTATATCACGCCTTGAATTCGGTGGAGCAGAAGCTATGTTGCTGAACTATACAACCCACTTTCAGCATCCGGAGCAGTTTGACCTTCACATTATCACGCAGGACATCAACGATGACGACTGCATCCGTCAATTTGAAGATGCAGGCTATACCGTTCATATTGTAACACATAAACGTAAGAGCATCGCCAAAAATGTCGGAGAGGTTTATCAAGTGCTGAAGCAAGAGCACTTTGACATTGCTCACAGTCACATGACACTGACAAATTTTTATGTTTTGCTCCTTGCAAAGATGCTTGGTGTCCGGGTACGCATTTCTCATGCGCACAGTGCCTTCCGAGAGGATAACTTAAAAGCAAAACTGGCATTTCCAATTTTGAAAAGTCTGAATCGTCTTGCAGCTAACGTTTGGATGGCGTGTGGATATGATGCCGGCGTGTTTTTGTACGGAACGGATGCAGTAGACCATCAAAAGGTTTATATGATGCGCAATGCAATCGATTTGCAGCGGTTTCAAAGGAACGATAAAACACGTCAGATGATACGCGAAAAGTATGCAATAGGTGATGCTTTGTGTGTTGGTCATGTTGGTCGATTTTGCACACCGAAAAATCACTCGTTTGTTTTAGAGATTTTTAATGCTGTAAGAAAAATCACGCCTGCATCAAAGTTTTTGCTGGTAGGAGACGGTGAACTGCGAGGTGAAGTCCTTGCGAAAATAAAGGAACTGCATCTGGAAAATTCTGTTGTGCTCACAGGTAATGTTACAAATACGAATGAATTATATCAGGCAATGGACGCTTTTATTTTACCATCTCTTTATGAAGGGCTTCCGGTGGTATCAATTGAAGCACAAGCAGCAAATTTGCCGTGCCTGATTTCGGAAAATGTGGATCATCGCTGTGCCATGACATCCAATGTACATTTCCTTTCTATCCAGAAATCAGCGGATGAATGGGCAAAAGAAATCCTGAAGTATGCTGCACAGCCACACAGCGATGATAGTATCGAGGCGTTGACCAAAGCTGGTTACAACATTGAAACCGAAGCACGAAAGCTGGAAGAACTTTATAAAAACTCAATTAACAAACAGGAGTAACGCTATCATGAAAGTTTTATATATCGTAAAGACACAGCTGCATTATTATCCCCCCTGCATTTCGCAGATTCGTATGCTGAAAGACCTTGGCTATGATGTGGAAGTGCTATATGGAACATCGAATGAGAGTGCATTAAAGCTTCTTGCAAAAGAGAATATTCCCTGCCACAAAGTTGCTGAGATCAAAGATGTGGCAAGTTCTAAAATTGAAAAATTGCAGGATTGGTATAAATTCCGCTGCGGAGTGTTGAATGCTTTGAAACAGTACCCGGAAGATACAGTGCTCTGGTTTGGAACGGCAGAAAGCGCACTCCCTATGAAGGGTGTATTGAACGGAAAGAAGTACGTGCTCTCTCTGCTGGAACTTCTGGATGACTGCCCGCAGAAAGTAAGACTGCTGAAAAATCTTGCACAGAACGCAGCCGCCGTGACGGTTTGTGAGGAAACTCGCGGCTATATCATGCGTTCGTGGTGGAGTCTTCCGGAAGTGCCGTATGTATTCCCGAACAAGCCTTACAACCAGATTACTGACCGCTGTCACGAACCTTCGATTCCTGAAACAAAAGCAGTCGTTGAACGAATCAAAGACAAAAAAGTTGTTCTGTATCAGGGGATTTTGCAGAACACGGACGAGATTTTGGAAGTCGCTAAGGCGTTGCAAACGATGGATGCCGGGTATACTCTGCTGCTGATGGGAATTGATAAGTACCATAGCGTAGACAAAATCAAAGCAATTTATAGCAATGTGGAATATGTCAGCTATATTCCAGCACCGTATCATCTGGAAATTACCAGCTATGCACATATTGGCATAGTTTTTTATCGTAATGATTCTTTAAATAAAGTGTTCTGTGCACCGAATAAAATTTACGAATATTCTGGCTTTGGCATCCCGATGCTGGCAAATGACATTCCGGGTCTGAAAAACACGGTCGGCAATGCTGGTGCGGCTGAATGCATGGAGCTGAAGTCAAATAATATCATTCACGCGATTCAGAAAATTGAAGCAGATTATGACACCTATTCTGAAAACGCAAAAAAATTCTTTGCTGGAACAGATAATCTAAAGACTATGAAAAAATTGATGGGAAAGATTGAAAAATAATATGAACTTCTTTTTTGATTGTTTTTTGATTTTAACCACAACAGGGATTGTTCTGTTGGCGTATAAGCGTGTTGTATTCCGAGAGAATTGTTCTGTGGCAAACTATGTGATTATTGTTCTTTATGTGTTCTGCGTTCTTCCTATCATTTTGAACTATATGGTTGGACTACCACAGTATATAACAGCTTATTGGTATAAACCATTTATTGAACCCATGCACAATGAACAGGTTAGTATAATATATGATTTGTATATTATGCTGTGCATTATCTTCCTTTATATATTTTGTGGAAGAAAAAAGAGGAGAATAATTTTAGCACCATATAACTCGTTGACTTCAATTCTGTGTGACAACAGAGTCATTTCAATTATTTTGATTTTCCTCCCTATCATTTATATCGCGTTAACAGGCTCATGGAAATATTATGCGGTTTACGCCGTTTCGAGTGCAAGAGGATTAACGGAATCAAACAAAATGGCTCTTATGACACCATGTATGTTAATAAGTATGGTTGTTTACTTTGGCACAGTCTTTAAAGAAAAGCTTACCGTCATAAAAATTATTCTAACGCTTTTTTACTCGGTGGCAATTGTCTGGATATCGGGAAAACGTTTTATGCTCGCCAATATTTTGCTTTTATTTATATTCTATACAGTAAACTTGGACATCAGTGTCGAAGGTCGAAAGAAAATATACAAAGCATTACCAATATTAGGAATTGTATTGATTGGCTTCTCTATCTTTTATTTGGCAGTAATCAGACCAATGGCGGAAACATCATCATCGAGTATCTACGATATGCTACGAGTTGATTTCGGGCGGGATGATGTTATCAAGTATGTGATCAACAAGGAAATCATTCGCGGTGAGCGTATTTTGGAGTATCGTGGAGAGACATTTTTAAGTTTGATTGGTGCTTTTATACCGCGAAAAATGTGGCCCAGCAAACCATATCCACATTACATGTATTTGACCGGTTCTATATTGAATTTGAGTATTCACAATCTGCCAGCGGGGACAACGCCATCTCTATTGGAAATGACAATTTGCAATTTTGGCTTTTGGGGATTTGCAGTTGGAATTATTTTTCTGATTTGGATTTGCAATATGATTGATCGGTTAAAGGATATCGACACGAAGGCTATTGGACTTATCTTGGCGATGGTTCTTTTAACGCAAAGTATGGATGTCTACCTTATTCTGATTGTTATACTCGTTGCTATCAGCCTTATGGTTCAACTTTTCAAAGGTCGAAAGGTACGCATTGTTATACATCGTTAACAAGAAAGAGCGACTATATGCTGAATTGTAAAAAAGAAAATTGTACGGGCTGCTGAGTATGCGCTTATAGCTGCCCAAAGAGCGCAATCAATATGGTAGAGTCTGTTGAAGGCTTTCTCTACCCTAAAGTAGATAGGTCATTATGTGTAGATTGCAACCTGTGCAATAAGGTTTGTCCTTCGCTAAAAAAGCCTTCGATTGGCGATTTTGCTGACTGTTATGCTGTTCAATTGATAAATAAAACTACGTTACGGCACTGTGCCTCAGGCGGAGCGTTTTATGGAATTGCACAAACTGTGCTGGAGCAGAATGGTGCGATTTTTGGTGTAGTGGATTTTGGAACAGAATTACGATATCAAAAAGCTACCTCGCTTAAAGAACTTGATGAACTGACAGGATCAAAATATTTTCAGTGCGCTATTTCAGAAAAAGCGTATGGTGAAATCATAGAGAGTACACAAAAAGGACTCACATTGGTCTCGGGTACGCCGTGTATGGTAGCTGCAATCCGGAATCTGCAGAGAATAAACCGTAAAAACCTGCTTACGTTTGAGATTTTGTGTCAAGGTGTTCCAAGTAAAACCGTTATCGAAAAATTTTATTCGGAAATGGCTGCAAAATATGGCTCACCTGTTCAAAACCATGTTTTTCGTTCAAAAGACCGCTATATTGGTCGGAATTATCTGAACCGCTATGAATTCAAGAATGGCAAGGTAGTGTATCTGATTGGTGAGGAAGATCCGCTGTCGCTGTCTTTCCAACGACAGATTTTTTTGAGGGAATCCTGTTACAGCTGTCAGTATGCAAATGAGGCACGGACAGCTGATTTTACAGCAGGCGATTTATGGAAAACTGATGTTAACGGGCTGGACATAGAGCGTGGGTGTTCGGTTTTGCTCTGTAATACCTCAAAAGCTAAATGTTTTTTGGACGAAACAAAAGTCTTTTTGATTGGAAAAATCAATTTCAAAACAGCGTTGGAACACAATATTCCATATCATCATCCCGTCAAACGTCCTAAATGCAGAGACTGGAGCTACAAGCTGTTGTGCAGCGGGATTCCACCCAAAACAGTTACAATTCTCTGCTGTTGGAAATATTATATCAAACGGCTTTTTACAGGAAAAAGAAAATGAAAAAAGTTGGAATTATTACATACCATTTCGCGCAGAACTACGGTGCGGTACTTCAGTGCTATGCGTTGCAGACATACTTATCCCAGCAAGGATATGCAGTCACGGTTTTTGATTTTGTCAGTGAAAAGCAGCAGAAAAACAATGACGTTGTAAAGCATGGAGCCTCTGTCAAAACTGCGGTTGCAAATATCTGTCTGCTTCCGTTTACGCACAGTATCCGAAAAAAGCATGCCCGATTTGTAGACTTCTGCCAAAAGAATCTTCATTTGACTCCGCATTTTTCTACCGTGGAATCGTTGGAGCAATATATTGAAGAAAATGGATATGACGTGGTTATTTCTGGTAGTGATCAAGTGCTGAACCCTAACATCAATGATTTTGAGATAGCTTTTCTGTATCCATTCAAAACTAAAGCAAAAAAAATCGCGTACGCGGCTAGTACTGGTAATGCCTCGCCAGATGATATCCAAAAGATTCAATGCTATCTGGATGACTTTTCAAAAATCTCAATTCGAGAACAAAAAGACCTTGGAAAGTTTGATGCAGAAACGGCGGCACGGTTGTCCGTCGTATGCGACCCTGTTATGTTGCTGCGGGCAAATACTTGGAACAATATGTTGGAGCAACCATCTGGAAAGCCGTATCTGATTTGCTACTTCCTCCATAAGAAACTGTTCCGTGAAGAATTTGCGATTGCGCAAAAAATTGCAAAAGGTCGCGGCTTAGAGCTGAAAGTAATCAATGCAAGATTTGGTCCTAACAGCTTTCGTAAAGGAACGGTTTTTGATGCTGGACCGGGAGAATTTGTAAACTTGATTGCCAACGCTTCTTATATCTGTACGGATTCTTTTCATGGAACGCTCTTTTCTCTGATTTTCCATAAGCAGTTTTCTTGTTTGGACACAAAGCAAAATCATCACGACACTCGCAAAAAGGGATTGCTGGAAAGTGTTGGTGCAACTGCCGCATATCAGAATATCGAAGACCCTCTGAAAATATGCAGCACTTTGAATTATGAAGAGATTGATTGCCGGATGGACGAAATCAGAAAATCCGCAGCCGAGTTTTTGGAGATATCAGATGAATAAAAAACTAGCAGATTTGTTCAAATCAAAGGTTTTAGCAAATAGCGCATGGCTGATCGTTTTGCAGGTATTCAATACTATTGTTCCGCTTCTGACACTTCCGTATATTACGCGCGTTCTTGGAACATCTAATTACGGCGTGTTTTCCCTTGCACTTAATTGGGTGACGTATTTTCAGGTGATCGTTGAATATGGTTTCGGCTTCACGGGTGCTCGTAAAGTTTCTGTTCACGGAGATGATGGCCTGCAAGAACTGTACAGCAGGATTATTACCGCAAGAATTCTATTGTTGTGCGGAACATTTTTTGCAATGAATATTCTAAGTGTAGCTTTGCACGCAAGCAGTGCGCAGTACGTCAGTATGAACATCCTCTTTCTGATTATTCTAGGCGTTGCGTTTCAACTCACATGGCTTTTTCAAGGCAAACAGGACATGAAGTTGATTGCTATTATCAATGCAGTTTCACGCTTGTTCTCGGTACTAATGGTTTTTGCACTGGTACACAGTGAAAATCACCTGTATCTGTACTGCATTTGCTACGCCATAACCTTCCTGCTTTCTGCTGCTCTGGGAATCCTGCTGGCACGAAAAAAATATGGCCTAAAAGTAAGGCTCTGCAAGATTGCAGATGCTATCAGCGAAATCAAAGATGGCTGGTATTTGTTTATTTCGCAGGCTATGTCCAAAATTTTTAGTGGGATTGGAACAACCGTTCTGGGTGCTGTTGCAACGCCAAGTATTGTTGGAATTTATTCAGCAATCTATAAAATTCCATATATTATGGTGCTGTTTTTTAGCCCGATCAGTCAGGCACTTTATCCGCACATTAGCGTTTGTTTTTCAAAGTCATTTGAAAGTGGGCGCAAGACAGTCACCACCGCTGCAAAACTCGTTATTCCAGCTTTCGCGTTAGCAGGACTTGCAATTATACTTCTTCGGGACCATCTGATTCTGATTGCGTTTGGTAAGAATTATCTTGAATATTCTGCAATCATAATTCCGCTCGTTCTTTGGATGCTGTTCAGCGTAATCAATAACTTTATAGGAATACAGTTTTTAGTTGCAAGCGGAAATCAAAAGTTATACAGCCGTGCATTTACAATCGGTTCACTAATAACGGTTGGAATGAATATCCTGCTGGGTGGAGTTTTGGGCATTTATGGGGTTTCTTTTGCAGCACCAATTGGTGAAATGAGTTTGACAATACTATTATATTTTAGTGTAAAAAAAGCCAAACACGGAGGAAATTAAAATGAAGAAAATTATGCTCGTTTTCGGCACTCGCCCGGAAGCAATTAAAATGTGTCCGCTTGTCAATGAACTGAAGAAACGCAAAGAATTGGAGACGGTTGTTTGTGTGACTGGACAGCATCGTCAGATGCTGGATATGGTTCTTGAGGCATTTGATGTCACCCCTGACTATGACCTGTCCATTATGAAGGATAAGCAGACGCTATTCGACGTAACTACCAATATTCTGAATAGTATCAAGGCTGTTCTGGAAAAGGAAAAACCTGATGTAGTTTTGGTACACGGCGATACATCTACGACCTTCGTGACTGCATTGGCTTGCTTCTATATGCAGATTCCTGTGGGCCATGTGGAAGCTGGTCTGCGAACCTACAATATCTACAGCCCGTATCCGGAGGAATTCAACCGTCAGGCGGTTTCCATTATCAGCAAATTCAACTTTGCTCCTACAGAGCTTTCTAAGCAGAATCTGCTGAAAGAGGGAAAGAAACCCGATAGCATTTATGTCACGGGTAATACCGCAATTGATGCCTTGAAAACTACTGTTCGTGAGAGCTATACGCACCCTGAACTGGAATGGGCAAAGGATAGCCGTCTGATTATGATTACTGCTCATCGCCGTGAGAATCTCGGTGAGCCGATGTGTCACATGTTTAAGGCGATCCGCCGTGTGATGGATGAGCATCCTGATGTTAAGGCAATCTATCCCATTCATATGAATCCTGCTGTGCGCGAAACCGCAAATGAGTATCTGGGAAATGACGATCGCATTCACATTATTGAACCGCTGGATGTTCTGGATTTCCACAACTTCCTGAGCCGTAGCTATCTGATTCTGACGGATTCGGGTGGAATTCAGGAGGAGGCTCCTTCTTTGGGTAAACCGGTTCTGGTTATGCGTGATACCACGGAGCGTCCGGAAGGTATTGTAGCAGGTACGCTGAAGTTGGTTGGCACGGAAGAAGAAACGATTTATAAAGAGTTCAGCCGTCTGCTGTCTGATAAAGATGAGTACGAGGCAATGAGTAAGGCAAGCAATCCGTATGGCGATGGACACGCCTGTGAGCGGATTGCAGATATACTGGAAGAAAAACTCTAAAATTATAGCCATGCATTAGCATGGCTGTGCTGCTCAAATGTGCTACCTCTCCGTGGTGAGCGGCAGGCAACGGATTATACTCCGGCTAAAGCATATAAACGTTGATTCACTCTTTGAATGAGGAAAAATTATAATGGGAAAGTATTTTGGAACTGATGGCTTCCGTGGTGAAGCTGGTATTGATCTGACTGCCGACCATGCCTACAAGGTTGGTCGCTTTTTGGGCTGGTATTACAATATGCTCCGCGAGCGCAATGGCAACAACGAGCCTGCACGCATTGTCATCGGCAAAGACACCCGCCGCAGCTCCTATATGTTCGAGTACAGTTTGGTCGCAGGACTGACCGCCTCCGGAGCAGACGCTTACCTGCTACACGTCACCACCACCCCGTCTGTGGCCTACATCGCCCGCGTGGATGACTTTGATTGCGGCATCATGATCTCTGCCAGCCACAACCCGTACTACGATAACGGCATCAAGCTGATCGACTGCTACGGCGAAAAAATGCCCGAGGAGACTCTGCTGCTGGTGGAGGACTACATCGACGGCAAGCTTCATGTGTTTGATAAGGATTGGCCGGAGCTGCCCTTTGCTCACCGCGAGCACATCGGACGCACTGTGGACTATGTGGCAGGCCGCAACCGTTATATGGGTTATCTGATCTCTCTGGGCATCTACTCCTTCAAGGGCGTGAAGGTTGGTCTGGACTGCGCCAACGGTGCAAGCTGGAATATCGCTAAGTCTGTTTTTGATGCTCTGGGTGCGGATACCTATGTCATCAACAACAAGCCGAACGGACTGAACATCAACAACAACGCTGGCTCTACTCATATTGAGGGTCTGCAGAAGTTCGTGGTAGAGAACGGTCTGGATGTCGGCTTTGCTTTCGATGGTGACGCTGACCGCTGCCTGTGCGTGGACGAGAAGGGCAATGTTATTACCGGCGACCATATCTTGTACATCTATGGCTGCTACATGAAGGAGCACGGCGAGCTGATGAACAACACCGTGGTCACCACGGTCATGTCCAACTTTGGCCTGTACAAGGCTTTTGATGAGCAGGGAATCGACTATGCAAAGACCGCCGTAGGCGACAAGTATGTTTATGAGTACATGGCAAAAAACGCCTGCCGTATTGGCGGTGAGCAGAGCGGTCATATCATCTTCTCCAAGTACGCCAGCACCGGTGATGGTATCCTGACCAGCCTGAAGATGATGGAGGTCATGCTGGCTAGGGAACTGCCCATGAGCAAGCTGGCTGAGCCTTTGAAGATCTACCCGCAGGTTCTGGAAAATGTCCGTGTGACTGATAAGAAGGCTGCGCAGAACGACCCGGCGGTGCAGGAGGCAGTCAAGGCTGTAGCCGAGGCTCTGGGCGATACCGGCCGCATCCTCGTCCGTGAGTCCGGCACCGAGCCGCTTGTCCGCGTGATGGTGGAAGCCCCTGACCATGATACCTGCCAGAAGTATGTCTCTCAGGTCGTGGAGGTCATCAAGAACAAGGGCTACGCTGACTGAACGCAACCTTGATACAATATATAGGTTGATGTATATTTCACTTGCGCCCTTGAAAACTAATTTTTAAAGGATTATATTTGAGCCGTGAGAAATTTCTCACGGCTTTGTTACTCGAAACTTTGTACACCTCTACGCAATGAGCGGCAGGCAACGGTCTTAAGACTGGCTGAGATGGGAAGGAAAAGGTAGGGATTCTACTATGAAGTTATATCATAAAATTTTTAAGAGCCGTGATGATATGTCAGTGTATCTTGAAAATATGGATCCACTTATCTCATATGACGAAGAACTTTTTAATCGTTTAACCAGTGCCCGTAATACGGATGAGCTTCATGATGCAAAGTGCGCTGTTTTGAGAGACTTCCATGATATATATACTTTTGACGCAAGTGATGCGGAATTCCCAGAACCTGTAGGACATTTTGATGACGAGGGAGAAAAGATCAAGTTTATCCGGAAGAAAATATCGCTGCAGGACATAGCTTTCTATCTTGGCAGCGTGTACAAAAAGTACCATTATATAATTTATCAGACGTATAATAGATTGCCGGAGATCGAATTGAAAAGGCTGACGATAGATTATAACGAGATATACCGAAAAGCAATGGAGGATTACATTGCGGCACTCGTCACTGGGGGACAGCACGCTGTGACAGCCAGTTTCGTATTGCCATCACTAATTGAGCAAGGATTGGGAGTGACACTACAAAATAGAATGCTGTTCAAGTGCATAATGCAGTTGAACGATTTGACGGAAGAAGAAAAGAAAGTAATTGAGCCGTTCTTGCATAATGATAAAGTACTTTTCTATGGGACAGAGAAATTTTCCATGGAAAAGTCATACCGACTCTTTGTGGAAAAAGGTGTCTTAAAGAATGCCCCTGACAATGAAATGATATTGACGGGTTTGGCGCAAAAAGAAAAGAAAAAATTGCCTCGGACGCTGGGCAGATTACTGAATAGCAATTTTGCGAAAGAAGAAATACGCCCGGAATATTTAGAACTTCTGAAAAATTTCTTTGTTGAACTCAATATTAGAAACTGCATCATGCATGGACTGGGAGAAACGTTTGACTATCTTGACATTGGATTAGTAGCCATTATGTTCCAAATGCTGTGGGATATAGTTGAGTGTGAGATATTTAAGGATTAATAGAGAAAATGAGGTGAATTCGACTTGACGATTAAGCTCTTGATGAATCGTATATAAATGTCTACTTATCCATAGAATTTTGGCTATTCTGGTGAAGCAGAACATTATATGGCAGCAATGTTATAAAGATTAGGGAGTGTGAAAAAATGTCGTATAAAGCAAGAGTCTTTAGGGTGTTTATTGCATCGCCAAGCGATGTGCTTTTAGAGCGTGAAATCACTCGAAATGTTTTGGAACAGTGGAATAGTATTAACTCTGAGCGAGAGAAAATAGTGCTTGTTCCGATTGGATGGGAAACAAATGCTGCACCGGAAATGGGGAGACCAGCACAAGACTATATTAATATGGACATTTTAGATACATGTGATGTTGTTATTGGCATATTTTGGACAAGGGCTGGTACGCCTACGAGAAATGCAGCGAGTGGCTCAATTGAAGAAATTCTCAGAGAATCGCCGAAGAGACGGATTACTATGCTTTACTTTTCCAATAAACCTATTCCGCCGAGTAGAGTTGATACGGATCAAACCCTTGAATTAATAAAGTTTAAAAACAAGGTAAAAAAACTATCATACTATGATGTGTTTGAGGATGAAAAAGATTTGGAGAGTAAGCTATATCGACACATTCAAGTGAAAGTTAACGAAGGAAAATTTCGTCCTATGTGGGATTCTGATATTATTGCCGCCAGTGAGAATGACGAAGAGCTTGCGAATCAAATAAACAATCATTTCCCTCTTGTGGCAGAAAATGTATTAAAAAAGATTATTTATCAGGAGCATTCAGATGCGGTTTGGAATGCGATTACGAAAAAATTGATAAAATCTCCATCACATATGTGTGATGCTTTGATTTTCTTGGCCCAGATTGGAGCGTGTAATAATCTCGTTTTTAGAAATGGATGCGTGGAACTTGCCCAAAAGAGTCAACCGGATTTTTGTACTTTTTTAGATGATTTGAAATCGATTAATAGATATGAGTTCGAGAAACTATATAACAGTGAATTGTTGCAAGATGATGAGTTTAAAAAATATTTAAAACGTATTATTAAACGAGATCAAAAAGTTGAGCAGGCAGATGATTAAGATGGTTAAATATTCTTGTCCAAATAAACTGCAAATCAGAAGGATTCACCTCTGATAAAAATTGCTTGATATATGGCTTAGATAAAGCATTACGTGAGTGAACTTGTATAAACAGTTTCCGCAAATCCGGACAGCAGGGTTGCTCATCTGCTGGATTTGCGGTGTTACCGCACGAGAATATTCGCCTCTCGGTGGTGATCAGCAGGGACTAAAAAATGAAATGAATATGTAAAAAAGTGAAACAAAAAATGGAGTGATAACATTGAGAAAACAAGTTTATATCAGCGCCGATTATTCGGAATCTGACGGTGATAAAGATGTGGTTGATGAACTAAATAAATGGGGAAATGACGATTATCACAGAGTTGATTTTGTTGACATGTCACAAGTGGCATCTGGAAGTGTATCGAAAGAACCCGATTGCCGTATATGTGATTTGAAAGCTGAATTCAACAGTCAGATTAACGCATCTTCGGCTGTGATTTTCGTTGTCGGATACATGACACGCTACAGGACTGCTGGGCAATCTTGTGGCAGAGTGGGTAAAACAACTCAGTGGGAGGCTTATTGTACACCATATAAGCAAAATACGAATGGAACTAGGTTGTGTAAATATGTAAGTACAGTTCCAACAACGGGGAATAATGTTAGTAGTATAAATAATTATTCTTATCTGAGGCATGAATTTGAACAGGCAGCAAGACAAAAGAAAAATATAATTATTCTTTATAACTCGACGAGATATGAAAACGAATGGCTTCCATCGTATATGAGTGACTATAAGAACGTTGCCAGACCATTTTGGATAACTAATTACTGGGGACAAAGAGTAGGAGATTATTCATACATAAAAGAGGCATTGGGATTTTGATAAAAATATTTTGTAAAAGCGCAACATGGGCATTTGGAATTATCTCGGTAATATTTGCATTTGTTCCGGAATCTTTCTTTCATACAATAAGATGGATTCCGGCGCAAGCTGTCCAAAAGAGTTTGACCGATAAAGGAATTACAGATGTTGAACTTGACACTATAATTTCAAGAATTGTTTGCTATGCTGTTGTTTGGGTTATAGTGACATTGATTTATGCTGTTAGGCATTCGGTAACAATCAAAGGCGATAATTATACGATTCAGGTCAAATATGGCAATTTGCTTAAGGAAACAAATTGTAAGAAAGTAATTAATTTTGATGAGTGCTATACGACACATATTGGACCAAATCCGAGTGATATCAAGGCTTCATCAATTTGTGGCCAGTATATTCAAAGTGTGGGAGGAAGTCTCAATATTCAAAATCTTATTGATAATGCAGAGGTAAAACCAGAGGAGTGTGTTTCGAGATTTAATCATTCGCGAAGCTATAAGCCGGGCAGCATCATTGTGAATGGGGATGCGTTACTGTTGGCTTTTGCAACGTTAAATAAGGCAGGACGTGCGAAATTCTTTACTCAAGATGAATATATTGAGTGTTTATCCGAAATGTGGAAACAGATTGAGATGCATTGCAGTCAGACGGATGTTTGCGTTCCAATACTTGGTTCAGGACTAACGCTCTTTGAAGGTGCATCCTTATCACAGCAAGAGCTGTTGAACATAATGATCTGGTCGTACAAGCTGAGTCCACATAAAATTAAAGCTCCATATAAGCTTCGGGTAATATGCAAAAAGAGCGATGGATTCTCATTGAATGAGATTGATGCCTAAACGGGTTTGAAGGAAGTCAGGACCATTAGGTGCCAGACCCTTGGCACTAAACTGTAAACGCAAAATGAACAAAATGTAACTGAAAAGTCGAATGCTGTCGAACACATGCCTGTATTCGACAAAATAAAGCCGTGTGAATTCATACACGGTAGCTGCTCAAATCTTCACACACCTCTCCGTGGTGAGCAGCAGTCAACGTTTATATGGGCGGCTGAGATGTGAAGGAAAGTCAGGAGGATACACCAACATCACCGTGGTCAAAGAGCAGGAGCAGCCGGACGGAAACTTCCCGACCTGCCCGTACCCCAACCCGGAGATCAAAGAGACTATGGCGCTGGGCATGGAGTATGCCAAGAAGTGCAACGCTGACCTGTTGCTGGCAACTGACCCCGACTGTGACCGTGTGGGCATCGCTGTCAAGAACAAGGCAGGAGAGCACGAGTTGCTGACCGGCAACCAGACGGGTATGCTGTTGTTGGATTATATCTGCAGCCAGCGTGTGAAGCACGGCAAGATGCCTGCCGACCCGGTCATGGTCAAGACGAGCGTCACCATGGACATGGGCGAGCAGATCGCTACCCATTATGGACTGCGTACCATCAATGTGCTGACCGGCTTCAAGTTCATCGGTGAGCAGATCGGCAAGCTGGAAAAGCAGGGCAAGGCAGACAGCTATGTGTTCGGCGTTGAGGAGAGCTATGGCTACCTGACCGGTTCCTACGTCCGCGATAAGGACGGTGTGGATGGTGCTTATATGATCTGCGAGATGTTCAGCTACTATGCCACCAAGGGTATCAGCCTGCTGGATAAGCTGGACGAGCTGTACAAGACCTACGGCTACTGCCTGAATACCCTGCATAGCTATGAGTTCGACGGCAGCGCTGGTTTTGTCAAGATGCAGAGCATTATGCAGGCATTCCGTGGCGATATCAAGGAGTTTGGTGGCAAGAAGGTCGTTAAGTTGCTGGACTACGCGCCGGGTCTGGATGGTCTGCCCAAGTCCGACGTGCTTAAGTTCCTGCTGGAAGACAACTGCTCCATTGTGGTGCGCCCCTCCGGTACCGAACCGAAACTCAAAACTTATATTTCTGTTAGCGCGAAAAACAAGGAAGCTGCAGAGAAGGTGGAAGCGGAAATCTGCAAGAGTGCGGAAGAATATCTGAAGTAACGTAATTGGATAATATTTTTCATCACAATGATGATTTTAAAATGAACTTGTGATATACTGGAGCCACGGGAGACCGTGGCTCTTGTTGTTGAAAAATAGAGAATTATCGAGTGTTTATGGCGTGACGTAAATGAATTGGCGGCAAAAGCGATAGAGCCGTAAAAGTCGAATTATATAAAAGAAAGGATAGAATATGTTAATTGAAAATTCGCGAGGTTCAGAGTGGAGAAAATATGATTTGCATATGCATTCTACGGCATCAGATGGACGAGCAACGGCACGGGAGCTCGTGAATGAAGCAGTAAATAAAGGAATAGCAGTAATAGCATTGACAGACCATCATACAGTGGACGCTTTGGATGAGGCGAAAGCATATGGGAAAGAAAAGGGGATTACGGTTATATCGGGTATAGAATTCAGAACCGAATATGGCCAGAAATCAGTACACATGATAGGTTTATTTCCGGACTATTTTAAAGGACAAAAGTTAGATCAGAGTGCATTAAATGATTTGATTTTGGCACCATTAGACCTTTCCAGAACACAAATTATAATGAAGGGAAAGGAGAATCACCCTGAGTATAGCAATGAGAAAGCATATAAAGAGGGACTGTTGCGTGTTCAAGTGGATTTTAAGAATGCAGCGGATTTAATACACAAGTATGGTGGTATTGTTACAGTACACGCAGGGGGAAAGGCAAACAGTTTTGATGTGGAAATGCGACATGAAGGAACAGGAGTTACCAATGTCGATTTGGCAGATTCATTAGGAACAGTAAAAGAAGAATTGCTTCGTGAATATATTGATGTCTGTGAAGTTCGAAAAAGCGGAGAAGTAAATTTCTATTTAAAGGAATGGAATAAACCCTGTATTGCTGCATCAGATGCGCATAGTGTGAGAGAGGTTGCTAGAAATTTTTGCTGGATTAAAGGAGAACCAACATTTGATGGTATAAAACAAATTATATATGAGCCGGAAAGCAGAGTGAAAATTCAAGAAGATGAACCGGAGGAAAAACCGGATTACTTAGTCATTGATAAAATAGTGATAAATCATGGGGATTTTGGAGAACAAGAAATTCTGTTTAACCAAGGACTTAATACTATTATTGGAGGTCGTTCCTCTGGAAAGTCTATTCTTTTGGGTTGCATAGCAAAATTATGTGGGACAAAGCAGGGTGTTAAGGCCAATAAAGAAGGATATGATGAATATATCGCGAAAATTAGTCAATCATCGAAGCTGTATTGGCGCGATGGAAAAACAAACGTAGATAGAAAAATAGATTACTTTCCGCAGGGCTATATTATTGAGATGGCATCGAAAAACAAGAAAATTAAAAGACTTGTTGAAGATATATTGTGCGAAGATGCAAAAACAAATGAAGATTTGTCGGAAATTCGCGAAAAAAATGCAACAGAGGGATGCAAATTCATCAATATTTTTTTGAGTACCAGAAGAAACAGTATGAGTTGGATACATTGAAAGACAAACTAAATGCCATGGGAGACAGAGATGGCGTTATTCAGGAAATTAAGAAAATTGAGGGGAGAATTGAAGAACTTAAAAAAACGATCAAGGACGGCTTGTCTGATGAGGAAACAGAAGAATATAAAATTATCCAAAAGAATCTTTCTCAGTTAAAAGCGAAAAATCAACAGGTAGAAGTATCATTGCCTCAAGTTGCACGTTTAAAGCGGATAAATCTGTTTAACGACATTGGCGTTTCGTTTGATGATATTACGGATGAAGACATAAGAAATAGGATGCAGAGTGAGTATGTTCAATTAGAAAAAGAAGTTCAAACGAAGTGGAGTAAAATGCTAGAAGCAGTATATTTGGAGTATGCTGCTGTTAGAGAACGGAATGAGCAATTAATTCATACTGTGGAAGAAAGCGAACTTTATAAGAAAGCGATACGCGTCTATACTGAGAATAGAAAGTTGGCTGAAGAAAATAAAAAACTAGAAAAAGAAAAAGAAAAGCTAGCGAGTATCAATGTACTTCAAGAAAAGAAATTAGGAACAATAAATGATATAAATAACATAAAGGAAAGAGTGATAGAAAAGCATCTGGAATTTTACCAAACGCAATATGATTTTTGTAATTGCCATTGTAAAGAAATTGGCGATGTGAGAATAGAACCCAAAGTAGTGTTTCAATATTCAGACTTTATTCGACAAGTGAGTAGTTACTTTGATGGAAGAAGCGCTAAAAATAGTGAAGTACTTAATTATCAGTACAAAAAGGAGGGATATGAGGAATTTGTAAAAAACCTCTTGGATAAGATGCTAACAGATAAGTATATTTTTAAGGGAAATGTTAGTCGGGACAAAGCAATTGAAGATATTCTGTCATCAAATCCATTTGATATTGAATATGACATTAGCTATCAAGGTGATGAGTTAAGACAAATGTCAGAAGGTAAGACGGCTTTTGTAATATTGAAGATGTTGCTGGATTTCAGCAAAAATGAATATCCGATACTAATTGATCAGCCAGAAGATGATCTTGATAATAGGGCAATCTTTGAAGAACTGGTCAAATATCTGCGAGCTAAAAAGCTCAATAGACAAATTATCCTTGTGACGCACAATCCTAATGTGGTTGTAGGTGCAGATGCTGAGGAAATAATTGTAGCAAACCAAGAAGGCATAGGAAATAGCAATCCGGAAAATATCAAATTTGCTTATAAGTGTGGTGCATTGGAAAATAGCTTTAAGACTGGTAATTCCGAGATTTTGTTGAGTTGTGGAATACGTGAACACGTGTGCGAACTGTTGGAGGGCGGAAATAAAGCGTTCCGGTTAAGGGAAAAAAGTATCAATCAATATAATGAGAACGTAAGGTGAAGTTTTCAGAATCATTATATCAAGGATTAAAGGCAATAAAAACAAGCCCAAGAGCACCTCGTACTGATTTCGCTGAATTTCCGAAAAGAAGGTCGCAAAGGAAGCTACTAGCTAGCGGCGTGAGCGCAGACGAGATCCTCGCAAAGCTGAAATAAACTTTTCAGACCTCAAACCGTGTGGGTGTGGTTAAAAAATCCCATCCACGCGGTTTTATAATAAAACGATTGTTTCATACCGAACAAATATACTTGTTTCTCACTCTATCCCTCCAAATTACTTCCGGTGAAATTTCAGCAGATGAACGGCAGGGGAGGGCAGAAGCAAAGCAAAGGAACATCACAGACAAGAAGCTATCAAGGCAATCAGCACATCAAAAACGGCTTCAATCACTTTAAAAGTAACCTTCAAAAATCAGTAATAACCCATCACTCAATTCCGTTCATCAATACACCCATCAACCCATCATCCACCCCCTCATCATCACCCACTCTGAGGAGCGCATCTGGGCAGGGCAAACGCCCCGGCGGAAGCCCCGGGTCCCGGACGCTCCGAGGAGTGGCACACTAAGTCACATGAAAATATATGTGCATAAAAAGAAATAGAGTGAATATGATAATTCTAAAACACAAAATTGCGAAAGAACTTGAAAATAACGCCTAAACGTGGTATAATTTTGGTACGAACAAGCCGGTTTTGGTACGACAACGGTATGCTGTGGTACTGTAACTGTTGTTTCGAAATTATGAACGATCACAAAAAAATCGTGAAAATTTAGCGTAGCTACGACGACACCTATCAGGTTCAGGTCGTGTCTTGGTACGACAACGAGAACTCCTACACCTCTCAGATTGTTCGTACCATTAAGTACTTCGCCGAGAACTGCTAATGACGTTCTAACGTTAAAAAGTGCTTGAGGCGCCATGCTGAGTAACGGCTGATAACGGCTTTGCCGGTACGAATATGCTGTGATCGGCGCGACAACAGGATATTGAGTTCAATACCCTTCCTCTTGCGGGATTCCGTGAGAGGAAGGGTGTTTTTTATCTGCTTGCAGGGAGAAAATCCAAAGAAAGGATGATTTGCTCTGAGAATTGTGCTATACTGAACTTACAACGTCCCGGAGCCGATGTACCAGGCAGACGATATTGCTTCTCTTTGCAGGGAGCATCAGGCAACAGGGAAAAGCATATACACTATAAAAAGTTCACTTTTGGGAACGAGGTAATCAAGAATGGGAAAGTATTTTGGAACCGATGGCTTCCGTGGGGAAGCGGGCATCGATCTGACCGCTGACCATGCCTACAAGGTTGGCCGTTTTCTGGGCTGGTACTACAACGCCCTGCGTGAGCGCAACGGCAACAATGAGCCCGCCCGTATCGTTATCGGCAAGGACACCCGCCGCAGCTCCTATATGTTCGAGTACAGTCTGGTTGCAGGTCTGACTGCTTCCGGCGCAGACGCCTACCTGCTACACGTCACCACCACCCCGTCTGTGGCCTACATTGCCCGCGTGGATGACTTCGACTGCGGCATTATGATCTCTGCCAGCCACAATCCGTTCTATGATAACGGCATCAAGCTCATCGACTGCTACGGTGAGAAGATGCCCGAGGAGACCCTGCTGTTGGTAGAGGACTACCTTGACGGCAAACTCCATGTGTTTGACAAGGACTGGCCGGAACTGCCCTTTGCACACCGGGAGCATATCGGCTGCACGGTGGACTATGTGGCAGGCCGCAACCGCTACATGGGCTACCTGATCTCTCTGGGTATCTACTCCTTCAAGGGCATTAAGGTCGGTTTGGACTGCGCCAACGGTTCCAGCTGGAATATCGCTAAGTCCGTGTTTGACGCTCTGGGCGCTGACACCTACGTCATCAACAACAAGCCGAACGGCCTGAACATCAACAATAATGCTGGTTCTACCCATATCGAGGGCTTGCAGAAGTTCGTGGTAGAGAACGGTCTGGATGTTGGCTTTGCTTTTGACGGTGATGCTGACCGCTGCCTGTGCGTGGACGAGAAGGGCAACGTCATTACCGGCGACCACATCCTGTACATCTACGGCTGCTACATGAAGGAGCACGGCGAGCTGATGAACAACACCGTGGTCACCACGGTCATGTCCAACTTTGGCCTGTACAAGGCCTTTGACGAGCAGGGCATCGGCTACGCAAAGACCGCCGTGGGCGACAAGTACGTCTACGAATACATGGCTAAGAACAGCTGCCGGATTGGCGGCGAGCAGAGCGGCCACATCATCTTCAGCAAGTACGCCAGCACTGGTGACGGCATCCTGACCAGTCTGAAGATGATGGAAGTTATGCTGGCGAAGAAGATGCCCATGAGCAAGCTGGCCGAGCCGCTGAAGATCTACCCGCAGGTTCTGGAGAACGTCCGCGTCACCGATAAAAAGGCCGCGCAGAACGACCCGGCGGTGCAGGAGGCAGTCAAGGCTGTGGCTGAAGCGCTGGGCGATACCGGCCGCATTCTGGTGCGCGAGTCTGGCACGGAACCGGTCGTTCGTGTTATGGTGGAAGCTCCCGACCACGATACCTGCCAGAAGTACGTTTCTCAGGTCGTGGAGGTCATCAAGGGCAAGGGCTACGCCGTCTGAGACGGAGCACTGCGGCAGATGTTGCCCGTGCACCAAAATGCGGGCGGCAGATACGCTGTGTGGCGTGATTCTGCATCTTTTTGTTGACAAACCCGCACTTTTTGCGTATGATAAAGGTAACACTGAAAATTGTGTCAAATTGGCTGTGAAGAGAAGAGTACGCACCGTCTGCGCCTGACAGAAAGCCCGAAGGATGGAACCGGGCAGGCCGCGCGGTGCCGAAGATGGTCTTGGAGCCGCGCAGGTGAACAATGAGCCTGCGACGGGGTGCGCCCGTTACCGCGCAAAGGCCGGTTTTTGCCGGCTAAAGGCTGCGTCTGCAAGGGCGCGGCGAAGCAAGGTGGTACCACGAAGGTTCAGCGCTCTCGTCCTTGTCCGGTTATACCCGGCAGGGCGGGAGCGCTTTTTGCTTGCAGAACCAAAAGAAAGGAAGATAGAACCCCATGAGCGAACACAAGACATTTTATATCACCACCCCCATCTACTACCCCAGCGATAAGCTGCACATCGGCCACAGCTACACCACCGTGGCCTGCGATGCGCTGGCCCGCTTCAAGCGGATGCAGGGCTACGACGTCATGTTCCTGACCGGCACCGATGAGCACGGCCAGAAGATCCAGGATAAGGCTGCCGATGCCGGCGTCACCCCCAAGGAGTATGTGGACAAGATCGTGGCCACCGTCAAGGATCTGTGGAAGCTGCTGGATGTCAGTTACGACCGCTTTATCCGCACCACCGATGACTACCACATGGAAAGCTGCCAGAAGATCTTCACCAAGCTGTACGAGCAGGGCGATATCTATAAGGGCGAGTACATCGGCCACTACTGCAAGCCCTGTGAGAGCTTCTGGACCGACAGTCAGCTGGTGGACGGCAAGTGCCCGGACTGCGGCCGCGAAGTCTACGATGCCCACGAGGAGGCCTACTTCTTCAAGACCAGCAAGTACGCCGACCGCCTGCTGAAGCTCTATGAGGAGAACCCCCAGTTCATCCAGCCCGAGAGCCGCAAGAACGAGATGATCGCCTTCATCAAGCAGGGCCTGCAGGACACCTGCGTGTCCCGCACCTCCGTGAAGTGGGGCATCCCCGTGCCCTTCGACCCCAAGCACACCATGTATGTGTGGGTGGATGCCCTGAGCAACTATATCTCCGCGCTGGGCTACGGCAACGAAAAATATCACGACTACGACAAGTTCTGGCCTGCCGACCTGCACATGGTGGGCAAGGAAATCCTGCGTTTCCACACCATTCTGTGGCCCGCCATGCTGATGGCTCTGGATCTGCCTCTGCCCAAGCGGGTGTTCGGCCACGGCTGGCTGCTGATGAACGGCGGCAAGATGTCCAAGTCTGTGGGCAACGTGGTAGACCCCGTTATCCTGTGCGACCGCTACGGCGTGGACGCCATCCGCTACTTCCTGCTGCGCGAGATCCCCTTTGGCAACGATGGTATGTTTACCAACGAGGCACTGATCAACCGCATCAACAGTGATCTGGCGAACGATCTGGGCAACCTGCTCAGCCGCACCGTGGCCATGTGCGAAAAGTACTTCGGCGGCACCGTGCATAACGTGGCCGGTACCGAGGCCATCGACACCGAGCTGGAGACCATGGTCAACGAGCTGACCGCCAAGGTCACTGCCGATATGGATGACCTGACCATCCCGCAGGCACTGATGGAGATCTTTGCGGTCATCCAGCGCGCCAACAAGTATATCGACGAGACCGCACCCTGGGCACTGGCCAAGGACGAGGCCAACAAGCAGCGTCTGGAGAGCGTGCTGTACCACCTGTGTGAGGCACTGCGCGTGTGCGGCATCCTGCTGAACGCCTATCTGCCCACCACCGCCCCCAAGATGATGGAGCAGCTGGGTCTGGACGCTTCTGCACTGGATCTGACCAAGACCACCTACGGCGCACAGCAGACCTATACCGTGCATAAGGGCGAGGCACTGTTCCCCCGCATTGACGTGGCTAAGGAGATCGCCCACCTGAAAGAAGAGGACGAAAAGCGCAAGGCCGCTGCCGCTGCTGCCAACAAGGCTAAGGAGGAAGCCGAGAAGAAGGCTGCTGCCCCCGCAGAGGAGAGCACCGTGGACTTCACCCATGAGGAAGAGATCGACTTTGACACCTTCTGCAAGGTGGAGCTGCGCGTGGCCGAGGTGCGCGCCTGCGAGAACCTGAAGGAGAGCAAGAAGCTGCTGCACCTCACCGTTTTTGACGGTGAGCGGGAGCGCTGCATCCTGTCCGGCATTGCCAAGTGGTTCAAGCCGGAGGACCTCATTGGCAAAAAGCTGGGCATCGTGTGCAATCTGGCACCCCGTCCCATGCTCAAGGGCAAGTACGTCAGCGAGGGCATGATCTTTGCTGCCGATACCGCCGACGGCGGGTGGCCCCTTGCCTTTCAAGGGGTCCGCACGCTGCC